>NBJMC04203__coassemble_128_pt1 | contig 107519 bp, 102 predicted proteins | sample NBJMC04203__metabat2_high_PE_050 | metagenome-assembled genome bin NBJMC04203 | reverse complement strand
TGTCGGCAAGTATCACTTTGAGCAGCTTGTCGCGGAATGTTTCTGTGCCGCTGTGATTGAAAAACAATTCCGCAACGATCGTCTGTCCGTTCCTCTGTGTCGTGATGATACTGTCGGGGGTCTGTTCTGCCATAGGTGGCTCCTTTCTCCGGGCGCGAAAAAGGGATTTCCCGTAGCTCGGAAAATCCCTCTTGGTTGTCGGTATTCTGTTTTACTGTGCGGGTGCTGCGGCGGTCTGCGCCTTTCTCCTTGCTCGATATTCCCGCGCTTTGATAAGGTCATGCGTTTAAGTGATAACTCTGGTGAAGGCATGATAACACTCTATCATGTTTTTCCGGGTGTATTTCTCGTGTATAATGATTTCCACATGAAGGAGTGCGTTTCGGATTTCCAGACAGATATGGACCTGCTTTGTATCGACCACTGCCGGGAAGGGCGCATTGAGCAGGAAGTCGGCCAAAATGCCTTTAGCTATTTAAATAGTGTCTACACAAGATTAGGCTAAAATGGCACACCAAATAGCAATGCAACGAATTTGCACTGCTGCCAAAAAAGATGCTGTATTTTTGGCATATCGCGTGGCAATACCACGCCAGCGTTTCAGATGCAAAAAGCATTTTCCACCAAATGACGAAGCCGGTACAAATAACGATCATAGTCCCTTTGGTGTTTGCGATTTCGCTTGGCCGGAATCACAATATTCATTCCAGCACCAGCAGCATATGCAATGATCTGATTGGTGTCATAACCACGATCGGCCAGTAATGTTTCCGCGGATATTCCGTCAATTAGGTGAATAGCTTCTTTGCAATCAGCTCGGGTACCCTCTGTGATAAGTACTCGGACCGGCATACCATTTGCATCCACGGCAAGGTGAATCTTGGTATTGAGCCCCCTTTTGTACGACTCATGTCCTGGTTTCCACCCTTTGCTCCAGCGGCATGAGGATGTACCTTGCAATGGCTCGCATCAATCATGAGCCATTCAAAATCAGGTTCATCAACCAGGATTTCCAGCAGCTTTTCCCAGGTTCCCTTATCACGCCATCTGCGAAAACGCTGATATACAGTACCCCATTTCCCGTAGCACGGCGGTAAATCCCGCCACGGTGCTCCTGTGCGTAAAATCCAAAACACGCCATTGACAAACCGCCGGTTATCCTGTGCGATGCCACCCCATTGCCCGCGTTGTCCTGGCAGATGCGGCTCCAGCAGATTCCATACCGTATCACTCATGTCATGGCGTTGTTGTTCATTGCTCATAGGAACACCTCTTTCTGGCCTATTGTTCCTATTATACCACATTACTCGTGTAACCACTATTTAACTTTTGCGCAAAAACAGGACAGATGAAGCAACAAATTTGATGTGGAATTATTTTTTTGGGGTCATCAGTCATAAATTTTGCGAATTGAATTTGGTTAAAGATGATATTGTGAAAAAACAAACGACGCGTTATAATTCACATGTGGACGCTATCTTCACATGGCGGCAGCAGTTTCAAACATCAGAAATGCCATGCGGACGTATGTGAAAAAGGTTCGGCGAATTTATACGCAGGAAAGGATATAAAAGATGGATATTCAGTTAATCAAAGAGCAAATCTGCGATGTGTGCCACAAAATGTGGCAGCTGGGATGGGTTGCGGCAAATGACGGCAACGTTTCGGCACGCTTGGAGGACGGTACGTTTCTCTGCACTCCCACCGGCATGAGCAAAAGCTTTATTACCCCGGAAAAGCTCATTCGCATTGATGCAGACGGCAATATTGTGGAAGCGGCGGAGGGCCTGCGTCCGTCCAGCGAGATTAAAATGCATTTGCGCTGCTACGAAAAGCGCCCCGATGTATGGAGTGTAGTGCATGCACATCCTCCCGGAGCAACCGGCTTTGCCGTGGCGCATAAAGCAATGGATATGTACAATATGATTGAGGATGTGGCTGTCATCGGCAGTGTTCCTCTTACGCCTTACGGCACCCCCAGCACCGCAGAAGTACCCGATTCCATCGAGCCGTATTTGGAAGAGCACGACGTCATGCTGCTGGAAAACCACGGCGCACTGGCTGTGGGCAGCGACGTCATCACCGCTTTCTACCGTATGGAGAGCTTGGAACTGTGGGCGAAAATTACCATCAACGCGGTGATTTTGGGCGGCAGCAAGGACATCAGCCGAGAGAACATCCAAAAGCTGATTGACCTGCGCGGATATTACAAAGTTACGGGCCGTCATCCCGGCTACAAAAAGTTCGATAACGGCTTAAAATAAAAGGGCGTGATACAGTGAAAAAGTTGCTGGCGTTTGACTTCGGCGCTTCCAGCGGACGCGCCATTTTGGGCGAATATGAAAACGGCGCGTTGACTTACCGGGAAATTCACCGGTTTGAAAATAACCCCGTTGAAGAAAACGGCCATCTGCGCTGGAATTTCCCCGAGCTGATGCGGGAAGTATACCGGGCTTTGGAAATGGCAGGTCCTGTGGACAGCATTGCCTTTGACACTTGGGGCGTGGACTTCGGTCTTTTGGACGAAAACGGGAATTTGCTGGAAAAGCCTGTCCATTATCGTGACAGCCGAACCCAGCACACACTGGAAAAGGCATTTTCCGTCATGAGCGCGCAAGACTTATACGCGGCGACGGGAAGCCAGCTGATGGCGATTAACACGCTGTTCCAGCTGATGGAAACCGACCTTTCCAAAGCAAAGCAAGTGCTCTTTATGCCCGATTTATTTGCTTATCAGCTGTGCAAAAAGGCGGTGTGCGAGCAAAGTATCGCCTCCACTTCCCAAATGCTCGATTTGCAGAAAAAGGCGTGGAGTGAAACAGTGCTTTCAGCATTTGAAATTCCCAAAGAGATTTTTGCGCCGCTGGTGCAAAGCGGCACCGTGATTGGGGAATATCAAGGCGCGAAAGTGGTGGCAGTCGCCGGTCACGATACGCAAAGCGCCGTCGCAGCCATGCCCGCCCAAAACGAAAACAGCGCGTTTTTATCGTGCGGGACATGGAGTTTGTTTGGCTGTGAGCTGGATGCTCCCGTTTTAACGGCGCAGAGCCGAGAAGCGGAAATGTCGAATGAACTCGGTGCAAACGGGAAAATCAATTACTTAAAAAACATCACCGGCCTGTGGCTGATTCAGGAAAGCCGCCGCCAGTGGAAGCGCGAGGGCAAAGAGTACAGCTTTGGCGAAATTGCCGCTATGGCCGAGCAGGCCGAGCCGATGAAATGCTTCATTGATGTCAACGCGCCGCAGTTTGCCGCGCCGGGCGATGTGCCGGAGCGCATTCGGGAATGCTGCCGCGAAACCGGCCAGTTTGTACCGCAAAGTGTGGGCGAGGTGGCGCGCTGCATTTACGAAAGTCTTGCGTGGCAGTATCGCGAAACCTTTTTGGAGATGCAGAACATTACCGGCAAGCGCTTTGAAACGCTGCATATTCTGGGCGGCGGATGTCAGGCGGCGCTCTTGTGCCAGTTGACGGCGGACGCGCTGGGCGTTCCCGTGCAGGCAGGGCCTGTGGAAGCGACGGCACTGGGAAATTTGCTGCTGCAGCTGAAAGCACTCGGAGAAATTGACAGCCTTGCCGAGGGGCGGGCGATGATACAAAAAATTGAAACAGTAACGCAGTACCTGCCGAGCAACAGTGAACGCTGGGCAAGTGCAGGGCGTTTTTTCAGAAAAGGAGAATCAACATGATCTATCCCAAAATCGGTATTCGGCCGACGATTGACGGCCGCTGGGGCGGCGTTCGTGAGAGCCTCGAAACTCAAACCATGGGCATGGCAAAGCGCGCCGCAGCTTTAATCAGCGAAAATCTGCGCTATCCCGACGGCACGCCCGTGCAGTGCGTGATTGCGGACAGCACCATCGGCGGCGGCGCAGAGGCGGCGGCTTGCCAGGATAAATTCAGCCGCGAAAATGTTGTGGCAACGTTGACCGTCACCCCTTGCTGGTGCTACGGCAGTGAAACATTTGATATGGACCCGAAAACCATCAAGGCGGTTTGGGGCTTTAACGGCACCGAGCGCCCGGGCGCAGTTTATCTCGCTGCTGTTTTGGCGGCTCATACCCAAAAGGGATTGCCCGCTTTTGCCATCTACGGCCATGACGTGCAGGACGCGACAGACGAAACCATTCCCGCTGATGTGCAGGAAAAAATTCTGCGCTATGCACGCTGTGCCGTTGCTGTGGGCTGGATGAAGAACAAAGCCTATGTCAATATGGGCGCTGTGTCCATGGGCATTATGGGCAGCTACTGCGACGCGGAAATGTTCCAAAAATATTTCGGCATCCGCGCTGAGTGGTGCGACCTGACTGAAATTCTGCGCCGCGTGACGCTGGGCATCTACGACCCCGAGGAATACGAAAAGGCGCTCAGCTGGATTCGTGCCAACTGCAAAGAGGGCCTTGACTGCAACGAAGGCAAGAACCTGCCCGAGATTATCACAAAATCCAAAGTGGTTCCCGCTGATAAGGATTGGGAGTTCATTGCAAAAATGAGCATCATCATGCGCGATATCCTCTATGGCAACCCGAAGCTGGCCGAGCTGGGCTGGCACGAGGAAGCGCTTGGCAAAAACGCCATTGCAGGCGGTTTCCAAGGCCAGCGCAACTGGACGGACTGGCTGCCGAACGGCGACTTTACCGAGGCAATTTTGGCTTCGACCTTCGACTGGAACGGCACCAAAGCCCCCACGCCGTTTGCAACAGAGAATGATACGCTCAACGGCGTTGCCATGATGCTGGGCACCTTGGTGACGAATACCGCGCCTTGCTTCCATGATGTGCGTACTTATTGGAGCCCCGAAGCTTACGAGCGTGTAACGGGCAAAAAGGCGCAGGGCAAAGCGGCAAACGGCTTTATTCACTTGATTAACTCCGGCGCGACGGCGCTTGACTGCACCGGCGCATCGAAAAATGAAAACGGCGAAGGCTGCATGAAGCCTTTCTGGGAGATGACCGAGCAGGACGTGAACGCATGCTTGCAGGCCACCGACTGGTGCCGCGCCAACTACGAATACTTCCGCGGCGGCGGATTCTCCAGCCACTTTAAAACACAGGCGGAAATGCCCGTCACACTGCTGCGCGTGAGCATTGCCGAGGGCGTTGGCCCCATGCTGCAAATTGCAGAAGGCTACACCGCAACCCTGCCCGAAGCAGAACATGCCGTGCTGGATAACCGCACTGACCGCACCTGGCCGACCACTTGGTTTGTGCCGAAGCTGACGGGCAAGGGCGCATTCAAAGACGTTTACAGCGTTATGGCAAATTGGAGCGCCAACCACGGCGTTACGGTGTACGGTCATGTGGGCGCTGACCTCATCACACTGGCTTCCATGCTGCGTATTCCCGTCAGCATGCACAACGTGGAACACGAAAAGATTTACCGTCCGCACACTTGGGCGGCGTTTGGCACCGACAACCTTGAAGCGGCCGACTTTGCGGCTTGCAAACACTACGGCCCGCTTTATCGTTAATTCTTAGCAGTTTTTTGAATTAAAGGGGGATGTTTTCCAATGGCAAATCGTATTGTATTGAACACAATTTCTTATCACGGCAAAGGCGCAATTGAGAACATTGTGCCGGAGTTGACGGCGCGCGGCTATAAAAAAGCTTTCGTGTGCTCCGACCCCGATCTGGTGAAATTCGGCGTCACGAAAAAAGTAACCGATCTGTTGGAGAAAGCGGGCTTTGCTTATGAGCTGTACAGCGACATTAAGCCCAACCCCACCATTGAGAACGTGCAGAACGGCGTGAAGGCATTCCAGGCCAGCGGCGCTGACAGCATTGTGACCATCGGCGGCGGTTCTTCGATGGACACTGCAAAGGCAGTAGGCATCATCGTCAACAACCCCGAGTTTGCCGATGTGCGCAGCTTGGAAGGCGTTGCTCCCACCAAAAAGCATGCAGTGTTTACCATTGCGGTTCCCACAACAGCGGGAACGGCAGCCGAGGTTACCATCAACTACGTCATCACCGACGTGGAAAAACGCCGCAAATTTGTGTGCGTAGACACCAATGACATTCCCGAAGTGGCCGTCGTTGACCCGGACATGATGTCCTCTATGCCCAAAGGCTTGACCGCTGCAACCGGTATGGATGCGCTGACCCACGCCATTGAGGGCTACATCACCAAGGGCGCTTGGGAGATGACCGACATGTTCCATCTCAAAGCCATTGAGCTGATTGCAAAGCACCTGCGCGGTGCCGTGGACAACACGCCGGAAGGCCGTGAGGGTATGGCGCTCGCACAGTATATTGCGGGCCAGGGCTTCTCGAACGTTGGCCTTGGTATTGTTCACTCGATGGCACACAGCTTGGGCGCTGTGTATGACACGCCGCACGGTGTGGCAAACGCAATTTTGCTGCCCACGGTGATGGAGTACAACGCAGAGTGCACCGGCGAGAAATACCGCGAAATTGCCCGCGCGATGGGTGTTGAGGGCGTTGATTCCATGACGCAGGACGAGTACCGCAAAGCAGCTTGCGAAGCGGTGAAAAAGCTTTCTGCGGACGTAGGCATCCCCGCCGACCTGAAAGAAATCGTCAAGGAGGAGGACGTGCAGTTCCTCTCCGAGTCTGCTTACGCGGATGCTTGCCGTCCCGGCAACCCGAAAGATACTTCTGTGGAAGAAATTGCCGCTTTGTATCGCAAACTGATGTAAAAATAAGCTTTGTGCCGCAGCTCCCTTTGTGCTGCGGCACATTTTTCACCCTTTGCGCTAATTTAGACAATCTCCGGCCAGATTCGAGATAAGAATATCTTTTTGGAATTTTTTGTGTTATAATCAAAAAAGGTAGATAAAATACCGTAACTCAGAAAGGGAATCGGAAAGTGAGGGAGCAAGATGTTTCAAATCGCAAATTTAACCAGCAATCAGAATGTAAAAGTTGTACAGCAGATGGGCCCCTTTACGGTCATTGAACACCAAAGGGATTTAAGTGTTCGCCCGGAATCCGCAATGGCTTCGTATTACTGTGCGGAAATGAATGTCAGAAAAAGACAAGTGCTGTGTGAGCTCAGCAAGGCACAGGTGACCGTTCAGGCAGGTGCGATGCAGTGGATGGTGGGTGACGTAAACGCCACTACGGGCATTAAAGGCGTGGGAGATTTGCTGGGAAAAGCCATGCGCGGAAAAGTCAGCGGGGAAAGCGCCATTAAGCCGGAGTACACCGGAAGCGGAATTATGATGCTGGAGCCTACTTACAAGCATTTGATTTTAATGGACGCGGCCGAGTGGGGCGGTGCCGTTGTTTTGGACGACGGCTTGTTCTTAGCATGTGATTCCTGTTTAAAGCACAAAGCGGTGATGCGTTCCAGCTTTTCCTCGGCTGTGGCCGGCGGCGAGGGACTGTTCAACCTGAGCTTGAACGGCAGCGGCGTATTCTGCATTGAGGCCGACTGCCCGAAAGAGGAATTGATTGAGATCACGCTGCAAAACGATGTGCTGAAAATTGACGGCAACTATGCCGTAGCGTGGAGCGCCGGACTGGCCTTTACGGTGGAGCGTTCGGGCAAAAGCCTGATTGGCTCCGCGGCTTCGGGCGAAGGTCTTGTCAATGTCTATCGCGGCACGGGTAAAGTGCTGATGATGCCGACGGGCGGCTCTGTAACACATGTATAAAAATCAGGAATTTTCTGAAACGTCAGTGCTTCATTTTTCTTAGTAAAAAGCGAAGCCTGCCGCGTGACAATGCCCGGCATCCGCACAAGATAACTGCGCTTTTTGCCTTGCCGGGCTGCGTATTCTGCGGAAAATTGAAGGATTGGTTTCGGAAATACGAACAGATTAGAACACGCGTACCCTGTTTGACGCAAGCGTATTGTTTTGCGTCAGACGGGGTGCTTTTTATGTAATGAACCTTTTGGGAAAATGACGAACCGAACACAAATGTGCCGAACGGTTTGATCAATATTACTCTTGTGATATGATAAAGGAAAAAAGTGACGCGCCGTTTCAGCGGCCATCGGAAGAAAAAAGGTGTATTGGTGTGAAGAGTTATTGGAAGGATCTTAAATCGGAATTTGCCGGCTATAACGCCGGGAAATTCGCAAAAGACTTGATGGCGGGTGTAACGGTGGCAGCAGTAGCGCTGCCCCTTGCGCTCGCTTTTGGCGTGGGCAGCGGGGCCAGCGCAGCTGCCGGATTATTGACGGCCGTGATCTGCGGGTTTGTCATCAGCCTGCTGGGCGGTGCTTTTTACCAAATTTCCGGGCCTACGGGCGCAATGGCGGCGATTTTAATGTCCATTGTGGCGCAATACGGAATGTCCGGTGTGTTTGCCGCCGCCGTTTTGGCGGGAATTTTGCTGATTTTAGCCGGAGTGTTTCATCTTGGACGTGTTACGGCTTATTTGCCCATGCCGGTAATTACCGGTTTTACTTCCGGAATAGCGGTGGTTATTGCGCTGGGGCAGGTGGGTAATTTTTTCGGGTACAGCCTCCAAAGGGAATACCGCAGTGGAAAAACTGCTCGATTGGCTGACGGCCGGCATCTTCCAAATCAATCTCGGCGCGCTGGCGCTCGGGTGTTTTGTGGTGCTGTTCATGGTGTTTTATCCGAAGCGCTGGAACAATGTGGTTCCCGCTTCGCTGGTGTCTATTATTTTAGCGACAGTGCTCGCGCTGTTCGTTTTTCCGGATGTGGCGCGCGTGGGCGAAATTCCCACAACGCTCTTACTGCCGGAGCGCTTCAGCTTTTCCGGGCTGAATTTTGACAAAATACAGGCATTGCTGCCTCCGGCAATCAGCATTGCGGCGCTGGGTATGATTGAAAGCCTTTTGTGCGGTGCCAGTGCTGTGCGCATGACGGGTGTTGCGCTGAACAGTGACCGCGAGTTGATTGCGCAAGGCGTGGGCAATCTGCTCTCGCCGTTTTTCGTCGGTATTCCGGCAACAGCGGCCATTGCGCGCACCAGCGTTGCAATTAAATCCGGCGCGCAGACGCGCCTCACCGGCATGATCCATGCGGTTGTTTTGCTGATTTCAATGCTTTTGCTCGCGCCTGTGATGGCGCAAATTCCATTAAGTGCCTTGGCGGGTGTTTTGATGGTGACAGCGTGGCGCATGAATGAATGGGAAACCCTCCGATATTTATTCAGCCATCGTTTTAAAGGCGCCATTTTGAAATTTACGGCAACCATGGCGGCAACGATTTTATTTGATTTGACCATTGCTATTTTGGCCGGCGTGATTGTGGCGCTTATTTTGCTGGTGGTGCGGTTGTCCCGCTTGGAAATTCATTATGACAAAGTAAACCCGGAACGCTTAAACGCACCCGGAGAAATTGCGCAGGAATACCGCTCGGCGCAAGTGGTTTATGTAACGGGTGCCGTTATCTTTGTGAATACCGAGCAGATTTCAGCGGTGTATGATGCTGTGAAAGAAGCGCCGGCGGTGATTTTTTCCATGCGCGGCACGTCTTATATGGACATTTCCGGCGCACAAAACTTTTTGCAGCTGATCGAGCGTCTGAAAAACGAAAATAAGACGATTGCCGTCTGCGGCGTTTCCGACAGCGTTTGTGAAATGATGCACCGCAGAGGCATTGCGGACTGTGTCGGGAAAGAGCATTTTTATTGGAGCGTTGCGCGCGCTTTGCAGAGTGCACAGCCGTAAGATGGGTTTTGTGCACAGTGTGAAAGCGAAACGATGGCAAATTCTTGCGCAAATTTGTGTATTTTTTAACGATATTTGTCCGAATTTTTTTTGTACTTTGTAAAAAGCAACAAGTTTTTTTGATTTTGCAAACTCTTTTGAAACTTACTGGAAAATCGGTTGAACACATAGTATAATAAAAATGCAAGACTGTGCAAAGATGCCTGTGCAACAACCTGTTTGCGCAGGCAGATGCAATTATAAGGAGAGGTGTCGAAATGACGAATAATGTGCTGACGATTTTATCTTCACTTTCTGATTGGACTGCCCCGGAGGTAGACAATGCGACCATGATGCATGGTGATATGCCCGGTGATAAAATTGAAATCGGTGACAGCCACAAGCAAAAAGCGGCCACGGTATTTCCCGTTTTGGTGGAGAAGCTGAAAGCCGTTATGGAAAATCATCCGCATCAGCGTGCCGTTGTCTGCGTATGCGGCGGAAGCGGCGTGGGCAAAAGTGAAATCGCCAGCCTGCTCGGTGAGTATCTGCAAAAGGCCGGTGTCGGCAGCTATGTGCTCAGCGGCGACAACTATCCCCACCGCATTCCGGCACAAAACGATGCCGAGCGTCTGCGCGTGTTCCGCTGCGGCGGCGTGCGCGGCCTTGTGGCGGGCGGCGTTTACAGTGAAGAAGTAAAGGAAACCTTGCGTACTTTGCAAGAGCGGGATACCGATGCTTCTCCTGCCTTGTGTGCGGAGCATCCTTGGCTGGCCGTTTACCAAAAAGAGGGCAAAAAAGCCCTGAGCGGTTATCTCGGCACCGACCGTGAGCAGAATTTTGAGGAGCTGAGCGCCATTATCAGCCAGTTCAAAAACGGCGCAAAAGAAATTTACTTGAAGCGCATGGGCCGCACTCCGCTGGATTTGTGGTATGATCTTGTTGATTTTTCCGAAAAAAATGTCCTGCTCATTGAGTGGACACACGGCAACAGCAACGGTTTCAGCGGTGTGGATATTCCCGTTCTTTTGAACAGCACGCCGCAGGAAACGCTGGAGCACCGCCGCAGCCGCAATCGTGACGGCGCCGTGGACAGCCCCTTCACCACAATGGTATTGGAGCTCGAGCAGCGTCAGCTGGAAAGCCAGGCCCACAAAGCGGAAATCATTGTGGCAAAAAGCGGCGAGCTTTTGAGCTATGCCGAGTACCGCGAGCTGATGGCGAACGCATAAGGAGGAGCACCGTATGAAACAAGCGAATGCAAAACCTATGCTGAATGCTTACCCCGACAGCATCGGCAGCAAGCTGTGCCACGTGGTTGAGCTTTTGAAACGTCCGGAAATGAAGGACGTGTTCGGCTCATTCTACATTCTGCCCAGTGTGTTTAATACCGACCTTGACCGCGGTTTTTCTGTCGTAGACTACCAGCTGAGCGATGAGTACGCAAAGCGCGAAGACTTGACGGCTTTGGAAGCTTTGGGCATTGATTTAAAGCTCGACTTTATCTTGAACCATGCCTCGGTGCTCAGCCCGCAGTTTCAGGATTTGCTGAAAAACGGCGCGAACTCCCGCTACAAAGACTTTTTCATCAACTGGAATGAGTTTTGGAAAGACTGCGGCACCATGACCGAGGGCGGTTACATTCAGCCTGACGAGAAATATCTCAGCAAAATGTTCTTCCGTAAACCGGGCCTGCCCATTTTGATGGTTCGTATGCCCGATGGTACGGACGTACCTTATTGGAACACGTTCTATCAGAAAGTATCCTACCGCAAGCCGACCGTGCAGGAGCTGATGCAGGCGGCAAACATTCAGTACACTACCGCCGAGCGCCTGCATGCGATGGTCAGCGCCAGTTTGGACGAGGGGAAAGCCCCTGCCGAACTGGACTGGAGCGGCTGGGAGCATTGCCGCGATGCAGTGTGCGACTGGCTGGAAGGTCATCGCGAATATCTCGGCCAGATGGATTTGAACATCCGCTCTCAGCTGGTGTGGGATTTTTACGACGACACTTTGAAAACCTTGGCCGGTTACGGCGCCAGCATTGTGCGCCTTGATGCGTTTGCCTATGCGCCGAAAGAGCCCGGTGAAAAGAACTTCCTCAACGAGCCGGGCACGTGGGATTTGCTGGAGCGCGTCTGCGCACTGGCAAAGAAGTATGACTTGCAGCTTCTGCCGGAAATTCACGCCAGCTATGGCGAGAAAATCCACGAGAAAGTGGCACAGCAGGGCTATATGACGTATGATTTCTTCCTGCCCGGCTTGCTGATTGACGCGCTGGAAGCACAGGACGGACACTACCTGCGTGAGTGGGCGCAGGAAATCTATGACAAGAAAATCCGCGTTGTCAACATGCTCGGCTGCCACGACGGCATTCCTCTGCTTGACTTGAAGGGCCTGATTCCCGACGAGCGCATTCAGACGCTGATTGATACCGTTGTTTCGCGCGGCGGTTATGTGAAAGACCTGCACGGTGCGAAAAACATGTATTATCAGGTCAATGCCACTTATTACAGTGCGCTGGGTGAAAGCCCGGAGAAAATGCTGCTGGCGCGCGCCATTCAGCTGTTTATGCCCGGCAAGCCGCAGGTGTGGTATCTTGACTTGTTCTGCGGCAAGAACGACCATGAGGCCGTGCGCCGCGCAGGCCCCGGCGGTCATAAGGAAATCAACCGCACCAATCTGTCCATGGAGCAGGTGGAAAGCGGCTTGAATGACCCCACAGTGCAAAAGCAGCTTGAACTTTTGCGCATGCGTTCAGAGCATCCTGCTTTTGGCTTTGATTCTGCGCTGGAAATCGGCGGCGACAAAAACCTGCTGACGCTGAAATGGACTAACGGTGAGCATTGGGCACAGCTTTCTGCGGACCTCGCGGCGTGCACCTATGAAATCACCGCAAGCAAAACAGTTTAAAAAAATAAAGCCTGCAAATAATCATGATGTGCGTTTGCAAGTCGGTAAAAACGCCCTTCTGCTTTGGCAGAAGGGCGTTTTGCTGCTGTATTTTGTTTTTTCACGAAAAAGCACGCTTTAGAAATCTTATGTTGAACTGTTTTCGCCGCCGTCGGTGTTTTGCGGTTCCTTTGGCGGCTGCTTGACTTCTACAAGCGCCATCTGCACCTGATGCTCGCGAATTTCCATGACATGAATCTCCAAAGCGCCGATGGTTACCTCCACGCTGCTTCCGTCGCGCGGGACAGTTCCGAGCGCATCAAAAATCAGCCCGTTAAAAGTATCGTGCTCTTCACAGGGCAGTGTAACATGGAGCGCTTCGGCTACTTCATCCAGAGGTGCCGAGCCGCGGATATGCCAGCGGTCCGGTGCAATCTGTTCAATATCCGGAGCCTGCGTGTGGTCGGCGTCGTCTTCAAAATCACCCACCAGCTGCTGGACAAGGTCATTCATTGTGACAATGCCTGTCATGCCGCCATACTCATCCAGTACCACCGCCATATGGTGATGCCCTTGCTTCATGTTGCGGAAGAGTACGTCCGCTTTCACGCTTTCAGGCACAAAATAGGCCGGTTTTACTGCTTTTTTCATCAGGTTTTCTCTGCTTTGATCTTCCAAACGGAAATAATCTTTCGCATTTAAAATACCCAGCACGTCATCGGCGGACTCGCCGCACACCGGATAAAGCTTGTGACGACTGTTATAGATGGTGGCCTTCCACTCGTCCATGGTTTCGTCCATCCACAAAATGGCGGTATCCGTTCGGTGAGTGGCAATTTCCGCCGCAGTTAAATCGTCAAATTCAAATACATTTTGAATCAGCGCTTTCTCCTCGTGGTCAATCGTACCTTTTTCCGTGCCGACATCCACCATCATGCGGATTTCTTCTTCGCTGACTTCCTCTTCTTCGGCATTCGGGTCAATTCCCAAAAGGCGCAAAACAAAGTTTGTGGAGGCCGTTAAAAACCAAACCAGCGGGGCAAACAGCTTTGCAATGGCGCTGATCAGGCCGGAAATCGCCAGCGCCAATGTTTCCGCTTTTCGCATGGCAACCCGCTTAGGCACAAGCTCACCGAAAATCAGCGTAAAATACGAAAGAATAAACGTAATTAACACAACGGCGATGGTGTCAAGCGTTTTGGCGGGAATCGGCAGGCCGAACCCCATCAGCCATTCCACCAATCCGTCGGAAAAGTTATCGGCCGCAAAGGCGCTTCCCAAAAAGCCGGAAAGCGTAATCGCCACTTGAATGGTGGCAAGAAAACGGGCCGGCTGGCTCGTCAAACGCGCCAGACGAACGGCGCGGCGGTCGCCTTCTGCGGCCATCTTGGCAAGTTTTGCATCGTTCATGGAAATTACCGCGATTTCAGCGCTGGCAAAAACCGCATTCAGTGCAATCAGCACCACTTGTATCAATATCATCAAAAGCATGGAATCTTCCAAAATAAAACCTCCCTGTGTAAAACCATTCGAAACCGTGTTCGCAAATTTTTGAGGCTCCGTTCTTTTTTAAAATGCCCCAAAAACGCAAAAAGACACAGCCCGACGCTATTCCAGCAAGCGCAGACTATGCCGTATCCTACACACGATGCAGTATAACGCGGGAGTTTCGCCGTTATTACTGTCCGCATCTTCCATGATGTTTCCTACACCCCTTTCTCTTTGTGCAAAGCACTATGGCGCAATTATATCGGAAAATTGCCGACTTGTCAACCAGGGCGAATGCAGTGATTGACGCACGGCAGAATCTTTAGTAAAATACCAAAAGAAACTGAGAAAGAGAGGGATTTTGTAATGAAACTTTTCTTTGCAAGCGATCTGCACGGAAGTGCTTATTATACCGAAAAACTGAAAGAACTGTACGAAAAAGAACAGGCGGAAAAGCTGATTTTGCTGGGAGACTTGCTGTATCACGGCCCGCGCAACGACTTGCCGCGCGATTATGCGCCCAAACGTGTCATTGAAATTTTGAACGGCATGAAAGAAGAAATTTTGGCGGTGCGCGGCAATTGCGAGGCCGAAGTGGACCAAATGGTGCTGCAATTTCCCGTGATGGCAGAGTATGCGGTGCTTTGGCTCGATGGCCGTATGGTGTTTTTGACGCACGGCCACCATTTTAACGAGGAAAACCTGCCCATGATGCGAAAGGGCGATGTGCTCATTCACGGACACACCCACCTGCACTGTGCGGCCGACCGCGGAAATTATTATTTTTGTAACCCCGGAAGCATGTCGATTCCGAAGGGGGATAAAATTAACAGCTATATGATTTATGAGGACGGCATTTTTACCGTAAAAGATTTGGAGGGCGGCGTGCTGGAAGCGCTGGATATCCGTCAATGAGTGAACTGACAAAGCAGCTTGCCGTTGAGCGCAGCATCATTAAAAAATATAAAAAGCCGATTTGGAACCGCTTTATCGGAGCGTGCAAAGACTATCAGATGATTGCGCCGGGGGATGTCATTGCCGTTTGCATTTCGGGCGGCAAAGACAGCTTTCTTTTGGCAAAATGCATGCAGAATTTACAACGCTATTCCGAAGTGCCGTTCGAGGTGCGTTTTTTGTGCATGGACCCGGGCTATCGGCCTGAAAACCGCGCTTTAATTGAAAAAAATGCCGCGCTTTTGGGCATTCCGCTCACTATTTTTGAAACGGACATTTTCGACAGCGTTTACCATGTGGAGAAATCTCCCTGTTACCTTTGCGCGAGAATGCGCCGCGGCCACCTTTACAAAAATGCGCAGGCACTCGGCTGCAATAAAATTGCACTCGGCCATCACTTTAATGACATGGTGGAAACGGCCCTCATGAGCATGATGTGGGGCGCAGAGCTGAAAACCATGATGCCGAAGCTGAAAAGCCAAAACTATGAAGGCATGGAGCTGCTGCGGCCGCTGTACTATGTGCGTGAGGACGACATTTTGGCGTGGAAGCGCTATAACGGCTTGGAATTTCTGCAATGCGCCTGCCGCTTTACCGAAAGAGAAGAGGAGCACGCCGGAGCGCGTGCCGCAACGAAACAGCTGGTGCGTCATTTGCGTGAAATCAACCCGCAGGCAGATTACAATATTTTCCAAAGTTTGCATCATGTGAACTTAAATATGCTGCCCGGTTGGCAAAAGAACGGAGAAACACACAGCTTTTTAGAAGAATATAGTGAGTTTTGCCAAGATATATAAACTAATGCGTTACAATTCGCAAAAAAGCGAAAATAAATTAAGAAGAAAATATTCTTTTTTCTTGTTTTTTTCCGTAAAGTGAGCTATAATGAGTACCAATCATGCGTATTTCAAAGAAGTACGCTTGTTTTTCACGCGCAAATTTAAACGTAGGCGGAGCCAACAAGTTTTCTTGTAAACTAATTGTGACAGGAAGCCGGTGCCGCCCGGCGCCCTGTTTTGGACAGAGTTTTTTGGCTGAAACGTGGGATGCCGAGTTAGGGTTTGATCTCTTGGTATAATTTTGAGGTAAGGAGTGTTCAAGTTGTTTAAACGAGTGAAGTTAAAAAACTATTTGTTAACCGTTTTTTCGATTGTGATTGTGCTTTGCGGCATCACAGCGCTGGTAGGTATTGTTGGTTTAATGGTGACACGTTCCAACACCAATTATTTGGTAGAGAATACCTTAAATGCAGATTTGGCGGTAAAAATGTGCCGCATTGAAGTAAATATAGCCGCACGCAACCTGCGTGAGATGCTGCTTTTGCCGGACAGCTCGCAATACGGCGAGTTTGAGGAGCAGATTAACACCAGCATTGCGAACATTGAAACACAAGTGGCTTTGTTTAAGCAAGCGCATGGTGAGAAAGATGGCTTAGCACAGGCCTATGAGCAAGCTTTTGACGACTGGTTTGAGATTGCAAATCGTGCACTTTCCGAGCTGAAAAGCGGCAACAAAGAGGGAGCAACTCAGATTGTGCTGAATGAGTGCTCGCCGGCCTTAAATGAACTGGTGGATATTTCAAAAGAAATTGATGCCGCCATTACCGCTGAAAAACAGCAGCAGGAGCATTTGACCACAGGGATGCTGAATCTCTTTGTCACTCTCCTGTGTGTGGTATTTATCGCTGTTTTGGTAATCAGCTTGTACTTTGCTTTCCGTGCCACAAAGACCATCACAGGTGTTGTCGGTCAGATCAAAGACGCTGTTTTGGAACTTTCAAAGGGCAACCTGAAGGTAAAAGTTGATTACGAGGCGAACAATGAATTCGGTGAGCTTGCTGAACGCATGAATTTCTCGTTCCAAGAGCTGTCGCGCTATGTCGATGAAATCGATCAGGCCATGACTTGTTTCTCCAAAGGCGACTTTACTTACCGTCCGCAAATTACCTTCTTGGGCGATTTTGCAAATATCGAGCGCTCCATCAGCGGTTTCCAGAATAAGATGAACGAAACGCTTGTTGAGCTGGGAACCATCTCGAAGCAGGTTACGGTCGGCGCGGAGCAGGTTGCAGGCGGCTCGCAGACATTGGCTCAGGGTGCAACACAGCAGGCAAGCAGTGTAGAGGAGCTGTCCGCCACCATTGCAGAGGTTTCGAACCATATTTCCAACACGGCGGAATACCTGCAAAAAGCAGATGCTCTCGGTAAAGAAGCCGGTCAGGTTGTGTCAACCAGCCAGCACGAAATGAAGCAAATGCTCAAAGCGATTAAAGATATCGCCGCTGCCTCTGAGAATATTCAGAAGATTATCAAAGTGATTGACGATATTGCATTCCAAACCAATATTTTGGCTTTGAATGCTGCCGTAGAAGCTGCCCGTGCCGGAAGCGCAGGCAAAGGATTTGCTGTTGTTGCGGATGAAGTGCGCAATTTGGCCCAGAAATCGGCTGAGGCGGCACAGAATACCACGCAGCTCATTGAGAATTCTTTGATGCACGTAAAGCATGGTGAGTCTTTGGCGATAAGCACTGACGTTGCCTTCGATAAAGTAGCCAAAGAGTCCGAAGAAATTTTGGGTATGATTGAGAAGATTGCGCAGGCGTCGAAGGAGCAGGCAAAGTCGATTTCTCAGATTTCGGAAGGCGTCACACAGATTTCTTCCGTTGTGCAGATGAGCAGTTCTGCAACAGAAGAGAGTGCTGCGGCCAGCGAGGAGCTGAGCGGCCAGGCACGCATTATGGAATCCCTTTTGGGAAAATTCGAGCTGTCCGGCGATACAGAGCAAAAGTCAGACTTTAAAATGCCGTCTTCCTTTTCCGCTCCGTCCGCTGAGCAGAGCGCGGAATCCTTTTCGGATTACGGCAGTAAATACTAAGAGGTAAAACCTAGAGCAATCAAGGTTTTGTATATTCTTTTGATGATGAAATCCCCTTTGGTAAGTACCGAAGGGGATTTTGTACTTCCGACAGCTTGTTTTTCTCTTGTGAATGGTGTATGATAATGCTCAGACATTTCGGGTTTGCAAAAAAGCAAATCCGTGATCTTATATAGGATGTCATCGAGGTGGATTGCTGTGAAAGGTCAAGCGTTATTTGATATTTTGAAAAAAAAGTTAAACCCAAAGCGACAGTCTGTCACAAGAATTATTGTGTGCAGCTTTGCCATTGTAATTTTAATTGGCGCGTTTTTGCTCATGCTGCCCATTTCTTCCAGAAACGGCACGGTAACGCCGTTTTTACATGCGCTCTTTACCGCAACCAGTGCGACGTGTGTGACCGGTTTGGTGGTTTACGATACCTATACCCAATTTTCAACCTTTGGCCAATGGGTGATTCTCCTTTTAATTCAAATCGGGGGCCTGGGACTTGTCACTTTAACAACCTTTTTTAATGTTGCAATTGGGCGGCGCTTGGGCTTTAAGAGTTTGCGCCTTGCCAGCGAAAGCATCAATTTATCCGATCCCGGCCAAGCAAAAAATTTGCTGAAGTTCGTGATGGGGTTTGCGTTTGCCTTTGAGGCCGTCGGTGCGTTTTTGCTTGCGTTTGTGTTTGTGCCGCAATTTGGGGCGGAAGGCATTTTTATTGCGGTATTTACTTCGATATCGGCTTTTTGCAATGCAGGGTTTGATATTTTGGGGCGTTTGGTGCCGGGCGCCAGCCTGCGTTTATATGCGGAAAATCCTTATGTGCTTTTTGTGGTAAGCGTGCTGATTATCAGCGGCGGGCTTGGGTTTCTTGTCTGGAACGACCTTGCCTCTTATCGGACAACCAAGCACTTACGAACCCACACAAAGTTAGTTTTATTTATGACCGCTGTGCTGTTGGTGCTGGGCACCATCGGCGTAGCGCTGCTGGAGTGGAACAATCCGCAAACGCTGGGTGCGATGCCATGGTATCATCGCCTCACCAATGCAATGTTTGCATCCGTAACGGCGCGTACTGCGGGCTTTGATTCCTTCGATATGAATTTTATGGGGCCGATTGCCAAAACGCTCATTATCGTTTTAATGTTTATCGGTGCGGCACCCGGAGGAACAGGCGGCGGCATTAAAGTAACTACGATCAGTGTCATTATGGTGGTGGTAGCCAGCGTGGCACGCGGACGTGAAGAAGTGACGGTGTTTTCCCGCCGAATTGATTATAAAACGGTGTACCGCTCGCTCACTATTATTACGCTGAGCTTATCCGTAGTTGTGGTGTCCACTTTGTCTATTTTTTACGGAACCAGCGATTCCGTGACGGAGTTAAACGCGCTGTTTGAAGCGGTGTCGGCATTCGCAACCGTCGGCTTAACGGTTGGCGCTACGGCAGATATGAATTCTTTTGCTCAAATTGTGACCATTATCACGATGCTGATTGGTCGTGTGGGGCCGGTTTCTATGGCGATCAGTTTAGCAGCCCATCCGACTGACAGAAATATGCATCGCAGCGTTTCACCGCAGGCGCATATCAGCGTGGGATAAACGGATGTTCATTCTAAACGAGGACGTATCTCTTGTGTCAAACAATCGTAACGAAGATGATTGATGAGAGGAAAATGATGAATCAGGTTTGCAAAAAATATCGCTGCTTTATAGAATTGTTAATGGTTCTTTGCATCTACGCGCTTGTTTGGATTTTATTCGGCGTTCGTTACGAGGTGAATGATGATGCCATATTATCCAACATTGCTGCGGGCGCATATGGGCGGGATACGCAATACTTGGTTTATATCAATATCTTAATCGGCTGGTTTTTAAAACCATTTTTTACGCTGTTTCCCGGCCTCAACTGGCTGTATCTGCTGCAAAGTGCGGCTGTGATTGCGGCGCTTACGGTTTTGTGCCATTTGATTGTGCAGGAGTTTGGCTTAAAACGCGGAATTCCGGTTGCCGCCTTAGTGCTGTGCGTATTGGGCATTGATCTTTTTTATAGTTTTCAATATGTAAAGAACAGCGGAATTTGTTTAATTGTTGGCTTTTTGCTGATGGCAAAGCATTTAGGCAAGTGGAATTCTTCCCTATTTTTGGGAATGTTTTTCGTTGTGTTCGGCTCTATGCTGCGTTTTCAAAACTTTTTAGCCGTAGGTGCTTTGAGCGCAGCTTTGCTGTTGGTGCGTTTTTTTCCTTTGCCTGCCAAGGAAAAAAAGACGGCCATATGTTCCTTCATGCTCATGATCGGTTTGGTATTTGCAGTAAAGGTAGTTGACTTTACAAGTTATCAGGTCAACGACGGATGGCGTTTGTTTACAGAGTATAATGTTCTTCGCTCTCAGATTTCCGACTTTCGACTGCAATTTCTGCAAAATCCAAAAACTTTAGAACCGCTGGGTTACAGCGCCAATGATGTGGATATGCTCAACGGGTGGTTCTTTTGGGACAATGATGTTTTTTCCACAGAACAGCTGGGGAATATTTTACAGATATTGCCGCGAAACAGCATAGGAAATGCCGTTCGAGAATTGATTTCTCATATCATTGCCCTTTTCGACTTAGCTCCGCTTCATTTATTTTTATGCGTGATATGTCTTTTGTGGCTGGTTTGTGCCAAAAAGCGCCGAAGCTGGGGCTTTGCGGTCACCATGGCAATGTTTGCCGCATTGTTGTTTTATTTATCCTATCAAGGGCGTTATCCGCATCGTGTTGACTTTGTTCTCGTGAGTGCGGCGGCACTGTTTGGCTGGCAATGCTGTGAGTGGAAGGGCGCTGTCGGCGCAGTTCATCCGCGAACAATGGCAGTGACATTGTGTTTATTTGCTTTGGTGTGCTTGCCTAATTGGAACCAAAATCGAATCAATATGAAAGAGTATGCAGCGGTGCGAACCGATGTAGCAAAATATCACGAATACGCGGCCGACAAAGAGAACCTTTACTTATTGGATATTGATGTGCTTGATTCTATCAGCGGCTATGACGTGCTTCGTCCGCGCCCGGAGGGATTTTTCTCTAATATGGTTTTTCTGGGCGGTTGGTTAAGCAAGTCGCCTCTGCAAACAGAAGTCTTGCGTCAATATGATATTCAAAATCCGTACAAAGATATGGTAAACCGCCGCGATGTATATTTAATTGATTATACCAATGCATCTGCAAAAGAAATCTTTTTGCAAGAGCATTACGACGAAGAAATATACCGCGTGGTAGTAGAGGAAACACCTGTCTTTTGGACTTACCAAATGAGAAGTTAAAACGATAAAAAACCGAGGGATGCACAAGCAGCCCTCGTTTTTTTATCACTTTATTCAAATGTTTCTTTGCCGGAGAAAATGCACAGCACGCGCCGCATGTCCTTATTTTCCTTCATATAGCGGTGCGCGGCGTGAAGCACAGCGCCACAAGAGGGGGAAGCGGGAATAGCGTCGGTTTTTAAAACTTCCTGCGCGCTTTCGGCGGCGTCTTGACTGGTAACCGGTATAATTGCATCGACAATATACGGATTGTAATTTTCCGGTACAAACCCTGCGCCTAATCCCGGGATGCTGTGCGCGCCGGCTTCTCGGCCTGCCAGCACTTGGCTCTCATAAGGCTCTACGGCAATCATGCGAACGTCAGGATACCACGCTTTCATAAACTCGCCCACGCCGGTAATGGTTCCGCCGGAGCCAACCCCAACAACAATTGCGTCCAAAGCGCCTTCGGTTGCACGGGCGATATTCGGCCCGGTGACACGGCGGTGAAATTCCGCGTTTAAATCGTTGTCAAAATAATCAAGATAATATCCGCCCGTTTTTTCTACGGCTTCACGCGCCCGCTTTTTCATGCCCATTCTGCCGTAAATTTGATTTGTAAGGGCAATTTTTGCACCCAGCTTGATGAAAAGCTTTTGACGCGCCTCCGGCACGCTGGAGGGCATGCAGAGAATCAAGGGATGACGGCTGTGTGCACACGCAATGGCAAGCGCCACGGCGAAGCTTCCGCTGGAGGTTTCAATGACAGGCTGGCCGGGCTGAAGCAGCCCTTTTTCCGTGGCGATGGCAAGCATACCCTCTGCCAACGCATCCTTCATGGAAGCAGTAGGCCCGCCGAAAGCGAGATAGGCGTAAAGGCTTTGCGGCAAAGCATATTTTGCGCTGTATCCCGAAAGTTGAACCACGCTTCGCTGATAAAGCGTTTCGTAATAGCTTGTTTTAATGTCCAAAATTGACCGCGTCCCTTCCAATCACTTCTATATTACTATTATAACGCATTCAGAGCATTGCGCAAGAGGGCGGCAAAGCGGCAAAAAATAAAAAGTTTCAAGGAAAAAACAAGCGTAAAGTGCTTGACTTTACACTGGGCGGGCGTTATAATAAATATCGCTGTGTAAAGTTTGAAGCTTTACATGCTTTGCTTACCGAGCGGGAGGGATCAACGATGTCGAAAAATCTGGAAGTTTCCTATTTGCTGGATTTTTACGGCGAGGTTCTCACCGAAAAGCAGCGCGATGTGATGCTTCAATATTACAATGAGGACTTATCGCTGGCGGAAATTGCCGAAAATTTCGGAATTACCCGCCAAGGGGTACGCGACGCGATTAAGCGCGGTGAGGCCACACTGCTCAAGCTGGAAGAAAAGGTGGGCTTTGCAAAACGTTATCGCGCTTTGCAGGATTCGCTGGAGCAAATGCATGCGCTGGCGAAAAATATTCGCTTTTTAAACCGCGAACGCTGCGGCAGTGATTATGAAATTAATCAAAACGCCGATGAGCTGCTTGCGCTGGTGGAAAAGCTCGAAGAAATTTAAACGGGGCAGCGCCCCGAACAAGGGAGGGAACGCCTGTGGCTTTTGAATCGTTAAGTGAAAAACTTTCCGCCGTTTTTAAAAAGCTGCGCGGTAAGGGAAAGCTGTCTGAGCAGGACATTAAAACGGCAATGCGCGAAGTGCGTATGGCGCTGCTTGAGGCCGACGTTAACTACAAAGTGGCGAAAGACTTTATCGCAGGCGTAACCGAGCGCGCGCTGGGCCAAGAGGTTATGGAAAGCTTAACCCCTGCCCAGCAGGTGATTAAAATTGTCAACGACGAGTTGACCGAGCTGATGGGCGGCGAAGAGGCCGCGCGCATCCGCATTAAATCAAAGCCGCCGACGGTCATTATGATGTGCGGCTTGCAGGGTGCCGGTAAAACGACGCATTGCGCGAAGCTCGGCAAACGCTTTTTAAAAGAAGGCCATCGTCCGCTGCTTGTTGCGTGTGACATTTACCGCCCGGCGGCTGTTGATCAGCTGTGTGTCGTCGGAAAGCAGGCGGGTGTGCCTGTTTTTCGCTTAGACGGTGAAAAGCCTGAAGAGATTGCACGCCAAGCCTACCGCCATGCGCGCGACCACGGAAACGATATCATCATTTTGGATACCGCCGGCCGCCTGCATGTAGATGAAGAGCTGATGCAGGAGCTGGCGCGCATCAAGCAGACCGTAGAAGTGGACGAAACCCTGCTTGTCATTGACGCGATGGCCGGTCAGGATGCCGTTAACGTTGCGAAGGCGTTCAGCGAAAATACCGGCTTAGACGGTGTGATTTTAACAAAGCTGGACGGCGACACCCGAGGCGGCAGTGCGCTGAGCGTGCGCTCCGTGACAGGAAAGCCCATTAAGTTTGCCGGTGTCGGTGAAAAGCTGGACGATTTGGAAGTTTTCCACCCGGCGCGTATGGCAAGCCGTATTTTGGGCATGGGCGACGTGCTGACGCTGATTGAAAAGGCGCAGGATGCTGCCGATGAGAAAAAGGCCGAGGAAACGGCAAAGCGTCTTTTGGAAAACAAATTCGACATGAACGACATGCTCGATCAGCTGAACCAGCTGAAAAAGATGGGCGGCGTGGGCGCGCTGATTTCCATGATTCCCGGAGCGGCCGGAAAAGTAGATGCCGATAAGATCAATGAGTCCAAACAGCTGGTACACATTGAGGCCATCATCCAAAGTATGACGCCTGCCGAGCGTGCGAAGCCTTCCATCATTGACCCCAAGCGCAAGCGCCGCATTGCTGCGGGCAGCGGCACGAAGGTGGAAGATGTGAACCGTCTGCTCAAACAGTTTGAGCAGATGAGCAAAATGATGAAGCAGATTAAGAAAAACCCGAAGTTCCTGCGCGGGCTTGGGAAAATGCCCGGTATGCCGGATTTATTTTAAGGTAGTCGCGGCGCAACGCCGACACTATATATCCAAAATTTTTATTATCTTATGGAGGTGCCAGCAATGGCTGTTAAAATCAGACTGCGCCGCATGGGCGCGAAAAAAGCCCCTTTCTATCGTGTTGTTGTAGCGGATTCCCGCTCTCCCCGTGACGGTCGTTTCATCGAGGAGATCGGTTACTACGATCCCACTAAAGAGCCTTCCGTCATCAAAATTGACGCTGACAAGGCAAAGGCTTGGATTGCCAACGGTGCACAGCCCACAGACACTGTGCGCGTTTTGCTGAAGAAGAGCGAAATTCTGTAAGGTCGGGAGGGGCTGTTTATGCAGGAGCTTTTATTGACTGTTGCACGCGGCCTTGTGGATGATAAAGATGCCGTTCGCGTTACGGTGGATCAGCCGAACGAAGAGGGCGTTGTGGTATATCATCTGTATGTTGCCGAGGACGATATGGGCCGTGTCATTGGAAAGCAGGGGCGTATCGCTAAGGCCATTCGCGTTGTCATGCGCGCTGCGGCGGTGCGTGAAAACGAGAAAGTGGTCGTGGAGATCGGCTGAGTTTTGCATTTGCAAAAGCGGCGGTATCGACGCGGGAGCATCCTGCCAAGACCCAACGGACATAACAAACCGTTTGCAAAAGGAAAAAAGGAACACGATGTGTGATTTTAAACACGCCGTGTTCCTTTTTGTTTTTTGAGCCGGTTTTCAGTTTGGGTAGGGCGCAGGGCAGGAAGTTCTGCCTAACAAATAGTCCACGCTGGTACCGTAATAATCAGCAAGCTTATCCAAAACGGCGGCAGGAATATTTAAACGTTCCAATTCATAGTCAGAGTAGGTTGTTTGGTGAATGTGCAGATATTCAGCAATCACGCGCTGTGATAAATCGCGGTCTTCCCGTAAATCTCGAATACGCAGTTTCATTAGAATCACCCCTTTTTCAGTATGAATTAAGGGAATAACCCTTATTGATTTTTAAGGTCTATTCCCTTAAAATGGAGGTAAGGAGGGAGTGTCTTGAAAAAGAAATGTCGGGTTTTGGATTATACGGGCCAATGTCTTCCGGTGCTGGATGCTTCGGAATTACAAAATGAAAATGTCGAATGTTTAGATTTGTTCGGAACTTGGGAAAACCTGCGCCAGGCGTTGTCGGTTCTCAGTGAAAAGAACGCCAAAAGAGAACATCTGCGTGTGGTGGCGGTGATCTACGGGCAGCCATGCGGCGATCTCTCTTGTGTGGACCGATGGTTTTCCCTATCGAGCAAAACAATGCCGGCGGCTTCTGCTCGTGCTTTCATGCGCAATTTTGAGCGGCGCTTAAACAACGAACAGCAGCCCTGAAAAAGCAAAACCCGCACAGTGCTTCCGGTTAAGAAGTGCTGTGCGGGTTTTTGAAATTTATTCGTCTAATTTCAGAACGGCGGTAAACGCTTCGCTGGGAACGCTTACGGTTCCGAGCTGACGCATTTTGCGTTTGCCTTCTTTTTGTTTTTCCAGCAGCTTTTTCTTTCGCGTAATGTCGCCGCCGTAACATTTTGCCAAAACGTCTTTGCGCATGGCCTTAACAGTTTCGCGTGCGATAACCTTTCCGCCGATGGCCGCCTGAATCGGAATTTCAAACATTTGGCGGGGGATGTTTTCCTTCAAGCGCTCCGCCAAGCGGCGGCCTTTGGCGTAAGCGGTATCTGCATGAACAATCATGGAGAGTGCGTCCACCATGTCGCCGTTCAGCAGAATATCCAGTTTCACCAGCTTCGACTCCACAAAGCCTTTCATTTCATAGTCATAGCTGGCATAACCGCGGCTGCGGGATTTAATTGCATCGAAAAAGTCATACACAATTTCGCCGAGCGGAAGTTCATAGTGCAAATCGACACGGGTTTCGTCGAGATACTTCATGTCGCGCATCACGCCGCGGCGGCTCTGGCACAAATCCATCAAGCTGCCAACGTACTCGGACGGGGTGTAGATGTGCGCATCCACAAAGGGTTCTTCCGCCTTCGCGATTTTCGCGGGGTCGGGGTAGTTTGTCGGGTTTTCAATCATCTGAACCGTGCCGTCCGTCAGCGTGATGCGGTATTCTACACTGGGGGCGGTGGTGATGATGTCCAAATCAAACTCACGTTCTAAGCGCTCGCTGATAATTTCGAGATGCAGCAGCCCCAAAAAGCCGCAGCGGAAGCCAAAGCCGAGCGCAACGGAGGTTTCGGGGTCGTAGCTCAAAGAAGCGTCGTTCAGCTGAAGCTTTTCCAGAGCGTCTTTTAAGTCTTGATATTTCGCACCGTCTGCGGGATAAATGCCGCAGAACACCATCGGCGTTACTTTTCGATAGCCGGGCAGCGCCTCCTCGCACGGGCGGCTTTTCAAGGTGACGGTGTCGCCGACGCGGGTCTGCTCCAATGTTTTGATAGAGGCGGTGAAGTAGCCAACGTCGCCCGCTTTCAGCTCGCCGCACGGGGCAAGAGCGGTGGCGCCCATGTGTCCCACTTCTACCAGCTGGAACTCTGCGCCGGTCGCCATCATTTTTACGGTGTCACCCACCTTCATGCTGCCGTCAAACACGCGCAGATAAACGATAACACCTTTGTAGCTGTCATACACTGCGTCAAAGACCAGCGCTTTCAGCGGTGCGCTTTCGTCTCCTTTGGGGGCGGGAATGTCACTGACAACGCGCTCCAGCACGTCCTCAATGCCGATGCCCATTTTCGCCGAAACGCGCGGTGCATCCAAACAGGGCAGACCGATGACGTCCTCCACTTCTTGGGCAACGCGCTCAGGCTCGGCGCTCGGCAGGTCAATCTTATTTAAAATAGGGACAAGCTCTAAATCGTGCTCCAGCGCCATGTAGGTGTTGGCGAGTGTCTGCGCCTCCACGCCTTGGCTGGCGTCTACCACCAAAATGGCTCCTTCGCATGCGGCCAAACTGCGCGACACTTCATAGCCGAAGTCCACATGGCCCGGCGTATCAATGAGGTTAAACTCATACTGTTCCCCGTTTTTGGCGGTGTACTGCATGGTGACGGCACGCGCTTTAATCGTAATGCCGCGCTCGCGCTCCAGCTCCATATCATCTAAAAGCTGCGCCTCCATTTGACGGGCGTCCACGGCTTTGGTGCTTTCCAAAATGCGGTCGGCAAGTGTCGATTTACCGTGATCGATATGTGCGATGATACAAAAGTTACGAATATGCTTTGCGTCCAAAAAGGCTTCCTCCTGTAATTGGAATAAGAAAAAATGCAGCGCGTGCATTTTTTACCTGAAAATTGCGGTTTTCCACGTTGTAAAACGTGTGAAGAAACGCTGATTGCTTTTTATTATACCATAGTTGAAACGCCTGTGCCAGAAGCAAACAAAAAAACTTGACATAACAATTTGTGTTATGTTATACTTTCATCATAACAGAAGTTGTTATGATGAAACGAGGCGGTCAGATGAAAGTCAAAAAACAGGGGAATCGGGTTTGGGTGGAGCTTGAAACGGAAAAAGAAATGCGCATTTACATGCACCCGCTGCGGCAAAGAATTTTGGATTTGCTGGCAAGAAATCCGAACGGAATGAGCGCCAAAAAGGTAGCGGACGCTTTACAGATTGCGCCGTCGAGTGCAGGGCATCATTTGCGTGCTCTTCAGGATATTTGCTTGGTGGAAGAAATCCGAACCGAGAAGATTCACGGCTTTGAAGCAAAAATCTACGGTGACACGCATGCGTCAGTGCACATTACGCCCAAAGGCATGGAGTTGGCGCCGGGTGAGCGCACCGCTTTTTTGAACCGGGAGCTGTCGGAACGGTCACAGCGTTTTATGAAGGCAGTAGAGAAAAGCCTGAGCGAACCCGGCGCTTTGGAACAAAGAGGGGAAAAGAGCCCGCATTTAAGCGGGGGAATTTGCTATTGCAGCAAAGAGGAAATGGAAGAGCTGACGCAAATGGTGGTGCAGTTTTTTGAAACGCACACACAGCCGAAAGAAGACCGGCGCATGTATGAGTACTGCTTTTTTCATTTTCCCGTGGAAAAGGAGCCTGGAAAAGGCGAGGAATAGGGGGAATGTGCTGTATGAACAGCCGATATGGTTACCGGAGTGTGTTTTTTCTGCGCGGGGTAGGAAATGAAGTGGTTTTGTGTGTCAGCACGCTGATGCTGACAGCGCGCGGATTGTCACTGTCGGAAATTGCATGGATGCTGACGCTCGGCTTTGCAGCAACAACGCTTTTGGAAGTGCCCAGCGGCGTTATCGGGGATTTGTGGGGAAGAAAACGCCTTTGGATTCTTTCGGTTTTGTGCAGTCTTGGCTGGCTGATTGCCTGCTTGTCGGGCGTTCGGGTGCTCATTGTGTTTGGTGCTGTTTTAAACGGTGTGGGTGTGGCACTTGGCTCGGGCACAATTGATGCGCTTTATGTGGAACAGTGGATGGAGCATTACGGCAAAGAGCGCTTGGCCCGCGCAGGAATGTGGAGTACGTTATTTACTTATTTGGGCTTTGCTGCCGGGGCGGTCATCAGCGGTGCCTTGCCCCGCGTTTGGGGCTCTGCTGTTGACTATACGCTTCACTTGACGGTGTCCGCTGTAATTTTTGCGGTAATGCTCTGCATAGGCTGTAAAATGATTCCCGACGCGGTCCGAAAAAACAGGCCGGTAAAGCGTTCGTTCGGGAAATCTTGTTTGCAGGTTGTGCTGCAGCTGAGAAAAACAGCAAGGCTGGCAAAAAGACGCCGATTGCTGGGGCTTGTGCTCGGTGCCGCGGTGATCATGGGCTTTTCTACGGTGGGAGTTGAGCTTTACTGGCAGCCGCGCTTAGAGGCGCTTGCTTCTCCCGAACAGCTTTCCTGGGCGCTGGCGGTCTGCTCGTTTTTCAGCATGGCGATGCTGGCGCTGTCGAGCGTTGGTGCCGCGGCCGTTTTGGAGCGTGTGCACAGTACGGAAAAGAAAGTGCTGGTATACGCCGCTTACCGTTTTGCGATGATTGGCGTTATGGCATGGATGGCTTTTGCGATGCCGGCATTTTGGTTTGGCGTGCTGTATATTCTCTATTACATCTTTATGGGAGGGCAGGACGCGGTTGACGCGGTTTTACTGCATGAATCTGTGCCGAACCGTCAGCGCGGTACAATGCTGAGCGTTCAAAGCTTGGCTCTGCGCTTCGGCGGCATGGTTTCGCAAAGCCTTTGCGGACTGCTCCTTTTAAAAGTGGATATGATGCACGTTTTGCTGTTTTTGGCGGCCGCCCATGCCATCGGATTCGGTGTGTGCCTGCTTGCATTTCGGGCAAAGAAAGGTGACAGAACAGGTGTTTCGCAAAATATGCGCAGCACAAGCTGAAGTGCGGACAATTGAGAAACAATGTTTGTGCGCAGATTTTATGAAATTGTGAAAAAGTGGGAACGAAGCGGCGAAAACTTGACTTCTCTACGGATATTTTGATAAAATAGCTTTATGAGTGTTTTTTGAAATGAAGCAGAAGCCAAAAAACCATGTGTGTTTTTTTAACGACAACGGAAAGGCGAGTGGAATGACAAAACGCAAAGAACACCTTGTCCTCGCATTGCGCCGCATGATGCCGCGTTTGGCGGCGCTGGCGTGCTGTGCTGTCAGTGTGAGCGCGGCATTTTTTGTGATGGATCAAAAATTTCGCATTGTCACAGTGACAGATACCGATTCCCCGCAGGTACAGCATGTTTACGCGGGAACCTCCGACGAGGAGATTTTGCTTGAAGCAGCTGATTGCTCTCTTGGACAGCATGACGCAGCAGTGCTTGCCGCGCGCAGTGACGGCGATGTGGAGTTGAATATTCTGCGCGCTTTTAATGTATCGATTGAGGCAGACGGCGACGATGACGGCGTACAGGTGGCCTACGGAACCGTTGCGCAAGCGCTGGAAAAAGCCGGTGTGGTTCTTTCAGGCGATGACTATACAGAGCCGGCTTTGGATACTTTAGTACAGGAGGGTATGCAGGAGATTGTGGTGCACCGTGTGACCTACGAAGAGCGCACCCAAACCGAGCCGGTGCCTTTTGAAACGGAATATGTGGTAGAAGGCGACCCGGAAAGCTCACGTTATGAGCACGATATCCTGCGCAGTGAAGGTGTGGACGGCGAGCAAGTGGTAACGCTGCGTGACCGCTATGTGGACGGCGTTTATGAGCGAAGCGAAGTGGTTAACACTGAGGTGACCGTTCCGCCTGTGCCCCAGGTTTATGCAAAAGTGTACAACAATATTGTAAGCCCGCTGGAAGCGCCGGAAGGAATTACGGTGGACAGCAATCATGTGCCCTCTGAATATTCCCAGGTGTACACGATGAAAGCCACGGGTTACTACTCTCCGCGCGGAAAGGGCGCGTCGGGGTTGGGACTTTATTATGGTACTTTTGCGGTTGACCCCACTTTGATTCCATACGGTACAAAGGTTTACATTGTTTCTACGGACGGAAAATTTGTCTACGGCTGGGCGATTGCCACCGACACGGGCGCTTTTATTCACAGCAACCGGATGCAGGTAGATTTGTTCTATGAAACGTATGAGGAGAGTGCGGCAAACGGCGCAAAAGAAGTATATGTCTATGTGCCGTAGCACCGGAATTATCATCAATGAAAAACAGCAGGCCGAAAGAAGCAATGCTTCTTTCGGCCTGCTGTTTGCAGTGAACGGGAAATGCGGCTGACAAAACGGTTAGGTGTACATCATATCTTCTAAAAGTGCCAGCGTTTCCGGCAAAATCTCTTTTCCGGTGTTGGCGGCGCGAAACGCAGCCGGCGTCATCCCCGTATGTTTTTTAAATACTTTGCAGAAATAATTTGCCCCGGAAAAACCGCACAGGTGAGAAACCATTTCCAAAGAATCGGTTCGATGCGCCAGCAATGCTTTGGCGGCTTCTAAGCGAATTTGGTTGAGATACTGCCCCGGCGGGACACCCATTGCTTCATGAAAGGTACGCACGAGATGGCTTTTGCTTACGCCCAAACGCTCGCTGAGGTCATCAATGCCGTAAAGGGAAGCAAAGTTTTGACGCATGACAAGTACAGCCTGCGTGACAAGCGGAGGCAAAGCGCTGGTTTCCGGCGTTTCGTCGGCACGCGCAACAGAGAGAAGGAGACGAAACGCACTTTCACACACGCGCGTAATGCCCGCGTCGCTTTGAATCGCCTGCGCCAGCGCGGCAAGAAGCTGAGCGGTCAGCGGGCAGGAACCGCCGTCCGAGCGCATCGGTTCCGTCAGATGCTGAGCGGCCTGCTTGGCGCAAAGCCCGCTCAATCCGGCACACAGCGCATGACAGTGTGAGGAAGGCGTAATAGTCACCGGGGAGGAAAAGAGAATCAGTTCTCCCGCGCAAAGCGGCGTGACACGCGCCTCTCCGTGCGCTTCATATAAAACGGCACATCGGCCGCTGGAAATCAGTGCAACGCTGAAATCGGCCTGCGGCGTGGTGGTGACACCGTCGTCCTGGCTGATTTCCAAGAGGTAGGCAGCATCGCAGAGAGCTTGCTTTTCAAATAGCAAAAAATCACACCCTGATATCAATATTTTACCATTTTCAAATAGAAAAGAACCTGTTAATATTATATTAAAGCAAGAAACGCCAGTCAAGGCGTCAATAAAGTATTAAATGGAGGGTTTTTCCAATGGCAAGTATCAGCCTGCGTCACATCTATAAGATTTACTCCGGCGACGTGACCGCCGTTACCGATTTCAACCTCGAAATCGAAGATAAAGAGTTTATCATTTTGGTTGGTCCTTCCGGCTGCGGTAAGTCCACCACCCTGCGTATGATCGCCGGTTTGGAGGAGATCAGCAAAGGTGAGCTGTACATCGGCGACCGTCTGGTAAACGACGTTCCCCCGAAGGATCGCGACATCGCGATGGTGTTCCAGAACTACGCTCTGTATCCCCACATGACCGTGTACAAGAACATGGCGTTTGGTTTGGAGCTGCGCAAAACTCCGAAGGACGAAATCGACAAGCGTGTGCGTGAAGCTGCTCGCGTTCTCGACATCGAGCACTTGCTGGATCGTAAGCCGAAGGCTCTGTCCGGTGGTCAGCGTCAGCGTGTTGCTTTGGGCCGTGCCATGGTTCGTAACCCGGCCGTGTTCCTGCTCGACGAGCCTCTGTCCAACTTGGACGCAAAACTGCGTACCGCAATGCGCACCGAGATCATCAAGCTGCATCAGAAACTGGGCACAACGTTCATCTACGTTACCCACGACCAGACCGAGGCTATGACCATGGGCGACCGCATCGTGGTTATGAAAGACGGTATCATTCAGCAGGTTGATACTCCGCAAAACCTGTACGATTATCCCTGCAATATGTTCGTTGCAGGCTTCATCGGCAGCCCGCAAATGAACTTCCTGGATGCAACTCTCGTGAAAGAGGGCGGCAACTACTATGTTGACCTCGGCGGCGACAAGCTGCTGATCGACCCCAGCAAGGCAAACTCCGATTTGGATGTCTATGTTGGCAAGGCCATCAAGGCCGGTATCCGTCCGGAAGATATCAAGGACGACGAGGAGTTCTTGGATCGTCACAAAGATGCTCAGATCACTGCAAACGTCGAAGTTTCCGAGCTGATGGGCAGCGAGATCTATCTGTACCTGACCTACAAGGGCTACAAGATGACCGCTCGCGTCAACCCGACCAGCACGGCAAAGAACGGCAACGATGTCAAGGTGGCAATCAACACCAAGAAACTGCACCTGTTCGATCCCGAGACCGAGAAGGCTATCCTCAACTAAGAATTTTCAAAAAGGCCGCACGCTGTTTGGCGTGCGGCCTTTGCTGTGTTCAGAGAAAAGGAGCAAAGATGATAGGACAAACGGTAACAGTAACCGTAGACAGGCCCAAAGGCAGTGTTCACCCGGTTTATAAAAACTTGGTTTACCCGTTAAATTATGGTTTTGTGCAAGGCATCATGGCCCCGGACGGAGAGTGGCAGGATGTCTATATTATGGGAGTAGAAGTTCCTGTTCAACAATTTACAGGACGTGTCATCGCGGTTATCAAACGGCTGGATGATGTGGAAGAAAAGTGGGTAGCAGCCCCGCAGGGCGTAACTTTTTCAAAAGAAGAAATTCAAAAGCAGACTTATTTTCAAGAACAATATTTCCGCTGTGAAATTATTCTTGAGAAAGATATTCTTCCAGACAAAGGCCGCTTTGCTTAATTTGTGCTGCGTCTGAAAGCCCAACATAGCGGTAATGCCAAGGCTCATTGATGATGCCGGTGATATCGCTTTTTCCCTCCGGATAGCGGTTGATAAAGCCGTATTCGTGCGCATGTTCCACAAGCCAGTCATACACTTCATCGCTTGTTGAATTGACGCCGTCGCCGTTAATGTCCACGGCAAGTCCTGTTTGGTGCTCGCTGGTGCCGGGAGCGGCAACCCATTCTTGTGCCAATGCGCGCGCACTGGCTTCGCTATATCCTTGCGCGCGATAAGCCTCCACTTTTTGCTGCATAATTTCGCCTTGCTTTTGGGCGGTCCGAAAGCCCGATGCCACCATTGGATAAACGCCGTCTGCGCGCATATCATCAAACATTTTTTGCAACGATGGATAGATGCGGGAATCAACTTGCTCGCCGTTGTCTAATGTAACGGGTTCAAAGCTGTAGTTATCCGGCAAAGGATGTTCATGATTGACTAAAATTAACGTCCAGTTTTCTTCCTGTGGAAAACCCGCATCGTTTTCCGACGCAGAAGAAACAATGCTTGCAAGAGGGGAACGCGAAGCGTGTTCAAGTGATGCAAAATGGCGGCAGAGTATCGCTGTGATCATGACTGCACAACACGCAAGTACTAGCAAAAAAAGGGTTAATAGGCATTTGCTCAACAAGCTTTTTCTTCGCTGCTGACGTTTGTACAATACTGGTTGTACTTCGTAAAAATCAACGGTTTGGATTGCTTTATGGTTGTTCTTTTTCATAATCAGACTTCCTTAAAATAAAAATGCTCTGTTTTCTATGTTTATCATAGCAAAACAGAACATTTTCTATCTTTGAATTTTCTGATGGACTTCTTACAAATTTCTCTTTTGTTTCATACAATTTTATGACAATTCTCAGGAAAAGACACAGTAAAACAAATCCACTCCCCTTTGCTTTGTGCCTCAATGAAACCGCCGTGAAGTTCCACAATTTCTTTTGCAATAGCAAGCCCCAGCCCGGCACCGCCTGTTTGGGAAGCACGGGAGGCATCCACTCGATAAAATTGTTCAAAAATGTGACTGAGTTTTTCGGGTGGAATTTGTTTTCCGCGATTTTTAAAAGTAACAACAACTTGGCCGTCACTTTTCTTCAGCGTAAGGAAAATTTCACCATGCGGGTAACTATAACTAACGGCATTGCGTGTGAGATTGTCAAATACACGGGCAAGCTTGTTAGGGTCACACACCATTTCTACGTTAGGCTCAATCGACAGGTTCCATTTCAAGTCTTTTTCAGAAAGCATCGGAAGAAACTCCCATGAAATTTGTTCGAGCATACGGCTGAGATGAACGGGCTCTTGCTCCAACACAAGTGTGGTGAAATTAAATCGAGTAATATCAAAGAACTCGTTGATTAAATCTTCTAAACGTTCCGCTTTTGCCAGTGCAATACCGGTATATTTTGCGCGAAGCTCGGTGGAAATTTGGGGTTCTTCCGAAAGAAGTGTGAGGTATCCGATGACGCTTGTCAGCGGTGTTTTTAAATCGTGTGCTAAATAAACGATTAAATCGTTTTTTCGTTGCTCGGCTTCTTTGGCCAACACTGCGTTTCGAAAGGCTTGCTGGCGAAATTGGTTTAATTCGTCTTGTACAATTTTCAATTCATCCGAAAGTACAATCATATCATTGTCGGGACTGGCCAATTTTTTGGAAGCCTCTGTCACTTCATCAAGATAACGCAGGGGACGCCGGATAAAGAAGTAGGTGATGCAAAAGTAGATCAGCATCATGAAAATGCTGGCAATCCAGAAAAAGTTGTTTTCTAGCCAGCTTAAAAATTGATAGACAGGATCCCATGGCTGCCATATCACGCTGCGTGCCCCTTGCCATGCAGCAATAACAAACAAAACAACTGCCATGGTACAAAGAAATACAACGATAAGATACTGTGTGAAAATTTGACGGCTTAAATGGCTTTGAACGGAGTTTTTCTTTTGCTTATTCAATGGTGTAGCCAACCCCCCAAATGGTTTTTACATATTTAGGCTTGCGGGGAGGTTCGTGCATTTTTTCCCGCAGCCGTGCGATGTGTGCCATAACGGTGTTATTGCTGTCTAAATATTTTTCACCCCATACGGCCTCGAACAATTCTTCCGAGGAAACAACTTGACCTTGCCGGGTGCATAAATACCACAGGATATTAAATTCTGTTGGCGTAACCGAAAGCTCCTTTCCGTTCAAACTGCACTTATGGTCTTGTTTGGAAATGGAAAGACCACGAATCTGAATGCTGCTGCAAGCGATAGGTTCTTGATTTTGCCCGTCGTATCGAATATAGCGCCGAAGCTGTGTTTTCACCCGCGCCACCAGCTCCAAAGGGTTGAAGGGTTTGGTAATATAATCATCTGCTCCGAGAGATAAGCCTGTAATTTTGTCAATATCCTCTACTTTAGCCGTCAGCATGAGAATGGGAAACAGGTGTGTTTCGCGGATTTTTTTACACAAGGTAAAACCGTCCATATCCGGAAGCATGACATCTAAAATCGTAAGGCTGATAGGCTCTTTGGCAACGCATGCAAGTGCATCGGATGCGCAATAAAATTTCAAAACGCAAAAGCCCTCATTTTGCAGATAAACTTCCACAAGATCGGCAATTTCTTTTTCATCATCCACAATCAGGATTTTCTCATTCATTGGCATCCACTCCTTTGAAAGGTGCAAGGCGTTCTTTATGTCTGATATTATAGAGGATGAATATGGAAAATTCAAATGCATTTGAGCAATATCAAATGACTGGTATAGAGTTTTCTGAACTCCATTTAGTTGCACAGCGGAAAAGAATGTACTATAATGATGTCACAAAATACAAGCAAAAGAAGATGAAAAATTCGTGTGTTTTTGCGCGCGGTTTTTGATAGGATAGCAGGAGGAGAATGGCATGGCCCGTCATGTTTGCACGTTTGCGGTTGCGCACACGAATATCTCCGCGCAGCCGTTTAGCAATGCGGGGAGAACGGTGCGCATTTTGATTCCCAATAACTTAGCCGGACAAGCGCTTTATGCAAAATTCAGCAATTATTATTCTAAACGTCCGGTATGGATTGAGCATGCTACCGTCGCTTTGGCAGACGAAGCGGGAAATTTGCTTACCGAAAGCATTCAAACCTTGACGGTTGGCGGCGATACCAGCTTTGCCATCGTACCGGACCGCGATGTTTTTTCCGACCGAATTGCATTTGAGGTACAGCCCGGCCAAACCATTGCGGTCAGTCTGTATTACCCTGTTTCGGAGAAGCCGACCAGCGGAAATTTTGTGGGGACATTTGCAGTGAGAAGTACGCGCGGCGATTATGCCGCAGAGGTGAAAATGCCCAAAGCGCGGATTCTCAGCACTTTGTCGAAAAGCGTTCTGACTTGGGATATGACGAACGCCGTGACAACACTGTCTGCGCTGGTTGTTGAACAGGATGAAACCCTGACTGCTGCGCCGAATGTCATTGCCGCTTTCGGTGATTCGATTATGCAGCAGGATGCTTGGGTGACGCCTTTTGCGCAGCGTTTGTACGAGGAGTTTCCGGGCAAAGCTGCGGTGTGCAATTTGGGGATTGGCGGAAACCGTTTGCTTCATGATTCGCCGGCCTCCGTAAAAGGAATTTACGGGCCTGCGGGCGTGGAACGTTTTGCACAAGATGTACTTTCTTTAGAGGGGTTGACCCACGTGATTTTTGGCTTGGGGACGAATGATTTAGGCCTGCCGGGAAAAGACGGAACGCCGCTGGACGAGCTGATTACGGTTTCGCAGTACCAAAATGCGGTGACAGAGATGGTGCGATATTTGAACAAACGCGGCGTAAAAGCTTATGGCGCGCTGATGCTTCCGCGGGAGCTGAACGGTGTATATACGCCGATGCGCGAAAGCCTTCGGCGCACCTTAAACGATTGGATTCAAAACAGCGGAGTTTTTGACGCGGTGCTTGATTTTGTTTCTCCCGTGGCAGATCCTTCGGGCGTAGGAATGAAAAAGGAATTTACACTTCCGGACGGCCTGCATCCGAACCGAGCGGGCGGCTTAGCACTGGCACAGAGCATTGACTTGTCGCTCTTTGAATAACCTGATAAAAAAGGAGAGCTCAGTGTATGGCACGGCAAAAAGCATGGCATAAACTGGACAATACAGCGAACCTCTTTCCGGTTATTGCGGGAAGAAGAACGGCGAATGTATTTCGCATGACAGCGGTAATGCACAAGGAAGTTGTCCCCGAATATCTTCAGCAGGCATTGGAAGAAACACTGCCGGCATTTGCTGCGTTTAGTGTGCGCCTGCGGCATGGGCTCTTCTGGAGTTATTTGGAACAAAATGATGCGCCTGTTCATATTGCGCAGGAAACACAAGCGCCTTGCCGCTATATTGACCCGCTGGAAACAGGGCGCTATTTATTTCGTGTGCTTTACTTTGGCAAACGCATCAGTTTGGAAACCTTTCATGTTTTAACGGATGGTACAGGTGCGATGCGCTTTTTGAAAGCAATTTGCTACCGATACTGTTAGTTATGTGATGCACAGGCGTTTGAAGCACAAACGCGCGACATTCCCTATGGCATTGAGCAAGGGAAAAATGTGTTGGACGGATATTTGAAAAACTATACGCCAAAAGCGCAAAAGCAGAGTTTCAAAGAGCCGCGTGCATTTCGTGTGCGCGGAGAGCCGAGGCTTTCTTTTGACCTCGGGGTCAGTACGCTTTTATTTCCCGTACAGGAGATAAAGGCGCTCTGCCACCAATATGACGCTTCGGTCAGTGAATATTTGACGGCGGCGCTTTTGATGGCGGTATATGAGGAATATATGCCTGTCAGCGGAAGCAAACGGCCTGTCAGCGTGTTTGTGCCCGTTGACTTGCGCCGCATTTTTGAAACCGATACCTCCAGCAACTTCTTTTCGGGCTTTTCCGTGCGTTATCGGTTTTCGGGTACAAAACCGGAGTTTACCGACGTGTTAAAACAGGTACAAGAACAGTTCCGGGAAAAGTGTACGAAAGAAATGTTTGAAAAAAAGCTGGCTTATACGGCGAAAAGCGCTTTGAGCGTTTGGACGCGCGTCATTCCGCTGGTGGTAAAAAACGGCGTTCTGCGTGTGATTTATGAGGCCTCTAACCATGCAAGCACATTGACGCTTTCCAATTTGGGCCCGATTCAGGTCGAACCGTTATTTGAGCCGTATTTTGAGGGCTTTCGTTTTTTGCTTTCCAGCACGCGGCAGGAACCGCTGAAGTGCTCTGCTGTGGCATATCAGGACACCGTGGCTCTCACCGTGTGCAGCGAGCTTTTGGGAAATGATTTAGCAAGAAATTTAGCACGCCGCCTCAGCGGGCAGGGCATTGCCGTTCAAGTGGAGTGTGCAGAGGGGGAAGTGTGATGCGCTGTAAAGCATGCAATGTGGAAATTATCACGCCTGCTGCGGTGTGTCCGCTGTGCGGAGGACCGCTGGACGGTACCGGTGAGAAGTTGACGCCGGCTTATCCTGAATTTGTGGAAAAGCGAAAGCATTATTATATTTTGCGCCGGATTTTACTGTTTTTCTCAATTGCTGCGGCGCTGGTATCGCTGACGGCGAACCTGCTGTTTACGCCGCATATTTGGTGGTTTGTCTTTGTTTTTACGGGGCTTTTGTATGTTTGGGCGGCAATCCCCCATATTTTCCGCAAAGGCGGCAATCTCGGCGGCAAGGTTCTCGTGCAGGTTGCCTGCGCTTCGCTGCTTTTGGTCTTGCTGGATTGGGAAACGGGATGGCGCGGCTGGTCGGTTAGCTTTGCGCTGCCGATTGTCTTCTCTGCGGGAATACTCGGCGTTATGGTGGTGATTGTCGCCAACCGAACCAACTGGGCGCGCTATGTGATGTATCAGGCACTTCTTGCACTGCTGGGCTTTGTTCCGCCGGTGCTGTATCTAATTGGTGCGGCAAATCAGCTTTGGGCCGCGTTTATTCCGGCTTTACTGGCCGGTATCAATTTAGCCATGCTGGCAGCATTTGGTGACCGAAACATTAAAAATGAATTTCGACGTCGATTTCATTTTTAAAAAATTTCAAAAAATGCTTGACTTTCCCTTTTGGGTGTTATATAATACAAAGGCAATATGAATTGCCGATGTGTTGGAACTGGCAGACGAGACGGACTCAAAATCCGTTGCGGGCAACCGCGTGTGGGTTCGACCCCCACCATCGGCACCACGCCTGAGTAAAGCTTGCTTTGCTCAGGCGATTTTTTTATTTTAACTTCATAAAATAACTTTGCTGAAAATGATGAAGAACGAAATCAGGGGGGATATGAATGCAAATGGATGAATGTATCAAAAGCAGGAGAAGTGTGCGAAAATATACAGACCGAGAAATTACTAAAGAGGAGTTGCACGAAATTGTATCGCTTGCGCGTTTTTCTCCGTCGTGGAAAAACACACAGGTCATCCGTTACCATGCTGTGAAAAATCCGCAGCTGAAAGAAACGCTTGCCCAAAACTGTATGATGGGGTTTGAATACAATCAGAAAACGGTTTTGCGCTGCAATACTTTGGTGGTTGTCAGTGCTGTGGGCGGTATTTGCGGGTATGAAAGTGACGGAAGCTGGTCCACCGCAAAACAGGACCGCTGGGAAATGTTTGATGCCGGAATTGCCAGCCAAACCTTTTGTCTTGCGGCACATAGCAAAGGGATCGGAAGCGTAATTCTGGGAATTTTTGACGAAGAAAAAATACATAACTTTCTGCACCTGCCCCAAGAGGAGAAGGTTATGAATTTAATTGCACTCGGATATCCCTTAGAAGAGGGGAAAACAGCACCTGCGCGAAAAAGGACTGAACAAATCTTAGAAATTATAGAATAATTCAGTGTTTTACAAGCGTGCTGAAACAGCTGCAATTTCAAATATGGAATGAAACTGAAAAAAATCCTGCTCCGGCACAATTGCCAAAGCAGGATTTTTATTATTTTAACGACGGGAAAAATGTTAGGAATTATTTTCTACCACTTCGCTTGCCAAAGAGAACTCAGCGCAAAGGCGTTTTAACAGCTGCGCTTGGCTGGCCATTTCTTCGCTGGCGGCGGCGCTTTCTTCAGCGGTAGCACTATTGGTTTGAATTACGCTGGAAATTTGATCAATTCCAACCGTAATCTGATTGACCGAATCGGCTTGCGCGGCAGAAGCTTGTGAAATATCGGCAATGACGGCTACAACTTTTTGTGTCGACTCAACCGTTTCCATCAGAGCCGCGGCGGTATCTTCCGCTAAGCTGCTGCCGCGTTTCACCGCTTCCATAGAGGATTCAATCAAGCGAGCGGTGTTTTGGCTTGCTTCGGCTGATTTGCTGGCCAGATTGCGAACTTCGTCGGCAACAACCGCAAAGCCTTTTCCCGCCATGCCTGCACGCGCAGCTTCGACAGCGGCATTCAGTGCTAAAATATTGGTTTGGAATGCAATGTCTTCAATGGTCTTGATGATTTTTCCGATTTCAGCAGAGCTTCGATCAATATCATTCATGGCCTCAAGCAGATGCTTCATTTTTTCATTGCTCATGGTGATGCTTTCGCCCACTTCATTCGCCTGCGAGCTGGCGGTTTCCGCACTTTTTGCATTTTGAGTGATTTGGCCGGAGATATCGCTGACCATAGCCGCCAGCTGCTGCACCGAGCTTGCCTGCTCCGTTGCGCCTTGGGAATAAGCCTGTGAACCTCCGGCCACTTGGTCGGCCCCAGCAGACACTTGGTCGGAACTGGTGTTGATTTTCGCCATGGTTTCGCTCAGCTGGAGGCGGGTTTTGCGCAAATCGGCAAGAAGGGGACGATATTGCCCGACATAGGCATCTTCACATTTTGTATGACAGTCAAAGTTGCCGTCCGCAAGTTCGCCCATCAGGTAGGCGAGGTCAGTAAGCATGGTATTCAAACGCTGCATCGTGTGGCGGACGCTGTGAGCCAGACGGCCGATTTCGTCTTCGCCCTTATAAGTAATCTCATAGTCGAGTTTACCGTGCGAGATGCCCTGCATAGCCGTTTCCAGTTCTTGCAGCGGACGAGTGATGGAACGTGTAATCGCAATTGCGAAGGGAATTGTGATCGTTGCGCATACGATGACGCCGAGCACGGTACTTACAAAAGTTGCAATGTAATTTTTGGAAACAGTGTCTACGATGCCGGCAACGCCCGTTTCGTTGAATTCGACAATGGAATCGGCTTCAGTGGTGAGCGCGTCGTATTGCTCTTGACCCGTTGTCTTCAAAAGCTCGGCTGCCTGTGCTTCTTTGCCAGACTTTGCATATTGCAAAACGGTTTTATGCGTTTCAGCGTAAGTATTCCAATACGAAAGAAGGTTATCATACAGCTTTTTGCCTTCTTCATTTAAAGCGATAGAGCCGTAAGAAGCAAAATGCTCTTCAATTTCGGACAGCATGGTTTGCATAGACTGCTCCAATTGGCTTTTTTCAGAGTCCTCTGCCGAAATATAGCGAAGCTCTAAAGCGCGCAGGTCTGCAACATGTCCTTTGATATCCTGTGCATCCGTAATGCTGGGAAGCCACAAATTTCCAAGCTGCTGATTGACCGCTTGAATTTGGCTGGTACACACAAGCGAGATGAAGCTTGCCGCAAAAAATAAGGCCAAGGAAGCTGCCACGAGGGCAAAGAGCTTTTTCTTCAGCGAAAAGTTTTTTAACATAAATGATTCCTCCTTCTTTTATAACCGCAACAAATCAACAGGGAAGCTGCCAATAATAATTTTTGAACAAAACACGATGCTTTGCGAAAGGAAACCGAGTGCTTCGGCCGTTCAAAAATGGACAAGGCCCCTGTAAAGTCGCAAAATAAATGACGCCTGCATCTTAGAAAATCACTGCATAAGAACTGTGGAACACATCGCAATCACACACCCTTTCTTTCGGTTAGAAAGTATGGTTGAGCTTTGCGCGGATTGGTGCACAAAAGAGCCGAGGCTCTGCGGCAGGGCTCATGCAATGATGCCACGGATACAAAAACGACAGTTTTCTCCATTATAGCAGAAAAAGGAAAAAGATGATACCCAAGAAATAAGAATATTTTATCCTTTTTTGCATCGCTTGCCATTTGATACCCTTGAAAGAAGCGGAAAACGGATGTTTCTGCATAAAAAACTGCAGCAAGAGCGTCATCTCTTCTTTGCCTTTTAGGAGAAAATATGATATACTGAACAGCATGTGAGAAGCCCATCCCTTTTCGACAGGGTTGTGCGCCCAAAAGCAAAAGAAAATCGATGGGAGGAACCGAGATGCGCATTGCCGTAAAAGTCGGAACATCAACCTTGACCCATGCCACGGGGCAGCTGAATATTCGCCGCGTAGAAACCTTGTGCAAAACACTGGCCGATTTAAAAAATGCAGGCCATGAGCTGCTGCTGATTTCTTCAGGCGCAATCGGGATGGGCGTAGGAAAGCTGCGCCTTGCGCAAAGGCCGCAGGATATTGCCACGAAACAAGCGGCTGCGGCAGTGGGGCAATGTGAACTGATGTATGTGTATGATAAGTTGTTTGGGGTGTATCACCACACAGTGGCGCAAATTTTGGTAACGGCAGAGGATATTCGCGACGAACAGCGTGCCGTGCATGTGCAGAGCACCTTGCAGCGCTTGCTGGAACTGGGCGCTTTGCCCATTATCAATGAAAATGATACCGTTGCCACAGATGAAATTAAGGTGGGGGATAACGATACGCTCTCGGCTGTTGTGGCATCCAGCGTGGGGGCAGACCTGCTGGTTCTGCTGTCGGATATTGACGGGCTGTATACCGCAGACCCCCGCAGTTGTACCGACGCTGCATTCATTTCCTGCGTGACGGAACTGACGCCCGAAATTATGGCGCTGGGAGCCGGTGCAGGGACTAGTTTGGGAACGGGGGGCATGGCAACGAAGCTTTCCGCCGCCCAAATTGCAACGCAAAACGGCGTGGATATGGTGATTGCAAACGGAAGCGACCCTCGTGTACTCTATGAAATCGTGGAAGGCAAAGCGGTAGGAACGCGCTTTGTTGCGGTAAAGGAGGCGTAAGGCATGGAGATAGCACAATTGTTGGAGCGTGCACAAAGCGTAAAAACGCATGCCCTTACCTTAACGGCCGCACAAAAAAATGAAATTTTGTGCGAGATGGCAGATGCATTACTTGAAAATGCACAGCGGATTATGACTGCGAATGAGCAGGATATGCAAAAAGCGAAAAGCCAGATCAGCGAAACCATGCTGGACAGGCTGATGCTGAACCTTTCGCGCATTGAGGGAATGGCGCAGGGGCTGCGCGCACTGACTTTGCTTGAAGACCCCATTGGGCAGGAACTGTCGCATGTGCAGCGGCCAAACGGCCTTGTGATTCGGCGCGTGCGCGTGCCGATGGGTGTTGTGGCGGTCATTTATGAGAGCCGCCCCAATGTAACAAGCGATGCGGCGGGGCTTTGCTTAAAAAGCGGCAATGTCTGCGTTTTGCGAGGCGGAAGAGAAGCGCTGACAACAAACCGAGAAATTGTGAAAGCCCTTCACGCCGCCTTAGAACGAACGGGACATCCTTGCGAGCTGGTACAGCTTGTGGAAGATACCGGGCGCGAAGGCGCTGCGGCACTGATGCAGGCACGCGGCAAAGTGGACTTGCTGATTCCCCGCGGCGGAAAGGGTTTGATTCAAGCGTGTGTAGAACAGGCAAAAGTGCCCTGTATTGAAACGGGTACGGGTATTTGCCATATTTATGTGGACGAAGCAGCAGACCTTTCAATGGCACTGGAGATTGTGGATAACGCGAAAACCAGCCGGCCTTCTGTGTGCAATGCGGCGGAGGTTTGCTTAGTACACGCTTCTTGCGCAGAGGCGTTTTTGCCGATGCTGAAAGAGCGGATGGAGTTAAAGCACACAGAGCTGCGCTTGTGCCCGCGCGCGGCAAAAATCATTGAGGGAACCCCGGCGGGCCCGCAGGATTTTGACACGGAGTTTTTAGACTACGTTTTGGCGGTAAAAGTGGTAGAGGATTTGCCCGAAGCACTAGCGCATATCCGAAGCCATTCCACGGGACACAGCGAAGCCATTGTGACAAGCAATGAACAGACGGCACAGCGTTTCATGGACGGTGTCGACAGCGCGGCCGTTTACGTCAATGCTTCCACGCGCTTTACGGACGGCGGCGAGTTTGGGCTTGGGTGCGAAATGGGAATTTCAACCCAAAAGCTGGGCGCACGCGGCCCGATGGGACTGTGCGAACTGACGAGCTATCAGTACCGTATTTTAGGCAGCGGACAAGTGCGTTGAGCGCTCCGCTGGTGCACATTTTAAAGACAAAAGGAGAGTGACCTTGTATGCCGAGTAAAGAAGAATTACAAGAGGTCCACGCGCTGCGCCGCCGTCGCCGCGGACGCCAGCTGCTTGGGGCGCTGGTATGTTTTTTGGTGGTCGTCGGGCTGTTCAGCATTGTAGGCTCCGGCGTTGAGCTGGCAGCTACACTGCTTGATGATACCGACGAGAAAGAGATGCTTACAGAACAGCTGAGAACCTTGGTGGCACTTGACCCGCTGCCGTTTGACTCGCTGGAAGAGGCCAACGTGAATACGCTGCTGCATGCCGCAATCGGTGCGTCGGTAGACTCTACGCGCGACGATTATGAGCGCGATGAAAACGGCGCAATGTATTTGCCCACCCTTGATATTGAAACAACGTTGCTGGCGTTGTACGGGCCGGATTTCCAGTTTGAATATCAAACTTTTGAAGACCACGGCATTACGTTCACTTATGTGCCGGAAAAACAGGCATTTCTTTTGCCTGTTACGAGCGCCATCAGCAACTATTACCCGCTGGTAACGGAGATCAAAAAAGAATCCGGCGGCGTGAAGCGTGTAACGGTTGGCTATGTTTCGCCCTTCCATGAAAACGGCGCGTTTGACCCGAATGCCACGCCGGTTCCTGTCAAATATCAGGACTATTTATTTAAAAAGAACGGATCGGAATACTATCTTTATGCGATTGTAGAATCCGAAACAAAGGTGCAAACGGCGGTAAGTGCTTCTACGGCGCAGACGGCTCAAAGCACTGCTCCGCAAGATGCGCTTGAAAGTTTGGTTGGCGAATCGCTGCCCACAACAGCCGAAAGTGTTCCGCCGGCCGACGAGGCGCAGAACGCTGTGTCACAGCCTGCGGCATAAAGAAAAGCGCCCCGAGCTCATCACTTGAGTTCGGGGCATTTTTGCGGGCTGTTTGTTCGAAATGTGATATTGTTTAACACTGTTTGTCAAATGTGCGAATTTTTATAAGAAAATCTTAAAAACTTTCCCGCTTGGTTTTTAAAATGAGTGCGGTATGATAATGGCAAAGGAGAGATTTCAATGAGTCAGGCAACAGTTTTGGTCGTGGATGACGATAAGGAAATTGTCGGAGCGATTGCACGTCTTTTGGAAATGGAAGGCCACCGTGTTCTGAAGGCTTATGACGGACTGCAAGCGCTGGAAACGCTCACCGAGGAACATGTGGATTTAATTATCCTGGACGTAATGATGCCGAACATGGACGGAATGTCTGCGACAATGGCCATTCGCCGCCGCCAGAACCTTCCGATTTTGCTTTTGAGCGCAAAATCGGAAGATGCCGATAAAATTGCCGGCTTGAGCATCGGCGCCGATGATTACCTGACAAAGCCGTACAATCCGATGGAGCTGTCGGCGCGTGTGAACGCGCTTTTGCGCCGCTATCTGCGCCTTGGCGCGGCAGATAACACCGCCCCTTCGGAAGAACAGCTTGTCAACGGCGGTATTTGTATGAATCTGGCTCGCAAGGAAGTGCTGGTAGAAGGGGAACTTGTGCGTCTGACCCCGACGGAGTACCGGATGTTGGAATTTTTTATGCAGCATCCGAACCGGGTGTACTCCGCCGCGCAAATTTATGAGCAAGTTTGGAACGAGCCCAGCTGCGGCGTGGAAAATACTGTTATGGTACATATCCGCCACTTGCGTGAAAAAATTGAAATCAATCCCAAAAAACCAAATTATATTAAGGTGGTGTGGGGTCTTGGATACAAGATGGAACAAAAAAAGTAAAATTTATGTCGCAGTTAAAATTGTACTCTGGGCGCTCTTTTTGGGAGCGGCAATGGCTGCGCTGTCGTATTTGGTAATACTTGCAGCCCGTGCGAGCAATGTTGAAGATTACTACGAGTCAGATGCAGGATTTCGCCGAGATTTGACCTTTACTGTGCAAAGCCTTGAGCAGGGCATTCAAGAAAATAAGATAAAAAACTATGTAACAAGTGCTCTCGTCTATGCGCAAACTAAGGACGGCAAAGCTTATGAAAATGAGTGGGTGTTTGATGGTCAGGTTCTCACCGGTACACAGTTAAAGCTGCATTTTGCCAAGAAAGAAGAAGCACAGGCTGCTGATGAAGGCGCACAGCCCGCCGTACCGGAGGCTTCTTCGGCTGCAAGTGCCGCTGAGTCAGCTGCGCTGCAAGAAGCATCGTCTGCGGTACAAAGCGACGCTTCTGGCGTGCAGACTGCTGCATCTTCCTCACAGCCTGCCTCAGAGTCTGCCGTGCAGACTGCTGAACAAGAGCTTGTGCAAGAAGAGTTGAGCGTACAAAGCGTGAATGTGGAGCCGGCAATTCTTTTTGATTCCGGCATTACGATGGAGCTGCGCGGGGATACTTTTATTTGGCATAATTTAGATCATCTGGGATATTTGGGGTCTGAATGGGAGATGGTTTACAACCAAAAGCTGGAGCAGGATATTCGAAATCTGCTGGCAGACAGTCAAGTGAAATTTGAGCATTTGATTGTTTATTTCCCTCAGGAGGCTCTGGCTGTAAACAGCTCCGATTATTATCAGCAGATGCAAGATGGCCTCATTGAGGAATGTTTGGTTCCCTTCGGAACGGCTTGTGTCATTGTTGCAATTTCCGGTTTGGCACTGCTTGTTTATGCGGGAAAAAGAGCGGACGGAAGCTTGCGCCTGTTTTGGATTGACCGAATTCCTACGGAATTTCATGCGGCAGCGCTGTTCATTACCGGATTTGCAATTCCGGTTGCCATTCTGCAAAACTTATTTTCTTCTTTTGAGCGGTTTATGTCGTATGGCAATTTAATGACCTTTGTGTATGCGATACTTTATTTAGACGGATTGTGCATTTTTGCGTTGATGCTCAGCCTTGTGAGAAAATTAAAAGGAAAATGCTTTTTTAAAGGTTCCGTCACTTACCGTCTTTTGAGAGGATTTCGTTTTTTTTTAGACGGTGATTTCCTGTTCCGAGGAAAAAGATACTGTATCAGAAACGCCTATCGGATTTGGTGGGTGGCGATTGTTTGCGGTGCGGCGTTTATTGTGCTGGGGCTGTTTGGATTTTATAACAGTACGGCCGGCATGATGCTAATCTTATTAGCGCTCGCATTCTTTGGCACGGCTTATTTGTTTAACCGGCATTATCACGATATGAAGGATTTAGACGTTTTGCTGCGGCAGATTGAAGTGGTGTCTGAGCATGGAGAAGTGGAGGTATTTTTGCCCGAGCAAAGCCCTTTGAAAGAGTATGAAGAACGTCTGACGCGCTTGAACGAAAATATCAATGAAAACGTGAAGCAGCGCATGGCGGCAGAGCGTATGAAACTCGATTTGATTACAAATGTATCGCATGATTTAAAAACTCCGCTCACGTCGATTATCGGCTATGTTGATTTGCTCAACAAGCTGGAGCTTTCCGGCGAGGCTGGCGATTATGTGAAAATCTTGCAGAAAAAGGCTGATCGTCTGAGCGATACGGTATCCGATTTATTTACACTGGCAAAGTCAACCAGCGGCTCTGATGAGCTCCATTTAGAAGCGCTCGACTTGGTAACGGCGGTCAATCAGGTTTTGGCCGATTTTTCCGACCGGATTGAAGCGGCCGAGATGCCGATTAAAACAACAATGCCGAAAGAGGCGTGGGTTTTGGCGGACAGTGCCCGCATTTACCGCGTTTTGCAAAACCTTTTGGATAACGCTTTGCGCTACTCTTTGAAGGGAACACGGATTTTCCTCAATGTATCGCAGGAACAGCAAAGCGTTTCGCTTACGGTGCTGAATACGGCGGGATATGAAATGGACTTCAGTGCACAGGAAATCGTACAGCGTTTTGTAAGAGGAGATAAATCCCGTACACAAGAAGGAAGCGGGCTGGGCTTGTCAATTGCAGAAAGCTTTATGAGTAATTTCGGCGGAAAGATGCAGGTGCAGGTAGAAGGAGATACCTTCCGGGTAATTTGCAGTTTTCAAAGTGCCGAAGCACCGCCCCAAAGGAATGAGGACACGGAAAGTGAGCCAGTGTAACGGAAAAAGTAAGCATGTACGGATAGAAATATGAAAAAGGGCGCACCGCAAAATAAAAATTTTGCGGTGCGCCCTTTTATCTTTAAAAAATAAGTTTCATTGAGCCGGGAAGAGTTTTGCTTTGCGGGAAAGCAAAACTTTTCTCATCAAAGGGAAATGTTGACGGTTGCGGTTTGCACAATCATATTGCCCGAAGGCGCAGAAGGAGCAAACGCGCTGCCGCTTGCAATCGGGCTTGTCAGAGAGCCTGCCGAAATGGGGGCAGTGCCGTAAATTTGAGCATTATGACGCGCTTGTTCGGCGCGGCGCGCGCGGTCTTGCTCTAAGTAAACTTCTATGCCGGCCTGCTGAACATAAGCTTGCTCTTGTGCGGTGCGCGCCGATTTTTTTCGAGAGAGCAGGCGGCGTGCTTCCTGTGCTTCTTCCAGCTGCTTTTGCGCTTGCTGCCGTCGCTGTTTGGTTTGGATCTGCTGTTCCTTTTGCAGCTGAGTAATTTTCTTTTTCGAGCGGGAAATGGCGCTGCGAAGCTGGTTTGCCACAAGCGTGAGCTGTTCTTTTTCCGTTTGGTCAGCGTCGTTCATGGCACGACGCACTTGATTCAGCTTTACATAAGCGTTTGAAATAACGCCCCGCACTTGCATAACGCTGTTGGCACGGCTTAATTTTCCGTATACGGAAACGCCGCTGTTCATCAAGAGTTTTGCCTTTGAAACACGGTATAAGTTTTTGTTTTTCTCGGCTTCTCTTTTTGCTTCTTCCATCTTTTCAAACAGTGTTTTCATGTTTTCCTGCTGCGCCTGTTCCCATTGCGCAACCGTTGGAGTTTGCACGGTGAATGTGGTTTTTTCTTTGGCGGTTAATAAAATGCCCATGCCGCTGATATTCTGCCCGGTAGGGGTAGTCAGCTCTTTTGCTGCCTGCGATAATAACGCCATGCCGCGCTCAAACGATGCCTGATTTTTCCCCATGGCATGCAAAAAATCTTCGCTTACAAATAAGACAGAGCTGTTTTTTGCGCTGTAAAACAGATCGGAAACATTTTTTGTGCTGTAATCGCCAATTCTTACGGTTAATTCGTCGTACTTCTTTCCGAGGTCTGCCAGATATTGTTTGGCGCGTTCCAGCCAACTGGTGTTTTGATAGGAAAAAGACGACGGCGCAAAGCGTTCGCGGGTAACGGACATCGACTGCCCGGCAATAGAAGAAACCGGTTCATTTCGTTTGATTTTTTCCATCAAGCTGCACCTCTTTTCTGATGGGATAACAGGCGGTTCACTGCTGTGTGAAAACGCACGCAAAACGTGCAAACAGCACTGTTTCTCTTTAATAAAGTTATCCGATGCGCTGCACAAAATGAAAGTGTGATTATTTGCAAAACAGGCGCTCTATGGTATACTAGGAAAACGAAAGAAATTTGGAAAGGGAAGTGTGATATGAAAATTATGGCAGTGGACTTTGGGGACGCGCGCACCGGCTTGGCCGTTTGTGATCCCACAGAGTTTTTAGCAAGTCCTGTCGGGATTATAAAAGAGAAAAACTTTTTAAAAGCAGCGCAGCAAATTGCCGACGCGGCAAAACAGCACGGAGCGCAGATGCTCGTAGTGGGCCTGCCCAAAAATATGGACGGAACAGAAGGTGCTCGCGCACAGCGCTGCCGTTCCATGGGCGAAAAACTGCAAGAACTGACAGATTTGCCTGTTACCATGTGGGATGAAAGGAGAACAACGGTTTCGGCCTCGGCAGTGCTGACGCAAAACGGAACGTTCGGCAAAAAGCGCAAAGAGCAGCTGGACGCTGTGGCCGCTGTTATTATTCTGGAAAGCTATTTACAGCGCCGAAAGAATGAGGCGCAAGCGCACGCGGACGGCAAAGAATAATTTGCCGCGCCTATGGCGATTGTCAAAAACGGAATCTCTTTTGCCGAGCAATCAAACAGACTCATCAAGGAGTGATTGACAGTGCGTGGAAAAGTTTCTTTCAATATGGCGATTACGATTTTAGTTTCCGCTGTCATTGCTGCGGTGATTTCATTCCCGCTGGCATCGCTGTTGGAAAAACCGGTATACGACCTCAAGATGCAGCAGCTGGATCTTTCGCCGGGGACGATTGGCTCCGAGGCGGGAGAGGATATTCCGGTGGCAAGGTCGATTGACGACATGGGCAAAATGGAAACATTCACGCTCGAGGTGTCAGCACTTAACAGTACCATACCTTTAGACGGAACATATTATTACCGGGTGTGGCTTGACAGCGGTGAAAAGGTGGCGGTGCTTGTAAACTTAGACGCCGTACAGGAGTTTGAGGATGAATCTAAAGTGCGCCTTCCGATTGGAAGGTGGGTGAAGTGGGAGCACACCGCAAAGGAAAAAAGCGACTATGAAAATTATTATGAAGGCTCTTTTACCGATTTCTCCTACTACGTTGATATGGCGGGGGATTTTGGCCGCGTGCCAAGTCAGCGGGCGATATCAAGCCAGCTTTTTTCCCTTTTTATGCTGATTTTTGAGTTTCTGATTGCTTGCCTGATCCGCCATGAAGGCGTAAAACGCGGTTGGTTCGAGCCGGAGCTTTTCAAGAAAAAGTATGAGCAAAAGGCCAAGGAAACGCAGACAAGGGATGAGATGGAACAGTGGGCTGTATCTGCTTATGCCATTTGGGCAGGGTATATCGGCGAGTGGAATTTGATTGGCGGATGGGTGAAAACTCCCGCAAACCAAAAGAAAATGCGAAAAATTTTGGCAAGAGATTGGGGAATTCACAATGACGGGCAGGCGCGCAGCATGATTCTTCAGCTCACTGACCCAAAAGGTTATAACGGAACCGACCAAGTTTCATTGGCGTGGGATTGGTGCCGCGCGATGCAGTTGATTGGATGCTTTTTTCTGTGTGGTTATATTGACCGGCAGGAAATGCGTGAGTTATCCTGCGAGGTTGGCCGAAAAATTCAGCGGAAGTTTTCCTCGTGGGAAGACTTATGCGTGAATTATCTGGACGGATATGCACGCTGGAGGCGTAGTCTTGGAGGACAGCCGGAAGGATATATCGAGGAACGGATGCGTATTTACCATGCACTGAAGGAAAAACCGGACGGCCCTTACAGCCTGCCTTTCCAAACGTTTCTTTCACCGCAGGTTTACGAGGATCAAAAGGAAATCGGTACCTTCTGACAGCTGAGAATTTTGCGAATTGGATTGGCGTAAAACGCAAATGGTTTCCTCCCGAGTTTTTAATAAGAAATATGAAGAGAAGGTAAGAGAAACACAGGACATTGGCGATACCGAGCAATGGGCGTTGGCAGTCTGTGCGATTGAGACCAGCCGCATCGGCGACAGAAATTTCATTGCCGGTTTGCCTAAAACTCTGCGCAATCAAAAGAAAATGAAGAAAATCTTGGCAAAACATTGGGAGATTTACGATGAAGAAGAAGCAAGAAACCAGATTGCTCAGCTTCCGGCTGCGAGAGGATATCTCGGAGTCGAAAGGCTTCAATAGCATGGGATTGCTGCCGAGACATGCAGCTGATTGGTTATTTGTTCCTTTCTGATTGCATCGACCGGCAGGAAATACGGGAGTTATTCTGTCAAGTGGGACGAAACATTCAAGAAAAGTTTGCTTCATGGACTGATTTGTGCGGGCACTATCTCAAAGGGTACGCGAATTGGAGAAGCACTCTTGATGGGAAGGCCGAGAAGGATATCGAGGAAAGAAAAGCTATTTATCGTTCGCTGAAAAGTGATCGAAACGGTCCTTATCATTTGCATTTTAAAATGTCTTTGTCCGAAGAAATAACCAATGAGCCGGATATTGTAAAAGTTGCTCTTGAGTACCTGCAAAGTCAGAACGCTTTCAAAGACAAAGAAGGGCCGGACGGCCTAAGCTTAGAATAAGCATCCGGATAAAGCCGCTGTGCGAAATTTTTTGTTTCGCACAGCGGTTCGCTGTTTTCTAAGTTAAAATCAAAATGCCCCGTTTTGCACAAGACCAAAGGCAGAACGGGACATTTTTGTCACACAAAATATTCACTCAGTCAACTTTTTGCTGAAAAGAGCTGCATTGGGGTGTAAGACAAAGAGTATTTGGAAGTTTGAAAAATAGTTTGGGATTGTCTGAAAAAGGCGGTGCTTGCCCTGGGTTAATTTGCTTCGGACACAGCGGCACAAATCATTTTTACGGCATCTTCAATCAGTTCATTTAAAGAAAGCTCTGCAAGGCCCGCAATTTTCGTGCCGCATTTCGTGGTGGGAATCAACACGCGGACGGCACTGCTTTGAGCAACCGCTTTTGCGATTTTTGCAGTACATTCTCCCAGCATGCTGTCTGCCATCACCAAACCGAACGGGCCCGCAATCACATCGGCGCGGTGTGCGTTGACAACAGCTGCATTTTCACCGGTTGCACCGGCACTTGCACCCGCCCGAAGCATTGCGGTAGTTGCGACAGAATTCAGACCGACGGCGATAATTTCAGCTTCCGGTGTCAATTTATTCAAGCGTTCAATCAGACGTTTTCCAAAGCCGCCGCCTTGGCCGTCAATGACAACAATTCGTTTCATCCTATCCTCTTTTCTGCGCGGCACAATCCGCGCATTTGATTTTTACATCAAGGGGGCAAAAAAACGCAAAAAGATTTGCGCAACCCATTTGTAGAGTGGGACGAGGCGGCAATCTTCTTTAGTCACTTCGCGGCTTTCCCGCATTGTGGCAAGGAAATCGCGCTTGACGTCGGCCACCATTTGTCCGCCGTAAAAAATACAGCAATTTTCAAAATGAAGATATAAGCTTCGGTAGTCCATATTGGCGCTTCCGACAATTGCGGCTTCGTCGTCACTCACATACATCTTTGCGTGAATAAACCCCGGCGTATATTCATAAATGCGCACCCCCGCACGCATAAGCCTTGCATAATAGCTTTGCGTAACGTAATAAACATACCATTTATCGGGGATGCCCGGGGTGATAATGCGCACATCAACCCCGCTTTTGGCTGCAAGGCAAAGGCTGCTCGCCATTTCGTTATCAATAATTAAATAAGGCGTTGTGATATAAAGGTAATGCTGTGCGCGCTGGATTAACGCCGAGTAAACGCTTTCTGATACGTTTTCATCGTCAATCGGCGAATCGTCATAGGGCTGGACAAAATGTGTTTCCTGCGGATAACGTGTCTTGGGAAAATATTGGGAAAACTGTACTTCTTCGCCGCAGGCAAAGCTCCAAGCCTTTAAGAAAGTAGTCGTCAAGCTGTAAACAGCCGGGCCTTTCAGCATAAGTGCGGTGTCTTTCCAAACGCCAAAACGGCGGCGCACATTGATATATTCATCCGCGAAATTCAGCCCGCCGGTAAAGCCCACTTCTCCGTCAATGACCGCAATTTTGCGATGATTGCGATGATTCAGCATTTTGTAATCGGAAATGTGCAAAGAAAAGTGAACAGGGTTAAACCGGTAGCATTTAATTCCGCAGCGCCGCAGTGTATCTTCGTAGTCTGACGGAAGAGTGAACAAGCTGCCGATTCCGTCAAAAATGACACGAACATCAACCCCTTGTGAAGCCTTGCGCTTTAGAATTTTTAGGGTTTCATTCCACATGCGCCCTTCTTGAATAATAAAATATTCTAAAAAAACGAAGCGCCGCGCTTTTTTTAACTCTTCCAAAAAGCTTTCAAAAAAAGCTTGCCCCGTTGGGTAGTACGCGCATTTTGTACCGGTGTATACGGGGGAGGCGGCGTGCGTGGAAAGATACTCACACACCGGGCGCAGGTTGGCATGGGAATGCGCCATCGCGCAGGCCGCGCTTTTATCAGGATGGATGGCTCCGGCTGCACGATGCTCAATTTCCAGAAGTTTTCGCGCGCTTTTAGGTTTAATAATGCGTTTGCCCCAGAAAAAATAAAATAAAATTCCCGAAACAGGCATCAAAAGGATGATGAGCATCCACATAATTTTATAAGAAGGGTTCGTATCCGTGCGTTCTAAAATAGCAAGTGCCGTCAGAACGCCGCCGACGGTAAGGGCTAAATAGGCTACGGGACCAAAGCGGCTGAATTGAAGAGTCAGCCATAAGAAAAGCCCCATCTGAGCGAGAATCATCACCGAAAAAATAAAGCTTCGGGATAATATAAATTTCAAAAGTTTTTTCAAAAGAAATCCTTTCTGCCTTTTCAAAAAAGGCGTGCGCTATGACACACTTTCGAATGCATGCAAACAGAACGGAACTCAAAAATAAACGGCAGTTCGCACAAACGACCTGCCGCGGGATGAGAGCCTTTTTGAAACTTCAAAATGAGTTCTCTTTTTCATAGGATATGGCGATTGTATCAGCAAGGCCGAAGCCTGCGAAAGAATTTTTGCATTTTGCCGTGCGGCCATTCCCTTCTTGAGAAAAGAGTGTATATTTTGGTTTCATAAATGCTCTGATTTTCACATGCGCACTGGTGCTGCAGCAATCCGTCAGCCAAAAGCAAAGTGCGGTTTGTAGTTGCTCGTTTTTTTGTTTGCTTCGCGGTGTCCTGTAAATATTATACCATAAAAATGCAAAGAAGGCTCAACAAAAATATGCTTGCTTTGAAAGACGATATCCCGAAGCGCAAAAAGCGGCACGATAATCAAATACCTGTGTTCGGCACAGAAAAAAGAGATTACGCAGCTGCCGAAGACGAAGAAACAGCCGAAGAGGCAGCATCTGAAGCCGGAGCGGCAGAAGATGCTGCGGCAGAGGATGCGGCATCCGCCGCAGGATCATAGGTGGAAACGGTGACTTTTTGAATTTGCACCTCTTCCAAAGGCCGCTCGTTATCATCAGTTTTCACGGCATTGATTGCATCCACCACTTCCATGCCTCGGTAAACTTGGCCGAACACGGTGTCAAGACCGTCTAAATAAGGTGCCCCTCCTACCTGGCGATAGGTGGAAATGACGCTTTCCGAAAGCCCTGCCTGCTTAAGAGTATCCTCGGCGGAAGAACCCACAGAATTGGAAGGAGTAGAAACAATATAAAATTGGCTGAAATTAGAAATGGAGCCATCGGCGGAATTCGCTGTGGACAATGCGCCGGAGTAATGACGAAGCAGTGCGCTTGTTTCATTGGGATAGGCAGAGTTATTCCAAATAGATGCACCTGATTTTCCCGTTCCCGTTGCATCGCCTCCTTGGATGGCGAAGTCGCGCTCTACCCGGTGAAAAATCGTTCCGTCAAAGTAGCCTTGTGAGGCAAGCGTGGTGAAATTTTCCACTGCCATCGGCGCCTGTTCCGGGAATAAAACGACATGGATATCGCCCATACTGGTAGAGATCACAGCGATTGGGTCGCCGGCCTGCGGCGCTTGGAGCTGCAGTTCCGAAGACTCAATATCAGTAGGGCGTGCGCTCTCAAAAAGATTGGTTTCGGAGCATCCGACTAACATAAAAGCAACTGTCAGACAAAAAACAATAGAAATAACGCGTAAATTCACATGTTTCACCCTTTAACCGCTTGTTAAATGGAAGTTTGTTTGAATTGGTGCTATCAAGCAAAAAAGGCGCGACAGAAACACCAAAAAGGGAATCCGATCTCCCATGAAATAGTATATCACAAATCAGGCGAAATGCGTGAAGATAGTGTAAATTTATTGTTCCTGCTTGACCGTTCCTATTTTTTCATGTAAAATAATAACAAGATTAAAGACAGCAGTTTTGCCGCCCACGTTTTGTGCGGCTTCATAAAAGGAGTATTTCTATGGCGATGGAAGAAGAACTGGATTATACCCCCGATTTAATTACTTTAGAGGATGAAAAAGGAATTGAGCATCAATGTGAAGTGATTGATGCGGCGGATTATAACAACGAGCGTTATTTGGCGGTTGTTCCGTATTCTCCTGACCCTGAAAAGATGCTGGAGGAAGACGCCCAGCTGGTAATTATGCGCGTCGTGCAGGACGGCGATGAGGAATTTTTAGATATCGTTGAGGATGATGAAGAATTGGCCGCTGTGAGCGAAGTGTTTGCGGCGCGTTTGGAAGAGCTTTACGATATCGAACTGTAAGCAAGAGTCCTGCTCTGTTTGATTTGTTGTGCCCATATATAATCCTACTAACCAATGAAAGGGAGCCCGGAGTCCCAGGAAGGGATCGCAGACCTCCCGCCCGGTTTCGGCCGTAAGCGGAGGAAGGGAGCGTGAAATTTCGGCAGGGCACCCACCTGCCTTTTCGGTAGGTTTTGGTGTGGCACAGACGGCAGAGCGGGTTTTTTTAAAAAGGTAAAGAGGACGAGTGCAAAAATGCACTCGTCCTCTTTTTTACGTTTATTCTTTTTCACGGGTACGCAGCTGATTTAAAATTGCCAAGACATCCTCGCGTGTGGCGGCGGGATGAAGAACTTCATCTACCATGACATTTGGTGCGCTGCGGCATTTTTTAAAACAGCTTTGCACGCAAAGGCGAATAGAGCCATCCTCAGAAATTCCGTCTTTATTAGGCTTCAATTCTTGACGCAGCAATGCCAGCAAAGAACTTGCGTGTTGTGAGCCGCAGCGCACACCGGTACAAACCGTAATTTCATGCCGGTAATCGGAAGACTTTAAATCGGAATGAAATTTCATCAATGTGCGAATAATCGAAACCGGTACACCGGCGGCATTTGCCGCGCGCTCTTGTAAGGAAACGGGAATACAACCGTTGGCCTGTTGAAGCTCACGCAAAAGAGAAATGATGACAGTTTGATCGCTTTTATCACTGCGATTTGCGTAATAATCTAAAATTTCAGAAATTGCTGCATGAGAATCCATAAAAACCTCCGCTTTGAGAGTTCGTTAATATAGTAAAATAAAAAGCGTACGAAGTGTTCTTATTATACCATTTTAATATAATTTATTCAAGCAGAGGAAATGAAAAAAGCCCCGCCAAAGGCGGGGCGAAAATTTGCCGAAAATTAGGCAGCAGCGCTCTCAGAAGCAGAAGCGGAAGCGCTCTCGGAAGCAGAGGTGCTCTCAGCAGCAACGCTCTCAGAAGCGGAAGTGCTCTCGGAAGCGGAAGTGCTAGCGGAAGCAGAGGTGCTCTCAGAAGCAGAAGCGCTCTCGGAAGCGGAAGTGCTCTCAGCAGCAACGCTGGAAGCAGCCACGCTAGAAGCAGCCACGCTGGAAGCAGCAGCGCTGGAAGAAGAAGTGGTGCTGGAGCAAGCAACCATGCCAGCAGCCAGAACAGCACAAACGGTCATAACAGCAAAAAACTTTTTCATTGTAGTAATCTCCTTTTGTTTCATCCAATGTTTGAATGTACATCCGAATACCGGGCTAGAACGGCAACGGATGAATCGATTCGGTTGAGGTTTTTCCCAACCACGTTGCCAATTATAATCTCCCTTTGCCTTGAATATGTTAATAAACTATAAATTCAATGTGTAAAAAAAGTGAAATATTTGTAGTTATTGCCTAAATAAAAAGGTTACAAATTGGTAAAAACGTCAAAACACATGCTGTTCATTTGCAAATGAATCCAGTATAATGTCTTTTGCGGTACGCGCTTTTTAAGAAAAAAGTGCGTCTGTGCTTAAAAATAACACATGTGATTTTGATGTATTTAAGGGAGAGGGGACACAGAATGGGAATGGCGACAATGCCGAATGCCTCAGCAAAAGGCCTGCTGAAATTAAGCTGGCCTATTTTTATCGAACTCATTTTGCAGCTGCTTGTAGGAAACATGGACCAGGTGCAGCTGAGCCATTTTAATTCGACTGCGGTTGCCGCGGTCGGAAATGCAAACACCATCATCACCGTTGTGCTGCTGACTTTTAATGTCATCAGCTTAGCGGCGATGATTCTGGTAAGCCAATATCGCGGTGCAAATGATCTGAACAGCACAAACCAAATTTATACGCTGTCGCTTTTGGTGAATGCGGGTTTATCTATTTTTCTTGCGGTGGTGCTGCTGGTTTTTGCCCAGCCCATTTTTAGCTTGATGCAGGTTCCTGCTGAATTGATGCAGGAAGCGTGCGACTATCTTCGCATTACGGCCGCGGCGCTTCCGTTCCAGGCCATTATGCTGACGTTTTCCGCTTTTTTGCGTGCAGGCGCACACATGAAGGTCATCATGCTGATTACGGGGTTTATCAATGTGTGCAATATTATCGGCAATGCGGTGCTCATCAACGGGCTTGGTCCGCTTCCGCGTCTTGGTGCCGCAGGTGCGGCGCTGTCTTCCAGCATTTTTCGTGTCGTAGGCATGCTTTTGATGGGCTGGATGTTTTTCCGTTTTACGCAGGAAGCTCGCGTCGGCATTTCAATGCTTCGCCCGTTTCCCAAACAGCTGCTGCGCAGACTGCTTGAAATCGGCCTGCCTTCCGGCGGAGAGAGTTTGTCTTATAATCTTTCGCAGACAAGCTGTTTGATTTTTGTCAACATGATGGGTACTTATGTCGTTACGACTCGTATGTATGCAGTCATGTTTGCCAACTGCATTTATATGTTAATCAGCGCGGCCAGCCAGGCGGGTCAGATTGTGGTGGGCTATCTTGTGGGCGCGCGCGATCTTGATGGCGCAAGCCAATGCAACTCCCGTCTGCTCAAGCTTTTTTGCCCCATCACGGTGGGGATTGCCGCAGCACTTTGGGTAATTGCCGGCCCGCTTTACGGCATTTTTTCCGCCGATGAACGTGTTATTGCACTGGGCGCTCAGGTTATGGCGGTAGAAGTATTTTTAGAGATGGGCCGCTCGTTTAACATTGTACTCGTACGCAATTTACAAGCGGTGGGCGACGTGAAATTTCCGGTCATTGTTGGAATTTTCAGCCAATGGGTGATTGGTGTAGGTGTAGGTTATCTGCTGGGTGTTGTTCTGAACTGGGGGTTAGTCGGCCTTTGGGTTGCGTTTGCATTGGATGAAAATTTCCGCGCCGCCATATTTGTGCTGCGCTGGAAAAGCGGCAAATGGCGCAGTATGAAAACCGTATAAGCCTCTTTGCGGATTGCGCAAAAATGATTTTACTTGTGATTTTTCGCCTTACATGATACACTCAAAGAAATAACGCGGCACGCTTGACCTTCCGTGCGCGGGGCAAAAGGAGTTTTTTTCATGCCGGAGGCATATACCCATATTCGCATTGCGCGCATGGCGCAGAAAATTTTACAAGACAGCATTGGCCCGGCGGAAAATACCGGCGCTTATGAAATGGGAGCAAACGGGCCGGATCCGTTGTTTGCGCATCACGTTTGCAGCAGGCATCGGCCCCTGGAAGCGCTTGGGCAAGCGCTTCATACCCAGCGATGCGGACGGTTTTTGCGGGCGATGATTTTCCGCGCCTACACACCAGCACAGCGCAGTTATACACAGGGCTTTTTGACGCATTATGCGGCGGATACCACCCTGCATCCCTATGTGCAGGCACAGGCGGCCGAAGGGGGCCTGTTTGCGGGCAAAGAGGGGCATGGCTTTTGTGAGAGCGCTATGGATACTTACTTTTATGAAAAGGATGGCTTGCCCCTGCCGATGGATGGTGCCGTAAAAGCCCCCGCGCTTGCTCCGGAGGATTTAGCGCAGATTACGGCGCTTTTAAAAGCGTGTATCGCCGAGGTCTACGGCGTGTCGGTAACGCAGGAGGATTTGGCGGACAGCTTCCACGACTTTCGCTGGCTGCATACGCGCGTGCTGACGATTCCGAAGACACAGCATGCAAAACGCGCCGGGTTAACCTTAGCAGAGTATTTGATTTTGCGGCGGCCCGGTTTTGTGCGCTCTCACATCACTCCGGCAAAGATTCCCCTGCAAGGATTGCCGAGCGAGTGGAGCGACCCCGTAACAGGCCAAAGCCGCAGCGATGGGCCGGATGCACTTTGTGAGGCTGCTGCTAAGGAAGCCGCGCGCATGATAAAAATGACATTCGCCTACTGGCGCGGTTTGGCGGCGCCGGAGCAGCTGGCTGTAGCCCTTGGAGATAAGAATTATTTGACAGGTGCGCTTTCTGCACAAGAAGAGCCGGAGGAAAGCTTGCCTGCTCAGCAAGAAAAGGAATTGAAGAAAGAGGGCGAGGCGTCGGCGCAGATGCCGAGTGAGCCCGTGCAGCAGCCGCAAGAAGCTGCGGAGCAAAAGGCGCAGGAGCCAGCGCTTCAGCCGGAGCTTTCTGCGGACGGCAAAGGTGTTTCGCCGGAGGTCCAAAGCGTGCAAGAGGACGAAACGCATCGCTTAACCTGAGTTTTTGACAGCGAAAAGGATTGGGCCGCGTCCGAGGGCTTACATCCTTTTTAAGAGCGGCGATGCCGGTAGGCAAGAGAGTGTGTGAAAATCCGCAAAGGCTTTGCGCGGCGCCGGTTTCCGGCTTATGAAAAATTGGCGCATTTCTTTTTGCACAAACGTTAAAAAACGCGCTGAATTGATCGGAAAGATTTTGACAGTGCGTGCATACAATGCAAAAAACGGACAAGGAGAGAAAACTATGAAACGAGCACTGGCCTTGCTGACTGCGCTGGCGCTGACGCTTTTGTTGGCGACTGCCTGCGGCGGTGCGCCTGAAAAAAGCGATGCGGCCGATTTTACGAAGCTTCCGCAAAGTGAGAATGTACAGAGTAACGCGCAGGGCGGCGATTATCGAGCGATGTGGTTCAGTTATTTGGAATGGTCCGGCCTGAACACTGCCGACGAGGCCTCGTTTACGCAGGGAGTTGCGGCCGTGATGCAAAACTGCAAGGCGCTGGGGCTGAATACCATTATTGTGCAGGTGCGGCCGTTCGGCGATGCAATTTATCCGAGCAAGTATTTTCCGTGGAGCCATTTGCTGACAGGTACGCAGGGACAAGCGCCCTCCTATGACCCTCTGGCAATTTTTGTGCAGCAAGCGCATGAACAAGGTTTGCGCATTGAAGCGTGGATTAACCCGTACCGCGTTAAAATGAGCGAAGCAACGCCTTCTCAGCTGGCACAGGAAAATGCCGCTGTGGCACATCCGGACTGGGTGAAAGAAGCGGCGGGCGGTTTGTACTTTGACCCTGCGAACAGCGAAGTGCGTCAGTATATCTGCGACGGTGTAGAAGAAGTGCTTCGTGCCTACGAAGTGGACGGCGTTCAATTCGACGATTATTTTTACCCCGTCACGGATGAAAGTTTTGATGCCGAAGAGTATAGCGCTCAGGGAAACGGGATGTCGCTTGGCGATTGGCGCAGAAGCAATGTTAACGCGCTGGTGCAGCAGGTATATGAGATGGTTCAGCGCGTGGAACAGGAAACGGGCAGAAGTCTTGTGTTCGGCATCAGCCCGCAGGGGAATAACGACAATAACTACAACACACAATATAGTGACGTGGCCTTATGGCTGTCGACACCGGGTTATGTCGATTATGTGATGCCGCAGGTCTACTGGGGATATGATTTCACGCTGCAAAGCGGCTCTGACCGTTTTGCATTTGAGAACATTGTTTCAGAGTGGATGGCAATGTCCCGCGACGCGGCCGTTCAGCTGTATTTTGGACTCGGCGCTTACCGCGTGGGGGCAGGAGATGAGTCCTCCACGCCTTCGCAGGAATGGCAGAGCGGATCGAATTTGGCGCGCATGGCAAAGACACTGGACGAAAAAGGTGCAGGCGGCTACGCCTTATATCGGTATGACAGCCTGTATCGCGCGGGAGAGTATCAGGCGCTTGCGGCTGCCGAGTGTGAAGCGCTGCGGCAATATCACGCCCAGCGGAGCGCTTAATCAATCCGTCTGTTACGCGAAAAAAGGCTTGCCTCGCTGAAAAAGCAGGGCAAGCCTTTTTGCATATGTGGCTGGTGAGAGATTTTAAAAACGAATCAGCTCGCGGCAGGAAATGCCGTTTGCTTCCAAAACGCTGCAAAGCGCTTTGCCGTTTTCTTCGGTGCCGGGGTTTTCCGGCGCGCCGTAGTGATACGGAATGACAAGCTTCGGGCGGTGCTCCATGGCTAAAATTTGCTGAGAAGCCGTTTCTACGGGATTGGGCATGTTCCAAACGCCGTCACAGCACACAAACAAGACGTCGCAGCGCACGTCCTCATCCAGCACATCGGTATCTCCCGAAATGTACCAGCGGATTCCGGCAAAGGAAAGCAATACGCCGAAGCCAAAACCTTCGGGATGATTTTTATTTTCGGCAACAACGGCGCGCATCGTAGCACCGCATTCCAAAGCAACAGTAGGAGAGCCCGGCATCATCTCGGTGAGATAATCAGGGTCAATTTCAAAATCACGAACCAATAAACGCGCTACTTCAGGCGTGGCAACAAAGCAGGTGTCCTTTTGCAGCACGCGCGCAATATCCGCGGGTGAATAATGATCGGGATGGCTGTGCGTAAGAATGATGAGGTCGGCATCGCGATCGTCATCCTCTAAACGATACGGGTCGATGTAAATAACAACGTCATCGTGAGAAAGGCAAATTGAGCCGTGAGAAACAAAGCGCACAATGTCAAATGGGTCCATGAACCGGTAACACTCCTTATTGTTAATAAAAATTTATATGGAAAAACACAGTGCAAAAAGGTGAACTTTTTGCAAATTTGAGTGCGCACTGCAATAAAGCCGTGACAACGCCCTGTATGTATGATATACTTAAAGGGTGTTTCAAAGGCGTTTTTAAGCAGTGGAAGTTATCATTGTCTTATTGTAACGATTTTTTTAGAAAAAGTCAAAACTGAAGGGGAAATTTTTTTATGTTTTTTCAATCTGCGAAGAAATTGGCGGCTGTCATGATGGCAGCTGTGATGGTGCTGAGTATGACTGCCTGCGGCGGTGAAACGGCAGATGCACAAGAGGAAGTCATTGATAAGAAGATGGCGCAGCAGGGCGGTACAATCACACTTCCGGAAACGCTCGTAATGCCGGAAACGGATGCCACCATGCAAACGGATTTTTCCGGAGGCCAGCTGTCCGGTGTGTTTAAAACCATCAACTCGCAGCAGACCAAATATTTTAAACAAAATGGCTCCGTGACAATTACCATCAGCGGCGAAAGCAGCCAAGAGGGCACAAAGTATACCGACGCTTATATCAACCTTTGGGAAAAGGGCGATAAGACGACCACTTATATCGAAACGATTCATTTTACGCTGGACGGAACACCGTACACCTACACGTTTGAAAATTTAGACCCTGCTTCCGAGTACCGCATCGGAATCACTTACAATGATGTTCCGCGCTATAAGATGACAGGTTCTTTTGTGATTACGGGCGTTACGGCAGAAAATAATGACGACGAGGCTGCATCTGATTCCACCCAGGAAGCGTAAGGCGGCACTGGACAAATTCACAAAGCAGGTTTTGGCGTATTACGCCGAAAATTTCGCTTGTGCAAAACGCCCTGAAATGATGCGGCCATGACCGGGAAATCCGGCCTTACGCAGAAGTCGGAGAAAACAAGCGGGATGCGGTGGAAAGGAATTTTAAAACAATGAAGCTGTTTCGGGGGACACAGGGCCTGACGCTGCTGGCCGGAGTTGGAATGTCGGCGTTTGGTTTGATATGTGTACTGAACCCATATCCGCTGACGGTTCTGTTTCCGCTGGCGGCGGGAATTTGCCTGTCGGCGCTCGGTTTGGGAGAGCTGTTGATGGCTTGGTCGCTCAAGCGTTCCGCGCGCGACCCCGGGCATTTTCTTTTACAGGGAACTTTAAATATGGTGGTTGGAGCGGCGTTTTTGCTCAACAGACAGGTTTCGCTGCTGTTTGCTGTGATGCTGGTGGCACTATGGATGGCGGCCGCGGGAATGCTTCGCCTTTATCGCGCCTTTCGTCTTTGGAAGGCACAGGAGAGATGGCTGCCCACATTGGCAGACGGAGTGGTGAAGCTGGCGTTCGGGTTCATTTTGGCCTTGCACCCTTCTAAGGGAATTTCGGCCGGATTGTTTTTATTGGGGGTCGGCCTGATTTTTGTCGGCGCCTCGGTAATGGTCAGCGCCATATTTGTTGCAAAGACATTTTCAAACCCGGACGATTTTTTTGATGACGGAAATGGAGAGGGTTTTTAGCGTAATACAACATTATGCTTAAAGAAGGGAAAGAGAGGATGGACGGATGCTGGGGATGACAGAAAAAAAGATTCCTTCCGCTTGGTGGCTTTACGCCGCAGCCGCTGCGTTTTTGGGCTTGTGTGCACTTTTGCCGGTGTACCGCTTATGGGCGCTGATTGTGGCTTTGATTGGTGCGGCGGTGGTTGGTTTGGTTGTCCGCAAGCTGGTAAAGCCTCGTGTGGTTTTGGTGCCTATCGTTTATACAACAGGAGAAAAAGAACTGGACGAGATGCTCGCACAAGCGCAGGAAAATGTGCAGGCACTGCGAGAACTGTCGGAAAGAATTGCTGACCCAGGGCTCAAACAGGATATCTGGCGTATGGAAACTGCGGCGGATGCCATTTTGCAGCAAGTATCCAATTCCCCCGAAAAGGGTTACAGTGTACGCAAATTTGCAACGTATTATCTGCCCACAAGCGTGAAAGTGCTGACGCAGTATTCTCAGATGATGGGCTCCGGGGCAAGCGGAGAACATGCTAAAAGCTTGGAGCGCGAAGTAAAGGAAAACGCAAAGGTGATTGCACAGGCGTTCGAAGCGCAGCTCGATGCACTGTTTGCAGGCACCGCGCTGGATGTTTCAACGGATTTAGACGTGCTTGAAGCAATCGCAAAAGGTGACGGACTGCATGTGACAGATTACTCCGCAGACGACCAGCCCCCGACAGAAGGGCCACGTTTAACCTTGTGATATGACAGCACAGATCCCATAAGGCCTTTGCGGTAAAAATTTGTTTACTGTGAATAGAAAAAATGTTGTAAAAGCGACAAAAGGGAAAGAGAAACTTTTGCAACACGCGCAGAAAGGAAGGAATGAAGATGAACGATATCATGCCTGAACTGACCTTAGAAACAGCACCGGCTCCCACACTGACATTAGAAACAAAAACAGAAATGGCTCCCGTTCCGAAACCGGAGGAAGCCGGGCAGGATCTCAGCCCGGAAGAACTGAAAATGGTGGAGGATTTTGCGCAAAAAATTGATTTGACGAACTCTACTCAAATTTTGCAGTACGGCGCGGGCAGCCAGAAAAAAGTAGCCGATTTTTCCGGCGCAACGCTGGAGAATATCCGCACGAAGGATTTGGGCGAAATCGGCGATATGGTGACAGGTCTTGTTGCGGAGCTGAAAGGATTTGATGCCGCAGCGGAAGAGCCGAAAGGCATTTTCGGCCTCTTTAAGAAAGCGGCCAACCAGCTTGAGGAAATGAAAACGCAATATGCGAAAGCCGAAACGAATGTCGAGCGCATCACAGGGATGCTGCAAGATCATCAGGTTCAGCTGCTCAAGGATATTGCCATGTTGGACAAGATGTACGAAATGAATCTCGCGTACTTCAAAGAGCTGTCGATGTATATCCTTGCGGGCAAGAAAAAGCTTGAAGAGGTTCGCTCTACCGAGCTGCCTGCTTTGATGGCAAAAGCACAGCAAAGCGGACTGCCCGAAGATGCACAGGCGGCAAAGGACTTGGACGACATGTGCACGCGTTTTGAGAAAAAACTGTATGACTTGCAGCTTACGCGCAATATCTCTGTGCAGATGGCGCCGCAGATTCGCCTGATTCAGTCGAACAACACGATGATGGCGGAGAAAATTCAAACTTCCATCGTAAACACTATTCCGCTTTGGAAAAGCCAAATGGTTTTGGCGTTGGGACTGGCACACTCGCAGCAGGCAATTGAAGCTCAGCGTGCGGTGACCGACATGACAAATGACTTGCTGAAAAAGAATGCTGCGATGCTTAAGCAGGGTACGATTGAAGCGGCGAAAGAGTCGGAGCGCGGCATTGTGGACATTGAAACGCTTCAGCAGACAAACCGCAATTTGATCGAAACGTTGGACGAAGTGGTGCAGATTCAAAAGGATGGCCGCGCAAAGCGTGCGGCAGCCGAGGCGGAGCTGGGCCGCATTGAAGGCGAATTGAAAGCAAAACTCTTAGAGGTTACACGATGAAAGCGGAAAAAAAGCGCTGGACGGAAAATTTTGTGCTGGGGATTGCCGTATTGGTTGTCGCTCTTTGTGCAGGGGTGTTTGGAATCGGAGGCTCAAAAGCCTCGGATTTCGCTGAAAAACCGCTGAACTATTATGAGCAGTCGATGGCGGCGGATTTTACCGCGCGCGAAGCGGCGGCGGATACGATTCTAACCTTGGCCAAAAGTTCGGGGGGCGACGCTGCGCTCATTGCCGATGCACAGGCTGGACTGGAGCACAGCCGCGCTGCCCAATCTCCGGCGGAAAGATACCGCGCGGGAAATGAAATGAAGCTTGCGGTAGAGCTGTTGTATCAGTCGCTTGCCGAAGATGAGCGCGATTCAAAAGGAAGTGCCGCCCAGATGGCATGGTCGGAGTTCACCAGCCGAACGGCCATTTTGTCGCACAGTATTCCTGAGTACAATGCGCTCGTACAAGAAGTGCAAAGTGCAGCGGACGGCTTTCCGGGAAGTCTGTTACTTCGCACCCATTTGGAGGAGATGAGGTGAAAGTGATGAAAAGCGTTGTTCGATGGTTGGCACTCGGCCTTTTTGCCTGTTTGTTTGTGGTACAGGCTTCGGCAGTTAATTTGACTGCTACGAAAGACTATTATGTTAACGACTATGCTGGTGTATTGTCCCAGCAGACAAAAGACTATATCATCACAGAGAACATCCGCTTGGAGGAAGCAAGTGGGGCACAGGTGGTTGTGGTAACTGTGAACGATACCGAAGGGTTGAGCTTGGATGAGTATACCTACCGCCTGTTCAATGACTGGGGCATCGGCTCAAAGCAAAAAGACAACGGAGTTTTGCTGGTGCTGGATATTCAAGGGCAGGACTATCATTGTTTGCAGGGAATCGGCTTGGAGAATACGTTGACGACATCTACAATCAGCCGGATTTTGCAAGAAGATTTAGAACCCGACTTTGCTGTGGCCAATTATGATGAAGGTGTACGGAGAACATTTGACAGTTTAGCGGCCAAGGTGGAAAATGCTTACGGTGCAGGCGGCAATTCCTCCAGCTTATCAGAAAATAATTTTTTGATATATGGTTTGGTTATCTTACTGATTATTATTGCGGCTGTAAAGGCCATTATTAAAAGGATTGGCTTTGGCCCTTTAGGCGGCATGGGCGGCAATTTCGGAATGGGCATGCTGATGGGCTCTTCGTCGACGGGAAATTACAGAAGAAGCCGCCCGCGTTATCGGAATAGATACGACGGCCCCCGCGGCGGATACGGCGGCGGACACAGCGGCGGAAGCTTTACCGGCGGTGGCGGTGCTTCCCGCGGCGGCGGTGCAGGCCGAGGACACTAAGTTTTTTAATCAGCAATTTTTAGTATATAGCAAAGAACTCGGAACCCCTAAAGGGTTCCGAGTTCTTTGCTTTTTCAAAAAAGTAAATCATTGTTTTTCTGAAACGTTTGAACCGGCACAAGCGGAGAGCGTGTTCAAGTGTTCAATCAGCATTTGAACATGTTCTTTTTTCGTTGCCCAAGAAGTGCAGATGCGGACAAGCCGCCGGCCATCGGGCATTTTGTCTTGCACCGAAAGAACAAATTGCTCTGAGAGCTGCTGCAGCTGTTTTTCCGTCAGCAGGCAAAAAATTTGATTGGTGCGATTTTCCATCACAAGCGGAATCTCGTTTTGGAAAAGCGCGTCACGGATGAGGTCAGCCAGCTCATCGGCATGACGGCCCAGGGAGAGATAAAGGTCATCTTTCAGCAATTCGGCAAATTGAAGCCCCAGCAGCCTTCCTTTTGCCAGCATGCCGCCGTGGCGCTTAATATAATAGCGAAAGGCGGGTTTTAACTCGTCATTTTGAATGACGACAGCTTCGCCGAACAATGCGCCCATCTTTGTGCCGCCAATATAGAAAACATCACACAAACCGGCAAGGGACGCAAAATCCAAAGTACTGTCGGCCGCTGCAAGACCATAGCCCAAACGCGCACCGTCGATAAACAGGTACATCCCGCAAGCGCGGCACACTTCGTATAAGGCTTTCAGTTCCTCTTTGCTGTAAAGCGTGCCGAATTCCGTGGGCTGTGAAATATAAACCATTTTCGGTTCCACGCAGTGCTCGGCGGAATCATCTTCATGGTGTACCTGCCAAACATGTTTCACTTGCTCTGCCGTGATTTTGCCGTTTTGATGCGGCAATGCCAGCACCTTGTGACCGGTTGCTTCCACCGCGCCCGTTTCGTGCACATGAATATGTCCGGTATCGGCACTGATCACACCCTGGTGGCCGCGCAGAGCTGCGCTGATGACAGTGGCGTTTGTCTGTGTGCCGCCAACCAGAAAATGTACATCCAGTGCGGTGTTTCCGCAAAGGGCGCGCACACGGCTTGCCGCTTCACGGCAGTAATCGTCGGTGCCGTATCCGGGTGTTTGTTCTAAATTGGTGCGCACCAAAGCATTTAAGATGCTTTCATGTGCTCCTTCGGTGTAATCAGAATTAAAATAAATCATGCAAACAGCTCCTTTTTAATCCGTAAGCGTGAAAAATAACCTGCGGCTTTCAATTGAACAAGATAAAATTATTATAAAACCTTTCGTTTTCAAGCGCAATATTGGAAAGCAAAATAAAAAACGGACAGCAAAGCAAAAAGACAGGCATGAATGAGAAGGGGACAACATACACATATAACAAAAAAGGAGGGATCGTCCTAATGTTTGTAATGACAATGAACAAAACGACACTGCGCCGTTTGGGTGCGGCTGCGGTATGTGTGGCGGCGCTTGCCGCCGGTGTGCTGGGCCTCAAAAGTATGAGCGGGGAAGCAGTGGAAACGGCGGCTGTACCCGGTTTAAGCCAAAAAATTACCGGTGCACAGGATTTGCAGACCTTTTTAGCCGGATACGGCGTAGAGGTAGACCCGGCCACAGCCGAGGTTTCTCAGGTGAAGGTGCCGCGCAAGTGGGATGACAGTTTTAAGGCATTCCATGACGTAATTAAACAAAGCGGGCTGGATTTATCCAAATGCAAAAATAAAACGGTGGATAAATGGGTAGCGGCAGTTCCTGCGCAGAGCAATGAAACCACACAGACATATGCAGTTGTTCTGGTTTATAAAGAAGAGGCCAAAGCTGCATACTTTTTGCAAAAGCCGTCCGGTGAGGTGCTTCCGATGACCCCGCCGAGCGCGCAGACCAACGCCGCGGCAGAACAAACGCAGGAAACCGCCGCACAGCCCGCAGACCAGGCACAGCAGACTGCCGCGCAGCAGGTTGACCCCGCTGCCCAGTCGCAGCAGACCGCGGCTTTGGATCAGGCTGTGACGAGTGAGCCTGTGAACGCCGAAAACCCCGTTGAAATGACGCAGGAAACAGCGGCGCAAGCCGGTGCTGTTCCCACAGAGTGATGAAAAGCTGAAAAAATAAAAGACGAAAGCCTTTTTTTGTCAAAGGGTTTGTGATACAATAAAAAAGCCGTACAATTCATGAAAAAGGGTTGTGCGGCTTTTTTGATATGAAAAGGGGAGGGAGAGCATGCGGTTAGACCAGTATTTGGCGAAAGCGTGCGGTTTGAGCCGAAGCGCTGCCCGCACGGCAGTGCGCGCAGGGAAAGTGAAGAGAAACGGCACGGTGTGCAAAGCGGCAGATACCGCTCTTTCGGTGCAGGACGAGGTGGTCTATGAAGGAAAACCGGTGGTGTGGCGCGAATTTGTTTACATTATGCTGGACAAGCCGGCCGGTATTTTAAGCGCCGCAAGAGATGCGCGTGAGCGAACGGTAGTGGATTTGGTGGCAAAGGACTACCCAGGCCGGGCGCTTTTTCCGGCAGGCCGTTTAGACAAGCAGAGCACGGGTTTTATTCTTTTGACCGATGACGGTGCATTGGCGCACGAGCTGCTCTCTCCTAAAAAGCATGTGGAAAAAACGTATGAGGTTGTGCTTGATACACCCGTGACGCGGGAGATGGTGCAGGGGTTTGAGCAGGGTGTTACGCTGGCCGACGGTGAAACAATGAAACCGGCAAAGCTTCTTTGCGACGAAACGCGCCCCTGCTTTGCACGTGTGGTGCTTACGCAGGGCGTATACCATCAAATTAAGCGCATGTTCGGCGTGTATGGTGCAGGTGTGAATGAACTGCGCCGCGTGGCAATCGGCGAGGTGGTGCTGGACGATGCGCTGGGGCTCGGCGGATTCCGGGAGCTGACGGAAAGAGAACTGGCAAGTTTAAAAAGATAACATCGCGCGAAAGAATAAAAGGAAAAATTTCGATGAAGCGTTCATTTTAAAAAAACTAACACATTTACGCGGTATGATAAAAAAGGGTTTGACAGATTGAATTGCCCTTTCTCATATTCCACAATAAAGAGGGAAACAGTTTGAGGAAATATGTTGCAAAAGTCATAATTATTGTGTAAAATAGAGAGTAAGCTTGGAAGTGAATTGGTAAAATTCACAATAACCATGCACAATCAACATGACTGACGCAGTATCATCTGGTACAGCAAATAAAGAAGGGAAAAGGGTAATTATGGCCAACAGAGTGTTTCAAGGGGTAGTCTATCAGATGAAGGACGCCATTGACCGAATGATCGGTGTGGTAGATGAAACAGGCGCCATCATCTCTTGTTCGGACCTGAACAGGATTGGTGAAGTGCGCGAGGGAATTGCTGCCGACAGACTGACCGCAGGGGAAATGTTTGTACGCGACGGCTTTACCTACCATTTGTTCGGCGCCAATAAACGCAGTGACTACGCTGTTTTAGTAGAGGGAACCGACGATGCAGCGGCGCGCTATGCCGCGCTTTTGGCCATCAGCCTGCAAAATATCAAACAATACTACGACGAAAAGTTCGACAAAGCGAATTTTATCAAGAACGTGGTGCTTGACAACATCCTGCCCGGCGACATTTATGCCAAGGCGCGGGAGCTTCATTTTGCCACGGATATGTCGCGCGTGGTATTTTTAATCCGCGTGACTTCCGGCACGGACATCTCCGCCTATGACGTCGTATCGGGCCTTTTCCCCGATAAGCAGAAGGACTTTGTGTTTAATATCAACGAGAACGATACGGTACTCGTTAAGGAAATTAAACGCGGCATTGACCGAAAAGACCTGCACAAACTGGCTTCCTCCATTGTGGATACCCTCAACGGTGAGCACTATATTAAATCGGTCGTCGGCATTGGTACGCCCATCAGCAATGTGAAGGACTTGGCTACCAGCTTTAAGGAAGCGCAGATTGCCATGGAAGTGGGCAAGGTGTTTGATACGGAGCAGTCTATCATCAGCTACGATAACCTCGGCATTGCACGCCTGATTTATCAGCTGCCCACGACACTGTGCGAAATGTTTTTGCGCGAGGTGTTCAAGCAGGGCAGCATTGAGAGCTTGGATGCGGAAACATTGTTTACCATTCAGCGTTTCTTTGAAAATAACCTGAATGTGTCCGAAACAAGCCGCGGGCTGTTTGTGCATCGCAACACGCTTGTCTATCGCTTAGAGAAAATTAAAAAGCTGACGGGCCTTGATCTGCGTGAATTCGATGATGCGATTGTCTTTAAAGTTGCTTTGATGGTGAAAAAATATCTGTCGGCAAACCCTGCAAAGTATTGATGTGACACAGAAAGCTTGCGGGCCAAGAGCCGCCTAAGCAAAAACAAAAGGCCGCGCTGAAAACGAGCGTGGGGACGTGGGATGCTTCGGCATCAAACCAAGGAGAAAAAAAGTATGATTCGACTGGAAGGTGTAAAAAAGGTTTACGAGGGAATTGGGAAAAGCCCGGACATCTTGGCGCTCAATGGCGTGAACCTTCATATTAAAAAGGGCGAGTTTGCCTTTGTGCTGGGCCATTCCGGCGCGGGTAAGTCCACCTTTTTGAAGCTCATCTTGCGCGAGGAAGTGGCGACGGAGGGTCAGGTGATTGTCAACGGATTAAACCTGAACAAAATGCGCCAAAGGCAGATTCCTTATTTTCGCAGACAGCTGGGCGTCGTGTTTCAGGATTTCCGCTTGATTCCGACGATGACAGCTTATGAAAACGTTGCGTTTGCCATGCGCGTGACCAATATTCCCGAGCGTCAGATTAAACGACGCGTTCCCTATGTGCTGAACCTCGTAGGCCTTGGAAGCAAGGCGTACAGCTTGCCGCAGGAACTTTCCGGCGGTGAGCAGCAGCGCATTGCCTTGGCGCGTGCGCTGGTGCACTCGCCGCCCATCATCATCGCGGACGAGCCGACGGGAAATATTGACCCGGAGCTTTCCATTGAGATTATGGAACTGCTGCAAGCGATCAACACGGTTGGAACGACCGTGGTGGTGGTAACGCATGAGCGTGATTTGGCGATGCGCTTTAATAAGCGCATTATTACGATTGACCACGGCGAAGTAGTAAAAGATACGCCGCCGAAGCCGCGCCGCCCGGCCGGGCAGGTTCAGCAGACGGCCGCGGCTGCATCAAACCGCCGTGCGCAGGAATCGCTGCGCAGACAGCCGGCGCAGCACCGTCCCAATACAGTTACAGCAGCTGGAAGGGAGGGAAGGCAAGGATGAATTTTTCCGGTTTTCGGTATTTAGTCAAACAGGGCTGGCACAGCATGATTACGAACCGTTTGATGACGCTTGCCTCAATGGGTGTTCTGACTGCCTGTTTGTTTATCACCGGCGTGGCTGTTTTGTTGAGCATTAACGTCAACAATTTTGTGAATTATCTTGGAACCAAAAACGAAATTGAGTGTTTTGTGGCTGACGAATATCCAGAAGAACAGCTGACTGCTCTCGGCGAACAGCTGGCCGCGTTAGAAAATGTGGCAACGTGTGACTTTGTATCAAAGGCGCAGGCCATTGAGGAAATGAAAGCCCAAATGGGCACAGATGCAGGCTTGCTCGATGCTTATGCTGGAGAAGGAAACTTGGAAAATCCGCTCCCTGCTTCCTTCCGTATTTCGATTGAAGATGTCAGCTTGCTGGATCAGACAGTTCAGCAGATTCAGTCTGTGGCGGGCGGTGCTTTCTATCGTGTGGAATCGCCGAGCGAATTTTCCGATATGTTCATTGGCCTCAAACAAGTGGTAACCATCGTTGGCTGGGGTCTTGTGGCTGTGCTCGGAACGGTGAGTGTTGTGGTGATCAGCAATACGATTAAGCTCACGGTGTTTGCACGCCGAAAAGAAATCAATATTATGAAATTCGTAGGTGCGACGAATGCGTTTATTCGTTTGCCCTTTTTTGTGGAGGGAATGACCGTCGGCGCGCTGTCCGGCCTTGTGGCAACCGGCATCGTGTCGGGCTGTTATTATGCGCTCATCAACGGCCTGCAAAGTGAAATGGAAGGCATTGCAAGCGAGTTGATCAGTTATCTCTACCCGCTCAGTGAAGTGATATTACCTCTTTTGATTGGATTCGTGGCTTTCGGAATGCTGATCGGCAGCACGGGCTGCGCCACCAGTATTCGCAAACATTTGAAGGTGTAATTATGGAAAAACAAAAGTGGATCGTCCGCATTGTCAGCGCCATTTTGGTGGTTCTCATGCTCGGAACACTGCTGGTTCCCATGATGAATATGGTGTATGCCGATACGGGCGATGATATTAAAGCCGAGCTCGATCGTTTGGAAACCCTGATTGACGATTTGAACAGTCAGATTCAGGCCAATCAGAACGATGCCGCCAAGGCAGAGCAAATGAGCGAGTTTTACCAGAAAAAAGAGGCGGCTGTGCGCGCGCAGATTGACGCTTTAAAGCAGGATATTGCGCAGCGCCGCGCTGATTTGGAGCAAAAACAGCAAGAACTTGCCTTGCAGGTGCAGAAAGTGGAACAGGCGCAGGAGCTTTTGAGCGAACGTTTGCGCGCTATGTACGAAATGCAGCGTTCCAATCCTTTGAGCGTTTTGCTCGGCTTAGAGGATGTATCGGATGTTCTGCGTTTTTCGGAAAATCTGCGCACCATTACTTTGAGCAACGATGAAGTGATTACCAATTTGAAGAATGAGCGCGCCGCCATGGAACAGCAAGCGGCAGTCATTCAAACGGATTTGGACGGCTTAAACGCCCAAGAGCAGCAGCTGGAAGCAAGCCAGCAGGAGCTGGCGAGCGCGATTGTTGCCGCGAACAAAATGGTGGATGAAGCAAAAGCACAGGAAGAGGCGCTGAATGTTACGCTTGCCGAAACGCAGGAGCAATATAAAGCGGAAGCGGCAAAATGGGCACAGTGGGTGGCGGCGAGCAGCGCCGACCAGAACTACATTGCTGACAACGGCGAATTTTACTGGCCCATTCCCGGATATTACCGCATTTCTTCCGACTACGGCGTAACCCGCATCATTTACGGTGTAAAAGACGTACACCGCGGCCTCGACATTCCCGCCCCTGCCGGAACACCGATTTATGCAACGGCGGCCGGTGTAGTTTCCACAACGGCGCACTGGAGCTACGGCACTTGTGTGAAAATCAGCCACTCTTCTTCCCATGTTACGGTGTACGGCCACATGAGCAGCCGTGCGGCCGGCATTACCGACGGCGTTGTGGTGCAGAAAGGCCAGCTGATTGGTTATGTCGGAAGCACCGGAAACTCGACGGGCAACCATCTGCATTTTGAGCTTGATGTGAACGGCTCGCCGACGAGTGTGCGGCCTTACTTAGACCCGAATATTGAAAGCCAGTTGTACTGGTAAAACGCAGCATCCGCACAGGCTTGCACGCTGATGTGCGGATGCGATTTTTGCAAAAAGGAGCGCTCGGATGAATAAAAAAATCACCGTCAACCTTGCAGTTGCCATTGCGATTATTGCAATGACCGTAACATTCAGTGTTACGATGCTTCTTTCCATGCGCATGTTCGACAATACGGTTTCCAGTGTGCGTGAAAAGGAAACGATGTACAATAAAATATCGGAGATTGATAAGGCTGTCCGAACGGGCTATTACGGAGAAATCAATGAAGATACGCTGATGGACTATTTAGCCGCAGGCTATTTGACCGGCACGGGCGACAAATATGCCAACTACTATACTGTAAAACAATACAGTGAGTGGAAGCAGGTGCAAAGCGGCAATGTTGCCGGTGTGGGAATTGACGTGGCAAAAGATGCAAGCGGATATGCGCGCGTAATTCGTGTTTACCCGGCGAGCCCTGCTGCGGATGTTTCCATTACAACGGATTACTATTTGCTGAAAGTGGGCGACGTCGATGTGAAATCGCTGTCCGCAGCCCAAATTGATGCGCTGCTTCGCGGTGACACGGGTACAACGGTATCGCTGACCGTGCGAAGCCGCTCAAGCGCAGAGGAGCAGACCCTCAACTTGCAGCGCCGTCAATATGACGTTCCGACGGTGTTTACCTCGGTGATGCCGCAGCAGCCGAATGTCGGTTATGTTCAGATTACTTCTTTCAACCAGAAAACCGCACAGGAATTGGTGGAAAAAGTAGAAAAGCTGACGGGTCAAGAAGTTCCGGTGGAACGCTTAGTGATTGACGTGCGAAACAACAAAGGCGGTGCGCTGGCGGATACGCTCGATGTGATTGATGCAGTGTGCCCGGTTGGACCCATTGCAAGCCAAAAGAATAAGGACGGCTCCACTCAGCTGCTCGACACATCAGATAACAACGAGATTGCTTTGCCGATGACAGTTGTTGTCAATGCAGGTACAGAGGGCGGCGCAGAGTTATTTGCTGCCACCTTGCGCGACTTTGGCAAAGCGAAGATTGTAGGTGTTACCACTGCCGGAAAGGGCGCAGTGCAATGCGACCCGATTGCGATTTCGGACGGCTCTGCCGTGTCGTTCACCATCGGTGTTTTGGTGACGAAAAACGGATCGAGCTTTGATGGAACGGGTGTAAAGCCCGATGTTGAGTCACTGCTCACTCCCGACCAAGAAGGCGCATTTTACGATTTGACGCTGGAAAACGATCCGCAGATTGTAAAAGCGGTGGAGGCTTTGACCAATCAGCAAACGACAACCAACACGCAGGGACAGGAAGGTGCACAAAGCGCATCACAGCCCACCTCTGAAACAACACAGACGCCGGTTTCTGAGCCCACGAGTGAGAGCACTGCTTCTTCTGAAAGCACCGCGGCTTCCGAAAGTGCAGCCTAATCGGCTTTTCGAATGCTTGAAATCGAGCTTTTGATATCTGCCTGAGAGCTGTTCGGAGTATCATTTAAAAAAGAGAATTTCGGTATTTTCAGTTTAGCGGCTTTCTGTCGGCTTCGAAGAAGATGCGGTATTTTGCTGTTTAAGAAAACAAAAAAACAAATAGTAAAAGAGAGACATTGCGATCAGCCGCGCACGAGTGTGCGCGGCTGATGTTGGTATCAAGAAAGGAAGATGGCTGTGGAGCTGACCAATATTTCCGCAATAAAAGACTTATGTGCCCGGCACGGTTTTGCCCTATCGAAAGGGTTCGGCCAAAATTTTATTGTAAACCCCGGAATTTGCCCGAAGATGGCAGAGGCGGCCGGTATTGACGAAACCTACGGCGTGTTGGAAGTTGGGCCGGGTATCGGCGTTTTAACAAAAGAGCTTTGCAAGCGTGCGGCAAAAGTGATTTCTGTTGAAGTGGATGAACGGTTGCCGCCGCTGCTGGCCGAAACCATGCAGGAATACGACAATTTTCAACTGGTGATGGGGGATGTGTTGAAAATTGACCTCGCCGATTTGATTCAGCGGGAATTCCAAGGGTTGAAAGTAGCTGTATGCGCGAATCTGCCGTATTATATCACGAGCCCGATTGTCATGAAACTTTTGGAAGAGCGATTGCCGCTGGAGCATCTCACGGTAATGGTACAAAAAGAGGCCGCGGAACGCTTGTGCGCAAAGCCGGGCACACGTGCCGCCGGCGCGGTAACGTATGCAGTTCATTACTATGCCGAGCCGGAAATTTTGTTTACGGTTCAGCCGGGCAGCTTTTATCCGCCGCCCAAGGTGACAAGTGCAGTGATTCAGTTGCGTTTGCATCAGAAGCCGTGCGTACAGCCCGCAGATGAAAAAGCCATGTTTCGAGTGATACGCGCCGCCTTCAGTCAGCGAAGAAAAACTGCCGCCAACGCGATTAGCGCCGGTTTGGCGATGGAAAAAGCGAAGGTATTGCACGCGATGGAGCAAAGCGGTATTGTGCCGACAGCGCGCCCGGAACAGCTCACTTTAGAGCAATATGCACAGCTTTCCGACCAATTACGATTGTGAGTGCCAGCGGAAAAATTAGCCTTTGAACAAGGTTCATTTTTGAACTTTTCGAAAATAAGCTGCAAAAACAATGTGAAACTGCGTGACAAACACGAAAAAGAGGCGTATACTGTCCGAAAAAAGAAAAGGATCTGATCAGATATGCTCAAAGAATTTGCTGCGCTGCTAACAGGCGATTTTGATAACCGCACGCAATACGAGGAGATGAAGAAAAACGGGCGGGATGATTTCCCGTTTGCCCGACATAAAAATACGGTGTGCAACGACCGCATTTCAGGTTTGCCCGAAGATTTTAACGGTGTGTTTCTGCTGGAAGAAAGCTACTACACCACGAAAGGCTCAGAGCACGCTTCTCCGCATCTGTTCTTGCTGAAAGAGGAGGGTGAGAAAATTGTTCTGCACTCGTACGATGTACCGGAAGGGTTTGATAAAAATACGTTCAGTGCCGAAACGTTTACCGGGGCGCCCTATGACGCGCTACATGAGTCGGCGAAGTTCACCCCTGCTGTTTACGAAAAAAAAGGCGATGTTTGGGAAGGCGGCAGTGTGAGCATGTTCACACCGGTTTTGAAATTTACGCTGTATGAACGTTTCAGCGAAGCCTGCTTGGAAGTGACAGAGCACATGGAAGTGAACGGAAAACGAACCTTCGGTTATGATGAACCCATTCGTTATGAGCGCTGTCCGGCAGAAAAAGGATAAATGACCCGCTTTCCGTGCCTGTAAGCAGGTGCGTTTTGAAAAGCAAAAAAAGATAAGCGCTTCCTGCCGGAAAAGCGGAGCGTGTTTCGTTTGGAAACAGTATGATTCAAAATGAAAAATAAATAAAAAATCCCTGCACGGCTTTTGGGCTGTGCAGGGATTTTTTTCGTATGAAACAGCAATGTGCTCAAATATTTCAATGAGAGAAAAGGCGGATATCTTTCAACAAATATGCCGGGATGTGTTGAAAATCACACCGCGGAGAAAGAAGGAAAAGCAATTTCTCAAAATGCTGCGCAGAGTGAAACTTAATGTCTAAGGCGAAAGAACTGCTTTGCCGCAGGACGGAAAACTGTTTTACACATCTTGCGGGCAAGAGAAAAAGGCAATGCCTGCCGCGCCGGGGCCTGCGTGCGTTCCTACAACCGCGCCGATGGGCCGAACCAGCGGCTCGTTCAAGCCGAGGTTCTGGGTTGCATAACGCATGAAAGGTTCTACACCGTGGCGCTTTCCGGTGTAGCCGACCATGACAGGCCAAGTTTCATCCACACCGCCGGCCTTTTGAATTTGCTTAAAAATAGCGACATAGGCGCCGGGAAGACCGCGTGCTTTATCTGCAAGGCCGACCTTGCCGTTTTGCACACCGATGACAGGCTTAATGCCGAGAAGCCCGCCTGCAATTGCGGCGGCTGTCGGCAGGCGGCCGCCCTTGTGCAGATATTTCAAGGTGTCGACAATCGCGAAAATATGAAGATGCTCGCGCGCGCTGACAAGATCGTCGACAATGTCCTCGGCAGACCAGCCTTCGGCAACGCGCGCGGCGGCGCGGCGCACCAAAAGCTGTGCGGCAAGGCTTACCGTGTGACTGTCGACAAGAAAAATACGGTCATAGCCCACTTCCTCGGCGGCAATTTGCGCGCTTTGGAATGTGCCGGAAAGCGTAGAGGAAAGCAAAATGCAGATGAGGTCGTCGCCATCGTTGCGGGCGCGTTCAAACTCTGTGATAAAACGCTCCGGGCTGGGCTGGCTGGTGGTGGGCAGTTTATGGGACTGCTCCAGCATTTCATAAAACTGTTCATGACCGAGGTCGACGCCGTCTTCGTAATGCTCATCGCCGAAATGAACGGCAAGCGGTACCACCCGAACACCGAGAGCACTGACATCTTCAGGCAGCAAATCAACGGTGGAATCAGTAAGAATACGAATCATGGGCATAAACTCCTTTACTAAAAAGTGAGGCTCTTATGTTCCTGATTTTATGATATCAAATCGCGGGATTGTGTCAAGCCTTTTTCAAACGAAAAGGAATAAAAAATGTGCAAAAAGCTATAAAAAAAGAAAGCTTTTTGTATTTTTTTAAGCAAGATGAAAAAAGAGCGGTACGGCGCTTGACAAAGCAAAAAAAGCGCGATATAATAACTAAGCAATCTGAGATGCGGATTTAGCTCATCTGGTAGAGCGCCACCTTGCCAAGGTGGAGGTAGCGAGTTCGAGCCTCGTAATCCGCTCCATTTTTTTATCTTTTTTACATTTGAATCTTGTTTTTAAAAACATTGATGAGGAGAGTAAGTTTGCACGAACTTTCACAGAGAGCTTTGGGTTGGTGAAACAAAGCAAAGGGACGCAGACCGAACATGGCCTTTGAGTTGTGCAGGTGAAGCAACACTGACGCAAGGATGCGCAGGAAAACCGCCGGAACATTTATGGCGGGTTGTTAGCTTGCAACGGGTGCGCCCGTTATCGCGCCGCGCTGTAATCCGTATCATCTGCGGCCGCAGCGGCTGAGGCTCTTTTCTAAAGAGTGAATCAAGGTGGTACCACGGTGAAATACGTTCCCCGTCCTTGTCCCTTTTTGGGCACGGACGGGGATTTTTTTGTTTTGTTTTTCACAATCCTTTTGAAAAGCGAAGAGAATAAGGAGAATGTCATTGTGATTGAAATTAAAAATCTGACAAAAATTTTTCAGGATAAAACACAGACGGTAACGGCTTTGCAAGATGTTTCGCTCTCGATTGAAACGGGCGATGTGTTTGGCATCATCGGCATGTCCGGCGCGGGAAAATCGACACTTTTGCGCTGTTTATCCTTGCTGGAACAGCCTAGCAGCGGCGAGATTTTGCTCGGTGGAGCGGATTTAGCCGCGATGTCCGGTACCGAGCTGCGAAAAGCACGGAGAAAAATGGGCGTTGTGTTTCAGGGCTATCATTTGCTGATGCAAAAAACCGTTTTAGAGAACGTGGCCTTTCCGCTCTTGCTGGAAAAAGGCGCTGACAAGCGAAAAGCGCGCGAACGTGCGGCTCAGCTTTTGGAACTGGTGGGCTTGGCGGACAAAGCAAAGGCATACCCGGCGCAGCTTTCCGGCGGACAAAAACAGCGTGTTGCAATTGCCCGCGCATTGGCGACCGACCCTGAAATTCTGCTGTGCGATGAGCCGACCAGTGCGCTTGACCCGATGACGACAAAAGCCATGCTCGCTCTGCTGGAGGAAATCAACCGAAAAATGGGCGTGACGATTTTAATCATTACGCATGAAATCGCGGTGGTTTCCGCCATTTGCAAGCATGTTGCGGTGATTGGCGAGGGACGTGTTGCCGAGCAGGGAGAAGTAGAGCAGGTACTGCACAACCCGCAGAGCGAAACGGCGCGAATGCTTTTGCGCGAATGGCGCGAACGAATGTGACACGAGGGAGGAAAAACGATGACAGAGTTTTTGAATCAATACGGCGCGCTTCTTGTACAAGGGACGCTGGAAACACTTTATATGACAGGGTTTGCAACATTATTTGCGTATGTGCTGGGCTTGCCGATGGGTGTTTTGCTGACTGTGACAAAAGAGGGATCGATTGCCGCGGCACCCCGGTTTCACGCCGCTTTCGGCTGGATTGTGAACCTACTGAGGAGCCTGCCGTTTATCATTTTAATGTTTTTTATCATTCCGCTGACGCGGCTGATTGCCGGGACAAGCATTGGCGCCACCGCGGCGCTGGTTCCTTTGACGCTGAGCGCGGCCCCCTTTGTAGCGCGCATGGTGGAGCAGAGCCTTTCTGAAGTGGACGGCGGTGTGATTGAGGCGGCGAAATGCATGGGGGCGACACGAATGCAGATTATTCTGCGCGTGCTGCTTGTGGAAAGCGTACCGAGCCTGCTGCGCGGCCTTTCTATCAGCATTATCACAATTTTAGGTTATACCGCCATTACGGGAAGCGTGGGCGCCGGAGGGTTAGGAAATCTGGCGTATCGATTCGGCTTTCAGCGCTATCAAACCGACGTGATGTATGCCACCGTGCTGATCTTGCTGATCTTGGTGTGTGTGGTGCAAATTTTCTTTGATATTACTGCAAAAAAAGCGGACAAACGAAACCGATAATGATAGAAAAAACAAGACAAAGGAGAGGTTTTTTATGAAAAAGAATTTGGGATTCATTTTAGCGGCAGTGCTGGCATTTGGCTTGGCGGGATGCACGGCGGCGCAGAATAGTTCGAACACTGCGCAGAGCGCGCAGGAAACGGCTTCGGCAGCAAGCGGCGCGCAGGTAATTCGCGTGGGTGCTTCTCCGGCTCCGCATGCGGAAATTTTAGAGCAGGCCGCCGACTTGTTAGCAGAAAAAGGCTATCAGCTTGAAATTGTCGAATTTGACGACTATGTCATGCCGAACACTGCCTTGGCAGAGGGAAGCTTGGAGGCAAACTATTTCCAGCATCAGCCGTATTTGACAAATTTTAATGCGGAGCAGGGAACCGACTTGGTGAGCGCGGGCGCGATTCACTACGAGCCGCTGGGCGTATATGCCGGAAAATCCACCGACTTGGCAAATGTGCCGGACGGCGCGAAAATCGGCATTCCTGCCGACGCAACGAACGGCGGACGTGCACTGCTGCTTTTGCAGGATCAGGGTGTGCTGACTTTGAAGGATAACATCAATTTGGACTACTTCCGCAATGCAGAGGACATTACGTTCTCAGAGTATGATGGCATCGCCGAAAACCCGCACAACGTCGAGATTGTTGCAATGGAGGCGGCGAACCTGCCGGCCAGCCTGCCCGACTTGGATTTTGCGGTGATTAACGGCAACTACGCCATTCCCGCCGGAATTGCGGACAAGCTTCTCGTGACGGAAGACGCTTCCGGTGAAGCGGCACAGGTATTTGCAAACATTATTGCCGTGCGCAATGGCGAGGAGAACAACGCCGGTGTGAAGGCACTGGTAGAAGTGCTGAAAAGCGATGAAATGAAACAGTGGATTACTGATAAATATCAGGGAAGCGTTTTGCCTGTAGCGTAAAACATATTCTTTGTATATGCTTCAAAACAAGAAAAGCGGATGCCGAGAAAAGGCATCCGCTTTTGCTGTTTTTATGTTATAATGCCCATAGGCAGCCGCTTGTGCGGCAAACGTGTCCAAAAGCACACGGAACGGAGCTAACGCATCCATGCAAAAAACGCGGCGAGCACGTTTTCATTCAAGGTGCTTTACGGGTTTATGGTATCACGAAAAAGTTGTGTTTCAAGAGTCAAGAAAGAAGGAGTCAATATGATCTGGATGATATTTGCGGGCCTTTTGCTGATGGGGCTTGGCGCGCTGTATTTTCTGAGGCCCGATTTGGTTTGGAAATATACGGAGCAATGGAAGTCATACCGCGCGGATGAACCGTCAGATTTTTATCGGCTGAACACAAAAATCGGCGGTGCGGTATTTTTTTTGGTGGGACTGGCCGGGCTTATTTTTTCCTTTTTTCCACTGTAACAAAATTCAAAACGGCGGGAATGACCGCTCGCATTTTTGCGCCGAGCCTTAAAGCAATTCGCACAAAATGCTGTTCTGAACCAAAAATCCCTGTGGTGTTAAACGAAGCACTTCGCCGTCAAAAACGGCGAGCCCTTGCTGTGCCAGCTTTTTGCAAAATGCCAATCGGCGCGCGTCCCAAGTAACGCCCCAATCGCGCTGAAGAGCGGACAGAGAAAGGCCGCTTACAAGGCGCAGCTGAAGCATAATGAAGTCTTCTGCGGTGCATGCGCCTTCTTCGACATACTCGGCTTTTTCGTTTAAAAAAGATTGCAAGCCCGGCGGCGTCGAAAACCGCTTGCCGGAAAGACAGCCGGCGGCGCTGACTCCAACGCCGATATAATCGCGGCAATTCCAATAAAGCAGATTGTGCCGCCCTTCATACCCCGGCTTTGCAAAATTGGAAATTTCATATTGACGATAGCCCAAAGCGGCAAGACGCTCCACGCAGGAAAGGTAAAAATCGGCGGAGGCATCCTCATCGGGAAGATTTTCCGGCGGCCGCTTGCCGAACACGGTATTGGGCTCGATTTTCAAAAGATAGCTGCTGATATGGGTGCAGCCTCCCTCTGCTAAAAGCGAAAGCGTTGCGTCCAGCTCTTCGCTTGAGTAATCCGGAAGTGCCAGCATCACATCGCCGCTGATATTGCAAAAACCGGCCTTGCGCGCTGTAGCCAGTGCGCGGCGTGCCTGCTCGGCCGTGTGGTGACGGCCAAGCCGGGCAAGGCTTTCATCAAAAGCGGTTTGAACGCCGAACGAAATGCGGTTAGCCCCGGCGGCGCGAAAGCCTTGCAAATGGGAAAGTTCGGCGTGCTCGGGGTTGCACTCTAATGTGATTTCGGCTTCGGGCAAAACCTCAACCGCCGAAAGCAGACGCTCTGTCTGTGCCGGTGAGAGCAGGCTCGGCGTTCCGCCGCCGAAATAAACGGTTGAAGGGCGCAGGATATCGACGCTGAGGACATCGGCAAAGTGTTTGATTTCCCGCAGCAAGGCTTCGATATAAGCGTCGGGCACGCCGGAGCTTTTGCCGATGGAGTAAAAATCGCAATAGCGGCATTTCGACGAGCAATATGGGATATGCAGATAAAGACCGTACAAAAGGTTTCTTCCCATAATTATTGCACAAGAGTATAAACAGATATATCTACACTCAAATGCTCCAGCTTTTACTATTTTGCATCCCTACCGAATAGCCTTGCATCCCCAACAGGTAATGTTGTGCAACTTTCTGGTCAAAAATCTTCTGGTCAAGTGCTTGCAGCTGTTCCTTTCGGTCAATGCTCTTTTCCAGTATCATTTTTTGCATAAGTTCCCGCTTTAGGCGTTCCTCGGTCACATACTCGTTGTTCCTCTTGCGCTGCTCAGCTCTGCGGTCAGAACGATAAAACGCCCCCTCCGCTTTAGAATTAACCCATTGTGGCGTTGTTGCAGTATCACTAATTCCATAGCTGGTCGCTCCAGCACTTGTAATCGTTGTTGTAACATGGCAGTCAAAAGGAACCTTATGTGAATCTCTCGCATCTGCTCGAAGCCAATCCATAATCTCCTTGCGGTACTCTGGATCGTCCTTCATTCTTTGGAATCCATCTTCTGTAATATGTATAGAATTAGTCAAAACAGAGGCAGCGGTCATTGAATCAATTTCAGCCAGTTCCTCATAAATTTCCTGCTTGAAAGCCTCCATCTCGTCAACTTCTGATACTTCTTGTGTTGCCGCCGCCGCATCTGTCTGGCCTGCTGCCTGTGCGGTTGCATTTGTGTTCTGCATCAGCTGTGTAAAATCTTGCGTTTTTACGGTGTTTGCTTTTTGTTGTATACCGGAAAATTGCTGTGCCAACATTGCAGCACTGGAAAATCCGCTAATCTGCATAGCTATAATCCATCCTTTCTCTGGAAATATTTAGTATTTTTTATTCCATCTTTCCCTTAAACTAACATAAAGAATGAGAAATGTCAACAGATTTTATGACCATAAAAGCGATTTATAGATGTGCATTTTGCACAATTATTTGAAACATATCAGTATTTGATTAAAGAGAAACTAAGAAAAAAGCAGAGGAACCTCCAACTGACATATAAAGAACCACAGCTAGGATTGTCGTACTCTGCAATAGTCTCCATATCAATTCAAATATAAACAATGAAAATGAACTGATTTGGAGTGTAGATAGTCTTAAAGAGAACGCAGATAACTTTCAAATTGTTCTTCAAGAGTGGTATTGCCAGCCGATTCCGAAAAACCGATTTTTACTACAATCTTTCCATGACGGAAGCAATACGGGTTACGGATTTGCCGGATAAATTCAAGAATCCTTTCCAAAAGGGGAATGGCGCGGCACGCTGATGGATCAGATATTTGGGATACTTTCAATTAGGAACGGCACGCACGGCAGCCGCCGCAGCCGGTTGGTGCGGTGCCGAACACTTTTTCGTAGAGCGCCTGGGCCGTAGGAGTGGCGGCAAGACCGCCCTCCGCGGTTTCGCGCAAAGCGGTGGGCAAAGCGTCGCCGACACGTTTCATCGCCAAAATGACTTCATCAACGGGGATGGCGCTTTCGATGCCGGCAAGGGCAAGCTCTGCCGCGACAAATGCATTTGCCACGCCGGATGCGTTGCGCTTTTCGCAGGGGATTTCCACCAGCCCGGCTACCGGGTCGCACACGAGCCCCAAAATATTTTTTAAAGCGATGGCGACGGAGTGGCCGATCATAGCGGGCGTGCCCCCGCAAAGTTCACAAAGTGCGGCCGCTGCCATCGCAGAAGCGGAGCCGCACTCGGCCTGACAGCCGCCCTCTGCGCCGGAAATGCTGGCGTTGCGCGCGATGACCATGCCGATGCCGGATGCAGTAAAGAGTGCCATGACGCAGGCTTTCTCGGAAAGATTGCGGCGGCGCTGGAGCGTGAGCAGGGCGGCGGGTAAAATGCCGCAGCTGCCCGCAGTGGGAGCGGCGACGATGCGCCCCATCGCGGCGTTCCATTCGCTGACTGCCAAAGCGATGGAAAGTGCTTGGGGCAAAAGCCCCTCTGTGACAGAACCGTTTTCCTGCAAATGGCGGTGAAGCCGGTTGGCATCGCCGCCCGTCAGGCCGCTGGCAGAGCGAACCCCTTCCTGAAGGCCGGACTCGGCGGCTTGTGCCATCACCTCATACGAGCGGCGCATCGTTTCATATACTTCTTCTGCGGGCTTTTCGAGCTGTGCCGCCTGCTGGCGCAGCACAAGCTCGGAAACAGATAGGCCGTGCTCCTGTGCGGCCCGAATCAATTCAGCGACGGAATCGTAAGAAAATTCAAACATGACGGCCTCCTTATGCCAAAGAATCCAGTTTTGTGACGCTGATGACATCTTCGATAGATGCAACTTTTTGGAAGAGATCGGCGCTGGGGGCGCTGTCCATTTCAATGCTCATCACGGCGAGGCCGCCCTTGCGGTCACGCGATAAGCGGAAATTGTTGATATTAACACCCTGCGCGCTGACGAGTTCCGATACCGAGGCAATCAGACCCGGCACGTCACGGTGCAGAACAATGAGCGTCGGGTACTGGCCGGTGATTTCGACGTTCATGCCGTCCACCTGTGTGATGCGAACATTGCCGCCGCCGATGCTTGCGCCTTCCATGCGCACTTTTTTGCCGCTTTGCCCGGTGAGCGTAATTACGGCGGTATTGGGGTGAGCGCCGGTCAATTCAGTGGGGACAAGCTCAACGGAAAGCCCTTTGTCCTGGGCGATTTGCAGGCTGTTTCGGATGTCGGCATCGTCGGGAAGCATCCCTAGAATCCCGGCAATCAAAGCTTTGTCTGTGCCGTGGCCGCGATATGTTTTCGCAAAGCTTCCGTGCAGGAGAATATGCGCCGACACGGGCGCTTCGCCTAACAGAGCACGTGCAATAAAGCCGAGCCGGCATGCGCCCGCTGTATGGCTGGAGGAGGGCCCGATCATCACAGGGCCGACAATATCAAAAACGTTCATAGATAACCTCGTTTCATAAAAGATCGAAGGGAGATGTCCTTTTTGAGTGTGGGCTGAAACTGACGGATGCAAGCGAGAGCCGTTTATTTCCATCGGTTTTGTGGAAGAATATGCCGCGAATTGCGTGACCTTATCACAGAATAACGGTGTAAATTGGGATATCATAAGAATGCAACAAAACCAAAGCGGCGGCGCAAACCATGCAAGAGAAGCAACAGGGTGCCGCCGTCCATCCTTTCATTCCATGACAATCACAAGGAGGAATTATAGATGCTGATTCATGTGACAAGCGCTGATTTTCAAGAGAAAGTTTTGAACGCAGACAAACCCGTTTTGGTGGATTTCTGGGCTTCCTGGTGCGGCCCCTGCCGCATGCTCGGCCCTGTTTTGGAAAAAATCGGCGAGAGCAGCAAAGGCTTTGACGTTGCGAAAATTAACGTAGACGAAGAGCAGGCCTTGGCGGCGCAGTATCAGATTATGAGCATTCCCACGGTTCTGCTGTTCCAAGGCGGAAAAGTGGTGGCACAGAGCGTTGGTGCTGTACCTGAGCAGACCCTGCGCGATTTGGTTCGCACTCATACCGGTATTACTGAATAAGGGAAAAGCGCCGCAGAGCGTTTTTCGTACCGATAACAAAATCTCCTTTTGGAAGAAAGCGGTGTGCATCCGAAGCAATTCGGAAGGCACACCGCCTTTTTCGTTTTTTGTGTAAAATGTCAGACAAGAGGAACGGTTTCACAGCGTTCCTTTTGTGCGTCCCATTTGCCCAGACGAACCGGAAGGAGCATGCCCTGCGAAAGACCCGGTGCTTTCACCACAACCGGAACATAGCGCTTGGTGTAGCCCGTATAGGTATCTTTGGCAATCGGTGTTTCTGTTAAAACGACATCCTCCTGCCCTTCCATCTGTGCAATGACTTCGGCGCGCACGGCGTCGGCGGCTTTTTGCAAACGGTGATTGCGCGAAAGCTTTTCGGCTTCCGGCAAGTGGCCGGGCATTTCGGCGGCGGGTGTGCCGGGACGGCTCGAATAGGTGAACACATGCACCTTTAAAAAGCCGACTTTCTCCACAAAGCGAAGGCTTTCCAAAAAGTCCTCTTCCGTTTCGCCGGGAAAGCCGACGATCACGTCAGTAGTAAAAACGGCGTTTGGAATGGCACGGCGGATTTTCTCAACAACTTCCCAATATTCTTCAGCGGTGTAAATGCGGCGCATGGCGCGCAATGTTTTAGTGCATCCGCTTTGCAAAGAAAGATGAAACTGAGGGCAAAGAGCAGGCACGGATGCAAGGGCCTCGATAAAGGCATCGGTGCATAAATCCGGCTCTAAGCTGCCCAGCCGGAGGCGCTCAATGCCCGGAACGCTTGCCGCTTTCTGCACCAGCGCTTCCAAGGTGGTGCCGGTATCGGTGCCGTAGCTCGACAGATTGATGCCGGAAAAAACAACTTCCCGATAGCCTGCTTTGCTGAGAATTTCCAGCTCGCGCAGAATGTTTTCCTCGCGGCGGCTGCGCACAAAGCCGCGGGCGCGCGGGATGACACAATAGGCGCAGCGGCGGTTGCAGCCGTCTTCAATTTTCATGAAGGCGCGCGTGTGGCCGGCCATTTGCTCCATGGGAAGCTCTTCAAATGCTTCTTCTCTGCTGTGCGCCACAATGTCGATGATGCGCTCGCGTGTTTGAATAAAGCGCAGAACATGAGAGATCAATTGTTTGCGCGCGGCAGAACCGGTGATGATGTCGGCTTCCGTCACGGCGCGCGCCTCCTCTTCAAACGCCTGCGGGAAACAGCCGGTCAGCACGGTGACGGCTTCCGGGTTTGTGCGTTTGGCGCGGCGCAGCCACTGGCGGCTTTTTTTATCGCCGCCGGAAGTAACAGTGCAGCTGTTGACGATGTAGACATCGGCGGTTTCATCAGGCTGTGCCAGCGTAAAGCCGTTTTCGGAAAACAGCTGCTGCATGGCGCCGGTTTCGTTTTGATTGACTTTGCAGCCAAGGGTATAAAAAGCAACTTTCATGTGCGGTATCAACCTCATTTTCGGGGGATTCAAAGCGCGCGCACAGCTGGCGAAAAAACCAAGATGCCGAAACGCGCGCGGCACTGCCTTAATTATACAAAAAAATGAAAAAAATACAAGCATGGAATGGATGAGCCTGCCGCCACATATATTATAGACAGAAACAGGCGGCATTCGCCGGCCTTGACACCAAAAAGGGGAGGAAAAAGGCATGAACAAAAAAAGATGTGTCAGCGGGCTGCTTGCCGCCTGGATGCTGTTTGCGGGAATGGCAAGCGCGTATGCAAGCGGAGGCGAAGAGCCCGCGGCAGCAGCCGCAGATCCGCCGCAGACTGTGGTGCAAAGCGACCCGGCGGCAAATTCGGCAGACCCTGCGGCTGACCCGTCCGCACAAGGCACGCCTGCACCGCGCTCCGGAATTGCGGAAGGTGCATATGAAGCGCCCGGCGGAGATGACTGGAACTGGAAAGATGACCCCACCGTCAAAGTAGACGCGGCGGCCGACCCTTCCGGTGCGCTGGGTTTGCCGTGCCGCAATGCGATTTTAGTTTCAACGGATACGGGTGAAGTGCTGTATGAAATGCAGCCGGATGTTCGCGTTCCCATTGCTTCCATTACAAAGGTCATGACGCTTTTGCTGACGTTTGAGGCAATTGATGCGGGCAAAATTTCGCTGACGGACACCGTTCCCATCTCCGAGCACGCATACAACATGGGCGGAAGCCAAATTTGGCTGGAGCCGGGCGAAACCTTCACACTGGATGAACTGGTAAAAGCCATTTGTGTAAGCAGTGCAAACGATGCGGCCGTTGCCGTGGCGGAGTATGTAGGCGGCTCTGAAAGCGTATTTGCGGAAATGATGAATGCCAAAGCCAAAGAACTGGGCATGGAAAACACCCATTTCACGAATGCATGCGGTTTAGATGAAGAAAACCACTACTCCACGGCACGCGACGTTGCGGTGATGTCGCGCGAGCTGATGAAGCATGAAACGGTGATGCAGTATACCGGCATTTGGACGGATTCTCTGCGCGGCGGCGAAACGCAGCTGGTGAACACCAACAAGCTTTTGAAAACCTATTCGGGCGCAACCGGATTAAAAACGGGAACAACGAGCGGCGCGGGCGTTTGCATTGCGGCAACGGCCGAGCGCGAGGGAATGGGGCTTTTGGCCGTTGTGCTGGGCTCGCCTTCGAGCGCAGAACGTTTTGTTGCCGCGACAAGACTTTTGGATTACGGCTTTGCCAACTATGAACTGGCGCAGATTCCGGCGGTGCAGGGAATGGCGCAGGCGCTCACGGTAACGGGCGGCATTTCGGAAACGGTTGGCTTGACGACCACCGCTCCTTCGGCGGTGCTGGTGAAAAAAGGCCAAGGCGCACAGCTGAGCGCCGTGGCGGAGCTTCCGGCACAGCTGGCCGCGCCTATCATGGAGGGACAAAAGATAGGAGAAATTGTTCTTTCGGGCCCGCAGGGCGAAGTAGGCCGATATGAAGTAACGGCCAAAGGGCAAGTGGACGTGATGAATCGTGAAAACGCTTGGGCTTTGCTGTGGAACTCCTTGCTCACGGGCTGAGCCGGCGATGCTGACTTGCACAAAAGCAGGATGAAGAAAGCGAGAATGCGCCGCACAGAGGATTTTTAATGATTGAAAACTGTGAAAAAGAAGAGAGAACACCTTTTGAAAATGCGCGGGACAGCGCTTTCAAAAAGGGTGCAGAAAACAATAGCCATGAGCGTTTTTGAGCGTTTGAACAAGGCTTTGGCTGATTTTACCAGCCTGTGCGGCAGCGGCTGAACCGTTTGCGGTGCGGGCTGGTTTTGTCATTCTTTGACGGGGGATTGTGCGCCGTTGCCCTTGACACGGGCGCTGTTTTCTTTTATACTGAAAACATAATAAAACAGTAGGTTGGAGGCCTTTCTCTATGAGTGTCAAAATGAACGGCAAACACCTCGGCGGATTTATCCGCGAGCACGAATATCAGGCGATTTATCCGCAGATTCAGGCGGCGCACACGATGCTGCATGAAAAAAGCGGCCTCGGAAACGATTTTCTGGGCTGGCTGGATCTTCCCGTGAACTATGACAAGGAAGAGTTTGCACGCATCAAAGCGGCTGCAAAAAGAATGCAGGAAGACAGCGATGTCGTGATCGTCATCGGCATCGGCGGCAGTTATTTGGGTGCCCGCGCAGCCATCGAAGCGCTGAAGGGCATGATGTACAACGCGAAAAAGAAAAAGACACCCGACATTTACTTTGTCGGCAATTCGATCAGCCCCGCTTATTTGCAGGATATCATTTCACTGTGCGAAGACCGAGAATTTTCCGTGAATGTGATTTCTAAATCCGGCACAACGACAGAACCGGCGGTGGCTTTCCGTGTCTTTAAGGCTTTGCTGGAAAAGAAATACGGAAAAGAGGGCGCAAAGCGCCGCATTTATGCGACAACAGACCGTGCGAAAGGCACACTGAAGGAATTGTCTGACCGCGAAGGGTATGAAACTTTTGTAGTGCCCGATGATGTCGGCGGACGTTTCTCTGTTTTGACGGCTGTCGGCCTTTTGCCCATTGCGGTGGCCGGCTGTGACATCGACCGCTTGATGGAAGGTGCGGCGGCAGCCCGCGAGGCTTTTGCCGGGTGCAGCCTCGAAAATGACTGCTACCGCTACGCCGCAACGAGAAATATTTTGTACCGTAAGGGAAAGGCAGTAGAGCTCCTGGCTTGCTACGAGCCGAACTTCACTTTGATGAACGAGTGGTACAAGCAGCTCTTTGGCGAGAGCGAGGGCAAAGACGGAAAGGGCCTTTTCCCGGCCAGCGTTGTATTCTCCACAGATCTGCACTCGATGGGTCAGTTTGTGCAGGATGGTGCGCGCGTGATGTTTGAAACCGTTGTTGACATCAAGACGCCTCAGCAGGATTTGTTCATTGAAAAGAGCGCCGATAATTTTGACGGCCTTGATTTCTTGGCAAATCAGAACATGAGTGTTGTCAACCGCAAGGCAATGGAAGGCACAATTTTGGCCCACACCGACGGCGGCGTACCGAATGTACTGCTGGAAGTGGATGCACTGGATGAGTACAATCTCGGTTACTTGATTTACTTCTTCGAGAAGGCATGTGCAATTTCCGGCTATTTGCTGGGCGTAAACCCGTTTGATCAGCCCGGTGTTGAGAGCTACAAAAAGAACATGTTTGCGCTTTTGGGCAAGCCCGGCTATGAAGAGCAGAAGGCGCAGCTCGAAGCAAAACTGAAATAAGTTAAAAAAGCACCCTTTGTGGTGTTCAAATATAAGGAGGAATTCCTATGATTCAACTGATTGTTGGCAGCAAAGGCTCCGGCAAAACAAAAAAGATGATCGACATGATCAATGCTTCTGCAAAAACTACCCCCGGCAACATCGTTTGCATTGAGAAGTCCATGAAGCTGACCTACGACATCGACCACGCTGCACGCTTGATTGATGTGGATGAGTATAAGATTGAGGGCTATGACAAATTGTACGGTTTCGTGGCCGGTGTGCTGGCCGGAAACTATGATATCGTTGAAGTGTACCTCGACGGTATTCTGAAAATCGCCAACCACGACATGGAAGGCCTTGGCGATATTCTGGACGCTTTCAATGCTTTGGTTGGCGAGAACGTGAAACTGGTTGTGACCGTTTCTGCGGACGAAAGCGCTTTGACCGATTCTGTGAAAAAATATCTGTAATCGGAAAGAAAGACAACAACGAAGGGCTGCCGGTGCGCGGCCCTTTGTTTTGAGTTTCTGCGCATGAGCACGTTGCCGGGCGGTGTGCAGCAAAAAGAAAGCAACCGTTAGCCGGGCGTGAAAATTTCGGTGTTTGACCGTTTTTTCAAAAATAAAGCATGAAATTCTACAAATTGTATTGACAAACAGCTTTTTGACGGCTATAATAACATAGCAACCTTTGAGGAGTACCAAAATGATGTTGGATATTAAAAAGGTGTTCAGCACTTATCAAGAGCCGATTTCAGGCCGAGAATCGCTGGATCTTTCCGAGATGGATTTTCCCGGATACAGCGTAGCCTCTCCGGTGGATGTCCGCTGGGAGATGCGCTTGGAAGGCTCTGTGCTCAGCTTAATGCTGGAGATTTCTGCCTTTGCGGAATTTGAATGTGCACGCTGCTTAAAGGAGTGCAAGCAGAACTTTGAAGTGCAGGCCGAACATGACATTCGCGAAAGCGAGTGTGAGGCTTCTCCGGAAGCGGAGCTCCCGTTTGATGAACGGGGCAGGCTGGACTTAAAGGAACTGTGCTATCAAGAGCTGGTATCGGAAATTCCCAGCGTGCTGCTTTGCAGCGAAGATTGTAAGGGGCTATGCCCGATCTGCGGCCGCCGAAACCCTTGTGCTTGCACACAGGAAACCAACGGCGATGTTGTGGATGAAAGGCTTGCTATATTAAAAACACTGCTTTGATTACACAATATTTATGTTGAGGAGGTGCTTAAAATGGCAGTACCCAAGAGAAAGGTTTCCAAGGCAAGACGTGACAAACGACGCTCCTCCGTGTGGAAGTTGACCGCGCCCACGCTGGCCAAGTGCACACAGTGTGGTGAGTACAAGCTTCCCCATCAGGTATGCGGCAACTGCGGCTACTACAAGGGCAAGGAAATCATCAAAAAAGAAGCCTAATGGCTTTGTGACATGGGGGAAGGATTCAGCATCCTTCCCCTTGCTTTTTATCCTGCCGAAAACAGCTGTTTATTCGGTGTGAATATGCCTAAAATGTGCTTGTTAGGAACGAGAGGGTAACAGGAGGAGCAGAAATGGCAGTAAAGATCAGCGGAACAGAAAAGGGAAGCCCGGCGCAGCGTTATGGATTAAAGGGCTGCACGCTGCTTTCCATTGACGGGCACGAGATTAACGACATGCTGGACTATGAATTTTATTCATCCGGCGAGGCTTTAGAGCTGGCTGTGATGAAGGACGGCGCGCTGTGCTACCTTTCCGTTCAGAAAAAAGAATATGAGCCGCTCGGCTGCAACTTTGACAGCTATCTCATTGATCAAAAACATTCGTGCAAAAATAAATGCATGTTTTGTTTTATTGACCAAATGCCGAAGGGTCTGCGTGAAACGCTGTATTTTAAAGATGACGATGAACGGTTGTCTTTTTTGTTCGGCAATTATGTGACGCTGACCAATTTGAGCGAGCGCGAAGTGGAACGCATTAAAACGATGCATATTTCGCCCATTAATATTTCGGTGCACACGGTTAACCCGGAACTGCGCGTTGCGATGATGAAAAATAAGCACGCGGGCGATGTGCTTCGCTATATTGACGAATTTGCCAAAGCTTATATTCAGATGAACTGCCAGCTTGTGCTGTGCAGAGGCATCAACGACGGTGATGAGCTGAAAAAAAGTTTGGAAAAGCTGACGGCGCTTTACCCCGCCGTTCAAAGTATTGCCGCCGTGCCGAGCGGTTTAACGAAATACCGCGAAGGACTTTATCCGCTGGAACCTTATGACAAGCAGACGGCGATTGAAGTTTTGGGTATTTTGGAAGAGTACGGTGAACAATGCTACAAGCGCCACGGCGTACGCATTGTATATCCGAGCGATGAGTGGTACCTGCTGGCGGAAAGAGAAATTCCTCCGCGGGAATTTTACGATTCTTTCTGTCAGCTGGAAAACGGCGTCGGCATGTGGAGAATGCTGCACGATGAATTTATGGAAGCTTTGGAGGAAACAAGGGCGCCGCTTCTTCCCAAAAAAATTGATTTGGCCACGGGAGAGCTGGCCTACCCCTTGATTTGCAGGCTTGCAAATGCCATGCAGGGAAAAATGCGCAATGTGAAAATTGAAGTGCATGAAATTAAAAATGAATTTTTCGGCGGCAATGTAACCGTGGCCGGACTGATTACGGGTACGGATTTGATAAAGCAGCTGAAAGGAAAACTTTCCAGCCGAACGCTGGGCATTCCTGAAGTGATGCTGAGAGAAGAACGCGATAAATTTTTGGACGACGTCACCGTGAAAGAACTGGAGCGGGAGCTTGGCGTCCGCGTGCGCATTATGCCGCAGCGCGGAGATGACTTGGTTCAGGCGCTTTTGAAATAAAGAAAGGAAGAGATTATGGCAAAGCCCATTGTAGCGATTGTGGGACGCCCCAATGTGGGAAAATCGACTTTATTTAATAAATTGATTGGTCAGCGCTTGGCGATTGTAGAAGATACTCCCGGCGTGACGCGAGACCGCCTGTACGGAAACTGCGAGTGGGGCGCACACGAGTTTTTGCTTGTGGATACGGGCGGTATTGAGCCGCGCATTGACGACGGCATGCTGGAGCACATGCGTGAGCAGGCACAGCTGGCTATTGACACTGCCGATGCGATTATTTTTGTAACGGATATTCGCGCAGGCGTAACGGCGCAGGACAGTGAGATTGCCTCGATGCTGCTGCGTTCGGGAAAGCCGATTGTTTTGGCTGTCAACAAGGTGGACCGCTTGGGAGAGCCGCCGATGGAGCTTTACGACTTTTATTCGCTGGGCTTGGGAGAGCCGTATCCTGTATCCTCCGTGCACGGACACGGAACGGGCGATATGTTGGATGAGGTGTGCAAGCACCTGCATGTGGAAGAGCCGCAGGAAGACCACGACGAGCGCATCAGCGTGGCGGTGATTGGCCGTCCGAACGTGGGGAAATCGAGCCTTGTCAACTATATTTTGGGCGAGGACCGTATGATTGTGGCAAACATTGCCGGCACGACCCGCGACGCGGTGGACAGTGAAGTGGAAAATAAATACGGCAAATTTATCTTTACGGACACGGCGGGCCTGAGAAAGCGCGGCAAGGTGGAAGATGGCGTGGAACGTTACAGCGTTCTTCGTTCGCTTGCGGCCGTGGAGCGCAGCAAAGTGTGCGTGATTATGATTGACGCGACGGAGGGTTTTACCGAGCAGGATTCTAAAGTTGCGGGTTTTGCACATGAGCAGGGCAAGGCCTGTATCATTGCGGTAAATAAATGGGATGCCGTCGAAAAAGACGACAAAACCATGGACGTGATGCGCAAAAAGCTGATGAACGATTTCAGCTTTATGTCTTACGCGCCGATTTTGTTTATCTCTGCCAAAACGGGACAGCGCGTTGACCGCTTGTTTGAACTGATTAAGTTTGTAGATGAGCAAAACGCGATGCGCATTACAACGGGTATGCTCAACGACCTGTTGGCGCGTGCTACGGCGCGTGTACAGCCGCCCAGCGACAAGGGAAAGCGCTTGAAAATTTATTATATGACGCAGATTTCGACAAGACCGCCGACGTTTGTATGCTTTTGCAACTCAAAGCAGCTGTTCCACTTTTCTTATCAGCGCTATATTGAAAATCAAATTCGTGAAACGTTTGGTTTGGAGGGAACGCCGGTTCGCTTGGTGCTGCGTGAACGCGGGGAAAAACCCTGAGCGTGCGGCGCAGGGGCCGGTGGAGTGAAATCATAAATAAAGCGAGGAGATTGAATTGTTATCCTTTATTGCGGTTTGTATCTTGGTTCCTTATTTGCTTGGTTCCCTCAGCTTTTCCATTATTGTATCAAAGGGACTGTATCATCAGGATATTCGCAAGTTTGGTTCCGGAAATGCGGGCATGACGAACATTTTGAGAACCTACGGGAAAAAAGCGGCGGCCCTGACGGTGATTGGTGACATCGGAAAGGGTATTGCGGCAGTTTTGCTGGCGAAGTGGTTTTTAGCAAGCGCGGCAAATGAAAATGCGATTTTAGGCGTTTATCTGGCGGCTTTTTTTGCGGTGATCGGCCATGTGTATCCGATTTATTTCGGCTTTAAAGGCGGCAAAGCGGTGAGTGTTGCGGCGGGAACGATTGTCGCGATTGAACCGATTTTAATTCTGCCTCTTTTGCTGATTTTCTTTGTGGTGCTGGCGCTCGGCAAAATGGTGTCGCTTTGCAGCATTTGCTGTGCGGTGGCTTACCCCTTTTTGACAGCGGGGTATTACCTATGGCTCAAGCAGGGGGCGTCGATGACGACGGTGATGACGGCGTGTATCGGCGCAACGATTGTAGCCGCTTTGGTGATTTGGCTTCACAGAGGAAATATCAAGCGCATTTGCAACAAAACGGAATATAAATTTTTTCAAAAAAAGGGATGACGGGCGAAAGCTTTGACTTTTGAAAAAAGCAAGGGAAGGAGGGAAACATATGGATGTGCGCAAAAGAGTAATCACACAGACGGCAGTCTGCATCATTTTTTTTCTGATTATTGCGATTGTGATGCTGGCCTGGCAGGGAGGCTGTGCGCCTTGGCGGGTGGTTGCGGCGATTGCTTTTGCGTTAATTGACATCATTTTGCCGGGCACGTTCTGGCTTCAAATCTGCCGGACAAAGCTTGGCCTTAAAGAATTGTGCGAGCGTGCGCCCATGTCGATGATGCTGCTGCTGGGCACCGGTTTTTTTGCACTGATCAGCGCGGTGAGCTTTCGGCTCGAAAACACCTTCCTTTTAGACTTGATCATGCCTGTTTTTGCGGTGCTGGGCTTTTGGTCGAGTGTGCGGCTGTTGAAAAAAGAAAAGTGTCATCCGCAGGTGGTTTTAGAGCCGCTTCCGATGTGGATTTTTGCGGCCATGCTTTTGGTGTATTTATTTGTTTGGATTCCCTTCACGGCACATCCGCAGGCGGTTGGCGCTACTTCCATTAAACAGGATTTTTTGTGGAATGTAGGAAATGTGAATTCGTTTTTTCTTGGCTTTCCGCCGCAGGACATCCGCTTTGAAGGGGTAAGACTGCATTACCATTATTTAAACGAGCTGCTTTGTGCGGGAATATCGGCGGCTTCAGGCGTGCATCCGTATGACCTGTTAGGTGTGATTTGGCCCTTGTTTTGCCTTTCCGGGGCGGCAGCTTGCCTGTATGAATTCGGACATTCTTTGTACAAGAGCCGAAAGACGGCATCCGCTCTGCTTTTGCTGGTGTTTTTTACGGATGCGCAGGTGCTTTATCATGCGACGACGAATGTTAACAGTGTGGCAACTGCCATTTTGTACTCCTCCATTTGGCTTTCGATTGCGGCTTATCTGTGGGAGGAGGAACAGCGCGTCAAGCCGATTTCAATCGTTTTAGGGCTTTGCGCATCGGTGCTTTTGCTGATGGCAAAAGGTCCTGTCGGGCTCATTTTGATTTTGGCATTGGCATGCGCGGCTGTTTGGCGTATGCTGATGGACAGAAAACCGGGGCGAATGACGCTGTTTGCGGCATTGCAGATGGTTACATTGGCAGTTGTCTACCCCTTGATGTTTTCCTCCGGCGCCAATCAAATGGATATTTCCGTTTCGGCAACACTGGGGCGCACCGGTTTTTTAGCCCTTGCGGATGCGGCAGGAAAGATTCACATTGCATTTTACTGGTTGATGCTTCCGATTGCAGCGCTTTTGTTTTTGCTTTTCACGCGGGCGGCTGTTTTTGTCTGTTATTTTTACTGTGCCGTGCGGCGCGTGAAAAAGGTAACGCAGATATCGGGCATGGAGATGTTGATTCACGCTTCCATTTTCGGAAGCTTGCTGGCATTTTTCATTTTTGACCATTATGCTTACAGTCAAGTGTATTTTTTATTCTTGGCGACGCAGATGGCGGCGGTAATTACAGCACCTTACATAGCGGTTTTGCCCGAAAAATCGTGGAAAAAAAGAGTGGTGCTGGCTGCGTGCGCATTGGGGATTGCGCTTTGTGCGGGCAACACAGCGGTGACGATGAGCCAAGGAGTTTTTCGCATTGGGCAGAACATAGGCTTGGCGGAAAAGGATGACATGATGGATGTTTTGCCCGACCACGAGCAGGCGGCGCAGTGGCTGGAAGAAAATATGCAAAAAGATGAAACGTTCGCTGTCAATCGTTACCGTGATTTGCAGTCCGCAGAAGGAAACTCTAATCTTTATACGGCATTTTCCGGGCGGCAGTCCTACATGGAGGGCTGGCTGTATGCCGTTTCCAATATGGGAGTTCCTGAAAAAACCGTAGAGGAAAGGCGAACCCGGACGGCAATTATGTTTTCGCCCTCTTCTACGCCGGAGCAAGTATTGGAAACTGCCCGGGCTGCCGGAGTAGACTACTTAGTGTTTGATGAATTATATGCTTATACCGGTAAAAACGGCCCGCAGTTTGATTTGCTGGAGCCGGTGCTCAATTTGGAAACGGTGAAGATTTACCGTGTGCCGCCGTCTTGACAAAGACCGGAAAACAAAATATACTGATAAGCAGATATTTTGCAGCGCATATTGAAAGCGCAAAATAATTGTTTGTCAAAAAGAAAAAGGCTGGGAAAAAGAGGTTGCCGCAGAAAATCGGATGCAGAGAGCAGAACGGTGGGTGAAAGTTCTGTGACGGGCTGCGGCATGGTCGCTTTGGAGCTGAGAACGTGAACCGATATGTCAGCGTTCTCCGTATGCCTTGCGTTAAAGGGCGATGAGTGGTTTTTGCAGAGAAGCTGCAAGGACAATTTGAGTGGTACCGCGGTTTTAGCCGTCTCATGCATTGGCATGGGGCGGCTTTTTTGTACGATAGGAAAGGAGGACGTGATGCAAGAGCGAAAAAAGCGATACGATTGGCTGGATATCATGAAGCTCATTGGTATTTGGCTGATGTATGTAACGCACTATGATGGAATGGGGCGTTACGGCATGGTGGGGCAGTACACTTTGCTTGGAATTTTATTTTTTGCATCGGGATTTACGGCGTTTCGCGCAAAGGAAAAAACATGGAAGCTGTTCACCAAAGAGAAGTTTCTGCGCTTGATGGTTCCGTACTTTTTGTTTGGGCTGTTGATTTTGGCAGTGCGGGTATTCTTGTTTGAATTGACCATCGGTGACATGATTCAGTGGGGAAAAGGACTGCTGTACGGTGCAAGAAATGTATGCCCGGTGGCGGCAATGTGGTTTTTGCCTTGTTTGTTTTTTATGGAAATCTACCACGAAGCGGCGCGGCGGCTTTTGAAAAAGCCAATCTTTGTATGGGGGCTTGCCGCTTTGGTGAGCGCGGCGGTGAAATTGATTCACGAGGGCGCGGTTTTGCCGTGGGGAATAGACATGGCCGGGCGTTTTTGGATTTACTATGCGATTGGCGATGCGGCGTCTTGGTGTTACCGAAAAGGCGTGTTTCAAGCGCCGCACCGCATGAAGGCTCTGCACATTGGCGGGGCAATCGGCATTGCGGCGTCGTGGTATGTGCTCTACGTCAACTTCTACTATGGCCTCGGTTATTTTCCCAGTTTGTTCGGTGTGACTGAGCCGAGCTATCTTGTGCTGAGTATGATTACTTTTTTGTACGAGTGCAGCGGAATTGTATGTGCGTTTAGTGCGGCACTGCTTTTCCAAAAGAGCAGGCTGCTTTGTGCGATGGGGCGCTCCACTTTAGTTTTATGTACCACAGAGCAGTTGACAAAAGTTCTTTTGCCGCTGGCGCTCGCGTCCATCGGATTCACCATGCCGGACAGCGGCACGGAAATTGGGGCAAATGTGATGGCGATTCAGGCGTTTTTCATGATGCTGGCCGGTTATTTCTTATTTGCACGTCCGATGGAGCGGTATTTTCCGTGGATGCTGGGGCGATGGGAGTCTGATCGGCACAGAGAAAGCGGAAATTAAGGCACTTTAGAAAACGCAAGACATTTTCTGCGGCGTGAATCCATCGTTGTAATAGGAACGGCAGAGAAAACAATGGCAAACGGCGCACGGCTTTGTGAGGCGGGCGCATGAAGAAAAGGAGATTGCAGATGAAAGAATTAGAAAAAATTTACGAACCCGGACAAGTGGAAGAGCGCTTGTACCAAAAATGGGTAGAGGGAGATTATTTCCACACACAGCGTGACCCGGACAAAAAGCCCTACACGATTGTGATGCCGCCGCCCAACATTACGGGACAGCTTCACATGGGCCACGCGATGGACGAAACTTGGCAGGATATTCTGATTCGTTACAAAAGGATGCAAGGGTATGCGGCGCTTTGGGTGCCGGGCACGGACCATGCATCCATTGCGACGGAAGCGCGCATTGTGGCAAAAATGAAAGAGGAGGGCGTGACAAAGCAGGAGCTGGGACGCGACGGCTTTTTGGAGCGCGCTTGGGACTGGAAAAAGCAATACGGCGGCCGCATTGTAGAGCAGCTGAAAAAGCTGGGCTGTTCGTGTGACTGGAAGCGCGAGCGCTTCACAATGGACGAAGGATGCAGCAAAGCGGTAGTCAAGGTATTCAAAAAGCTGTATGATGACGGTTTGATTTACCGCGGCGAACGCATTATCAACTGGTGCCCGCACTGCAAAACTTCGATTTCCGACGCAGAAGTGGAATATGAGGAGCAGGACGGTTCGTTCTGGCACATTCGCTACCCGGTGGTAGGTACGGACGAGATGCTGGAAATTGCGACAACTCGTCCGGAAACCATGCTGGGCGATACGGCGGTAGCGGTGCATCCTGAAGATGAGCGTTATACGCATCTGCACGGAAAGAGCGTGCTTTTGCCGCTCGTCAACCGAGAGATTCCCATTGTATGTGATGAGTATGTTGACCGTGAGTTCGGCACCGGCGTGGTGAAAATTACCCCGGCGCACGACCCGAACGACTTTGAGGTGGGTGTGCGTCATCAGCTGCCCATCATCAAAGTGATGACGGACGACGCCCGCATGACGGACGATTGCGGAAAATACGCGGGAATGGATCGCTACGAAGCACGAAAAGCGATTGTAGCCGATTTGAAAGAGCAGGGTTATCTGGGCGAAATTGAAGCGCACAAACACAACGTGGGCACCTGCTACCGCTGCGGAACAACGGTAGAGCCGATGGTGTCGAAGCAGTGGTTTGTGAAGATGGTGCCGCTGGCAGGCCCGGCCATTGAAGCTGTGCGCAGCGGAAAAATCCGCTTTGTGCCGGAGCGTTTTGACAAAAACTATTATTTCTGGATGGAAAACACCCGCGACTGGTGCATCAGCCGTCAGCTGTGGTGGGGTCATCGAATTCCGGCCTATTACTGTGACGACTGCGGCGAGATTACCGTTTCGGAGGTACATCTCGACACCTGCCCGAAGTGCGGAAAGCCCGTGCGTCAAGATGAGGATACGCTCGACACATGGTTCTCTTCGGCACTGTGGCCGTTCTCCACGCTGGGCTGGCCCGAAGAAACCGAGGATTTGAAATATTTCTACCCGACCAACACGCTGGTGACCGGTTACGACATTATCACGTTCTGGGTATCGCGCATGATTTTCTCGGGACTGACTTACACCGATCAAGTGCCGTTTGACACGGTGCTGATTCACGGCTTGGTGCGCGATGCACAGGGACGCAAGATGTCTAAGAGCCTTGGTAACGGCATTGACCCGCTGGAAATCATTGAGCAGTACGGCGCGGACGCACTGCGCTTGACGCTGGTGATTGGTTCGACACCGGGCAATGACATGCGCTTTTCGGATGACAAGGTAAAGGCGAGCCGCAATTTTGCCAACAAGCTTTGGAATGCGACCCGTTTTGTGATGATGAACCTGCCGGAGGACTTTGTACCGGGTGAGCCTGCCAGCTTGACGATGGCGGACCGCTGGATTTTGTCCCGTTTCAACAGCTTAGTGCGTGAAGTGACGGCAAACCTTGACAAGTTTGAACTTGGCTTGGCCGCGCAGAAGGTACAGGACTTCATTTGGGAAGTGTACTGTGACTGGTATATTGAAATTGCGAAGATTCGTTTGAACAGTGAGGATGCCGGCGAGGCAGACAGCGCACGCAAGATTTTAGTGCATGTACTCTCCGAGGCACTCAAGCTGCTGCATCCCTTTATGCCGTTCATCACCGAGGAAATCTACACCGCTTTGCCGGGCAGTGCGCCGTCGATCATGGATCAGGCATGGCCGGTTTACGAAGAGAGCAAGCATTTTGAAGATGAGGAAATCGGCTTTGAAAAAGTCATGGATCTCATCAAAGCGGTGCGTGCGATTCGCAACGACATGGGCGTACACCCCACAAAGCGCACGAGCATGATTGTAGAAACCGCGGACGCTGCTCCGTTTAAAGCCGGTGAGAGCTATCTTGCAAAATTTGCTTTTGCAGAGGGCGTTTCCTTTGTAGAAAAATATGAAGGAGATACAGCGGGCATGGTTCAGGTTGTGACGAATGCCGCACGCGCGTTCATCCCGATGATGGAGCTGATTGACCGCGAAAAAGAGCTGGCGCGCTTGAACAAGGAAAAGGCAAGCTGTGAAAAAGAAATTGCTTCCTGCGAGGCAAAGCTCAACAATGAGGGCTTTGTGGGCAAGGCACCGGAGCAGGTGGTACAGAAAATTCGTGACAGCTATGCGGCCGCAAAGGCAAAGCTTACAAAAATTGAGGAGTCCTTGGCTGCCCTGCAATGATTAACTGTCTGAATCAAAACGAATGAACAGCGACCGAGGATAAGGGCGGCGCTTTCCGAGTGGAGCAGTTCTGCCGGAAAGCGCCGCCTGTTTTATCTTTTGCATAAAAAGGGGGAACGAAGAAAATGATTTACCGTAAAGCAGAAAAACAAGATGCCGCAGCACTGTTGGATTTTACGAAAATTGTGGGTGGCGAAACGGACTTTTTATTGATGGATGCCGGCGGCATCGGGCTGAGCGTGCAAGAGGAAGAAGCAATGCTCGAGCAGATGGCACACTCAGACAAGGGTGCGATGTGGGTAGCGCTTGACGGCAGCGAGATTGTGGCTGTGACGCAGTGCAGTGCGGCGGGCAGAAGGCCGCGTGTGGCACATCGGGCTTCGATTGCTGTTTCTGTAAAAAAGAGCCATTGGCGCAAGGGGATTGCATCGCACATGATGCAGATGATGATTGACTGGGCCAAGGAAAAAGGCTTTGAAAAGATGGAACTGGAAGTGAACGCTGAAAATACAGCGGCGATTGCGCTTTACCATAAATTTGGCTTTGCAGAGTTTGGACGCTATCCTCAATTTATGAAGTATGAAGACGGCCGCTATGGCGATGCGCTGTATATGATAAAAGAGCTGAAAGAGTCAGCGATGTGATAAACACACTAAAAAGGAGAAACCGAAATGGATTATGAAAAAGCGTTGGAGTGGGTACACAGCTTGCCGAGGCTGGCGGAACACCCCGGCGTAGAAAATGAAAAGAAGCTTTTGCAAAAACTGGGAAACCCGGAAAAAGGCTTGAAGTTTGTACACATTGCGGGAACAAACGGAAAAGGCAGCACAACGATGATGACGGCGAATATTTTAATTTCTGCCGGTTACAGGGTGGGGGCAACCATCAGCCCGTATGTGCTCGATTTTCGGGAACGGTTTCAAATCAACGGAGAAATGATTGAAAAGGATACGCTGGCTAAAATTTTAACCGAGGCACGCGAAGCGGTGGAGGCACTCAGGGGCGAAGGCTGGGACAGCGTGGTTGAGTTTGACGTCGTGACAGCGGCGGCGCTGCTGTGGTTTGCAAGAGAGCAATGTGACATCGTGTGCATGGAAACGGGGCTCGGCGGACGGCTGGACGCGACAAATGCAATTGAGAACACGCTTGCGGCGTGCATTACGGCGATTGGAAAAGACCACACGGAGCTCCTCGGAGATACTTTTGAAAAAATTGCGAGGGAAAAGTGCGGGATTATTAAAAAAGGCTGTACAGTGATCTGTTATCCCAAACAGGAGCCCGGCGTGATGGAAGTGATTCAAGAAGAAGCGAGAAAGAACGGGACATCCTTGCGGATTCCTCAGCCGGAGGATTTTTACTTTTATCGCGGGCAGCCGTTTGAAAACCGTGTAAACTATGGTGGATATGATTTGCAGGTTGCGATGCCGGGAATGCATCAGGCTTATAATGCGGGAGTGGCGATTGAAACGGCATTTGCGCTCTGCGATGCCGGGTTTGACATTTCCGACGAAGCGATTATAGAGGGAATTGAACAAACAAAGTTCCCTGCGCGGATTGAAGTGTTCTGCAAAAAGCCGCCCCTGATTTTAGACGGAATGCACAATGAACAAGGAGCGGCCGCATTGGCTGAAGTTTTGCGCCACGAGAACGTACGGCATCTCACTTTAGTAATTGGTGTTTTGCGCGGCAAAAACGAAGAGAAAATGCTGGAGCTTTTAGCGCCTTATGTGGACCGATGCTATACCGTGACGCCGGACAGCCCGCGCGCAATCCCGGCGAAAGAATTGGCGCAAACGGCAAAGCAGTATTTCCGCGAAACTGCTTTTTTTGAAAATGCGCCGCAGGCGCTTAGCCATGCGATGCAGTTTGCGGAAAACGGACTGCTGATTTGCGGAAGTTTATACTTGGCGGCCGAGGTGCGTGCACTTTTAGATAAGAACAACCACCGAGGATAAAAGTGGATTTTTGCATTCAAAACCCGTTTGCAACTGACGGTTGACAAATTTCCATGTTCCAATGGTAGCGCCGCAACGAGAAAGATTGATATGATTACACCACACAAGAGAAAGGTGTGATTGCACATGAAGCTTAGTGAGAGAATACAACATTTAAGAAAGAGCAGGGGGATGTCCCAAGAGGAGCTGGCAGAGAAAATAGGTGTTTCAAGACAGGCGGTTTCCAAATGGGAAAGTGAACAAAGTATGCCGGACTTAGAAAAGGTGATTCTCCTCAGCGACTTTTTTGGTGTGACAACGGATTATCTTCTTAAAGGGAGAGAGCCGGAACCACAGCAAGAAAACAAAAAGGGAAACAAGGCTTCCTTAGGGCTTGTGCTGGTTTGTGCCACATTGGCTGGGATATGGTCACTGACGGCAAACCGTTTTCGGTATGACGAGTGCTTTCTCATCATCTTGGCAGGTGCTTTGGTGGGACTTGGCCTCAGCTGGGTGCTGACGAAAAAAAGATAAGCTTTGTTTTGATACGGCGCTTATTGCGACAAAAAATACAGGGCATACAGTTTATGCTTAATGCGTAGGCTGTATGCCTTTTCTTTTTTAAAGGAGTGCAAAAAATATGACACAAGTAATGATGATGCAGGAGGGGAACCAGCTGACGGCTTTTTTATCCGGTGAGATTGACCACCACTGGGCCGCGGTGATGCGTGAACAAATTGATGAAACGCTGAAAGCGACGACGCCGCAGAAGCTGATACTGGACTTTTCAGGTGTAACCTTTATGGACTCCTCCGGTGTTGGGTTGATTTTGGGAAGATATCGCCTGATGAACAGTTGGAAAGGAACGGTAGTTGTTCAGAAAGCTCCGGCTTCGATTAAAAGAATGCTGGCGATTGCCGGGATCGAATCAAAAGACTGAAGAAAAGGGAGAATAGCATGAAAGCGTTAAATACTGTAAAGTTTCAATTTCCCAGCAAAAGTGTAAATGAAGGCTTTGCCAGAAGCACCGTGGCCGCCTTTGCCGCTCAGCTGGATCCGACTTTAGATGAAATTGCCGACTTAAAGACAGCTGTTTCCGAGGCTGTGACGAACTGCATTGTACATGGATATCCCGATGGAATTGGGATGATTACAATTACCGCTTCGATTTACGACGGGAACCTTTTGAGAATTGTAGTAGCGGACAAGGGAGTCGGCATTGAAAATATTCAAAAAGCAATGGAGCCGATGTTTACAACAGGTGGGCCGGAGCGTGCCGGATTAGGGTTTGCGGTGATGGAGAGTTTTACCGACAAGATGAAAGTGAGCTCCAAACCCGGAAAAGGAACGCGGGTTACGATGACAAAACGGATGGGAAGCAGAGAAAGCGTGAGCAGCACGCGGGAAGGAGAGGTATAAATGCCGCTGGCCCAAAAAGAACGTGCTGCGTTTATTGAAGAAAATTTGGGATTGGTTCACGCTTGTGCGGGACGATTTCGCGGAAGGGGGATGGAATATGACGATTTGTATGCCGCGGGATGTGTTGGATTGATTAAGGCATACGACGGGTTTGATGAATCAAGAGGACTTTGTTTTTCCACCTATGCCGTCCCGGTTATACTGGGGGAGATTAAAAAGCTGTTTCGGGACGGCGGCGCGGTAAAAGTAAGCCGTTCTTTGAAAGAGCTTGGAATGAAAGCGGGAATTTTGAGAGAACACTTTTTGAAAGAATACAGCAGGGAGCCTTCTATTGGAGAGATGGCGCAGCGGTTAGAGGTGTCTAAAGAACAGCTTGCACAGGCGGTGAATGCTTCTTTGCCAACCGTGTCTTTAACGCCGGTAAGCGATGAAGAGGGAGGGAAAGAGTTTGATATTCCGCAGGAAAGCTGCGAAGAACATTTAACGGACTTGCTGAGCTTAAAAAGTGTGATGAGTTCTTTAGAGAAAGAAGAGCGAATGCTTTTGTATTGGAGATTCTTTCAAAATAAAACACAAAGTGAAACGGCTGTAAAACTGGGAACAACGCAAGTACAGGTGTCAAGAAAGGAGAGAAAGCTGATTGAAAAAATGAGAAAAATGATGCTGGAGGATGTGTAGAGCTAGGGACGGAAGATGAATGAAAATGTATTAAAAAGTAAGGAAAAAGAAAAAAGGCGAATTTTTGAGAAAAAGGTGTTGACAAAGGCAGAAAGGCGTGGTA
>NBJMC04203__coassemble_127_pt1 | contig 109833 bp, 92 predicted proteins | sample NBJMC04203__metabat2_high_PE_050 | metagenome-assembled genome bin NBJMC04203 | reverse complement strand
AGCTTAAATATAATACCACGCCTTTCTGCCTTTGTCAACACCTTTTTCTCAAAAAAATTACTTTTCCCCTTTTTCTTTTAAAATATGCTTTCTTAACCCTTATATCGCACTTGTAAAACTCTCTTTTTACCATCAATTCTTTTATTGTGTTTTAATGTAATTATATATACTACAAAAACCTTCTTTCTATCTTAGTTTTAAAAATACTCATACAAAACAATTCGCCGGCAGATGCATCCTCATCCACCGGCGAAACTTGGCTTATTTACCCTCAAACTTTTCCTTTAAGGTCTTGAAAAAGCCCTTGCGCTTTTCATAGTTTTCTTCTTTCAGTGTTTCCTCAAAGTGCTTGAGCGCCTCTCTCTGCGTCTTTGCCAGCTTCTTGGGGATTTCCACTTCCACATGGACATACTGATCCCCTCGTCCGCGTCCGTTAACGTACTGAATACCTTTTCCGCGCAGACGGAACGTCGTGCCGCTCTGTGTACCTTCCGGTACGGTATACTGCACTTTGCCGTCAATGGTCGGCACAACCACCTCATCGCCCATAACCGCCTGGCTGTATGTGATCGGCACCACAACGTGAACGTCGTAGCGATCGCGTTCAAACATCGGGTCAGGACGCACGGTAACAATGACAATCAGATCACCATTCGGGCCGCCATTGATTCCGGCATCGCCCTTACCCTGTACACGCAGATTCTGATCATCATCAATACCCGCAGGAATGGTAATCTCCACGCGCTTGCTGCTGGTTGTCTTACCTGTTCCGTGGCACTTCGAGCACGGCGTTTTAATAATTTTGCCTTTTCCTGCACAGCGGCGGCAAGGCTGGCTCGACTGCATCACACCAAACGGCGTGCGCTGCTGCACGGAAACAAAGCCGGAACCTTTACAATCCGGACACGTTTCGGGAGTAGAGCCCTTCGCCGCACCGGAACCGCCGCATTCGGAACAAACGTCCTGCGTATTTACGGTCACAACCTTTTTACAGCCGTGTACCGCTTCCATAAAGCTCAGCACCAAGCTGACGCGAATATCCGCTCCTTTTCTGGGTGCATTGGGGTTAGCACGTCTTGCACCGCCGCCAAAGCCACCAAAACCGCCAAAGCCGCCGAACAAATCGCCCAAAATATCATTGAGGTCTACGCCGCCAAACCCGCCGGCTCCTGCACCTGCCCCATAGTTCGGGTCCACACCCGCGTGGCCGAATTGGTCATACCGCGCCTTTTTCTGCTTATCACTCAGCACTTCGTAGGCCTCGCCCACTTCTTTAAAACGCTCCTCAGCCTCTTTATCTCCGGGGTTCAAGTCAGGATGATACTTTTTGGCCAATTTGCGATAAGCGCTTTTAATCTCATCGTCCGACGCGGTCTTGGAAACGCCCAGCACCTCATAGTAATCGCGTTTTTCTGCCATATGTTTACTCTCACTCTCTCAATTACGGGATAAGGGCGCGCGTTTGCCGCTCGCCCTTGTCTTTTGGTTTTAAGCTGTTTCAAAAGCAAATCTTCTGCACAAAAACCGAACAGAAAGCTCATCTTTCAAAACGCTCTGCCAACCGCTTTGCATCATCGTACCGAATCCCGAAAACACGAATGCCTTCGGCGCGGCAGACGCACTGCAAATTCTGCCATGCGCCTGCCGCCGCGTTTTCGTCAATTCACCGAAAGCGGAATGAAACTTTTCAATTAAACTTCTTTGTATTCTGCATCGACAACGTTGTCATCGCCGCCATTGTTGTTCTGTGCGCCGGCATCCTCAGCTGCACCCTGAGCCTGCTGTGCCTGGGCAGCCTGCTGATACATTTTCTCGCTCACTGCGTAGAACGCCTTTTGCAGTTCTTCCTGCTTTGCCTTGATGGCGTCAATGTCCGAACCCTTCAAAGCCTCTTTCAGTGCATCGAGTTTTGCCTGAATGTCGCTCTTCTCGCTGTCGCTGATTTTGCCTTCCATCTCGCCCAATGCCTTCTCGGTCTGGAATACCATCTGGTCGGCTGCGTTGCGTGCATCGACTTCCTCACGTTTCTTCTTGTCTTCCTCCGCATACTGCTCAGCTTCCTTCACAGCACGCTCCACGTCCTCCTTGCTCATGTTGGTGGAAGAAGTGATGGTGATGTGCTGTTCTTTGCCGGTACCGAGGTCTTTTGCAGAAACGTTCACAATGCCGTTCGCGTCAATGTCGAAGGTAACTTCGATCTGCGGAATGCCACGAGGAGCGGGTGCAATGCCGTCCAGTTTGAACATACCGAGGCTCTTGTTGTCGCGGGCAAATTCACGCTCGCCCTGCAAAACGTTAACCTCAACTGCGGGCTGGTTGTCGGCTGCGGTGGAGAACACCTGGCTCTTCTTGGTGGGAATGGTGGTGTTGCGGTCAATGATCTTGGTGCAAACACCGCCCATTGTCTCAATACCGAGGCTCAGCGGAGTAACGTCCAGCAGCAGCAGGCCCTTCACGTCGCCGCCGAGCACGCCGCCCTGAATGGACGCGCCAATTGCCACGCACTCATCGGGGTTGATGCCCTTAGAAGGCTCACACTTCATATAGTCCTTCACAGCATCCTGCACAGCGGGGATACGGGTAGAACCGCCTACCAAGAGAACCTTGTGCAGATCGCCGGGGTTCAGGCCAGCATCCTTCAAAGCCTGACGCACGGGAGCCATCGTCTTTTCGACGAGGTCAGCGGTCAGCTCGTTGAATTTTGCACGAGTCAAGGTTGTGTCAAGGTGCTTCGGGCCGTTTGCATCCGCTGTGATAAACGGCAGGTTGATCTGAGTGGAAGCCACACCGGACAGCTCAATCTTTGCCTTCTCAGCAGCTTCTTTCAAACGTTGAGCCGCCATTTTGTCGCTGCGCAGGTCAACGCCGTTCTCTTTCTTAAACTCGTCAGCCAGCCAGTCGATAATGCGGTTGTCGAAGTCGTCGCCGCCGAGGTGCGTATCACCGGCAGTCGACAGAACCTCCGTCACGCCGTCGCCCATCTCAATGATGGAAACGTCGAACGTACCGCCGCCAAGGTCGTATACCATCACTTTCTGGTCGCTCTCTTTATCCATGCCGTAAGCCAAAGCAGCGGCGGTCGGCTCGTTGATAATACGCTTTACGTCCAAACCGGCAATTGCACCGGCGTCTTTCGTTGCCTGACGCTGGCTGTCGTTAAAGTAAGCCGGAACGGTGATAACAGCCTCCGTTACTTTCTCGCCGAGGTAAGCCTCAGCGTCCGCTTTCAGCTTTTGCAGAATCATGGCGCTGATTTCCTGCGGCGTGTATTTCTTGCCGTCAATCTCCACTTTGTAGTCAGTGCCCATGTGACGTTTGATAGAAGAAATCGTGCGGTCCGGGTTTGTAATTGCCTGACGCTTTGCCACCTGACCGATCAAGCGCTCGCCGTTTTTCGCAAAACCGACAACACTCGGCGTGGTGCGTGCACCCTCTGCGTTTGCAATAACAACCGGCTCGCCGCCTTCCATCACGGCAACACAGCTGTTTGTAGTACCAAGGTCAATACCAATAATTTTACCCATAAGTCATTACTCCTCTTAAATTTGTTGTTTGATTTTTTGTATTCGCAAAATGTTATGCGGGAATTGGTTGCTTCAATGAAAAAGTGTTATTCTGCCACGGTGACGGCCGCATGACGAATTACTTTTCCGTCGCGGCGGTATCCGCGCTGCATCACGGCCAAAATCGTGCCGCTCTCCACGCCTTCCGGCGCGGGCTGCTGCATCACAGCTGCGTGACACTGCGGGTCAAAGGGCAAGCCTTCCGCCTCAATTTCTTCCACGTTCAGAGCCTTCAGCGCAGCTTTCGCTTTGTCCAGCGTCATCAGCACGCCTTTTTTGTACGCTTCGTCCGCCGTCTGTGCGTTGGCGGCAAGCTCCAGTGTATCAATCACGCCAAGCAGTTTTTCCACTGCAAAGGAAACGCCGTTGCCGAACGCCGCGTCACGCTCCTTTTGGCTGCGTTTGCGGAAGTTGTCATATTCCGCCGCCGTGCGCAGCAGCGTGTCTTTTGTCTGTGCCAGCTGCTTTTCCAGTTCGGCGCAGGGATTTTCTTCTTTAACTTCCGCCGTTTCTTCCGCGGCCTCTTGTTCCGGCTCGCGCACCTCCTGCACAGGCTCTTCGCAATGCTCCTGCTCTTGCAGAATCTCTTCGTTTTGTGCCACTGTGTGGTTCTCCTCTCTATTGTTCCCGAAACGAGGCACCGTTCACGCCGGACATACATTGTCCTAACAGCAGTGAAAAGTACTCCAATCTCGGAATGATCTTTTGATACGGCATCCGAATCGGGCCGACAATTCCAATGGCGCCCGTGGCGCCGCCGCCCGCCACATACCGTTTGGAAACAATGCATAAGCCCGGCATCGGATGGTCTTCCAAGTCCTCCCCCAGCAAAACGGTCGTTCTGTCGGTTTTCGGGCTTACGGCTTGCTTCACGGCCTCTGTATCGGCAAAAAACTCTAACAGGGTTTTAATATTCTGTTCCGTTCCTGCATAGTTTAAAAAGTTTTGCTCCCCTTCTAAATACACATTGGGCCGCCCGGCTTCTTTCAGCAGCGTGTAGGCCGCGCTCAAAACGGGGTAAAGCGTTACGCCCCGCGCGCCCATGCGCTGGGCCGCCGCCTGCAAATGTGCGCTTTTCACATCTGCCGCACTGCGGAATGTCAGGCTCTCATTCAGCGTCTTTGCCAGCATTTCAATGTCGCCGTTTTCCAATGGGAAATCCAGCTTTGCGGTTCTGGTTCTCACGCCGCCGCCGTTTGTCACGGCTAAAACTGCCGCCGTAAAGCGTCCTACCTGCATCACTTCATAGTGTGCAATGCACATATCTTCGCTTTTCGGGGTCGTGGCTACAACGGTGTATCCCGTCCAATCCGCCAAGGCACGCGCCGCCGATTGTGCCAGCCGTTCCGGGTCATAGTCCATGTCGCGGAACATCTCACACGCGGCACGCTGTTCGCTTTGAGAAAGCTTTGCGGGCACCCCCATCAAATGATCAAGATAATAGCGGTATCCCTTTGCGCTCGGCACACGTCCGGCGGAGGTGTGCGGCTGTTCCAACAGACCGAGCTTTGTCAAAGCCGCCATCTCGTTGCGAAGGGTTGCAGAGGAAACGGCATTGGCAAAATGCTGTGCCAAAAGCCCGGAGCCAACCGGCTCGCCGTCCGCGCCGTACAGCGTTACAATCGCCTGCAATACACGCCGCTTTCTGTCATCCATCGCCATACTGCTCTGCTCCCCCTTCTTTCGTTGTTCATTTATTTTTAGCACTCATTGTATCCGAGTGCTAACTTTATTTTAACGCATATTTTTATAATGTCAAGAGCTGTCACAAAAAATTCTTTCTTTTTTTCAAAATCACAAATTTGCTTTGACGGTTGCGCGTTTTTCTCCTATTTATTATAATAAGGTGTAAAGCCGTTATTCACCCGCCCCGCGAAATTCATATTTCGGTCTAAGTTCCAGGAGGTTTTTATGCAATCCCGCGCCGAACACGCCCGCCGCTTGTTTGAACAAGGATATACCTGTTCACAATCGGTCTGCCTTGCTTTTTCCGATGTGATTGCACTTGAAAAGGAAACGCTCGCCGTTCTCGCCTCCGGCTTTGGCGGCGGCATTGGCCGCATGCGGGAGGTTTGCGGATGCGTCAGCGCTATGACGCTGGTTTTAAACTGGGTACATGGCTACGCAGGCCCGCCGCATACAAGCGAGGAAAAAGCCGCGCTCTATGCTGATATTCAAACAGTGTCTGAGCTGTTTCGGGAAAAAGCCGGCAGTATTTTGTGCCGTGATTTACTCGGTCAGGAAGGGAAAGATACCTGCGCCGTTCCCAGCGCGCGCACAAAGTCGTATTATGAAAGCCGCCCGTGCGCCGGTCTGTGCGCGCTGGCAGCCGAAATTCTGTCCCGGCATCTTGCGCAAACTCAGCCGTGCGGCTATGGGCAAAGCGAAACCCAAACGCCGTTTGAATAACACGTTTTTTGTTCACTGCAACAAAAAGCACCGCCGAGCCGCTTTTCCGAAGAAAAAGCCTTGAAAATTACACTATTCAAGTATATAATTATATCCGTTAAGATTTTATCATGCCGAATTCTGTGCGTTTTCGGGCAGCACCGCCCGCTTTTTTGATAAACGCCTGACACAACAAAAGGGAGGATCACATTCATGGGTGCCATTCAAGCTATGGACAATGTTTACTACGTCGGTGTGCAGGACAAAGATCTGCGCGTGTTTGATATTATCATGCATTCCGACTACGGCACATCTTACAATTCGTACCTCGTGCGCGGCAGTGAGAAAACCGCGCTGTTTGAAACCTGCAAGCTCGAGTTTTGGGATGAGTACATCGCCAATATCCGCGAGGTATGCGATCCGTCCGAGATTGACTACATTGTTGTAAACCACACCGAGCCCGACCACGCAGGCTGCATGGAGCGCTTGCTGGAATTGGCGCCGAACGCCAAAGTGCTGGGCAGCTCCACCGCGCTCACATTTTTGAAGGAAATTGTCAATCATCCCTTCCCCTCTCAGGCAGTTACGGAGGCCGATCAAATCGACCTCGGCGGCCTGACACTCACTTTCCTGAGCGTTCCGTTCCTGCACTGGCCGGACAGCATGTACACCTATATCCCCGAACTGAAAGCGCTGTTCTCCTGCGACAGCTTCGGCTGCCACTATGCGGATGACCGCGTGTTTAACGATCTCATTGACGGTGACTTCACCGACGCTTATCTTTACTACTTCACGCACATCATCGGGCCGTTCAAGCGTCCGTTCATGACAAAAGCGCTGGATAAAATCGCCGCGCTGGACATTCAGTTCATCGGCAACGGCCACGGCCCCGTGCTGCGCAGCAACATTCAAAAATATCTTGATATGTATCGCGAGTGGTGCGCACCGCAAGCAAAAACCGGCAAAGACGTTGTCATCGCCTATGTTTCGGCCTACGGTTATACCCGCAGCTTGGCCGAGGCAATTGCAAAAGGCGTGAAGGAAGCAGGCGTTGAAGTGAAATTGTTTGATCTCGTCACGGATAATGCCGAGGAAGCCAAGGCCGCGATTGCCGATGCCGACGGCTTTTTGCTGGGCAGCCCGACGCTTGTCGGCGACGCTTTGCCGCCCGTTTATGACATGATGCTGGGGCTCAACCCCATTATCCACCGCGGCAAATTCGCCGGTGCATTCGGCAGCTACGGCTGGAGCGGCGAAGCCGTGCCGAATCTCGTGGCGCGTATGCAGCAGCTCAAGCTCTCCATGCCGCTTGAGGGCATGAAAATCCGCTTTAAGCCCACCGAGCAGGATCTCGACAACGCTGTCAGCTATGGCAAGCAGTTTGCTGAAGCGGTTTTGGCGAAATAATTTTCTTTATTCTTCAAAATGTGCAAACGCGGAAACCCGAGCGGTTTCCGCGTTTTTATTTTTATATAGAAATCAACTTGTTGTTGCTTATATAATGTATAATACAAATTGTAATATTAAAAGCTCAGGCGCTTTTTCGGGGTCCCCCCCTTTTTTTGCACCTGAGCTTTTTATTTTTTCGCTTGTTTAAGAAGCGCTTTCCGATGTTGCGGCTTCTGCCTGTGCGTCCGCATTCCAGAATTCAAGCAGTGTCTGCACCGCACTCATATCCACAATCTTCCACGCGCCACCGTCTTGACGAACTGCGGCGGCCTCCTCAGTTTTTGCCCATTCCAGCACAACAGGCTCACCGTTCAGCGGCGTAACAGTCATTGTAAACCAAGCTTCGCCGTCGAAGCTCTCCGCCTGTCCCGTCGTCGTTAAAGTATTCCAATCGTTCAGCCATTGGGCGGCGTCGGAAGCACCCACGCTTTCTCCGTCCACGGTATACGATACTGCAACACTGCTGGTACTGCTGCTTTCGCTCTCGTCTGAGATCTCACGCACAATTTCCATTTCCGTGGTCTTTTCCTGCGTTTTCAGCGTCACCGATGCAGCGTTCTCCCATGCCAGCTGGAACGGCTGCTTTGCGGAAAAGTCGGTTGAAGCACCGTCCAGCACCGCCTGCCCAAGTGCCGCATCAATCACATAAACATGCTTAGAACCTTCCGGTGAAGCATAAAAACCATCGTCGGTTTCAGCGCCTAAACGCCACGCCAGTTGTGCCTCTTGACCTTCGGCGTCACGGTACGTGACACGCACCGTCGCCTGCGGCGTATCGAGCCCATATTCGGCAAGGCTCTCCGGTGCATAAGCGGCACAGCGCAGGTAACTCAAGCCCGTCAAATATGAGAGCGTGCTTTCCACACTGCCCGTGTCAAGCGGTTTTCCGCCTTCACTTTCCCATGTGAACCCATCCAAACTGTCCTCATCCTGCTGTCTGGACAAAACCTGAACCGTTGTTCCCGCGCTTTCAATGCTCCCTCCGACTGTGTCCGTCATGTCCGGCACTTCTTCCATCTCTATAAAGTCCATAACATCGGTCGTCAGTGCCTCCAAAGCCGTGGCGGAGGCAAGATATACGCCGCCCCCTCCGTCGGGCGAGCAGTAACGGCCCGTTGCCAGCGGGTTATTATCTCCGAAGCGAATCACCGTTTCGCCGTCCGCCGTCGTCAAGGTCACGCGGTCACTGTCATCGCTGATGCCGTAAGTGGCCGCATCCTGCGTTTGCTCGGATAAGGGCTGTGCCTCGAGCGGTGTCAGCGCCGTAAGCGCTGTGAGCAACTTTTCACCGTCTACCGGAAAGGCTTCGTCGCCTTCCAAATGCCAAACGTCATCGGTTTTCACAAACGAGAGTTCCGCACCGTCCACCTGCCACGAAGCCGCCGTCAGCTCATCGGCCGACGCGGTCAGCGCCACACCCGGCGCTTGTTCTTCCTCTGGTGTCAAAGCCAGCACCGCATATCCGGCGGCACATAGCACAAGCGCGCCCGTCAGGCCAAGCAAAGTGATTGTCTGTCGTTTCATCAGCGGCTTTTCCTCCGTTTCCAAACCAGAATACCGGCCGCCAGGAACGCCAGCGGAATGACAACCACTGTCAGCACCGTCAGCACGGCGCGCGCCCCGGCAGGCACCGTCAAATATTGCATATCAAGGCTCTTTGCGTGAATCGAAATGCTGTCCTGCTTGTCGCAAAGCCATGCGGCGGCGTTCACCACTAAGTCGCTGTTCGCTCCGGCTGTCATCGCATCCACTTGCGTGTCCAGCATTTGCGCCGCACCAAACCAAACAAGGCGCGCCGGCTCGGCATTTTCTTCGTCCGAAACGGTTTTTTCGGCCGCTGCCGCAATGTCGAATGCGCCCGTTTCGTCGCCGTCCTCTTGTTCCATCGTGGTAATCGTCAGGCTGTCCGCTTTGTTGTATCCTTGGTCAGAGGTCGTCAAAAGCGGCGTTACCGTCACACCGTCGGGCAGTGTGTCCGCGGTTTCCAATGCATGAGCCGCCGGGGCGAGCACCACATAACGGCCCTCAATGAGCGGCGCGGTAATCTCGTGCTGAGCAATTTCCGGCAAAAGATACATCGGGTACGTCGCCACATAGGAAGCATTGCCGTCAAATACCATGCCGGGCTTGGCGGACAAGCCAAATTCCTCCGTCACGCTTTGCAGGTTCGGCATTTCTTTGCCCGTGTCGTTTGTCGCAAGCAAAATCTTTCCGCCTTTGGCAATGTAGTCTTTCAGCTTCTGTGCATCATCAGCCGACAAATCGCTCTGCGGCGCGTAAATGATTACCGCGTCGGCCTCCTCCGGCACACTCTCTTCGGATACCAGCGCAAGTGAAGGCTCTACTGAGAGATTCTGCTGTTCCAGTGCGTGGGTAATCGCATCGGGCAGGCTCGGCTCGCCGTGCCCGGAAAGCACATACACCTTCGGCAGGTCGTCGCTTGTCACATAGGATATCGCACTTGTCAGCGCACCTTCGCCGTCAAAATCTGTGCTCGTGGAGTAGTAGCTCGTATAAGCCGTTTGAAAAATATCGTAGTAGGAAACATATCGGCTTTGTTCTCCGCACACAACAATCAAGCTGTTGTTATAAAGCTGTTCCTGCGTGTACTGCGAAGCAAAGTTCGGGTATACGTCCGGGTCAATCGTTTTTACTTTGATGTTCGGCGAAAGCGCACTGTACTGGTCTAAAAACTTAACTAAAACAGAATCCTCCGCACCTTTTTGCGCAATGTGATACACCGTCACTTCTTTTTGCAGGTCTGCGGCAATCTCCTTGGTCTGCTCGCTCAGCGTGTACACGCCGTTTTCCGTCATGTCCCACTTCGTCACGCTGGCAGGCAGATTCGATACCACCAAATTGGCCGCCACTGCTACCGCAATCGTCAGCGCCGCCACCGCCGTGGCGTAGCCGCCTGCGCGCATTTTGCGCCGGCGCGCCGCTTGTGCGGTCTGTGTGCTCTCCGGCGCACCGCTCTCGCTCGTTTGATTCTTTCTCATTCACTCCACCGCCTTTTCTCCATGCTCTGCACCGTCAGAACTACAAATACCACAGATACGCTGATGTAGAAAAACAGCGCCGCTAAGTCCATTTCACCGCCGACGAACGACTGAAATGCTTCAAACAGCGACAGCTTCTCCAAAAGCGCGGGAAACGCGCCTGCAAACGCCTCGCTGTTCGCCATCCAGACGGCCAAAACTGCGCCGCCGGAAACGGCCAGCGCCACCACAGCAGGCCAAACCGCACTTGTCATGCGAAGCACAATCAGTGCAAACAGCAGACACAGTGCCAAAAACAGCCAAAGGGAAGCCTCCGCCGTGCCGGGCAGATAAAGCGCAAGAGTCGAAAGAAAGTAATTCACCAAAACAACGGTAAAGCAAATTGCCGCGCATGCCACCGGGCTGTCGCTCAAGCAAGAGAGATACAAGCCAATGCTCAAAAGGGCCGCCCCCAGCAGAAAAAACGCAAGCAGGCTGCCGTAAGCCGCCCCAAGGTTCACGGTTCCGAATCCCGAAAGAACCAGCGGGTACAGGCCCATCAAAACGGTCGGGACAGCCAGCACGCCCAAAAGCGCCGCATACTTGCCCAGCACCACGCGCGTTAAACCAATGGGCAGGGCGTATAACAGGCGGTCCGTCTTTTGCCTGCGCTCTTCCGAAATGCCGCGCAGGGTCAGAATGGGCGTAACGATGACGAAAACAAACGTCATGTTGGAAAGCACATATTCAAATGACGGCAAGCCGCCCGTCAAACATAACACACTGAAAAAAATCCCCGCAAACAGCATCAGGAACGCCGTAAAGAGATAGCCTGTCACGGTGGAAAAGTAACCGCGCCATTCTTTTTGCAAAATTGCTTTCATTCCTGTCCCTCCTCTTTTTGGGCCTGCTCGTCTGTTTCCGGCTCTCCGGCGTCTTGTGCAGCCGCTTCCTCCGGCTGCTCATCCTGCACTCCGTCTTGTTCCGGCTTCGGCGGCTGAGCCGCTTGTTCACCACTGGACGCGCCGCCTTGCGTCAGCTCTAAGAATACATCTTCCAAGCTTGCACGCACACCGTTCATGCTCAAAATCGGCAGCCGCTGCTCACTGCAAGCCCAGAAAATTTCCTCGCACAGTGCGTCGCTGTTCCCCTGCTGGCGCTCCAAAACAAGGCGTACAACCGTTTCGCTCTCGCGCTCGTGTTCCGATATGCGTGTATCGGGAATCTCTAAGCGCATTTCCTGTCCTTCTCTACATGCCAGGCGCACCGTCACACGCGCCGTTCCGGCCAGTAACTTCTCCAAGTTTTCCGGCGTGTCGTCCGCCACCAGCTTTCCGTGCGAAATCATCAAAATGCGCGAGCACACCGCCTGTACTTCCGACAAAATATGACTGCTCAAAATAACCGTGTGCTCTTGCCCCAGCGTCTGAATCAAATTTCTGATTTCAATCATCTGCTTTGGGTCAAGGCCCACGGTCGGCTCGTCTAAAATAATCACTTCGGGCTTGCCGAGCAGCGCCTGCGCAATGCCGACGCGCTGGGCATAGCCTTTGGATAAGTTGCGGCACAGCCGGTCGGCCAGCACGTCTGTACCTGTCACCTGCATCACGCGCGCCACTTCACTTTCTATGTCTGCGCGTGCAATCCCCTTTGCCTTTGCCACAAAGGTCAAATATTCCCGCGGCGTCATTTCCGGGTAAATGGGCGGCTGTTCCGGCAAATAGCCAATCAGCCGCTTTGCCTCGCGCGGCTGTTCAAAAATATCAAAGCCGCCGATGGTAACCGTTCCCTCCGTGGCCGCCAAACATCCGGTAATGATGTTCATCGTCGTAGACTTTCCCGCTCCGTTCGGCCCCAAAAAACCGTACACCATGCCTTTTTCCACGCGAAAAGACAAATCCTCCACGGCCGCGTGTGCACCATACCGCTTGGTCAGATGCTTCACTTCAATCATGCTTCACACTCCCTTTGACAGTCGCCGCACGCACACCGGCGCACAGCGTCAACTCTGCTTTTCATTATAAAATTGGTTTTCCAAAATTTTTTGTGCAGTGCGTGTTGATTTTGTTAAAGGCGTGTCAGTTTTGTGAAAGCGTTCGCCTGTTTTCTTGCTTTTACTCGCATAGCGGCGCATCTGTGCGGATATAATAAGCGAAGCGTTGCATCTGCTGCAAAAAGGAGTGTTTTTATGCGCTTGAATCCCAAAGCTTATGACGCCATGGTGCGCGAGGCATCACCGCGCTCGCCTTTGCTCAAAGACTGCGCCTGGGCGTTTTTCGTCGGCGGCTCCATCTGTCTTTTGGGCGAAATTCTCAATACGCTTTACTGCCGCGCGGGGTTTACCCTGTCGGACGCTTCCGCGCTCACGAGCGCAACCCTGATTGTCCTTTCCGGCATCTTCACCGCGCTGGGCTGGTATCAAAAGCTTGCCTCGAAAGCGGGCGCAGGCACGCTTGTGCCCATCACAGGCTTTGCCAATTCCGTGGTGTCTCCCGCCATCGAGTTTCGCAGTGAAGGGCTTGTCACAGGCGTCGGGGCGCGCATGTTCATCATCGCAGGCCCCGTGATCGTCTACGGCATGCTTGCCAGTGTGGCATGGGGCGTCATCTGGCATTTTATCCGCCCGTTTTTTTCTTGAGCGTGAGATATTTTCTGAACTCTTCGGCAAAACAAAAAAGCCTTATGGCATGGCGCGTCTGCATGGGCGCTCCTTGAAGCAAGAATGCGCAGCGCCTTTCTTTTCGACCCCGAATCCCGCGCGCGGCCAGTCGGTGTTTGAAGCACTGTGTGCGCATTGGCTCAGCTGCTTTGCACAAGAACCTTCCGCACAAGGCATTTCCTATCACTATGATGCCAAAAAAGTATTTGGCGGCAGTGAGTTATCCACCGGATTAACCGCAATCGACCTTCCGGACCCGGCACGGACCCGGTTTTACAGCTTTGTGCGCTATGCACAGGATCATCTCCTCCGGCTGTATGGGCCGCGCCCCCGCAGCGGAAAAACGGACCTTCCGGATTTGGTTTTTTCCTGTTCCCAAAGCGGAGAGAACAGCCGCGCGGATTGCCCCTCTTCTCCGACGGAAGGTGTTGTCACCATCAACGGCTCACGGGATCTCAGTCAGGTGGTTCGATTTAATGACGGCGGCTGCGTCTACGAAATTCGCATCCTCCGGCAAGGCGCCGGATTGTTTGACTGGATTATTTGGGTAGATGCGCAAGGCCCTTCTGCGCTGGGCGGTTCCGGATACCTGACATTTATAGATGAATCCGGCGACAAATACCATCTCAGTATTTTCCGCAGTGCACGTTACAGCCATACGCTTCGGTATAACAGTCCAAAACCTGCAATTCGACAAATTATCTGGTCAAACCGGAGGATTTAGAAAGGAGTCTTTTCTGTGCCTGTATGTGATTTTACCTGTTTAAAGCCGGGCGAAAATTCTTGCGCCACCTGCGCGCTTGGGCTTGCAAGCGGCAACCGTGTGACAATCAACGGAGAACGCGATTTAAGCAATTTTATCCGCTTCAATGACGGCGGATGTGTCTATTCCGTCACACTGGAAAGCACGTCCTCCCTCAACCCCTATGATTGCTGCCTGCGCGTAGATGCGCAAGGGCCAAGAGGCATGACGAGCGGGAACGGGTATCTGTATTTTACAGACGCCAGCGGAGATACCTATTCGCTAAAAATTTTTTCTTCGGCGCGAAAAGAGCACACGCTGCGTTATAACAGTGATCGTCCCGAAATCATTTCTATCGTCTGGTCGAACACGAAAAAATAGTTTTTCTGTTCCGGGGCTTTAACGCGCCGAAAACCTTTTGCCGTCAGCGCTTTTCTGCACAAATCGAAACAACCGACAAAAACCCCCTGATGCACAAGGCATTGCTTTTGTGCATCAGGAGGTTTTCTTACTTTCAAGGGCGTGCCCACGCTTTAAAACGCGGCAATCACCGCTTCCCACGGGCGCAGGGTCAACACGCCGTCTTTCAGCGAAAGGTCGGCCTCATTGCCCAAAACGCGTTTCAGCGTACCGTTCACTGCACCGGGCAGTGTCACCTGCGTGGGTGTTCCCGTCAGGTTCACCGCCACCAGCCAGCGCTCGTCATCAAGCGTGCGCGCATAAACATATACGTCCTCGCGCTCCGGCTCATATTCCGTCCACTCGCCGTAGACCATCACGGGGTGCTCTTTGCGCAGTGCCAGCAGCGCACGGTAGTAATTCCATACGCTGTTTTCGTCCTGCATTTCTTTTTCGGCGTTAATCTGCGTGTAATTCGGGTTTACCATCAGCCACGGCTTGCCCGTCGTAAACCCGGCATTCGCGCTTTCGTCCCACTGCATCGGCGTGCGCGAATGGTCGCGGCTGTAACGGTTCAGCACGGCAAGTGCTTGTTCGGGGCTTTTGCCCTTGGCCAGCATTTCGTCGTAGTCAAACTTTGCATTGATGTCGTTGTACTGCGAAATGTCGGTAAAAGGCGTATTGCACATCCCCAGCTCTTCACCTTGGTAGACATAGGGCGTTCCGGGCAGGGTGTGCAACAGCGTCGCCAGCATCTTTGCGCTCTTTTCTCGGTATTTTCCGTCGTCTCCGTACACCGAAACACAGCGCGGCTGGTCGTGGTTTTGCAAAAACTGGCTGGCCCAGCCCTTGCCCCAAAGGGCATTTGTCCACTTTCTTTGAAGCGCTTTGAATTTTCCCCAGGTAAAGTTGTCGCGCAAATCCACAATCTGGAAATGGAACACCATGGAAAGCAGCCGCTCCGGCTCGCCCACATATTGCAGTGCATATTCCGGTGTCACGCGCGCCGTTTCCCCTACTGTCATCACATCATAGCGGGAAAGCACTTCCTCTTTCATTTCGCGGAAGAACTCCACAAGGCCGGGGTTGTTGGCATACAGCTCATTGTCAAAGCTAAAGCCTTCCTTTGTCGAAGGCGGCAGTTTTGAGTCGGGCAAACCCTCCGGCTTTTTCACCAAATTGATGACATCCATGCGGAAGCCGTCAATGCCCTTATCCAGCCAAAAGCGCATAATCTTGTGCACTTCGCGGCGCACTTTGGGGTTTTCCCAGTTCAAATCCGGCTGCTCCTTTGCAAACAAGTGCAAATAATATTCGTCTGTCGCTTCGTCATATTCCCATGCCGAAGGGGTAAAGTGCGAACCCCAGTTGTTGGGCGGCGCACCGTCTTTGCCCTTGCGCCAAATGTAATAGTCACGGTAAGGGTTGTCTTTAGAAGACCGGCTCTGCACAAACCACGGGTGCTGATCGGACGTGTGGTTTACCACTAAATCCATTACGAGCTTCATGCCGCGGGCATGCAGTTCAGACAGCAGCGTGTCAAATTCTTCCATTGTGCCGAATTCCGGCGCAATGCCGCAGTAATCAGAAATATCATAGCCGTTGTCCACCTGCGGCGACGGGTAGCACGGGTTCAGCCAAATCACCGTTACACCCAGTTTTTCCAGATAGTCCAGCCGCGAGAGAATTCCCTTTAAATCACCCACGCCGTCGCCGTTAGAATCCTGAAAGCTGCGCCAGTAAATTTGATAAATCACCGCTTCTTTCCACCAAAAACGCTCCATGTTCCCACTCCTTTATTTTAGTCTGCTACCACTTTAAGCAAATCGGAAAACGTTGTCAAGCCATGGGCTGCCTGTTCGCAGCATCTTGCATCGCCAATGGCCGCACAGTCCATGCCGCCTGCCACAGCCGCCTCTACACCCGCTTTTGCATCTTCCACTACTAAGCATCTCTCTGCCGGGGTGCTGAGCATCGCCGCGGCTTTTACAAACACTTCCGGGTCGGGCTTTGAGCGGGAAATGCAATTTCCGTCACACACTGCGTCGAAATAGTCCTCTAATCCAATGCGGCTCAAAATAAATCTCGCATTTTTGCTGGAAGATCCAATCCCCAGCTTGAGTCCCTTGGCACGTAGCTCGTCCAGTGTCTGCTTTACTTCTTCGCTTAAATCCTTCGGGCTCATTTGTTTCAGCAGCTCTTTGTAAACTTCGTTCTTTTTTTCCGCATAGAGAAGCTTTTCTTCTTCGGTAAAGGTGCGGTCACTGCGTTCCAGCACAATTTCCAAGCTTTCCATCCGGCTTACACCGCGCAGGCGATGGTTGATCGTTTCATCAAAATAAATGCCCAGTTCGTCCGCCAGCTGCTTCCATGCTAGATAGTGATAGCGGTCTGTGTGGCAAATCACGCCGTCCAAATCAAAAATAATCGCCTGATACTTCACTGTGCCTGTCCCTCCGTTCTTTTTTCCACGCATCTGCCCGGTGCCACGGTTACACGCTCGCCGCAAAGCGTCAATTCCACTGTATGTTCACCGTGGTTTTCCACACAAACGACATGATGGTCTGCGCGCACGCGCAATGTTGCGCCCTGATACACCAGCGGGAACGACAGCGTTTTCCATACTTTTGGCAGACGCGGCGCAATGGTTAACCCGCCTTTTTTCATGCGCACACCGCCAAAGCCCATCACGGTGCTTTCCCAAATGCCGCCCGTGGATGCGCTGTGAATGCCTTCGTTGGAAGATTTCATATAAGGCCCAAGATCAATGGTTAAAGCGCGGCGATACAGATTGTATGCCATGTCATCCATGCCGTAATCGCAGGCCAAAATTGCGTGTGTACACTTGCTCAAAGAGGAATCATGCAGCGTTTTGTCCTCATAAAACACAAAGTTTTTCTTTTTGGTTTCAAAGTCAAACAGCTCATCCAGCAAGAAAAAGAGCATCACGGTGTCTGCCTGCTTGGACACCATATAGTGGTTCAGCTGCTCGGTGTTGTAATCGTTGTAAATCCCTAACACTGCGTCGCCGCTCTTATATTTTGTTAAATCCAGCGGCGTCAAAGAAAGGTATCCGTCAAATTGCGGCACAATGCCGTTTTCATTGGGCACGGGCAAATAAATCTTGTCAATGCAGGCATTGATTTTGGCGCGCAGGGCGGCAAAATCCAGCTTTTTGTTTAATCTTTCATAGGTTTCTCCGCCTTGAGCCTCCAGCTGTGCCATTACGTCCAGTGCCATGCGCATGTTGTAGTGCGCCATATAGTTGGTATAAGCGTTGTTGTCCACATGCTCTTTGTACTCATCCGGGCCAATGACATCTAAAATTTCATAGCGGCCGCGCTCCTCATTCCACTGTACACGGCTTGCCCAAAAGAGTGCCGTATCCAAAATAATTTCGTATCCGCAGCGCTCCATGTAATCGGTATCGCCCGTCACGTCGGCATATTGCTGAACCGCATATGCAATATCCGCCGAAATATGATGCTCAATCAAGCCCGTCCACACCTTGGTAATTTTGCCTGTGACAACATCGGCACCCATATAAAGCGGCGTTACTTCACCGTCGTCTACCCAAGCGCACTCCCACGGATACATCGCGCCTTCGTAGCCGCACTCTTTTGCTTTCAGATGTGCACCATACAAATTGCGATAGCGGTATTGCAGCAGCGTGCGCGCCGTTTCGGGGCGCGTAAAAGTAAAGTAGGGCAAAATAAACATTTCCGTATCCCAGAAGGAATGGCCCTTGTAGCCCTCACCGGTCAACGCCTTTGCACCAATTCCCACGCGGTCGTCATCATGTTTTACCATAATATTTAAATGGTACAGCGCAAAGCGCACCGCCAGCTGGTCAAAATCTGCATCGCCCTCAATTTGCACATCACTTTCTTCCCAGTAACGCGCCCATACGCCAGCACTTTTCTCCAAAAGCGTATCATAACCCTGCTCAATGGCGTTGTGCAGCGCCTTCATACCGTCGTCTTTTGCAGCCTGCTTTGCCTCCTCCGGCGTCATGCCTTCATAGGCCATATCGCGCGTAGAATACACGGTGCACAATTTTTCCATATGCAACGTTTCCTTTGCGGGAAGCGTCAGTGTATAGCGGTTTTTCAGCGTGCGGCGGCCCATCACCGGCAGCACATCAGCCTCACGATTCAGCACACAGGCAGCATGCTGTGCAATCCATACATCGGACTGTGTCGTTTTCGACAAATACTGCATTGCCACACCGTCATAAACGCGCCGCTCCAAATTTTCAAAGTGCTGTGCGCCGCTGTTTGTTACCGCACCGTCCACGCCGGTTTCGATCACCAGCTTTGCCTCACGGTCGCAAGACAAATCCACGCAAAGCGCAAATACATGCTCTTGCTCCAGGGAAACCATACGCCGGAACGTGGCTGTCACTTCAACGCCCGTGGGGCTTACCCATGTTACCTCTCGCACCGTTTCGCCTGTTTTCAGGTTCAGGGTGCGGGTGTAATCCTTCACATGTCCCTCCAACAAGTCAAACGCATGCCCCTCCACGCAAATGCTCATTCCCGTCATATCGGGCACATTGGGAAGCTCTGTCACTTCCTCCTCAGAAGCCTTATTGAATGTTCCGGTCACAAACATATTGCGCACTTCGGTGGTATACGCCTCTTCGAGCGCATTTCTCACGCCCAAATAGCCATTTCCCTGGGCAAAAATTGCTTCGCACTTTCCCAGGTAGCGTGCATCGAATGCCATTTCCTGCACCAGCCAATTTTTCAAATCCTTTGTTCCTGCATCATACTTTATCATCGGAAGTCACCTCAAATTTTAGGTATTTCTCAGGGAATGCCGCTTTTATTATCCCTTTACACCAGTGGCCGCTACGGAAGCCTGCACCTGCTCCTGTGCAAAAATATACAGGATGATGCCTGGCAAAACCACTACCGTTAAAGCGGCAAAGAGCTTTGTGTAATCATAGGAAAACGATTCGGTAAAAAACTGGAGCGCCAGCGGCAGCGTGCGGTTTTCATCCGAGGAAGTCAGCAAAGACGCATAAAAGTATTCGTTCCAGTTGTTCAAAAACATTAAAATTCCAGCGGTTGCAAGGCCGCTTTTTGCCAGCGGAAAGTTAATCTTCCAAAAGGTGGTAAAAAAGCCTGCCCCTTCCAATGAAGCTGCTTCGTCGAGTGATTTCGGAATTGCCATAAACGTCGCCTTCAAAATAAACATCGACATTGCAAGCCCCATGGAAAGATAAACAAGAGTAACGCCCCAAATGTTGTCATACAGGTTTAAGTCCGTAACCAAGGAAAAAATGGGCTGTGCTTTCGACTGTGCGGGAACTAAAAGCGTAATGGTAAACAGCGCAAACATCACATTTTTCCCCGGAAAATTATATTTTGCAATAACATATCCGCCCATTGCAAAGATTACCAGCGAAATCGCAGTGGACACAATGCAGATCAGCAGCGAATTACCGAAATAACGCACAAAGTTGTATTTTTCAAAAATGTAAACAAAAGCATCAAAGTTGATTTGTGTCGGCAGCTCAAACGGGTTTGAAAGAATCTGCGCATTTGTCTTAAAGGCAGACATCACTACCCAAATAATTGGAAAGACGGACACTGCAATGGTAAACAGCATCACGGCATATTCCAGTATGCCGACGCCGATTTTTCTTGCTTTGTACATAACGTGTTCCCCCTTTTTGCGTTTATTTAATAAACGTTTTCATTCATTTTAAACGCTTTATTGATGACGGCCAAAATCACAAGGCCCAGCAAGAACATAATCACGCCGTTTGCGTTGGCATAGCCATACTTCATATCCTGAATGGACTTCACCAAAATAATCGGCAGGTTCATTGTGTCGTCACCGGGGCCGCCGGCCGTTGTCAGCGCAATTTGTTCATACATTGCCACGCGCGAAGTCATCGAGCAGATAATGCCCGTGCCAATTGCGTTGCGGCACAGCGGCAAATGGATATAGCGCGTAATCTGCCAGCCGGATGCACCGTCAATGCGCGCCGCTTCGGTAAGTTCCTGGGGAATTGCCATCAAGTCGTTGAGTACCACCAATGTGACAATGACAGCATAAAACAGCCATGTGAGCGTTACGGCCCAAAACGCATAGGGTGAATTATAAAACCACTGTACATGGAAATTCGGATCAAACTTGCGAATCAGGGTGTTTAAAATACCCATGCTGTCGTTGAAGATAAACTTATAGATCATGGCCCAGGCAGCGGCGGAAATCACGTTCGGCACCATAAAAACCGCACGTGTCACTTTCCAGCCCTTCGGGCGGTGGTACAGCACAAAAGCCACCAGTACGCCAAAGCCAACGTGAAGCGTTGCCGCAATCAACGACCAAAGCAGAATATTTTTCAGTGAAATTAAAAACGCTTGGTTTTGGAACAAATTGATATAGTTTTCCAAGCCGATAAAAGTAGGCGCATTAAAGCCGTCCCACTTGGTGAAGGAGGTGTAAAACACTGTCAGAATCGGCTGTAAGTAGAACATCAAAAACACTAAAACCGAGGGAAGCAAGAATAAGTAAATCCACTTATAATTTCTTTTTTCCAGCTTGCCGGTTTCTATTTTTGCCGCTTTCAAAAAAACAACCCCTTTCTTATGTTGCAATACTGTAATGCGCTTTTTAATACAAAAGCCGGCGGTATGCACTCGTCATGCCGCCGGCCCCCTTGCTGCGCTTTTATTGCTTTGCTTCCTGTGCCTTTTTCGTCAGCTCCTCACAGAACTGCTGTGCCGTCAGCGTGTTGTCAATCAGCTTGGGCAGCAGCTTGCCAAATTCGCTGTCTGCTACGGACGCGGGCAGCACGTCGCCCACTGCCACGCAGTAGGTGGTGTCCTCGTTCATGCTTTGTGCCAGCTCATACAGCAGCGGCTCCTCCTGAAGCTTCGTTAAAAATTCTTCGGAATAGGTCAGCTGAGGTGCGGTGCCGCCCTCGGCCAAAATCAGCGCTTCAATCTCGGCCTGAGAATCGCGGAAAGCCAAAAATGCTTCTGCGGCTTCTTTTTCAGCATCGCTTGCCGAATTTGCAATCCAGAATTCACCATACGTTGCAGGGTTTGCCAAGGCAACATTGCCCGGATAAATCGTTGTTTTTACGTCAGCGCCGTTAAAGTCATTGCTCCATTTGTCTTTCGACTCCTCGGTAAATTCCGAAGCCATCCAAGAGCCGTTGCAAATTACTGCGCCGCTCTTGCTCATAAATGCGTTTGCTGCATCGGCATAAGCCGCACCAACGGTGTTAGCTGTTGCATTGTTTTGCAGCATCTTTTGCAATTTTTCCACTGCACTGATAATGATGGGGTTGTTGTAGTCCCACAGTTTGTCTGCTGCGCTCGCGTTCATCAGCTCCACGCCGCCCTCTTCGTTGGCAATCAGCGCAGAAAGCATCAGTCCGGTTGTCCAGCCGTTTTCACCGGTCATAAACGCAATTTTGTTGTCTCCCAAGCTCTCCACAAATTCATCCATAGTCATATCACGGATATTTTTTTCCGGGGAGTACATCGAGCTGTTGTAGTACAGTCCTACGGGCTTGAGAACGCTCAAGGGTTTGCAAATCAGCTTGCCGTCCACTGTGCAGAAATCCACCGACTCTGGAATCCAGTTGGCAGCCGTTTCGGGGTTGTCCTCGGCAAACGAAGTCAAATCATAAGCCATATCATTAGCAACTACCACTTGGTTGAACCACTGGGTATCAATGCCGCCGGAACCGGGCGCATGCACCAAAACGGGCAGCTGATCCTGAAGCGCCAGCTGTTTAATTTTATCGGCATAAGCAGCCTGAGGCACTTCTTCAATGGTAATTTTGTACTTGCCTTCATAAGCCTTGTTAAAGCGCTCTACCTGCGGCAAGAAGAACACCGCACCCACATTTTCACCCGCCATATAGGTGGGAAAAGAAATTTCAATTACTTCGCCGCTTGTCCCGGAACCTGTTCCCGTTTGCGCTGCGCCGGAATCGCCGGAACCACCTGCACATGCCGCAAGGCTCAGGGACATCATGGCCGCCATTGCCAGGGCCGCTGCTTTTTTCCACATCATTCTCATCAACCTCCTGAAAAAATCTTGTGTCGTAATCTTCTTTTCCTCTGGATAACGCTGCCACGAAAAAACGGCGTCCCGTTTTTCCGTCAGCCTCATCCGGCCGGGCTTCTCGCGTCTGCACCGCGCGCGACAGTGCAATTCGCATGTCCGACGCTCCAAGTACGCCAAACAGCACCTGCCTATCTCAACACCGCACCTTTTCAAAGCGCTGTGTTAAAAGCAATTTATTTTTCTCCTGTTTTTAAAACCGACTCCCGTTCAATAATGCTGTGGGGAACCAAAATTTCACGGTCTACTGTCTCCCCGCGTATCATCCCCATCAGCGCTTTCATACCGGCATAACCTTTTTGTGTAATGTTTTGGTCTACCGTGGTAATTCCCGGCTTGATATAATTTAAAAAGTACATACCGTCAAAACCTGTCACGGAAAAATCCTCCGGTACTCGATACCCTTCATCGGCAATGGCACGGCATACGCCCAGTGCCATCAAATCGCTCATGCAGACAAATGCTGTTCCGCGTTTCGGATGTTCTTTCAAATACCGCCGCGTTTTTCGGTAAGCCGTTTCCTCGTGAAAACGGCAAGCCAAAACGCAATCGTCACTTAAACAAACCCCACTGCTTTGCATTGCGCTGAAAAATCCTTTTTCGCGCGCATAGGTTACTGCCGCTTCTTCCTTGCCTTTTACTAAGACAAGCTGCCGATGCCCCTGCGCCAAAACATAGTCGGTAATTTCTTCAAATGCACGTTCGTCATCGGTTGTTACATATGCCGAGTGCGGTCCTTTGAGGTCAATATCCACCCCAACACACGGCAACGATAAGCTTTCACATTGAGTCAAATAGGGATCTCCCAGCTTCAAGCCCATGAGTATCACGCCCGAAAGGCTGTATTCATGGCAAAAATCTTCCAATGTTTTTTCGTGCTGCATTTTGGTGTTAATGCCGTACATCGCCACAGTGCTTCCCATTTCGTTCATGTATTGATACGCACCGCGAATTAAATTATCCGTAAACCCGTCCATCTGACTGACGGAATCCAAATCCGATACCAGCAGTGCCACGTTATTTTTCGCCTTGGAGGAAAGTGTTTTCGCGCTCACGTTCGGCGAATAGCCTAATTCACGCACTACGGTTTCAATGCGGCGGCGTGTTTCCTCACTCACATCTGTGTATCCGTTCAGTGCGCGCGATACCGTGCTGACAGATACGTTTGCCGCTCTTGCTACTTCTCGAATTGATACTGCCATCTGCCGCCACTCCTTTCCAAAAACGTTTTTGATTTTGCGCTTTCGTTCATCTCTCTCTTTGTGAGAGTGTTTCCGAAAACGTTTTTGTTCGTTGGGTTCAGCGTAACTCTTTTTTGCAGGAATGTCAACAAAAAATTTGCTTTTAACGTGATTTTTGCTGTTTTCTAAAAAAATCATTTTTATTTTCTGTGTAATACGCCCAATAAATTTTGCTTTTTTAGGCTTTACAACAATTTTGCAACAGCAATATCTTCCTTTCTCTTTATTGCTGATTATGTGTCTAAACCGTGCATATTTTTGCCTTGTGCGGGAAACGCTATCAGTAAATACGCGCCGCTTTTCGCGCCGCGCTGCAACAGGAGGAAACACCCATGCGAAAAGGCGATACCATTTTCTTTGAACAGGCCCCCGCTGTCATCGGCTGGGGCAGTGCCGCAGGAAAGAAGGAAAGCGAAGGTCCGCTTTCCGCCGAATTTGACGCGCTTTACCCCGACACGCGCATGGGGCAAACCACATGGGAAGCGGCCGAACAGGCGTTTGCACGCAGTGCTTTGGAAACGGCACTGCAAAAATCACACTTGCAGGCGCCTCACCTCGACGGCGTATTCGCGGGCGACTTGCAGTGTCAATGCACCGCTTCGGGCTATCTCATGCGCAGTATCGATACGCCTTTTTTGGGGCTTTACGGCGCGTGCAGTACCTTTGCCGAGGGAATGGGGCTTGCCGCGTGCTTCGTTGCGGCGCACGCAATGCGCCGCGCCGCCGTGTGCACCTCCAGCCATTTTTGCTCCGCCGAGCGCCAGTTCCGCACGCCGCTCGATTACGGCGGCAAGCGCACCCCCACCTCACAGTGGACGGTAACAGGCGCAGGGTGTGCGGTTTTATCTCAGGCTGATGAAGGCAAGCACCCCCGCATTACAAAAGCGGTGTTCGGGCGCGTGCGGGACTTTAATGTTACAGACATCAATAATATGGGCGCAGCCATGGCGCCGGCCGCCTGCGAAACTCTGCTGCGCTTTTTTCGGGATACCGAAACCGCTCCCGCCGATTACGACCGCATTTATACCGGCGATCTCGGCATTGTCGGCACACGGCTTCTGCGCACGCTTTTGCAGCAGGAAGGCTTTGTGCTGGACAACCATTCCGACTGCGGCATGATGGTGTTCGACCGCGAAACACAAGATGTCGGCGCGGGCGGCTCCGGGGCAGGATGCAGCGCCTCCGTGTTCTGTGCACACATTCTGCCGCGCCTTTCCGACGGCCGAATGAAGCGCTGTCTGCTGATGTCAACCGGGGCGCTGATGAGCCAAATCACATCATTGCAAGGCGAAAGTATTCCGGGCGTTGCGCATCTTATTGAGGTGTGCGGCCCGACGGAGGAGGGTCAGTCATGAACTACGTTTGGGCTTTTGTTGTCGGCGGTGCGCTTTGTGTGCTGGGTCAGCTGTTGATCGACCTCACAAAACTTACCCCGGCGCGCATTTTGGTGGCGTTTGTGGTCAGCGGCGTGGTTTTGTCGGCGCTTGGCCTGTACGAGCCGCTGGCCGAGTTTGCAGGCGCGGGTGCAACGGTGCCTTTGCTGGGCTTTGGCCACCTTCTGGCCCAAGGCGTGCTGGATGCCGTTGCTGAACGCGGCCTTTTGGGAGCGCTCACCGGCGGGTTTACCGCCGCGGCGGCAGGCATCACCGCCAGTCTTACCACGGGCTTTTTGCTTTCGGTTATCTCTAAAAGCCGGGATCAAAGCTGATAGGAAAGAAGGGGGCGCTGTGCATCGGCACAGCGCCCCCTTCCAATTTGTCGGAAAAGCTTTGCTTTTTCACAAACCGTGTTCCTATCTCAAATGGAAAAGGGTACCAGCCCCTTTTTCCCCTTACAGCACGGCTCCTTTCTGAATCAGCCGGCCGTTTTTCGACACTCTCAAGTTTCAAACTCAAACATCAAAAAACCGCCCTCTGAACAGAGAGCGGTTTTATGTCGCGTTCTTATTGCGCAGCCTTGTGTGCCGCCTTTGCCAGGCGAGCAACCTTGCGGCTTGCAGTGTTCTTGTGCAGAACACCCTTGCTTGCAGCCTTGTCAATCGCAGATGCTGCAATTTTCACCTTGTCGTTCATGTCAGCAGCGCCGGCGGAAATGGCGGCGTCAGCCTTCTTCACGACTGTTTTCAGGTTGGACTTGATCGCTTTGTTGTGCGCTGCCTCTTTCTTGCTTTGCACGACACGGTCTTTCTGAGACTTAATGTTAGGCATCGTACCACCTCCTTAATACCCATAACAGTGCAATTTATGATATCATTTTTTTCTCGGAAAAGCAAGTGTTTTTTGAAAAAATTTTGTTTTAGCGGCCAAAAAGCCTGTTTTTTCCTCTTTGCGGGAAATATTTGGCTTTTCAATTTGTTTTTATTCGCTTTCATGCGCAAAGTATACAAAAAAAATCTTATTTTACCGCAAAGTGCGTATATTCCACTTCTTGCTTTTTCCCCTCTAAACGGAGTAGAATATAAAAGATAACATCTAAAATCATAAAAACCTGTCAAAACGGCGCAAGGTGTTTTGACACTTACTTCATACATAAAGGAGCTGTCACATGCAAATCGGGTTGGACATTGGGTCTACCACCATCAAATGTGTGGTGCTGGACGAACAGGGCGAAATCGTTTATAAAACCTACGAGCGCCACTTCTCTCACATCATCGAAAAAACGGCCGAGGTGCTTCACCGCCTTCACAATGAAGTGCTTTCCGGTCAACCGGCGATGCTGTCCATCTCCGGCTCGGCAGGCATGGGGCTTGCCCAGTCGTGCGAAGTTCCGTTTGTGCAGGAGGTTTACGCCACGCGCGTGGCCGCTTCCCGCTATTCCCCGAATGCCGACGTCGTCATCGAGCTGGGCGGCGAGGACGCCAAAATCCTGTTTTTAACCGGCGGCACCGAGGTTCGCATGAACGGCAGCTGCGCAGGCGGCACCGGCGCTTTCATTGACCAAATGGCCACGCTTTTAAAAATGACGCCGGACGAAATGAACGAAGCCGCCGCTGCGGCAGAAAAAACGTATACCATCGCTTCGCGCTGCGGCGTGTTTGCCAAAAGTGACATTCAGCCTCTGATCAACCAGGGCGCACAAACGAGCGATATCGCGGCCAGCATCTTTTTCGCCGTCGTGAACCAAACGATTGCGGGCCTTGCGCAGGGGCGCGAAATTAAAGGCAATATTTTGTATCTGGGCGGCCCGCTGACATTTTTGCCCGTTCTGCGCGCCAGCTTCGACAAAGCGCTGGGCGTCACCGGCACTTGCCCCGATAACAGTCTTTATTATGTAGCGCTGGGCGCGGCGCTGTATTCCACGAAGGAGCTTTCGCTCGAGGACGTGGCAAAGCGCCTTTCCGATTATAGTGCAGGCGCTTCTTACGCGTACAATCCGCCGCTGTTCAAAAACCGCGAAGAGTACGAAGAATTTCACAGCCGCCATGCGGCCGCCTGTGTGCCGCGCCGCGAGTTTACCGCCGAATGCGGGCCGGTACACATCGGCATCGACGCCGGTTCCACCACCGTGAAATCGGCCGTTGTCAGCGAAGACCACGCGCTGCTTTACACCACTTATCAGCCCAACAGCGGCAACCCCATTCCCATCATCCGAGAGCTGCTTTTGGACATTTACCGCCGCTGCCCCGGCGTTCAGATTGCGTCGGTCACGGCCACTGGCTACGGCGAGGACATTGTCAAAAGTGCATTTGGCGTGGATTACGGCGTTGTCGAAACCGTAGCGCACTTTACCGCCGCCAAGCACTTTATGCCGGACGTTGATTTTGTCATCGACATCGGCGGACAAGACATGAAGTGCTTTAAAATTGAAGACGGCGCAATTTCCAATATCTTCTTAAATGAAGCGTGTTCCTCCGGCTGCGGCAGCTTTTTGCAGACATTTGCCGAGGCCATGGGCAAAACCGTGCCCGAGTTTGCCGAGCTTGCTTTGTTTGCCGACCGCCCCGTCGATTTGGGCAGCCGCTGCACGGTGTTTATGAACTCGTCCGTCAAGCAGGCGCAAAAGGACGGCGCTTCCATTGAAAACATCTCCGCCGGCCTTTCCATCAGTGTGGTAAAAAACGCGCTGTATAAGGTTATCCGCGCTTCCAGCGCCGAGGAGCTGGGCCGCAAAATCGTCGTGCAGGGCGGCACGTTCTACAATGAAGCCGTTTTGCGCGCGTTTGAACAAGAGATGAAAACCGAGGTCATCCGTCCCGATATTGCCGGTCTGATGGGCGCTTACGGCGCAGCGCTGTACGGTATGGAAAAAGCACGGCGCGCACATCAAACACACTCCACACTGCTGAGCGCCGAAGCGCTGGAAGCCTTCACGCACGAAGTGAAAAACACCCAGTGCGGCCTGTGCGGCAACCACTGCCAGCTCACCGTCAACCTGTTCCCCGGCGGCAAAAAATATATCAGCGGCAACCGCTGCGACCGCCCGGTCACGCACCGAGGCGAGCACGACCCGCTGAATATGTATGATTATAAATTACAGCTTTTGGAAGAGTACGGCCCCACAGAAAACGCCCCGCGCGGTGTCATCGGCCTGCCGCTGGCGCTTAATATGTACGAACTGCTTCCGTTCTGGCATACATTCTTTACAAAGCTGGGCTTTTCGGTCATTACGTCGGGCGTTTCCGACCGCGCGCTGTACCTTGAAGGTCAAAGCACCATTCCGTCGGATACGGTGTGCTACCCCGCCAAACTGGTGCACGGCCATATTCATCGTTTGGCGCAGAAAAAGCCGGACGCCATCTTTTACCCGTGTATGACATACAATGTAGATGAGGGCCACGGCGACAACTGTTACAACTGCCCCGTGGTTGCGTACTATCCGGAGGTCATCGCGGCGAACTGCCCGGAAGCAAAAGACGTGCTGTTCCTGTATGATTATGTGGGCATTCACCGTCCGGCCGATTTCCCCAAAAAGATGACGGAAATTCTCCAAAAGCATTGGCCGGATCTCACGCGCGGACAGGTCAAGGCCGCCGCAAATGCCGCCTATCAGGAGTACGCCCGCCACATGGAGCAGCTGCGCGAGGAGGGCGCGCGCGTCATGCGTGAAGCGCGCAGTGAAGGCCGTCACATCATCGTGCTGTCGGGCCGCCCCTATCATGTTGACCCGGAAATCAACCACGGCATCGCACGGCTCATTTGCAGCCACGGCGCGGCGGTGATCACGGAGGACAGCATTTCCCACATGGTGGGGCACGTCGACACCAGTGTTTTGAATCAGTGGACGTACCACGCGCGCCTGTACGCGGCGGCACAGTACGTCACTCAGCACGCTGATATGGACCTCGTGCAGCTCGTCAGCTTCGGCTGCGGCGTAGACGCCATTACCACCGACGAAACGCAGGAAATTCTCCACGCAGGCGGCAAGCTGTATACGCAGCTGAAAATTGACGAAATCGCCAACCTCGGCGCCGTGAATATCCGTTTGCGCAGCCTGTTTGCCGCCATTGAGGCGCAGACGCAACCGGTTTGATCGTTTGACATTGCAAGGGCTTTTTATGCTGGGGCTTTTCCGCCCCGGTGCAGGCCCGCCGTTTCGGAAAGAGAGTGAATTTGCATGGAACGTTTGACTGTTTATCCCAAATTTACAAAAGAAATGAAATCCACCCACAAAATTCTGGTTCCCAACATGGCGCCCATCCACTTTGCGATGCTGAAAGACGCGCTGGAGGATGAGGGTTATCAAATTGAGGTGCTGGGAACCTCCGGCCAAGAAGTGGCGCAGGAGGGTTTGAAGTATGTCCATAACGACACTTGCTACCCGGCGCTGATTGTCATCGGCCAGTTTATCAACGCGCTCAAAAGCGGCAAATACGACCTCGACCACACCGCGCTGCTGATTTCCCAAACGGGCGGCGGCTGCCGTGCGTCGAACTACATTCACCTTTTGCGCAAGGCGCTGGTGAAAGCCGGCTTTCCGCAGGTTCCTGTGGCGAGTCTGAACTTCTCCGGCCTGGAAAAAGACAGCGGCTTCCAGCTGACACTGCCGCTTTTGCATAAAGTAATCGCCTCTATTTTCTACGGCGATGCTTTGATGAGCCTTTCCAACCAGACGCGCCCGTATGAAAACGAGAAAGGCGCGGCCGATGCCCTTGTCAATCGCTGGACGAAGGAAATCGCCCGTCAGTTTGACGAGAAAAAGGGCGTATCCAAGCGCGATATGGGCGAAAATTTCCGCGCGATGGCGCGTGATTTTGCCGCTTTGCCCATTACTTACACCCCGAAAGTGAAGGTGGGCGTTGTCGGAGAAATTTACGTCAAATATTCTCCGCTGGGCAATAATGAGCTGGAAAAATTCCTGCATGAGGAAGACTGCGAAGTCAACCTGCCCGGCTTGATGGGCTTTGTGCAGTACTGCATTGAAAACACCAGCCAAACCATTCACCTGTACGGCGGCAGCGGCATCACCGCGCTGGGTGCAAAAGCTTTGATGCACTATCTCACCGTGCGCGAGCAGATGATGATTGACGCCATTGCGGCCTACCCGCAGTTCCATGCGCCGACGCTGTTCAACGAAACGAAAAAGCTTGCCGACGGCATGATTGGCTACGGCAACAAAATGGGCGAGGGATGGCTGCTGACTGCCGAAATGGTAGAGCTGGTACATTCCGGCTTTGAAAACATCGTGTGCGCACAGCCGTTCGGCTGTCTGCCGAACCACATCTGCGGCAAGGGCATGATCAACAAAATCCGCGCCGCACACCCGACTGCGAACATCACCCCGATTGACTACGACCCCAGCGCAACGCGCGTCAATCAGGAAAACCGCATTAAGCTGATGCTGAGTGTCGCGCGCGAGCGTCTGCAAAATACGCCGCATCAAACACCGCCGAGCGCACCCCAGCATGAAGGCCGCCGCGTACCCAACTTGGTTCCGCTGCCTGCCAATTCCTAAAGATTTTTGAGAGGAGTTTCGTGTGGAAGTACACACCCTGACAAGTGAAAGCGCGCTGACCGAGCTAAGAAAATATATCATCAAGCCGAGCATTAAGAAAAATATCTATCTCATGTCCGGCCTTCTTGTTCTGATTGGAATCATTGCATTTTTTATAAAGTCTTATTTACTGACGATTTTTTGTTTCCTCGGCATTGACATCTTCTTTCTTGAGCTGTATGTCCTCTCGAAAAAGCAGATTCAAATGACGCTGAAAAGGATGCGCGAACTGTACGGTACCGACAAAATCGAGGGAAAGCTCGTGTTTGAGAACGATACGCTCCGCACCGTGAATTTTGTAACAAACGGCGAGCTTCCTTTGCGCTATGAGGTGATGGCGCTTTTTGCAGAAACACAAAACTACTATGCTTTGTTCACAAAAGAGCATCAGGCGCTTATCGTAGATAAACATCAGTTCACCCCCGAAACAAAGGAGCAGTTTTTACAGCTCGTTCACGAAAAAATGCCCGCATTGCTCATCAAGCCGCGCAAAGGCAAATAAGATAAAAAGAAACGATGTATCGAAAAAGTATCGCTTTTTCGGTACATCGTTTTTATTTTCTGTTCAAGCATTAATTTTTATGAAACGCCTTTGGCTTGTTCCTCCGGCTCTTGTTTCGCAGGCTGTGCGTGGGTAAATTTCAACGCCAGCACCGCCGCTAAAATACCGCCCACCAGCTTACAGGCAAAAAATGAGCCCACCGCGTCGGGTGCAACGCCCGAAACAAACGCCAGCTGCCCGCCGATGATAAACGCGCCGGACACACAAAACGCCGCGTTCATCACCTTGCCGCGCACGTCCATGCGGCTGTAAAGCGGCAGCATGGACACATTCGACACCAAATTCGCCAAAAGGCCCAGCACGGCATATTCGTTTACGCCGAGCATCCGGGAAAAACGCTCCAAAAAGCGCCCCGCCTTCGCCATTAAAAGGGCGCTTGCCACCGTTGCACCGCACACCACCGCCGTGATTTTTAAAATCACCAGCAGCGCCTCCAGCACAATGTCCTGCGGCACAATTGCAAAGGCAGGAAGAAACAGCCCCGCTGTCATCACGCAAAACAAAAGGATGCCAACCACGCGCACCGTCTGCCCGAATATCGTCAAAAAAACAATGCATCCGCGCGGGGCAAATTTCAGCGCGGCGATGAACAGAACGCAGAGCACCAGTACCGGCAGTACATTCCACAGTGTCTGCGCCGCGCTCAGGCCGCATACCACCGCGCCCAGCAAAAGCCCGGCAGGCAAAGCCACAATGCCCCACACAACGCCCTGCATAAAGCCCATCACCTCATGGCGCGCGAGACCCCCCAGCGAAACGGGCAAGGTAAAGCTGATTAAACATCCCATGGTAGATGCCACCAAAAGGCCGCTGTATACCGCAAGCTCGGGCGTAGCGGCCAGCTCTTTGGCCGCCGCCCAGCCGCCCATATCCGTTGCAAGCAGCATGGAAAGCAAAAGCGACGGGTCAAACGGCAGGCCGCGCGTCAGCGCCGCAATGTCCTTTGACGCACCCGACAGCGCATACACCGCCACGCAGTAAATACCCGCCATCGAAACACACAGCGGCCCCATCGCGGCAAGTCCTCGGTCAAACTCCTGTGCCACACCCAGCTTGCCGCCTAACATTTTATCTGCCGCCCCCAGCAGTGCAAAACAAAGCAGAATTGCAATCACAATATTCATGCTTGCTCGTCCCCCTCTTGTATCTTCAGCCCGCGCAGGCCGATGTCGTTTTTGAGCACATCGGCAGGCGCAATGGCGTGTTTTCCGTATTTTTGCCGAATGGCATCCATGCTGCGCTCCAGCCTTTCGCGCTTTTCGCGCTCGGCCTTGCCCGGCGCTTCAAACAGGGAAAGCTGTGCGCTGTCCGGCGTGTCGGTCAGCTGCATGGCCGTCACTGTCAGCATGCGGATCGGCGTGCGAAAACCGGTGCTTTTCTTTACCAGCTCCAGCGCGGCCTCCGCCAGTTCCCGGCCCACACAGGTGGGCGCATTCAGCGGCATTTGCCGCGAAATGCTGTGAAACGCCGGGTCTTTGATGACCACCTGCACCGCCGAAGCGTACAGCCCTTTTTCCCGCAGACGGCAGGCCACCTCATCCGCCAACGCCTGCAAGCCGGCGCGCACCTCTTCCGGCGCGGTTAAATCGCGCCGGAAGGTCATGCCGTTGCCCACCGTTTTAATTTCGCGCGGCTGGCCTGCCGGACGCACCGGCGAATCCTCCAGCCCGCGCGCATAGCGCGAAAGCTGCCGCCCCGCTTTTCCGAGTGCCGCGGCCAGCGCCTCTTCGTCAGCCTTTGCCGCCTCGCCTATCGTGCGAATGCCCATCGCACGCAGGGTGCAGCACGCACTTTTGCCCACATAGAGCAGTGCCTCCACCGGCAGCGGATGCACAATGCGCTCTACATCCCCGGCAAAAATTACCGTCGTCGCGTCGGGCTTTCGATAGTCCGAACCCAGCTTTGCAAATACCTTGTTAAAGCTTACCCCGACGGAAATTGTCAGCCCCGTTTCCTCCTTCACCTCTCGGCGCAGGCGGTCGGCCACTTCGGCCGGGCTTTTGCCGAATAAATGCCAGCTGCCCGTCATGTCGAGCCAGCTTTCGTCAATACCGAACGGTTCCACCAAATCGGTATAACGCGCATAAATGGCGTTTACCACACGGCTCATGCGCCGATACTCATCGTGGTGGGGCGGCAGTAAATGCAGATCCGGGCATTTGCGGCACGCGGCGTACACGGTTTCGGCGGTTTGCACGCCAAAGCGCTTGGCCGCCTCATTTTTAGCCAAAATCACACCGTGCCGGTTTGTCGGGTCACCGCACACCGCCACGGGAACGGCGCGGAGTTCCGGATGGCGCAAAAGCTCCACCGACGCATAAAAGCTGTTGCAGTCACAGTGAAAAATCACACGGTCCATGTTTGCCGTCCCCCTTTTTTTGTTTTTCCTCGATTTTGTTCCTTTTTGTCGGGTCTGTCACCGTTTCTGATTATATCATAAGAACTATAAAAATGATACGGCACGCCGCGTGTTTTCGCGCGCGCAGAATTGACGCAAAGCGCCGCGTGTTGTACAATAAGAACAAGTAACTTTTTCTGTGACGCATGGCATGCACAGAGAACCGAAAGGATGAAATAAGATGGACAGCAATCTGAGCAAAATTCTTCATGATCTCGCCAATTCCGCAGCAGACGCCGCCGCCGGCGCGCGCAGTGCCGTGATGAACGCAAAAGAAGCAATCGGCGAAAAATATGATAACGTAAAGCTGAATATGGAGCTGAATCAGCTGGATGAAAAACAGGAGAATGTGTTCAGCGATATCGGCCGCATGATGTTTTTGATGCATACCGGCAAGCTGAAAGACACCGTGATGACGGAAGACGGCCCCAAAACGCCGCAGCAGGTCATTGATTCTCTGCTTTTGACGGCAGAGCAGGTACAGCAGGAGATCGACGCGCTGGAAGCAAAGCTGGGCGAAGACGGAGAAGAACTTTCGTGCCTGACATGCCCGAAATGCGGCAATGTGTGCTTTGAGGGCGACCATTATTGCAGTGCGTGCGGCGAACACCTGACCGCCGAAGAAAACGCGCCGATGGATGTACCCGGCGAGGACATTTCGGAATGAGCGGCGTTTATTCGCTCTACGAGCTTGTTTGGTTCTTTTTTGCCTATTCCTTTCTGGGCTGGTGTCTGGAGGTTTGCTATTGCTCGGTCAATACGGGCCATTTTGTCAACCGCGGCTTTTTAAACGGGCCGGTGTGCCCGATCTATGGCTTTGGCATGGTGCTTGTTCTGGCATTGCTGATGCCCGTGCGCGACAATCTGATTTTGCTGTTTTTGGGCGGCATGGTGCTGGCCAGTGCGCTGGAATTTGTGGGCGGCTGGGCATTAAAAAAGCTGTTTCATACCAGCTGGTGGGACTATTCCGACCAGCCGTTTAACCTAAAGGGTTATATCTGCTTAAAATTCAGTTTAGCGTGGGGGCTTTGTGTTCTGCTTGTCATGCGCGTGCTTCACCCTGCGGTGGACGTCGTTGTCAAGGGCATTACCACCGTGGCGCAGGGCGCGGCGGGCGTCATTTTGTGCGCTGTCATCGCCACTGCATTTTTGTGCGATTTGATTGTCACCGTGCGCGTGCTGGCGAAAATCGAGCGCGACCTCGGCGCCATCGACCAAGTGGCGCAAATGCTGCAAGCGAGCAGTGAAACCATCAGCGAGCGCCTCGGAAACACCGCTTTGGCACTGGATGAAAGCATGGACGAATCGCGTCCGGCGCTGCGTGCGCGCGTCGATTTGCTGCGTGCACAAATCGTGGATAACCGCCATTTTGTAGAACAGCGTTTAATTCGCGCGTTTCCCCGCATGAAGCACATGCGCTATCCGCGCTCGGCGGAAATTGTGCGCGCATGGCTGAATGAAAAGTCAAAAAAATAAATTCGGAAGAAAAAGGAGTATCCCCGCATGAAAAGCTCTCCCTTAAAAGGTATGAAGGATTGTCTGCCCCGCGAAATGGCCATCCGTGACTATGTGCAGGGCAAAATTTTAGATGTTTACCGCGCAAGCGGCTTCGAGCGTATTTCCACCCCGATTTTAGAGGATATGGAAAACCTCGATAAGTCGGACGGCGGCGACAATTTAAACCTCATTTTCAAGGTTCTCAAGCGCGGGGACAAATTGGAAAAAGCACTGGCAAGCGGCGATGAATCCGCCCTTTCGGACATGGGCCTGCGCTACGACTTAACGCTGCCGCTGTCGCGCTTTTATGCCGCCAACCGCGAGCAGCTGCCCAATCCGTTCAAAGTCATTCAAACGGACCGCGTTTACCGCGCCGAGCGCCCGCAAAAAGGGCGCAGCCGCGAGTTTGTGCAGTGCGATATCGACATTTTGGGCGATGCCGGCCCCAACGCGGAAATTGAGCTGATTGACGTAACGGCGCGCGCGCTGCTTTCTATCGGCTTTTCCGGCTTTACCGTTCACATCAATGACCGCCGCCTTTTGCGCGGGATGCTGGAGGGCTTCGGCTTTGCCGCCGATACACTCGATTCCGTGTGCGTCAGCTTCGATAAGCTCGATAAAATCGGCGCGGACGGCGTTGCCGCAGAGCTGACGGAAAAAGGCTTCCCCGCTGAGGCGGTCAAGGCGCTTTGCGGCTTTTTGGCGCGCGGCGAATTTTCGCTGGAATCTGTTTCGGCGCTGTGCGCCGACGCTTCGCTGGGCGAAACGCTGTCTTATGTGCTGAACACTGCGCGCACGCTTTCGGGCGGCGCATACGAGGTTTGCTTTGCCCCCAGCCTTGTGCGCGGGCAGGGCTACTACACCGGAATGGTGTTTGAAATTACCTGCGAGGGCTTCTCCGGCTCGATTGCAGGCGGCGGCCGCTATGACAACATGATCGGCAAGTTTTTGGGCCAGAGCGTTCCGGCGGTGGGCTTTTCCATCGGCTTTGAGCGCATCTGCGCCATTTTGCTCGAGCGCGACTTCTCCATTCCCGCCGAGCGTCCGCGTCTGGCGCTTTTGTACCGTGCTGACGCCGACTTTGCCGAGGTGATGAAAACGGCCGAAACCCTGCGCGAAACGTACCGCGTCACCGTGCTGGCCGAAGCGAAAAAAGTGGGCAAGCAGATTGACCGTTTGGAGCAGACGGGCTATGCCGCTGTATGCTTTTTTGAAAAATACCCCGAAGTGAAGGCTTTAGGGCAAGGATAATTCCGGGCAGGGCAGCGGAAAACTCCGCTGCCCTGCCGCTGTTTCTCAGCGCGCTGTCCCCATGCGTTGATTGGGGCCTATGAAAGCACCCGTATATTTTGATTGTTCAAAAAGCCCCTAACGAAGAAAGAAGGCTTTATCAATGTCAACCCTTTATGTGTGCGACCTTGACGGCACGCTTCTCACGCCAAAAGCGCAGCTCTCACCGCGCACTGTTACCATCTTAAACCGCCTTTTGGACCGCGGCTTGCTGTTTACCGTTGCCACCGCCCGCACGCCCGCTACGGCAAACGGCATCTTAGCGCCGCTGCATCTGCGTCTGCCCGCGGTGTTTTTAACCGGTGCGCTCGTGTATGATCTGCGCCGCATGCAAACGATGAAGACCGTTTCTTTTCCGCCGGACACTGCGCGCTGCGTGTGCGAGGCGTTTCAGATTTTGCGCAAAGAAGCCTTGCTTTACACGTTCTGTGACAATCAGCTGATTGTTTATTACCGCGAGTTAACCGGTTCGTTTGAGCAAAAATTTGTAAAAGAGCGCATGGATCAGCCGTATAAAAAATTTGTACAAACGCAAGACTATGTGCGAAGCACGGAAAACGGCGCGCTGATGATGGCGCTTTTGTGCTTAGACGACGAACGCGATGCCCGCGAATGGTACCGCGCACTCAGCGTGATTCCCGGCGTGTCATGTTATCTTTACCCCAACGAATATCACCAAGGCTTTACCGTGGAGGCATTCCCGTCCGGATGCGACAAAGGCTGTCAAATCGAAACACTCAAAGCGTATGCGGGCGCGTCGCGCACTGTCGCTTTTGGCGATAACTTCAATGATATTTCTTTATTTGAAGCGTGTGATGAAAGCTGTGCGGTGGAAAACGCCGTCGGCTTTGTCAAAGAGCGCGCCACAAGAGTGATCGGTTCTAACTGTGAGGACGGCGTAGCCTTGTGGCTGGAACAGCACGCCGAGATTCCTTAAAAATCCCCCAAAGGAGGAACTGCATGCAGCCGGAAACCCTTTCACAGCCGCTTTTGGCATGGTTTCATGAAAACAAACGAATTTTACCGTTTCGCACCGAGTCCACCCCTTACCGCGTGTGGGTCAGCGAAATTATGCTTCAGCAAACGCGCGTCAGCGCCGTGCTGGATTATTTTGAGCGCTTTATGAAAGAGCTTCCCACTGTGCAGGCGCTGGCGGAATGTCCGCCCGACCGCTTGATGAAGCTGTGGGAGGGCCTTGGCTATTACAGCCGCGCGCGCAATCTGCAAAAGGCCGCGCAGGCCATTGTGGCACAGTACGGCGGGAAACTGCCCGCCGATTACAAGGCGCTGCTTGCTCTGCCCGGCATTGGTGAATACACCGCCGGGGCGATTGCGTCTATCTCGTTCGGCCTTCCCGTTACCGCCGTGGACGGCAATGTTCTGCGCGTGTTCAGCCGCGTGCTTTGGGACGAGGGCGATATTCTGCGCCCCGACACAAAAAAGCGCCTGACCGCACAGGCCGCTTATTTTCAACCGCCCGATGCACCCGGCGCTTATAATGAGGCGCTGATGGAGCTGGGCGCGATCGTTTGTTTGCCGAACGGCGCACCGCTTTGCACCGAGTGTCCGCTTTCTCACCTGTGTGAAGCACACCGGCGCGGAAGAGAAACCGAACTGCCGCATAAAACACCGAAAAAAGCCCGCCGCCGCGAGCGTTATACCGCCCTGCTCATTCTGCGCCGCGAAAACGAAACGCCGCAGATTCTTTTGACCCGCCGTCCCGCAGAGGGTGTTCTGGCAGGGCTTTGGCAGCCCGTTTTGCTCGAGGGCACACTCTCTAAAGCCGAAGCGGAAAGCGCCCTTGCCGCACTGGGACTTCACGCGAAAGTGTGCAAAGCCGCGCCGAAAGTGCGCCACATTTTCACGCATTTGGAATGGGAGCTTTCGGGCTGGGTTTGCCGCTTTGAAAGCGGCACGCTTTCGCAGGAACATGTTTGGGCAAACGCCGCGGGGCTTTGCGGCGAATACGCTTTGCCGAACGCCGTAAAGGCGTACAGCGACCTTGCAAAGGAAATGCTTTCCTGCCCGGATAGATTTTCCTTGTAATTCCCACAAAAAACGCTTATAATAGAATCACAATGATTTCTGACGTTTCAGAAAACTGCTAGGAGGGATGCCTGTGCGTTTCATTGAAGCGCTTCCCGGCTTGCTCACCACGGCCGGCCAAATATATATTGCTTCCCGCAGTGTCCCCGCGTCTACCCAAAAATCCCGGCAGCCCGCACGCCGCCGCAAAACCAAACAGGAGGATCTTGTCATGAAAAAATCAACTCTTATCGCCATTATCGCAGGCCTGTCCGCCATTGCCGGCGCGCTGGGTGCCATGTTCCTTTATCTGCGCCGCCGCGAGGCAGAGCTCGATGAGTATGAGCACCTGCTGTTCAGCGAAGATTTCGGCCAGCACGTCCCTTCCGAAGAAGATTTTGAAGACGAAGAGGAGTAAACTCCTTTTAAAAACGCCCCGTCGCGCGACGGGGCGTTTTTCTTTGCAAAAAATAAAAAATTGACCAAAACGCTGATTTCTGCGTGTTCTTAGTAAAAGGGGGACTGATCCAATGAAAACTGATGCGGCGCATTGCGCCGGGAATGTGGAAAGAGTAATGGAGCAATACGGCGATATGCTGTTTCAAATCTGCCTTGTCATGCTGACAAACCCCGGTGATGCCGAGGACGCCGTACAGGATACCTTACTTCGGTATCTGCAAAAAGCACCGAATTTTGAAAATGCAGAGCACGAAAAAGCGTGGCTCATTACCGTTGCCGCCAACCGATGCCGCGACATGAAGCGCTTTTTTGTGCGTCATCCGCAAACGAATTTAGAGGAAATTCACGCCTGTGCCTGCCGTCCGGAAGATAACGGACTGCTGGACACGCTGCTGGAACTGCCCGACAAAATCCGGATTGTCCTGGTGCTTTATTATGTGCACGGCTATCAAACCGCCGAAATCGCAAAAATCATCTGCAAATCGGCTTCTGCCGTGAAAATGCGGCTTTTCAAAGGCCGAAAATTACTCAAAAAACAACTGGAAAAGGAGGAATGGCTTTATGAGTGAAAACCCGTTAAAAGCTTGTGTTACATCCATTCAAATGCCCGCCGAGGCAAAACAGCGTCTGGTGGAAACGCTTGCCGCACAGCCGGCACCGAAAAAGCACGTTTTTGCCCCTCGGTGGAAAATACGCGCCGGCGCACTTTTGCTTGCCTTGTTCTTTTGCTGTTCCGTCCCGGTGCTTGCGGCAAGCATCGACCCTCTTTATCAGCTCATGTACCGTTTTTCACCCGCCACGGCGCAGTTTTTTCGGCCCGTTGCAAAAAGCGCTGTGTCAAACGGCATTGAAATGACGGTGCTCTCCTCCTACATTCACGGGGATACTGCCGAATTTTATCTTTCCCTGCAAGACCTCGAAGGCGGCCGCATTGACGCAACTACCGACTTAAACGACAGCTACAGCATCTACACACCTTTTGACTGTTCCTCTTACAGCGAGATTGTTTCCTATGATGAAGCCACCAAAACAGCCACTTTGCGGGTGACGATTTCGCAAGCAGACGGAAATGCCATACAGGGCGATAAAATCACCTTTTCCACGAAGGAAATCATCAGCCAAGAGTCTGAGAGCATTGACGTCGAGGTTCCGCTTGCCTCGTCGAACCTTCCGCTGGATGCCGCTACAAGCCCGGTTTATGTTACCGGCGTCGGCTCGTCCTCGGCCTTTTTGCCCGACTTTTCCGATTCTTTCGACGCCTTAGTGCCGGGCGAACCCCAAACAATTCCTTCTGTGGAAAATATGACGCTCACCGGGGCAGGCTTTGCCGACGGGAAACTGCATATTCAAATGGCCGCAGAAAACATGCTGCAAACCAATCGCCACGCCTTTCTATGGCTTGAAACAGCAGACGGAACAGAAATTTCCTGCGAGTACAGCGTTTCCTTTTTTGAAGAAACTGCCGGACAGCGCACCGATTACACAGAATATATTTTTTCGGTCAGCCCCGAAGAACTTTCTTCCTGCCGCGTCGTCGGTGATTTTTTCAGCTACGGCATTTTCACCGAAGGCGACTGGAGCGTTACTTTTCCGTTGGAAAATACCGAATGAATCGCATTTACTGCCTAAAGAAACGCACCGCCGAAGGCAAAAGCGTAACCCTTTGCCTTCGGCGGTCTGACTTTTAGTGCTTTTATAGCACTCTTGAGGTAATTTGATGTTGACTTTTTGGTATTTTTATGGCACAATTACGGTATAATAAATCGTGATAATTATCACGATTCGGGCTGGCCGCAAGGCCCTGGTCCACCGAACGGCGGGGAATTCCCCGCCTTTTTTATTTGTTTTGCTTTTGCAAAAAGAAGTTGATCGAGAGCGAGGATGTGCCGTGGCAAAGAAAATTTTAAGCATTTTCGTTGATGAATCTGGAGATTTCGGCCCCTATCAGTCACACTGTCCGTTCTATCTTGTGAGCATGGTGCTGCACGACCAGCAGCTTGACCTCTCACACCTCATTAAAGAACATGACCGCCATTTAGCCGATTGTTATGAGCCGCATGCCATTCATACCGGGCCGCTGATTCGCAGAGAAAAGCCCTACACTTCTTGGCAGTGCGAAGCCCGCAAAAAGCTTTTTAACAGTCTTTTTCACCTTGCAAGAAAAGCAGATATTCATTATATTTGTGCAGGAATTCACAAGCGTCCCAATATGGACAGTGTCAAAATGACTGCCGAGCTGTCAAAAAATATTGCTGCCAAACTACGAAAAAACGAAGCTTATTTTAAAAGCTTTGACAAGATTATTGTTTATTATGACAACGGACAAATCGAGCTTTCTAAAATATTAAGCTCTGTTTTCAACACTCTCTTTTTTCATGTTGAATTCCGTTTGGTTTCTCCCATCGAATACAAACTTTTTCAAATTGCAGATTTAATCTGTACCATGGAATTGCTTGCCCTAAAGGCGAATGAAACACAGCTTTCTCGGTCGGAACAAGAATTTTTCATGAATAAGCGGAGCTTTCAGAAAGATTATCTTAAAGCATTGCAAAAAAAGAAACTTTGACATTGTATTTTCCACAGGAAATACTTATTGATCTATTCGCCCGACCAAGCGATAGTTCGGCTTATCCTGCCAAAAATCAGCCTTTGCTATCAGCGCATATTGAACGACTGATGTTTCGGATTCATATTGGCTGCCGTCCGGCGCGGTGAGCATCACCTTCTGCGGCTCTCTGCTGTACTGCACCAAAAATTCATTGTCCGTTTCCCACACAATGGGCAGATACTCTCCTGTTTCAAAGCCGCCGTGCAGCGTGACTTGTGAACACGCACCGCTCTCTAAATCTACACCGTAGGTTTCACACACTCTTTTTTCCGGCTCATCGGATGGCTGCACCAGCCAATACAGAAAATGGTTGTCGCGGATATCATCAAAATAAATACCGTCCATGGAACCGGTGTTTGGCAAGTCTTGCGCAAGAGTCACCGTTTCTTTTGTTGTTAAATTCAGGGCATACAGCGTGCCATCCTCATAGGTGAAATAGTAAAAACATCCGTTTCGGATTGCGCCGCAGTTACTGCCTTCGGGCCAGGAAAAGATGGTTTCGAGGCTTTTATTTTGCAGGGAGTACGCTTTGAGCGTGCTTTCAGCCTTCAGTCCATCTTGCCCGTCCAACACATCCGTACATTTGAAATACAGGCAGTTTCCGTCCGCGCCGTACAGCAAATCAGCCTCACCTAACTCTTGCAGCAGCGTCACTTCACCCGTTTCGGGCGACAGACAGTACAGCGCGCTTGTCAGCTGCATTTGCTCGTTTACCGCGTCCAGGGTAGTATATAAGTTCACGCCGTCCGTGGCAAGCCCCTTCTTCATCGATAAATTGCCGGGCAGCTTGAGCACCTGCCTGCGGTCGTTCCCCGTGGGCGAAATTTCAAAAATCACAGTCGCGCCGCTGAAATCTGTTGCCGTGCAGTATAGCTTTTCGTTTAAGACAAACAGAAAAGCTGCGGATTGTTCCATCCAGCTTGTGTCCGCCTCGGTGGTGTGCAGTGCCGATGGGTCATTGGAAAGATAAATCAGCTTCGCCGTGGCAAAATCAATATACTTCATGTTCTGCCCCCCGCCTTGCTGTGCTTCCAGCAAATAATACCCCTCTTGTGTTCCCATGCCCGTGGTAACATATACACCGTCCGGCGGTGTCAGCATCCGCAAGGCGGCGGTATCAGCAGCCGACTCATGTGTTTGCGCTTCACCCGCAGATCCTGCTTGTGAACTATCTGTTTGGCCCGTGCTTTGCGCGCACCCGGAAAAAGCCACTAACGCGCACAGGCATAAACTGCATAAAACTTTTAAGCGCTTCATTTCCTTCCTCCCGTAATCAAAGCCGTTTCATCATGCAAAACCGAGGGCACGCCGCCCTCGGTTTTTCTTGTCTGATTATACGCTCAGTTCGGCTTTTTCACCGAGAAGGTTCTCGTTTTCCTTCAAAATCGGCTCGATAATGTCGGTGAGGAATTCCTCCACCTGCTCGGCGCTGCGGCCCGTAAAGTCCTCAGGGCGCAGAATGGCCTCGATTTCCTCAGCGTTCAGGCCGAAAGACTCATCCGCGCAGATACGCTCAATCAAGTCGTTTTTGCCGCCCTCTTCCTTGACGACTTTCGCCGCCTGCTGGGCATACACGCGGATTTTCTCGTGCAGCTCCTGACGGTCGCCGCCCTTTTTCACCGCGCTCATCATGATGTTTTCGCTCGCCATAAAGGGCAGCTCTGCCATGATGCGGGCGCGGACAACCTTCGGGTACACCACAAGGCCGTCGCACACGTTGATAAGAATGTTCAAAATCGCGTCTGTTGCCAAGAATGCCTCGGCCACTGCCACGCGCTTATTGGCGGAGTCGTCCAGCGTGCGCTCAAACCACTGGGTTCCGGCGGTGAAGGCAGGGTTCAGCACATCCACCATCACATAGCGCGCCAATGCGCAGATGCGCTCACAGCGCATCGGGTTGCGCTTATAAGGCATGGCAGAGGAACCGATCTGGCTTTTCTCGAACGGCTCTTCCATCTCTTTGAAGTTTGCCAGCAAACGCAGGTCGTTGCCGAATTTCATTGCGCTCTGTGCAATGCCGGACAGCGTAGACAGCACGTTATAATCGACTTTTCGGGAATACGTCTGTCCCGAAACGGGAACGACGCGCGGCAGGCCCATTTCCTCGGCAATTGCCTGTTCCACTGCTTTGATTTTTGCGCCGTCGCCCTCGAACAGCTCCACAAAGCTGGCCTGTGTGCCGGTGGTGCCTTTGGAGCCGAGCAGTGCAAGGCTCTCCATACGGCGGCACAGCTCTTCATAATCGAGGTACAGCTCATGCAGCCACAGCGTCGCACGCTTGCCGACGGTCGTCAGCTGGGCGGGCTGCAAGTGGGTGTAAGCCAAGGCGGGCATATCTTTATATTCGCGCGCAAACTTTGCCAGAAGTGCCATGACGTTCAAAAGCTTGCGGCGCACCACTTCCAGCGCCTCTTTCATCACCAAAATATCGGTGTTGTCGCCCACATAACAGCTGGTTGCGCCGAGGTGGATGATGCCCTTTGCGCCGGGGCACTGCACGCCGTAAGCGTAAACGTGGCTCATGACATCGTGGCGGCACTCTTTTTCGCGTGCAACCGCCACATCATAGTTGATGTCGTCCTTATATTTTTCCAGCTCGTCAATCTGCTCTTGGGTGATATTCAAGCCCTGTGCCTTTTCGGCCTTTGCCAGCGCAATCCACAGGCGGCGCCATGTTTTGAACTTATTGTCCTCGGAAAAAATATACTGCATTTCCTTGGAGGCATAGCGCGTTTCAAACGGGCTGATATAACGGTCGTGACTCATAGTGCAATCCTTTCTGAGCGCCGCGGCGCGTTTGCGGCGCGGCGCTTCCTGTTTGATTGAGGTTCAGGCTCTTGCCTTAAAAGCGGAAGTAATCTACACCGCCGCGGAACAGCTCCTGCATTTTGTTCCCGGGCACGTTTTTATAAAGGTTGTCGCCGCTGCGCTCCGAGTGGCCCATCTTGCCGAAGATACGGCCGTCGGGGCTCGTAATACCCTCGATGGCAAGCACACTGCCGTTCGGGTTAAAGCGCACATCCATGGTGGGCTTGCCGTCCAAATCGACATACTGCGTGGCAACCTGATTGTTGTTGATTAAGCGTTTGAGCGTTTCAGGGGTGGCGACAAAGCGTCCCTCACCGTGGCTGATGGCAACGGTGTGAATATCGTCCGGGCGCATATATTGCAGCCACGGCGATTTATTGGAAGCAATGCGTGTATTCACGAGCATGCTCTGGTGGCGTCCGATGGTGTTGAACGTCAGCGTCGGGCAGGTTTCGTCGGTGTCCACGATGTCGCCGAACGGTACAAGGCCCAACTTGATGAGCGCCTGGAAGCCGTTGCAGATGCCCAGCATCAGGCCGTCGCGCTGATGAATCAAGCGGCGCACGGCCTCGGTGACCGCCGGGTTGCGGAAGAACGCCGTGATAAACTTTGCGCTTCCTTCCGGCTCGTCGCCGCCGGAAAATCCGCCGGGCAGGAAAATCATCTGGCTTTGCTCGATTTTCTTCACCATCATTTCCACGCTTTCCGCAACGTGCTGGGGCGTCAAGTTGTTGATGACAAAAATCTCGGGCTGTGCGCCTGCGCGCTCCATGGCGCGGGCAGAATCGTATTCGCAGTTTGTGCCGGGGAATACCGGAATCAACACGCGCGGCACAGCCGACTTCGTAGACGACTGATAGCGGCGCTCGGCGGCAAAGGTGATAGGCCCTACTTCCTCACCGTCGCCCTGCTCGATGCTGTAATACGGCAGCACGCTTTCGAGCTTGCTTTCATATTTTTCGCGCACGGACTCTAAGTCGATTTCCTCGCCGCCCGATGCGAAGACATAACGGGAAGTGGTGTTGCCCAAACGCACGCCAACGCACATCTCGTCGGCCAGCTCGAGCACAAAGCTGCCGTAAGCGTAGCGCAAAAGCTCTTCGCGGTCGATGTCTGCGTCGAGCGCAACGCCGATGCGGTTGCCAAGGCCCATTTTAAACAGCGCTTCCGCCACGCCGCCGTAACCGGGCGTATAAGCCGAGAGCACCTTGCCTTCGCGGATGAGTGCCGTCACCTGTTCGTACAGGGCTTTCTGGCTTTCCGCTTTGGGGCGAACGCCGTCCTCTTCGTATTCGGGGCGCAGCCACACGAGCTTTGAGCCGGCGCTTTTAAATTCGTTGGAAATAATATCGTCCGTATTGCCCGCGGCAACGGCAAAGCTGACGAGTGTCGGCGGCACATGCAGGTTTTCAAACGAACCGGACATGGAGTCTTTGCCGCCGATGGCCGCAACGCCAAGACCAATCTGTGCGTCCAGCGCACCGAGCAGAGCACTCAGCGGCTTGCCCCAGCGCATGGGGTCGTTGCCAAGGCGTTCAAAATATTCTTGGAAGGTCAGGTAAGCATGGTCGGCTTCCAGGCCCGTAGCCACAAGCTTTGCCACACTTTCCACCACGGCGAGATACGCGCCGTGATAAGGGCTTTGCTCACTGATAAACGGGTTAAAACCCCACGCCATTGCAGAACATGTTTTCGTTTCGCCGTGCGGCACCGGCAGCTTTGCCACCATGGCCTGCGCCGGGGTCATCTGCGTTTTTCCGCCGAAGGGCATCAGCACGGTGCCTGCGCCGATGGTGGAGTCGAAGCGCTCCGAAAGGCCCTTTTTACTGCACACATTCAGCTCACTCATCAGGTTTTCAAAGCGCTGTGCAAAGCTTTCGCCCTTGCGGCGCGGCTGGCCGACAACGGCCTTTGTCACCATAGCCGTAGCGTGCTTTTTCGCGCCGTTGGAGTTCAAAAATTCGCGCGAGATATTGCAGATGACTTTGTCATTCCAGCGCATGACAAGGCGCGGCGATTCTGTGATGATCGCCACTACCGTGGCTTCAAGGTTCTCGGCATTGGCAAGCGAAATAAAGCGCTCTGCTTCATCTGCGGCCACCACGACGGCCATGCGCTCCTGGCTTTCCGAAATAGCAAGTTCGGTGCCGTCCAAGCCCTCGTATTTTTTCGGCACGGCGTTGAGGTCAATTTCAAGGCCGTCTGCCAGCTCGCCGATGGCGACGGACACTCCTCCCGCGCCGAAGTCGTTGCAGCGCTTGATGAGCAGGGTTGCCTCTTTTGTGCGGAACAAACGCTGCAGCTTGCGCTCGATGGGCGCATTGCCCTTTTGCACCTCTGCGCCGCAGGTTTCAAGGCTTTCGGTTTTGTGTGCTTTGGAAGAACCCGTTGCACCGCCGCAGCCGTCACGGCCCGTGCGTCCGCCCAACAGGATAACCACGTCGCCGGGCTGCGGTTCTTCACGGCGCACATTCTCCTCAGGCACTGCGCCCACCACTGCGCCGATTTCCATGCGCTTTGCCACATAGCCCGGGTGATACCACTCGTCTACCTGTCCCGTGGCAAGGCCGATCTGGTTGCCGTAGCTGGAATAACCCGCAGCAGCCGTCGTCACCAGCTTGCGCTGGGGCAGTTTGCCGGGAATGGTTTCCTTCACAGGCTTGAGCGGGTCGCCCGCGCCGGTCACGCGCATCGCCTGATATACATAGCCGCGGTTGGCCAAGGGGTCGCGAATCGCGCCGCCGATGCAGGTGGCCGCGCCGCCGAAGGGCTCAATTTCCGTGGGGTGGTTGTGCGTTTCGTTTTTAAAGAGCAGCAGCCACGGCTCGTTTACACCGTCATTGTCCACGGTAATGCGCACGCTGCAAGCGTTGATTTCGTCCGATTCATCGAGATTTTGCAAAATACCTTCTTTTTTGAGGTACTTGCCGCCGATGGTGCCGAGGTCCATCAGGCACATGGGCTTATATTTTCCCGCGTGAACGTCCGCACGCAGTTTGAGATAATTCTCGTAAGAAGCCTTAATCACGGGGTCGCTGATGTTCACATTGTCCAAAATGGTGCCAAAAGTAGTGTGGCGGCAATGGTCGGACCAGTAGGTGTCAATCATGCGGATTTCCGTAATGGTCGGGTCGCGCTGTTCGGCGCGGAAATACTCTTGACAAAAGGCAATGTCACCCTCGTCCATCGCCAGCCCCAGCCCGCTGATCAGCTCGCGCAGTGCCGCCGGGGACAGCTCGCAAAAGCCCTTCAAGGTAACCACTTCGGTGGGCACGGTGTATTCCACGGCCAGCGTCTGCTTTGCCTCCAGCAGTGCCTTGCGCGCCTCCACGGGGTTAATGACGTATTTTTCAATTTCCGTCACTTCCGCCGCCGTCGGCGTGCCGCTGAGCAGGTAAACGCGCGCATACGCCACTGTGGGACGCTCGCCGCCGGACGCCAGCTGAATACACTCAGCGGCGCTGGCTGCGCGCTGGTCAAACTGGCCGGGCAAAAACTCCGTGGCAAACACCACGTCGCCCTCGGGAATGGTCGCGTGGGTCAAGTCGAGCTGCGGCTCGCTGAACACGGTGTTCACGCTGTCCAAAAAGACGCTTTCCGTCACACCCTCCACGTCATAGCGGTTCAAAATGCGCAGTCCCGTGACAGACTGCACGCCTAACAGGGTTTGAATCTCATGCAAAAGCCCCTTTGCCTCTACGGCGTATTCCGGCTTTTTTTCCACATAAATGCGATAAACTGACATTTGGCTTATCCCTCTTTTCCTTCCTTTGCGGCCAGCGCACGCGCGCCGATGTCGCGGCGCATGTGAGCGCCTTCAAACGTAATATTTTCTGCAGCAATGTAAGCCGCGTCAATGGCTTCTTTTAAGCTCGGGGCCAGCGCCGTTACGCCCAGCACACGGCCGCCCGCCGTTACAAGCGCGCCCTCCGGCTCTTGCTTTGTGCCCGCGTGGTACACAACCGCGCCGCCGTTTTCCGGCTGGCCGTTTGCAAGCCCGGCAATGGCTTTTCCTTTTTCATACGCTTCGGGATAGCCGCCCGAAGCCAAAATCACGCATGCGGCACTTTTGTCTGAAAACTTCACTTCGCAGTCGGCGAGCGTGCCGTTTGTCACGGCCTGCATGACGGCGAGCAAATCGCTTTCCAAAAGCGGCAGTACCACCTGCGTTTCCGGGTCGCCGAAGCGGCAGTTATATTCAATCACCTTGGGGCCGTCGGGCGTCAGCATCAGCCCGAAATATAAGCACCCTTTAAACGGGCAGCCCTCAGCGGCCATCGCCTCTACCGTCGGGCGGAAAATCGTTTCCATGCACACCTTTGCCACTTCCGGGGTATAGTACGGGTTCGGGGCAATGGTGCCCATACCGCCCGTATTCAGGCCCTTATCGCCGTCCAGCGCACGCTTGTGGTCCATGCTGGAAATCATGGGAACGACAGTTTTTCCGTCGGTGAAGCTCAGCACGGACACCTCCGGCCCGGTTAAAAACTCCTCAATCACCACGCGGCTTCCCGACGCGCCGAACGCGCCCTCGCACATCATGCTGTTGATGGCGTTCATGGCCGCTTCCTCGGTTTCACAAATTAAAACGCCTTTGCCCAGCGCAAGGCCGTCGGCTTTAATGACAACGGGGTAACGGTTTTTCTCCTTCACATAGGCCTTGGCCTTATCCGCGTCGTCAAACACCTCATAGGCCGCCGTGGGAATGTGGTAGCGCTTCATCAAATCCTTGCTGAACGCCTTGCTGGCCTCAATGCGCGCGGCGGCCTTGTTGGGGCCAAAAGCGGGAATTCCCGCCGCGTTCAGTGCGTCTACCATGCCCATGGCTAAGGGGTCATCCGGCGCAACGACAACGTAGTCTATTTTTTCTTTTTCGGCAAAGCGCACCATGGCGTCAATATCCGTTGCCGCAATGTTGACACACTCGGCGTCCATGGCAATTCCGCCGTTGCCCGGCGCACAATACAGCTTTGTCACGCCGCGGCTTTCTTTCAGCTTGCGCACGATGGCGTGCTCACGCCCACCGCCGCCTACGACCAAAACCTTCATGTTGTTCCTCCGTTCTTGTTTTGAGAATGCGCCCACACCGCATGCTTCATGCCGCGCGGAAAATCATAGCATCTTCGTTTTCAAATACGAGCGAAAGCGCGCCGTCGTCTGCCCAGCTTTCGGCCAAACACGGCTCACCCTCCAGCACATCCCAGCCGCTTTGCGAAGCGTGCTTGCTGTATACAATTACCTGCACGCCCTCGGGCAGTGCCTGCGCCGCCTGCGTGCCCGTCTGTGCGGAAAACAGCGTTTTCGCCGTTTCCACGCGCGCCGCGGCCTCTTCGCTCGTTACGCCTAAGTTGGAAATGGCGTATTTAAAGCCCTCCATGTAACACTGTCTGCCCGAAAGGCCGGAATACACGTTGGAAAGCCCTTCGAGCGCAGCGCCCGTGTGAATCCGGTTTGTGATAAACTGTTCGCCCGGCTGCATTTCACGACGCAAAACCTCCATCGCCTGTTCTTCGGCGGCACTCAAGGTTAAATCGCGCGGGCTTTGGCCCGGCTCTACCGCCTGCATGCCCAGCCAAACGGCCGTGCAAGCGCCTGTCGCAAAGCAGACCGTCAGCGCGGCAATGCCAACTGCGCGCACCGTGCGCCGCGGCCAAAGCACCGAAAGCGCCTTGACGCCGATGAGGTTACAAAAAAACAGTCCGGCAAACGCAAAATACATTTGGCTCATGGCCTCGTGGTCAAACAGATAAAAGGCCAAAAAGCCGCCCGCCGCACCGGCCGCGGCAAAGACCCACACGGGCGAAGAAGCACCGCGCCGCCAAAGCCACAGTGCGCCGCCCGCCAGCGCAAACAGCGCGCCGAACGGGGCAAAGCAAAGCGTTTGCAGGCCCCAGAATAAGGGAAGAAACGCCGGGTAAAACGCCGGAAAGCGCACTTGAAGCGCCGCGAGTATATTCGCAAAATACGACTTGCTCAGCGTGCCGTCCATGTCAAAATGAACGCTCGTTCCCGCTCCGGCGGAAAAAAGCCACAGGTAAACCAGGCCAAAAATCAGCAAAATCCATACGGCAAACGCCGCACGGCGCAGCGGCTTTTGAAGCGGCTGTTTTTTATAAAGTGACGCGCCGCACTCCCATACGCAGGCCGCGGCAAGCGCCGGGGCGGCAATGCCGCCGACAGGGCCCTTCGCCAGCGTCAGCAAGAGGAATGATGCCGTGCCGATGCCGTACACCCAGCGCGGCGGTGTTTTTTGCCAAAGCATCCACACGCAGGCGGAAAATGCCGCCAAAAAGAGCGTACCTGTCGCAACGCCGTTGATGTTTGTCAGCAGGTGGCGCATATTCAGGTTCCAAAACGGGCTGTAACCGCGCTCAATCACTTTCCAAAGCGACGCGCACCCGCCGAACAGCGTCAGCCAAACAAACAGCGTGACAAAACGCTGTTTTGCGCCTAAAAACAGCGCGCCGCACTCGAACAAAACGGCCAAAAGCGCCAAAATCATGACCGCCGGAACGAAAAATGCGGTAATATCATAGGCTGCACCGCCGCTTGCCATGGTAAACCCGGCACAAAAAAGCTCCGTGAGCCAGTGATATGTCAGGGTATAGCCGCTAAAGCGCAAATCCGACGGCGGAAATCCGTTTAAAAAGCTTTCCACATTGCCGAGGTTCCAATAAAAATCGTGGTTCGGCACAATCTGCCCCGCCGCAGCGGCGTGTGTCTGCGGCACAACCGCCGCCGCTATCGTCAAAAGCGTCACAATCGGCAAAATGAGATTGGCGCGCGGCGTTTTCCACGAAAGTTCCCTGCGGTGTTGAAACATGTCCCACACCGTCCAAATGAGCGGTAGCCACAGCACGAGCCAAACGCCCGTGACGCTTGCCGCAGCCGACAACAACGTGAACAGTGCCGCGCCGAACACAATCGCCGCCGTTTGCCCCAGCCCGAAACGTTTTGCGCCGCATAAACGCGCAAAGCCGGCGCCGGGCGCGTAAATGCAAAACGCCGCATAAACGGCACAGATCAGCATAGATGCGACGCTCCCGCCCGCAATGCCAACCGCAGCGAGATACCCCGCCGCACACAGCAAAAGAACCGGCGGCCCTGCGGCACGTTTCAGCGCCTGCATCAGTGATGGAACAGGCGCAGGCCGTTAAACGCCATCACAATGCCGTAACGGTTGCATGCTTCAATGACGTTATCGTCACGAATGGAGCCGCCCGGCTGTACAATCGCGCTCACACCGCTGCGGCGCGCGCGCTCAATGTTGTCTCCGAACGGGAAGAAGGCATCAGAGCCAAGGCACACGCCCGTAAACTGTGCCAGCCACTCCTTTTTCTCCTGCGCCGTCAGCGCTTCGGGGCGCTCGGTGAAGGTGTCGGCCCACACGTTTTCGCCAATGACATCCTCGTACTCGTCGGAAATATACACGTCAATGGCGTTGTCGCGGTTCGGGCGGGAAACGTCGTCACGGAACGGCAGGTTCAGCACCTTCGGGTGCTGGCGCAAGTGCCAGATATCCGCTTTATTGCCCGCAAGGCGCGTGCAGTGAATGCGGCTTTGCTGGCCTGCGCCCACGCCGATGATCTGGCCTCCCTCGGCGTAGCACACAGAGTTGGACTGCGTGTATTTCAGTGTCACAAGGCACAAAAGCAAGTCGCGCTTTTGCTCGTCGGTGAGCGTTTTGTTTTCGGTCACGATATTGTCAAAGGTAGAGTTGTCAAATTTCGCTTCGTTGCGGCCCTGCTCAAACGTAATGCCGAATACGTCCTTGCGCTCGATGGGCGCGGGCGTGTAGTTCGGGTCGATGGCAACGATGTTGTAGCCGCCCTTGCGCTTTTTCTTCAAAATCGCCAGTGCTTCGTCGGTGTATCCGGGGGCAATGATGCCATCCGTCACTTCATGCTCGATGACAAGCGCAGTAGATTCGTCGCACACGTCGGAAAGCGCAATCCAATCGCCGAAGCTGGACATGCGGTCCGCACCGCGCGCACGGGCATACGCACACGCCAGCGGCGAAAGCTCCATACCCTCGACAAAGTACATTTTTTTCATCGCGTCGGTCAGCGGCAGGCCCAGCGCCGCGCCCGCGGGGGAAACATGCTTAAACGATGCCGCCGCGCAAAGGCCGGTCGCTTCCTTCAGCTCTTTCACCAGCTGCCAGGAGTTCAGCGCGTCCAAAAAGTTGATGTAGCCGGGCTTGCCGTTCAGCACCGTGACGGGCAGCTCGCCCTCGGCCATAAAGATGCGCGCGGGTTTTTGGTTCGGGTTACAGCCGTATTTCAGTTCCATTTCCTTCATCGTTTACACCTTTTCGTTTTTATTGATGATGCGGTCGGTTTCTTTGCCGGTTTCCAGCTCAATATAGCGCACAAAGAGCGACACCTTGTTTTCCTCGTTCAGGCTGTTCCACAGCGTTTTTGCAAAGGTATCAATGTCCTCATCGCCTAAGCGCACGCGCTCCGGCTCACCGAAAAAGCTGGGAATGGGGTTGCCGTCGCAGCGGTAAGTGTGCAAAAAGCGGCCCTCTCCCGCTACCGGCTGCGGATATTCAAAGAAAAAGCGCTCCACGCTTTCGGCGTTGCCGTCGTTCGATTTCAAAATGGACATTTTATAGCTCATGTCGCCGTCTTTCACTTTCAGCAGTGCCGAAATACGCGGCGTAAAGTTCGGCGCGTCCGGCTCAAAGGTGCGTTTGCGCAGCGATTTTGCAAAGCCTTCGCCCTCTGTCATGCCGTTGTAAATCGTGTCGGTTTGGTCGCCGTTTGTCACGATGGTTTTTTTACCCAGCACACGCACCGGGGCGTAGATAATCAAAGAGGGGTCCTCCAGCTTCGAGGGGTCGGCCGCCTCGGTGATAATGCCGCCGTCGAGCGGGGTAAACACGCGGTTGCGGCTGTTGGCACTGCGGCCCATGATGAAATAAGCAATCACGGCGTATTTTGCATCCGCGCTTTTGCCCACCACGATGCCGCGGCCGGGATAAGAATTGGTGGCAAGCTCCGCTGCCAAATTTAAAAGCTCCATAGCATTCTTCCTTTCTCCATGCCCAAAGCGCACCGCGCCCGGGATAAAATGGGAGAAAGCGGCACAAGGGCCGCTTTACTCGCCGCGCGTAATCATGTCGAGCGCCTTGGGCAAAATCACCCATTCCGCTTCTTTCATCACGCGCTTTTGCAACGTTTCGGGCGTGTCGCCCTCTTCCACGGACACCGCCTTTTGCAGCAAAATGCGCCCGTCGTCATACTGTTCGTTCACCAAATGCACCGTTGCGCCCGTTACCTTCACGCCTTTTTTCAGCGCCGCCTCGTGCACGCGCAGGCCATAGTAGCCCGCGCCGCAAAAGCTCGGAATCAAGCTGGGGTGAATGTTGATGATTTTGTCGGGATAAGCCGCCACCACAGGCGCGCCTACAATGGATAAGTACCCCGCCAGCACCACCGCGCCGATGTCATACCGACGCAGAGTTTCGAGCATCGCGCTGTCAAACGCTTCCTGCGAGTCAAAGTCTTTGCGGCACACCACTTCACTGGGAATATTTGCTGCCTTCGCGCGCTCCAGCGCATACACACCGGGCTTTGAGGCAATCACCAGCGCAAGCTTTGCGTTTGGCAGGCTGCCCGCCGCTTTTGCATCAATGAGCGCCTGCAGGTTTGTGCCGCCGCCCGACACGAGCACCGCCACGTTTACCATAATTCAACGCCCTTTTCTTCGCCCTTGACAATTTCGCCCATGATGTAAGCGTCTTCGCCTGCGTCTTTCAAGATGCGCACGGCTTCGTCCGCTTGGTCGGCAGGCACAACAGCCGCCATGCCCACGCCCATGTTGAACGTGTTGAACATGTCGCGCTCAGGGATATTGCCCTCACGCGCCAGCAGGTCAAAGAGCGCCGGGGTCCGCACCGCCGCTTTTTCAATTTTTGCGACACAGCCGTCGGCCAGCGCACGGGGAATGTTCTCGTAAAAGCCGCCGCCCGTGATGTGGCTCAGCGCGCGCACGTCCACTTTTTCCAGCAGTGCCAGCGCGGGCTTGACATAAATCTTCGTCGGGGCAAGCAAAGCCTCGCCCAGCGTTTTTCCGAGCTCGTCGGAATATGCGCTTAAACGCTTTGCACCTTCGCCGTCTAAGCCGAACACGCGGCGCACCAGCGAAAAACCGTTGGAGTGAACACCGGAAGAAGGCAGTGCAATGATGGCGTCGCCCGCCTGCATGCGGGTATTGTCGATGATTTTTGCTTTATCCACAACGCCCACGGTAAAACCCGCGAGGTCATATTCCTCCTCGGTGTAAAAGCCGGGCATTTCGGCGGTTTCGCCGCCAACAAGCGCCGCGCCTGCCTGCACGCAGCCCTCGGCCACACCGGCCACAATCGACGCAATTTTTTCCGGCACATTTTTGCCGCATGCGATATAGTCTAAGAAGATGAGGGGCTTTGCGCCGCAGGTGATCACGTCGTTCACGCACATGGCCACGCAGTCAATGCCCACGGTGTCGTGCTTGTCCATCAAAAACGCGAGCTTCAGCTTCGTGCCTACGCCGTCCGTGCCGGACACCAGCACCGGGCGTGTCAAGCCGGTCATATCCAGCTCAAACATGCCGCCGAAACCGCCAAGGCCCCCCAAAGCGCCTGCGGTCATCGTGCGGGCAACGTGCTGTTTCATCAGCTCTACCGCCTGATAGCCGGCGGTGATGTCTACGCCCGCCGCTTTATAGCTTTCGGAAAAACTTTTCTCCATTTGATAACGCTCCTCTTTTTTGTGCATCTTTGCCGGGCTTGCCCGGCGCGCTCTGCCGCTCTGAAATGATGCGGTACTGCCCTTATTCGCCCAAAAGACGGCTCATAACCTCTTTGTAGGCTTCTTCCTCACCGCCGAGGTCGCGGCGGAACAGGTCTTTGTCGAGGTGTGCGCCGGTGGTTGCGTCCCAGAAACGGCAGGTGTCGGGGCTGATTTCGTCGGCCAGCACGATGGTGCCGTCGGCAAGGCGGCCGAACTCCAGCTTAAAGTCAATCAGACGGATGTTGAAGCCCAAGAGATACTCGGACAAAATTTTATTGATGCGGAAGGCATAATCGGAAATGGTGTCGATTTCCTCCTGCGTTGCCAGCTCCAGCGCCAGTGCGTGGTAGTGGTTAATCAGCGGGTCGTGCAGATCGTCGTTTTTATAGCTGAACTCGAGCGTCGGGGCTTTCAGCACGGTTCCCTCGGCAACGCCAAGGCGCTTCGTAAAGCTGCCCGCAGCCACGTTGCGCACGATGACCTCCAGCGGCACAATTTCCACTTTTTTCACGACGGTTTCGCGCTCGCTCAGCTCTTCGACAAAGTGAGTGGGGATGCCCTTTTCCTCCAGCATTTTCATCAAGTTGTTGGAAAGGCGGTTATTGACAACGCCCTTGCCGCGGATGGTGCCTTTCTTTGCACCGTCGCCTGCGGTAGCGTCATCCTTATAATCCACAATGACCAGCGCGGGGTCTTCGGTTGCGAATACTTTCTTTGCTTTTCCTTCGTACAGCTGCTCTAATTTTTTCATCTTTTTTCTCTCCGTTTCATGTAATGCTTCGGCACATGTCTGCGCCGCTGGTTGTTTTTCCTTTTCTTGCCGCTTTTACAGGGCAGCAATCTCCTGCGCGAGTTTTTCGTCCTTTGCGGCAATTTCGTTTTTCATCGCCGTGCGTGCTTCTTTCAAAAGAGCGCTGATGCGCGCGTCCGAAACAGCCAGAATCTGCGCGGCCAGCACCGCCGCATTCTTTGCGCCGTTCAGCGCAACGGTGGCAACGGGCAGGCCGGAGGGCATTTGCACGGTTGCCAGCAGCGCGTCCATGCCGTCCATGGCGCCGCCCTTGACAGGAATGCCGATGACGGGCAGGGTGGTGTTTGCCGCCATTGCACCTGCAAGGTGTGCCGCCATGCCGGCTGCCGCGATAATCACGGCAAAGCCGTTTTCCTCGGCGTTTTTGGCGAACTCTGCCGCCGCTTCGGGGGTGCGGTGTGCGCTGAGCACATGCGCCTCAAAGGGAATGTCCCATGCCTTTAACTGAACGGCGGCTGCTTTCACAACGCCCCAGTCACTGTCTGAACCCATGATGATTGCCACTTTTTTTGTCATGTTGTTTCTCCTTTTCTGCCCGCGCTTTCCGAGCGGCGGTGGTGATAAGCAGAAAGGGCCTGAGTGCAGATACACTCAGACCCTTTTTGTTACACGAATTGCGTTTGACGCACGCGGCTGCACTGCGAGAGGGAAAAGGTTACACGATGCCCCTTTGCCGGCAGGACAAACAGGTTTCTATTCATGCAAAGGCCTCCTTTGACAGCGGTTTTTGCAGCTTTCCTCTCGTGGTTGCATGTGTGCGTCACTATTCCTATCTTACCCTTTTTCTTATGTAAAATCAACCTAAAATCGGTCAATTCACTTCATTTTCGGAAAAAACGACAAGAAAACCGTTTTGCAAAGGTTGTTTTTGTCATTTTTCAAAAAGCAGCTTGACAAACCGGACAAAACAAGCTATACTTCACCCAATACAAAATTGTGAGGTTTTTCCCATGCGTTTATTTGCAGCAGCTTTTTATTACGCTTATGGCTATTTCTTCTTTATGAGGAATGGCCGTCTTTGTCGTGCTTTGGCTGCAGGAAACGCATAAAAATTCCTGCTGACAAACGCCCCGGCAGACGGTTTGCTCCGTCGGCCGGGGCGTTTTTTGATTTTGTATTGAATATTAAAAATAATACAGTTTGTATTATCAAATTCAGGCCGAACCCGCTTCGTGCCGCAAAGAGGAAAGGAAAGTAGTTATGATTATCATTCTCAAACAAACCGCAAAACAAGAAGACATTGCCGCACTGCGCGGCGCGCTGGAAGGTTCGGGCCTGTCCATTCACGACTCGAAGGGCACCGAAACCCACATTTTGGGTTTAATCGGCGACACCTCCTGCGTGGATGTAAATGCACTTCTCGCGAATGACGCAGTAGAAGATGTCAAACGCGTCAGCGAGGGCTACAAAAAAGCCAACCGCAAATTCCACCCGGAGGATACCGTCGTGAACATCGGCGGCCACAAAATCGGCGGCGGACACTTTGCCGTCATTGCCGGGCCGTGCAGTGTGGAAAGCGAGGAGCAGATCATCTCCGTCGCGCGCGACGTAAAAGAAAGCGGCGCAGGGCTTTTGCGCGGCGGCGCGTTCAAGCCCCGCACCTCCCCCTATGCGTTCCAAGGCATGCGCGCCGAAGGGCTGGAGCTTTTGCGCAAAGCCCGCGAAGCAACAGGAATGCCCATTGTGACAGAGATTATGAACACCGAGCACATCCCGATGTTCTCCGACGTAGACGTGATTCAAGTGGGCGCGCGCAACATGCAGAACTTCGAGCTTTTGAAAGAGCTTGGCAAGCTGAAAAACCCCATTTTGCTCAAACGCGGCCTTTCCGCCACCATTGAAGAATGGCTGATGAGCGCCGAGTACATTATGAGCGAGGGCAACGAAAACGTCATTTTGTGCGAGCGCGGCATCCGCACGTTTGAAACCTCCATGCGCAATACGCTGGATATCTCGGCCGTGCCGATGCTGAAGGCAAAAACGCACTTGCCCGTTGTGGTTGACCCCAGCCACGCCGCGGGCCTTTCGTGGATGGTGGAACCGCTTGCCATGGCGGCGATTGCCGCGGGCGCAGACGGCCTGATGATTGAAGTGCATAACGACCCGGCACACGCCAAAAGCGACGGCGCACAAAGCCTGACCCCGGCGGCATTCGACGCGCTGATGAAAAAAGCGGTGCCCGCGCTTTCTTTCTTCGGAAAAACGCTGAACTGAAACCGCTTTCGCGCAAGCCGCCTTCTCTGTTTTCCTCCGCCAAAAAACGCCCGATATTGCTTGCCTTGCCCCTCTCCATGGGCTATAATAAGGACAAACCAATACGGGCTGTCCGCACGGGCGGCTTGCCAAAAGGGGGATGACTTATGAACTTGTTTTTTTCCTGTGATATGGAAGGCTGCTGCGGCGTGACAAGCTGGCTTGACACCGGCGATGAAGGCCAGGATTATAACGCTTTTGCGGCGGCACAGCAGCGCATGACCTGTGAAACCGCTGCGGCGTGCGCCGCCGCCGTGGACGCACAGGCTGCGCGCATTCTGGTAAAGGACGCGCACGGCCTTGGGCGCAACATTGACCTTGCGGCCCTGCCGGAAGAAGTTCAGGTCAACCGCGGCTGGTCGGGCGATATTTACGGTATGATGAGCGGGATTCAACGCGGCGAATGGGATGCGGTTTGTTTGATTGGTTATCATTCGGGCGCAGGCTTCGGCGGCAGTCCTTTGGGCCATACGCTCAGCCGGGAAATTGATTCGCTGGAAATCAACGGCGCATTGGTGGACGAGCTGACGCTCAGCGCCTACACCGCCGCCTACTTCGGCGTTCCCGTGTGTTTTGTTTCGGGCGATGCGGGAGTGTGTGCGCAGGCCCGCTCTCTGATTCCCGGCGTCGCTGCGGTTCCCACAGGAAAAGGAGAAGGCGGCTCTGTCACTTGTCTGCACCCGGCACTGGCCGAAACGCGCATCCATGATACCCTGCTGGAACAGCTGAACAGCGGCGCGTATGAGCAGTGCCGCGTGGATCTGCCCGCTTCGTTTGACGTTTATGTTCGTTATCGAAACGAACCCGACGCTTATGCCGCCAGCTTTTACCCCGGCGCAGAGCTTTCGGACGAAAAAACACTGCATTTTTCCTCGTCGGATTTTTGCGAGGTGTTAAGACTGTTTCATTTTACACTTTGAACAGATTGTATTGTATTAAATATATAATACTAATTGTATTTTTCAAAAAGTATTACCGTAAGAAAAAACCGCTTTTGGCAAGAGGGCCTCGCTCTCTTGCCTCTTTGCGTCAAAGCGCAGAACTCCCGAGATAAAAGCGGTTCGGCGCATTAAATACAAAATGTATTGATTATTTTATTATATACTTTTCGTTTAAAATGAGAGATTGTTTTGAATCAGAAAGAACGCATGATTGCGGGGCTTTTGTACCGCGCCGATAAAGACGGCCTGCCTGAGGAGCGGATCAACGCGCAAATGCTTTGCTATACTTACAACCAAACGCCGCCGAATCAATATGAAAAGCGCGTGCAGCTGTTAGACGCACTTTTGGGCAGCCACGGAAAAAATGTATGGATTGAAGCGCCGTTTCGCTGTGACTACGGCAGCAACATTCATGTGGGCGAAAATTTTTATGCCAATTACGACTGCATTTTTCTTGATGTTGCGCCCATTACCATCGGCAGCGGCGTGATGCTGGCCCCGCGCGTAGGCATTTACACCGCCGGACACCCGGTGCATCCCGAAACGCGCAATTCCGGCTGGGAATTCGGCCGTCCGGTGCGCATTGGGGATAACAGCTGGATTGGTGCAAATGTCGTTATTTGCCCCGGCGTCACCATCGGAGCAAACTGCGTAATCGGCGCGGGAAGCGTTGTTACAAAAGACATCCCCGACAACAGCTTGGCGGTGGGCAACCCCTGCCGTGTTCTGCGCGAAATTACCGAAGCCGACCGAAACACCTATTTCCGCGGCGAAACGCCTGATATTCCGCTGGATTTGCCGCAAGAATAACCGCAAGCCCAAAAGGGAGAGGGAAAGCCTGTACAGGCTTTCCCTCTCCCTTTTTTCTTTTCCAATAAAAGGTATTACACGATTTCCAGCACCCGCTGTTCGGGCACAATGCTGTTAATTCCGCCGTGCGTCTGCGTAGACAAGCTTGCCGCACAGCACGCAAAGCGCGTCACGGCAAAAAGCTCGTCGGCAGAAAGCTCGCCGGGGGCTTTGCCCAAGCGCAGAAAACGGCTCATCGCACTGCCGCCGAAAATATCGCCCGCGCCCGTGGTATCCACCACATGAATTCCGTCCGGCGAAGAAACCTCGACGCCTCCTTGCCGATTTGCCGTGTAACAGCCTTTCGGCCCCAGCGTTGCATACACCAGCTGCACGCCGTACTCCGAAAGCAGCTTTTTCGCGCCGTCCTCGGGCGAAAGGCCCCATAAGAATTCAATTTCCTCGTCGCTGATTTTTACAATATCCGCTTTGCGCAAACCCCATTCAATCTGCTCTTTTGCGGCGGCATCGCTCGGCCACAGCGGTTTTCGCAAATTGGGGTCAAAACTAATGAGCTTCCCTTGCTTTTTGGCATATTCAACGGCGGCAGCCGTCGCACTGCGCGCGGGCTCCTCCGTCAAGCTGAGTGTTCCAAAATGAAACACCTTACATTCGTCAATCAAAGAAAAATCAAGCTCGTCTTCCCGCAGGCAGCTGTCTGCACCGGGCTTTCTTACAAAGCTGAAGGAACGGTTTCCCTCTGCATCCAGCGTAACAAAAGCCATCGTTGTAAAAACGCCGGGGTCAACGAGAACACCGCTGGTTTCAATGCCGCGTTCTTCTAAGGTTCGGCGCAAAAGCACACCAAAACCATCGTCGCCCACTTTACCCAGCAAGGCGGTGGCGCAGCCGTAGGCTTGCAGCGCAGCCAAAAAATTGCCCGGCGCACCGCCCGGCTGTGCCTTTAAGGTCGGATAACCGGCTTCGTCGGCCGAAACCGGGGCAAAATCAATCAACAGTTCTCCCAGTGCAACAACATCTTTCATGCGAATAACTCCTTTCCATTCTGGCTGCACAGGCTTGCACGCTTTCCCGCCGTGAAACGCCCTGCGCTTATTTTTCTTCGCCTATTTCACCGTCTTTCGTGGTGCCGCCGGGCTGGTAGCGAACCGGCAGGCATACCAAAGGCGGCAAACCCGTAAAGTCATTGGACAGCACCATGCTGACCGCCGTTTCGGCCAGCTCCGGCACGGGCTGTACAATCGTGGAGCAAATATAGTCCTTGTCGCCAAACATGCGAATGCCGTCAAAGCCAATGATCTGCACATCTTCGGGCACACGCAGCCCCAGCGACTTCACAATGCGCTCCATTTGCCAAGCCATCAAGTCGGTGCCGCAGAAAAGCCCGTCAAGCGGGGTGTCCGTTTCCAGCAAATTGCGGCGCAAAAAGGCCTCAAATTCCGCCATAGGCGTATCATCCGGCATATTGCAAAGCTCATAAGGCAGCCCAGCCTGCGTACATCCGCTCACAAAGCCGTCAATGCGCTTGCTGGGCTCGTTGGTTAACGAGGAACCTGTGCGCAGGCATGCCACGCGCCGGCATCCCAGCTCGGCCAGCTTTTGAGCCGCTAGCTGACCGCCGCCGAAGTTGTCAGATGCAACACACGGCACAGAAACGCTGAAAAACCGGTCAATCGTGACAAACGGGATTCCAACGGGAATATTTAAGTTCGGATTATAAGTAAGTGCGATGATGCCGTCTACGCGGTTATGCACCACCATGTCGATAAATTCCTGCTCCCGGTTTCGGTCGTACTCGGTAAAGCAAAGCATCATTTTATAGCCGCGGCGCTCCAGCACCATATTGATATGGTGGGTCAGCAGCGCAAAAAAAGGCGCAATCGTGTTGGGAATAATGAGCGCAATGGTGCTTGTTCGCTTGCTTTTAAGAGCCTTTGCGCTGGGGTTCACCTGATAATTCAGCTTTTTTACCGCCTGCTCTACTTTTAACCGGTAGCTTTCGCCCACGGGAATGCCGTTGATCACCTTCGACACTGTTCCGAGTGCCACGCCTGCTTCGCGGGCTACATCGCTCATGGTAGCGGCTTGCTTTTCTCCTTTCACAGCGGTTTCACCTCGGTTTCTTATCATTGCCCCTATTATACTTCCTTTCCCTTTTTCTGTAAAGCATTTCATGAAAATTATTATAGAACTTCATATTGTTCTTGAAATTTTATAGGCAAATTTGACAATTAAAATCTAATTTAATTGTGTTTTTCGCCAAAACAATTTAATTTTAATTGATTTTTTTATGATTAGCATTGACTTTATGGAAAAAGAGTGATATTTTTGTTTCACAAGGTTTATGAAACGATTCATGAAGCGAATAGAAAAAGGAGGAACCCGCATGAACAAGTCGCGCAGTGCGCCGGCGGCCGGCGGTGTAATCGCTCACCGCAAGCCGCTCAAACAACGCCTTATTGAAAACTGGCAGCTTTATTTGCTGCTGCTCATCCCCGTCATCCTCACCATTGTATATAAGTACGGGCCGATGTACGGCATTCAAATTGCGTTCCGCGATTTCAAAGCCAGCCGCGGGATTTTCGGCAGTGAGTGGGTCGGCTTAGAGTGGTTCGAGGAATTTTTCTCTTCCCCTAACTGCTGGCGCATGATTAAAAACACGGTGCTTTTAAGCTTGTACAGCCTGCTTTGGAGCTTCCCCGTGCCAATCATTTTGGCGCTCGCGCTCAACCAGCTTCGGTTTCATCGTTTCAAACGATTGGTGCAAACCGTTTTGTATGCGCCGCACTTTATTTCGATGATGATTATCTGCGGCATGCTGCGCATCTTTTTAAGCCCGTCAGGCGGCTTAATCAACCTCCTGCTCGGCACCAGCATCGACTTTTTAAATCAGAGCGACATGTTCCGCACCATCTATGTTGCCAGCGGCATCTGGCAGGAGGCAGGATGGGGCGCGATTATCTACTTAGCCACGCTGTCGAGCGTTGATACCGCACTGTATGAAGCCGCCAAGGTAGACGGCGCGTCGGTGTTCCAGCGCATTTTGCACATTGACCTGCCCGCTTTGGTTCCCATGGCTGTTTTGCAGCTGATTTTAAGCGCCAGCAACCTGATGAACATCGGCTTTGAAAAAGTATTCCTTCTGCAAACCGACTTGAACAAGGCCACGAGCGACATCATTGCCGTGTATGTGTATGAGCAGGGCATCCAGCGCGCACAGTACAGCTATTCGACCGCCATCGGTCTGTTCAACACAGCAGTGAATATTGTTCTTTTGATTGTCGTGAGCAAAATTGCCAAAAAGCTCAGCGACGTACAGTTTGTATAAAGGAGGAGTCTGAATGTCCAGCCACAGCCCAAAATTAAAGCAAACGCCCCCGGGCCTTTCCGACCGTGCGAGCGATATCATTTTAGTGGTTCTCTGCCTTGCCATTTTACTGGTGGTTGCGTATCCGCTGTATTATGTGCTGGTTGCCTCTTTTTCCGACCCGTATGACGTTTACGCCGGAAAAACGTTTCTTTTGCCCAGTCAATTCTCGTTCGAAGGATATGCCGCCGTGTTTTCCGACGACAGCATTTTGACGGGCTATGCAAACAGCATCTGGTACACCGTCATCGGCACCGTTTTTTCCGTCGCGATGATTTATATGACGGCCTATCCTCTTTCCAATCCGGATTTGCCCGGCCGCAAGTTTTTTAATATTTTCTTTGTCATTACCATGTATTTCGGCGGCGGCTTAATTCCCACTTATCTTATTGTGAAAAACACCGGCCTCATCAACACCACTTGGGCCATGTTTCTTCCCGGCGGCGTGGCGGTGTCGAATATGATTATCGCGCGCAACTTTTTTGAAACCAGCATTCCGAAAGAGCTGAAAGAAGCCTGCGAAATTGACGGCGCATCGAAGCTGCGCATGTTTTTCAGCATTATCATTCCCCTATCAAAACCCATTATGGCCGTGATGGTTGTGTTCAGCATGGTTGCCTATTGGAACGACTGGTTTACCGCGTTGATTTACATGACGGGCGAAGGCCGCGCACCGCTGCCGCTGGTACTGCGCAATATCTTGATTGCCAGCGAAACCTCCGCCAGCCAAGCCAGCATGATTTCCGGCGGATACGCCGAGCTAAACAAACTCACCGAGATGATTAAGTTCGCTTCGATTATCGTAGCGGCCGCGCCCATGCTGGTGATTTATCCCTTTGTGCAAAAGTATTTTGAGCAGGGCTTTATGGCGGGTGCCGTAAAGGGCTGAGCAACTGCTCCGTGCACTTTCATTCAACTTGTTTTTTGTGCCACTGACATTCATCAATTTAAAAAAGGAGAAGAACTATGAAAACACTTGCGAAACGAATTGCCGCAGGCACCGCGCTTGCAGCCATGATGACAAGCCTCATCGGCTGCGGCGGTACCAGCCAAAACCAAGTAGAACCGGGAACGGTGAATCCCAATACCGAGCAGACTTCTTTCAAAATCATCAGCGGCATTTCGGCCCTGTCCGGCGGCTATGACGCAAACTCCGTTTTAAAAGAGATGTCCGAAAACGCGGGAATTTCCCTCACTTGGGAAACCATGAGCGATTCTTTGGCCGAACAGGTGAATATTCGTATTGCGGGCAACGATCTTCCCGACGCGTTCAACGGCGTGGGCTTCAGCAACTACGAGCTGACGAATTACGGCGAGGATGGAACGCTGATTGACTTAACGCCCTATATCACAGAAGAATACATGCCGAATTTGACCAAAATTTTGGAGGAGCATCCCGACATCCGCGCGGCCATCACGATGGACAACGGCTGCATTTACGGCCTGCCCGCAGGAGAGCAGATGGGAACGGCGGGCATCGGCAAGGAAAATGATTATAACATTTACACCGTGCCGCAGTATTCCATGATTAACAAAGCTTGGCTGGATGACCTCGGCTTGGAAGTTCCCACCACACTTGACGAGCTGCACGATGTACTCGTTGCGTTCAAAGAAAATGATATGAGCGCCAAATATTACGGCAACGACAAGGGAACCACCGTTCCGATGTCATTCGGCATCGACCAGTGGTGCTGGGGGCAGAACATCTTCTATGCGGGGTTCGGTTTTACCAACTGGACAAACGATATTTGCACCGACCTGCTGCTCCAGCCGGACGGCACCGTCAACTTTGTGAGCGATGACGACAATTACCGCGCCGCGCTGGAATACTTCCACAACTGGTTTGCCGAGGGGCTGATTGACCAGGAAGCCTTCAGCCAGACGGACACGCAGTACATGGCAAAATGTGCGCAGGGCAATGTCGGCGTTGCCACCTGGTGGTACATTGAGGAGCTGATGGGTGAGCACGCCGAGGACTACGTTTTCCTGCCGGTTCTCGAAGGCCCGGACGGCAGCTATAACGTCACCGTGCGCGACGGCGGCGGCATTAACTCCGGCAATTTGAGCATCACCTCTGCTTGTGAAAGCCCGATCAATCTGTTAAAATTCTATGACCAATGGTATGCCCCTGAAAATGTGATGCAGCTGCAATACGGCCCCATTGATGTTTACTTTACCAGCCAGGATGAAAACGGCCTGTGGCAAAGCATCACCGACGAAGAAGCACAAGAAAAGTTCGGCAAGAGCGCCGGCGAAGTCAAGAGCGAATATGAAGTGTACGGCCCGAAGCTGATTCTCTCGGACTATTATGCAAACACCTTTGAGATGGATCCGCGCGCTGTTGACCGCTTGACCGACCTGTACGACTATTGGATGCCTTTTGTAAAAGATACGACTGCCTATCCGATTGACTGTGTTTACATGCAGGATGAGCTGGACACCATTGACAAGTATCGCGTCGATTTTGAAAACTTTGTATCGGAGCAGGAGGCTCTTTGGCTGCGCGACGGCGGCATTACCGACGAAAGCTGGAACGCTTACAAAGAAGCGCTGAACAGCTACGGTTTGGAAGAGCTGCTGCAAACGTACCAAAGCGCTTATGACCGCTATGTGCAAGTATCCGGCGATGCGTCGGCAGACGCACAAAGCGCCGCCTAAACCGGCGCGATTGCCCAAGAAAGAGAGGTATCCCCTTTATGTCGTGTTCCCAAAGTAAGCTGGAACAAGCCCGCGCCTATGAAGCCCGCGAGAGCGCACAGATTCCGGCGCAAAGCCGCCCCCAATTCCACTTAACGCCGTGGGTGGGCTGGATGAACGACCCCAACGGGTTTTGCTATTACAACGGCGCTTATCACTTATTTTATCAATATCACCCCTATGACACCGTTTGGGGGCCGATGCACTGGGGGCACGCTTCCAGCACCGACCTGCTGCACTGGACACATTTGCCCTGCGCGCTTGCACCCGACAGCCCCGCCGACGAAAAGGGCTGTTTTTCCGGCACGGCGCTGCCGCTGGAAGATGGCCGGCTGATGCTGCTTTACACCGGCGTACAGGAAAACGAAAAAGGCGAAGTGCGTCAGCTGCAATGCCTTGCGATTGGCGACGGGGTGGATTTTACAAAAGACATCCAAAACCCTGTGATCGGTGAAAGCCACCTGCCCGAAGGTGCAAGCGCCGTCGATTTCCGCGACCCGAAAATCTGGTACGAAGACGGGCTTTATCAGTGCGTTGTTTCCACGCGCGACGCAAAAGATCAAGGACGCATTTTGCTGTATCAAAGCGCGGATGCGCGCCGCTGGGAATATCGCACCACCTTGGATACCTGCCGCAATGAATACGGCAAAATGTGGGAATGCCCGGACTTTTTTTCGCTGGACGGCCGCCAGCTGTTGCTGGTCAGCCCGCAGGAGATGGCGGGCAGCCCGGACGGTGAGTTTCACCCCGGCTTTGGCACCGTTGCACTCTTAGGCCATTATGATAAAACCACTTTGCGCTTTACGCGTGAAGCGGTGCAGGCAATTGATTACGGCACCGATTTTTACGCCCCGCAAACGGTGCAGGCGCCCGATGGCCGCCGCATCATGATTGGGTGGATGCAAAACTGGGCGACGGTCAACGATACACCGCGCCGCAGCAAGTGGTTTGGCTGCATGACGCTGCCGCGCGAGCTTTCGGTGCAAAACGGGCGGCTGTATCAGCGCCCTGTGCGGGAATTAGAAAACCTGTGGAAAAGCACGGTTCAGCACAGCGAAACGCTGAACGGCCGCGCGGTGTATGAGGATATGGCCGGGCGCAGCTTTGACTGCACCGTGGTGCTGGATGCAGCGGCCAGCCCGGAGTGCCGCCGCTTTGCGCTGCACTTTGCCGAGGACGCACAGCACAGCACCCGTGTGGAGTGGGATGCTGTGCGCGGTGAATTGGTGTTTGACCGCAGTTTGTGCGGCACGCGCTGTGACATGCCGCACATCCGCCGCGTGAAAATTGCGCCGCAGGACGGCAAGCTCTCTTTGCGGCTGATTCTCGACGGAAACTGTGCTGAGTTTTTCGTCAACGACGGCGCATATGCTTTCAGCGCCATCGTGGACACCCCGCCCGAAGCTGACGGCATTTCCCTGCACAGCGACGGAGCCGCTTTGATTGATGTTACCTATCACGCCCTTTGAGTGTTGTTTGACAGCACAAACAAATTGAATTAAGACAAAAAGCGCATGCGCCTTCCTTTGCGGAAAGCACATGCGCTTTTCTTTTTCCTTCTTTACGGATACAGGCCGACATGCACGACATTGTCGGTTTTTTCCGCCCAGCGCAGCAGCGTGTTTGCCGCTTCGCGCGTGATGGCGGTGTCCTCCGTCATCTGTTCCGTGCACCGTTCAATGGCACACGCGCGAGCCTCTAAGCGGGAAGTGCGCTCATCGAGCGCCGCCACCCGGCTTTCCAGCGCCGTCAGTTTGTCGTCCAGCTTGTCCAGCTTTTGCAAAATCAGCTGCAAGGCGTTCTGCTCGTCCATGCCGTTCCCCCTCATTCTTTGCCCGAAAGCTTTTCGTTATTCTTCCGGCGTCTCTTCGCCGTTCTGCGGCAGGCACACCGCGATCGCCAGCTCATCGAGCTGTTTTTCGTCCACACGCTCCGGGCAGCCCGTCATCGGCTCACCCGCGTTTTGCACCTTCGGGAAGGCGATCACGTCGCGGATGGAATCGCGCTTCAGCATCAGCATGACAAGACGGTCAAAGCCGAAAGCCATGCCGCCGTGGGGCGGCGCACCGTAGCGGTAAGCCTCCGTTAAGAAGCCGAAGCTCTCCTCTGCGCGCTCCGGCGTAAAGCCCAGTGCGGCGAACATGCGGCTTTGCAATGCGGGGTCGTTGATACGAATCGAGCCGCCGCCCACTTCGCAGCCATTGAGCACCATATCGTAAGCCTTGGCACGGCAGTTTGCCGGGTCGCTTTCCAGACGGTCAAGGTCTTCGTCCTTAGGCATCGTAAACGGGTGGTGCTTTGCCACATAGCGGCCGTTCTCCTCGTCGTACTCGAACAAGGGGAAATCCGTCACCCACAGGAACGCAAAAGCGTCTTTGTCAATGAGTTCAAATTTCTCGCCGATGGCAAGGCGCACCGCACCCAGCACCGTGCAGGCCTTTTCCCAAGAAGCGTCGGCGGCAATCAACAGCACGTCGCCCCGCTCCATGCCTGCGGCGGCATAAAGCGCCTGCTTTTCTTCCTCTGTGAGGAATTTTTCAAAGCTGGAAGAGCAAGCCTCGCTTGTCCAGCGCGTGTAGGCAAGGCCCTTTGCGCCGTAGGTTTTCGCCACTTCCACCAATTTGTCAATCTCTTTGCGGGTGAGCTTGTCCGCCATGCCTTTCGCAACGAGTGCACGGACGCTGCCGCGGGCCTGCACCGCCGACCGGAACACCACAAAGGTGCTGTCTTTGACGGCTTCGGTCACGTCGCAAAGCTCCAGCCCAAAGCGCATATCGGGCTTATCGGAACCGAAGCGGTTCATTGCCTCGCGGTAGGGCATGCGCAAAAACGGGGTTTGAACGTCTACGCCCAGCACCTCGCGGAACACGCGCTTGACAAGGCCCTCGTTCATCGTCATTACGTCGTCCTCCGTGACGAAGGACATCTCCATATCCACTTGGGTAAACTCCGGCTGGCGGTCGGCGCGCAAGTCCTCGTCGCGGAAGCAGCGCACAATCTGGAAATAGCGGTCAAAGCCGGAGAGCATCAAAATCTGCTTATACAGTTGCGGCGACTGCGGCAGGGCATAAAAGCGCCCCTGCTGAACGCGGCTGGGCACTAAGTAATCGCGCGCGCCTTCGGGCGTCGATTTAATCAGCATCGGCGTTTCGATTTCGTAAAAATGATTTTCTTCATAATAGTCGCGAATCACTTTGCCGATTTTCGAGCGCATCACAATGGGCTCGTGCATGCTGGGACGGCGCAGGTCAAGATAGCGATATTTTAAACGCAGCTGATCGTTGACGTTGATTTCGTCGCGAATTTCAAACGGAGTGGTCTGCGCTTCGCTCAGCACGCGCAGCTCGGTGACAAACAGTTCCACCTCGCCGGTGGGAATCTTATCTGTTTTTGCCTCGCGCTCACGGAGCACGCCTTTTGCCATGACAACGTACTCGGTTTTTAAATGCGATGCTTTTTCAAACACGTCTTTTGCGGTGGAATCATCGAAAATCAACTGCAAAAGCCCGGTGGTATCGCGCAGGTCGGCAAAAATCACGCCGCCCTTGTCGCGGCATTTCGCAATCGAGCCTGCCACTGTCATTTCCGTACCTGCGTCTTGTGCGCGCAGTGCGCCCACGTAGTGCGTGCGGCGCAAATTCCCCATTGTTTCCATGTTGTTCTTCCTTTCACAGCTTTCGTTGCTGTTGCAAAATCTTCCAGACGCCGCACGTTTTCCGGCGGCTTTGGCAAAGTGCCTCGCCTGTTTCACGGCACCGCCGGACGCTTTGCCGTCCGTGTGTCTGCGTATCTTTCAGTATACCGCGTTTTGCCTGTTTTCGCAAGAGTCTTCGTCAGGCTCCCTCTTCGCAAAAACGCCGCATGGCATCCGCATCGCTTAAAATGATTTTGCCGCGCGTCACGCGCACAAGACCCTCGGCGGAAAGCAGCTTGAGCTGGCGGCTCACCACCTCGCGCGCCGTACCGATATGGTGTGCAATTTCTTCATGCGTCAAGGCCAATTCTCCGCCCGCCGAAAGCTCTGCTTCTTCCAGCAAAAATGAACCGATGCGCTGCGCGAGGCTTTGGTTCATCCACTGCTCCATAATCTCCATTAGGTCTGACACACGCTGTGCCAAAAGCTCGGCGGTATAATTGGCCGCCGCCAAATTTTCGCGGCGAAGCTTATCGTAAACCGGCGCGGGAATCAAAAGAAACTCCGTGTCTTCCTGTGCTTCGAGCATGATTTCAAACGATGCACTGCGGAATAAGCAAGAAGCCGAAAACAAGCACATGTCATACGCCAGCAATCGAAACAGCGTCACTTCACGCCCTTGCCGCGACGTGGTATACACGCGCACACGCCCGCTGACAACCGCCACCAGCCCCACACAGCTCTCCTTTGCGTTGATACGGCTTTTTGCGGCACAGCGCTGGAGCTGTGCCGCCTGCTGTAAGGCGCCGCGCTGCCCGGCGGTCAAGTCTTGCCAAAAAGGGAAAAATTGTGCAACCTGCATGCTGAATCCTCCGTTTCGTGATAATATCACGTTGTTCTTTTTGCCATTTTGCTATAATACGCACCATCATAAAAAGGATGGTGAAACCATGAAAAAACGAAAAGCAACGGTAGACGCCGGGCGCTGTGTCGCGTGCGGCACTTGTGTCAAAGTGTGTCCGATGGACGCAATCCATGTTGTACACGGCACACACGCCGAAGTTTCGTTTGAAGCCTGCGTGGGCTGCGGAAAATGCGCCAAAGAATGCCCCGCTGATGTCATTCACATTCAGGAGGTAACGCTGTGAAGCAAAAACAAAAACATTGGTACGATTATCTTTGGGTGACGTCTGCTTTGTATCTCGCCCTCGGTTTTTTTAACATCACATTCGCGTGGCTGGGGCTTTTGTGCTTTTTTATTCCGCTTTTGATGTCGCTGTTCGGCGCCGACAAAGGTTACTGCAACCGCTACTGCGGGCGCGGCCAGCTGTTTTCTTTGCTGGGCAATCGCTTCAAGCTTTCCCGCCGCCTGCCGATGCCCCGCTTTCTTTCTTCCGTGTGGTTTCGCTACGGATTTTTGATATTTTTTCTTGTCATGTTCGGCGCGATGCTCTTTTCCAGCTACCTTGTGTTCTCCGGCACGCGCGATTTGCAGGAAGCGGTAACGCTGCTTTGGACGTTCCGTCTTCCGTGGCACTTTGCCGCCGCGTTCGAGGGTGTTCCCGCGTGGGCCGCACAGTTTGCCTTCGGCTTTTACAGCGTCATGTTTACCTCCAGCTTTCTGGGCCTTGTGATGATGCTGCTGTTTAAGCCGCGTGCTTGGTGCGCCGTGTGCCCGATGGGAACCATGACACAGGCTGTGTGCAAAGTGAAGCACCGCTCTTAACGGTACTTTTATTATAGCACCCAAAGGCAATCTCCGCATCGTTGGTGCAGGGATTGGAAACTGTCGAAAAACTGCCGCCTGATTCAGAAAGAGCCGGACTGCAAGGGGAAAAAGGCTTGGAAAAGGGGGCTAGCCCTCTTTTCCATTTGAAACAGGGACATCGTTTGTGAAAAAGCAAAGCTTTTTCACAAACTGCAATCCCCGCACCGTTGGTGCGGGGATTGTTCTCTTTTCTTTGTTTTTGGCGCGTTTACACCTGCGGCAGCGTCACACAGCAAACAACGGCTGCGCCGCGCCGAATCAGATACACCGTTGTGCGCGCGCCGTCCGGCAGTTCGGCCGGCAGGTCCACCCCGCCGTGCTGATCGGCGCGGAAAAACAAAAATTGTTTGTGGGCCGTCGTGGCATAGGCATTTCCGTCCGGCACCGTACAGCACAAGGTGTACGGCTCTTCCTCGGAAATGCGGCAAGGCTCACCCCTTAAATAAAGCGTGTAGTCGCCGTGCTCCTCATTAAAGCGCAGCTCGCCCGGCAAGCGCTCCGGCAAGGCGGCCCGGTCCACTTTATCCTGCACAAAAATCGCAAGGCCCACATAGTGCTTACAAAACTCCTCCAGCGTCCAAACGCGCGAGGTATCCGCATCGTCGTAAGCGTCGGAATCCATCATTTCAACGGTCTGCATGCCGTCCGCGTCCGTGTCCATGCCGCGCACACTCACCCAGCGGAAGCGCTCCTCCTGCTTTAACAGCGCCGCACAGGCAAACCCGTTTTTGATTTCCGTCTTCAGCTCTGCCAAAGTGCAGAACACGGGGTAAGCGGTGTAGCCGTAGCAGCCGGCAAAGGCCGCCGCAAACGGAACGCTGACGCCATCGCCCTCCATACAGCCATACGCGGCTTCTTCGGGCAGAACATCATCGCCCCGGCGGTTCATCAGACACACCAGCGCCGCCGCAAGCGACATTTGGCGCGAAAGCGCGGGATCTCTGCGCCGCGCGGCATAACCCGGCGCATGAACATTGCGGCGATACAGCGGCTCGTCCTCCTCCTCGCGGTTGTACGCGCCGATGCCGGACACGCTCAAAAGACGCAGACGCGGGCTTTCTCCGCCGCCGTTTGCATGCAGAATGACGCGCACTTGAAACGCCTGCGCAAAGCTTTGCTTCATCACCACAACGCCGCTTTGCACACTTGCCGTGTCATTTTCCGTGCACTTCAAGGGCTTTGCGCACACACTGCTCCACCATGCGCAGTCCAGCCAAGCGCTCCATGTCTCTCCGGCTTTTACACGCATCTGCACCTGAACCGAGGTTCCCACGGGTGTGAAGGCATTCCAGCCCGGAACCAGTGCTTCCCATGCTTCTACCGCAATTTCCGGCGTTTCAAAAATGCCGGTGTAGCAATCCTCTTTCAGCACAAGCGCATTTTCTTCAAAAAGCACATCCTCCAGACACTCAGGCGCAAAATCCTCCGCCTTTGTCCAAAGATACCGCTGTTTGCACATAGTCAGCTTCCTTTCTTTCGCTGCAAAAGTGGTTGTTGTGATACATGATATCCCAAGCCCTTAAAAAAGTCAAGAAAAGCCTTTTTTCGCCTTTTCACACATTGCCCTTTGCCTGCTTATACTGAATGAGAACTGTTTGCAAAGGAGTGAATGGCAATGCCTTTCTTTTTATCCGCCGGCGCGGGCGTCGGCGCAACATTTTTCCTCAGTATATGCGGGGCCGTACTCGCGGTGTTCCTTGGGCGTTCTAAGGCAAGCCCCGCAGCAGGACGCATTTTTTCCGGCTTTGCCTGCGGCGTCATGACCGCGGCACTGGTGTTCAGCCTGCTGATGCCTGCCATTGAAATGAGCACCGCGCAGGGCGTTTTTTCCGTTGTGCCCGCGCTCGGAGGCTTTCTTTTAGGCGGCGTTTTTTTATTGGTTCTCGACTTGTGGCCCGGCGGCAATGAGCACCGCGGCCTTTGTGCGCGCACACGGCTGATGCTGGTGGTCGGCCTTCACAACGTGCCGCAGGGAATGGCGGTTGCCTTGTCTTGCGCCATGGCGGCACAGGCCTCTTCCGGCACGCTTTCCTTTATGAGCGCCACCACTCTGGCCGTGGGCATTGGCGTGCAGAACATTCCCGAAAACATGGCGCTGGCACTGGGCCTTCGCGCAAGCGGCCTTGGCGGGCGCAAAGCCTTTCTTTTCACGGCTGCCACCGCCGCCGTAGAGCCGCTGGCGGGCCTGCTGGCCGTCGGGGCGCTCGGCGCGGCGCAAAATGCACTGCCGTGGTTTTTGGGCTTTGCGGCGGGAGCGATGCTGTACGCCGTCGCCGATGATTTTATGCCGTGCAGCGCAGGCGGACAGCACGAGGGCACCGCCGCGTGTCTATTGGGCTTTGCACTGATGCTGCTGCTCGACGCGGCACTCGGCGGCTGAGCTGCTGCATCTGGATATTTTTTCCAAAAACTGCCATGCTGGAAATATGGGCAAGTTTCCATTATAATAAACATAAAAAGAGTGCAAAGTTTTTCGCATCTTTTGCCAAACCCCCTCAAAATTCCGTAAAAAGGAGGATTTTATGGAAATTGCACCCATTCCTATTACATCTATGCGCCTGCGGCTGGACACCGAACCGCTGGAGGCAGAGCGCCTCGGCGCTGTGGAGTACCGCACGCCGCACGGCAGCGGCATTTTTTTCGTATTTTTAAAAACTGAAAGCGATATGCCCGATATCCAAGCGCTTTGCCCGGTGAAGCTGATGCAGTGTGCCCAGCCGGAAAAGGGCTGGCAGGTCATCTTCCAGCCCGAAGGCACCGCGCCCGCCGACCGCCCGGCGTTTTCGCTTTCCGAAGAAGAGGCGTCAGCGCTTTTCGAGCGCTTTGGAATTACGATCCCCGCGCCGTCGCCCGTTGGCGCCGTGCCGGCAGCATCCTCCGGTGAAGCGGAGAACGACGAGCCGCCGTTTTAAAAATGCTTTTTCCGTTTTGATACTGCGTTATTTTTGCACCGCATCAACATAAAGCGGCTCGCTCTGTGCATCGTCTGTATAAAAAACGTAGACGGGCGACCATACGCCGGCCTCATCACGGCGGTAAGAAATCTCGTGGCTTCGGATGCTTTGCTCTTTCAGCGAAGCGGCGCTCTGCGCCTGTTCCACGGACAAAAGGGTTACCGTTTCGCCGCGCTCAAGCTGCGGCACCCGGCATTCCAGCGCCTTAACGTTGCCGTTCTCGTCCATCTCAATGGTCAAACGGTCAAAGCAGTAATGATAAAGGCGCTGTTCCAGCGTTTCGCCCGAAACGTCGAAACACTGTGCTGTCTGCGTGTCAGCGCCGTCCCACTTCCATACGCTTGTGCCGGAAAGACGTTCGGCATAAGCCTCTACGGCCTGCCCCAGGGAAAAACTCTGCTCCAGCGGAATTAAAACCGCGTCCTGCGCCTCTACACGCACCGCATCGCTGCGAACGGACAGTTTCCACTCACCCGAAGCGGCGTAAACTTCTTGTCCGGTTTCTTCATAAGCGTCCACCGACACGCCCAGCGCTTTGGCGGTGCGCTCTAACACAACTTTTTCGTCCTCCTGCACGGGTTCGTAGTAGACCGGCAGGGCATCGGGAAGCTCCTCCGACGTTAAACCGGCCGTGGGGTTCATGGAAGCGGCGAGGTCTTCGCCCGCCGCGGCGTCATTCTGCTGCTGTGCACTCACCATCGAGCGCTCTTTAGGCAGTGCCGCAGGCTGGGGGGCGGCAAACGCCTCGGCCTGCGCCGTTTGCGGCATCGGCTGGCTCTGCGCGTCCGCGCCGCTTTGCGGCAAAGAAGGTGTGTTCCACACCTGCCACACCACCGGAATGGCCGCCAGTACCAGCGCCGCCGCGCAGGCAGTGCCCCACATGCGGGAACTGCGCTTTTGACGTGCCAGCCGCAGATACGGCCGCACTGCACGTTCCCCTTCGGCTTTTTTCATCCGCTCCAGCGTTTCGGCGCGAAAAGCTTCGCTTGCCGTTATTTTTTCCGCGGCACTTCGAAAGTCATTTTCAAACATCGTCCATTCCCCCTTCCAGCATTGTTTTCAGCTGCTTTCGCGCACGTGCCATGCGGCTGAGCACTGTATTTTGCGGCACGTCTAAAATCCGTGCAATTTCAGTGGTGTCATAACCTTGAATGTAATAAAGATAAATTACGGCTCTGTATTTTTGCGAAAGCTGCTGCACCGCTTGCATCACGCCGGTTTCCCGCTCGGTAAAATCCTCTTCGGGGAACGCTTCGTCCAGCGCCTGTGTTTTTCGGTGCCACGCACTGCGAAGCACGCTTTTACAGCGGTTCATCGTCACGCGCAAAAACCACGCCTTTTGATGCTCGGCGCTGTCAAACTCCGGCTTTGTGCGGATGAACGCCAAAAATACCTCCTGCGCCGCATCCTCGGCGTCGGCCCGGTTTTTCAGCATCATAAACGCGGTGCGCAATACTAAGTCGCCGTAACATTGCAATACCTCCTGCGCGTCATAAACGACGTGCTGTACGCTTGACGGCATGCTTATCCTCCCCTTTTCCTCTAATACGTTTTAACATCCCTTTTTATTGCGTGAAATTTCTCTTTTTTGTCGAAAACAGTTTCATTGTGTTCACGCTTGTCTGCCTTCCCGCCGTGTACACAAATGTCCCTTGAAAGGAGCTCGCGCCATGAAAAAACAGCAAAAAAACCAAAAGGACAAGCTCTGGCACGGGCGCATCTATTACAATCCCGATGACTCCCGTGTTTTTGTGCAAAAGCGCCCGGGGCTTTGGGCTTGGACCATCAACTTTGCAAATCCTCGCGCTTGGGCACTGGGCGCCGGAGCGGCGGCAGTGCTTGCGGTTCTTTCTTTTTTCTTTCGGCAGTAAGAATTTCATCTTGTTCATTTCACAAAAAAACCTCCTGTGCGGCTTTTTTCTTGCGTACAGGAGGTTTTGCATATTTGCACGTGCCGTTTGCGTATTCCGGCACACCGTCAAGGCGTTTGCGTCGGATTTTCAGGTTCTTTTTCCGGCTCTTTCTTTGGCATCTTTCCAATGCGCTCCGGCTTTTTGGGCGCCGGCTTTGCCGCAGGGCGCACGGGAAGCGTTTCAAACCAGAAGGTACTGCCCTTGCCGGGCTCACTCGCTACGCCGAAGCCAAACCCATGGCTCACCAAAATCGCTTTGGTAATGGAAAGGCCCAGCCCGGTTCCCACTTTGCCCGCGTCGGCGCGCGAACGGTAGTATTTGTCAAAGATATACGGCAAATCCTCTTTCGGGATGCCTGCGCCGTGGTCTTCCACCTCAACGCGCACCGCGCCGCTTTCCTGCGGAATGGCGCGCAGCGCTAAAAAGCCGTCTTCACCGACATGGTGCAGGGCGTTGGCCAGCAGGTTGTGAATCACGCGCTGGAGGCTGTCCGGGTCGGCATAAACCATGCACTCCTTGTCGGCCTCAATGTGCAGGTGACAGCCGCTTTGCTCGCAGATGTTTTCATAGCGGCAGCCCACCTCGTCACACATCTGCGCCAAGTCAAACAGCACTTTATTCGGCTTAATCGTGCCCGACGAATATTTCGAAAGATCCATCACGCTGTTGACAAGCGCTGAAAGCCGGTCGGTTTCATCGACGATGATTTCCAGCTGCTCGTTGCGCTTTTCAGGGTCGTCCCCGTTGATGTCGCGCATCGTTTCGGCGTAGCCTTTAATCAGCGTTAAGGGCGTGCGCAGATCATGGCTGACGTTCGCAATCAAATCGCGCTGAAGCTCGTTGGCACGCGCCACCTCGCCCGCCATGGCGTTGAAGTCCTGCGCCAGCATGCCGATTTCATCGTTTCCGCACGGGGTCACACGCACGTTATAGTTGCCGCGCGCCATCTCACGCGCCGCGTGCGACAGCTGCATCACCGGCCGTGTAAACCAGCGGCTGAACCAATAAGCTCCCGCCACCGCGAACAGCAAAAGCACGGCGGCAATCACCGGCATTTGCAGGCCGATGACCTGCCCGGCCTGTCCGATTCTCTCAAGGTCTGTGGAAACAATTACCGTATATCCGCTCTGCGTGCGGCGGCACACCACTTTTTGCCGCTCAGAACCGTTTTCAATGGTAAAATGGTCGTCGCCGAGCTGCTGCGTGCGCACGCGCAGCGCCGCGGAGTTTTTATTGTCCCAAGAGATTTTCTCTCCCCCGAACATCGACTGCTCTACCGGATGAATCAGGCAGGCATTAGAAGCCAAAAAGTGACCGCCGAATACCCATTGTCCCTGCGGGTTTGCCACTTCGATGCACTTGCCTACCAAAAGGGCTTCATAATCCTTCTCGTAAAAGTGTTCAAGGAAATCCTCGCTGTAGTCTAAGCCGGGCTTTGCGCCTTCCACCTTTCCGGCGGTATCTACCAGCTCTACAAAGGCATCGGCGGTGCGGTTTAAATCGCTGAGAATCCGGTTGTTGTAAAAGAACTCCAGCAGCTGAACATTGAGCACCCACACCAGCGCCAAAAGCAGACCGATGAGCCCCACCATAAACAGCGTCAGCTTCAAGGTGATGGACGGCGTGAGCACCGGGCAGGCGCATGCCTGGCCGTGCGCCTGTTGTTTTCGCTTCACGTTTTTACCTCAGGATCAAATTTGTAGCCGACACCCCACACCGTCACAATGTTGTCGCGGTATTTGCCGAGGTGTCCGCGCAGCATTTTAATGTGTGTATCCACCGTGCGGTCTTCGCCGTAGTAGTCGTAGTTCCACACCTGCTGCAAAATGCGTTCACGGCTGAGGGCAATGCCCTTATTCTGCGTTAAAAAGACAAGCAGATCAAATTCTTTCGGCGTGAGCGGCGCTTCCTCTCCCGCAATCTTTACACTGTGAGAGGCCGTGTCAATCACAAGGTCACCAAACACAATGCTTTCCGGTGTGCTTTGCGCGCGCGGCATCGTGCGCGCCAAAACAGCTTTTACGCGCGCCACCAGCTCACGCGGGCTGAAGGGCTTCACCACATAGTCATCTGCGCCGTTTTCAAGACCCGCCAGCTTGTCATATTCCTCGCCGCGCGCGGTAAGCATAATAACCGGCGTATCAATTTTGCGCTTGCGCATCTCTTTTAAGCACGTCATGCCGTCTACAAACGGCATCATGATGTCCAAAATCACAAGGTCAATGCCGCCGACGGAAAGCGCCGCCAGCGCAGCAGAGCCGTCGGTTGCCTCTTCACAGGTAAACCCGTCATGCTGCAAATGCTCACGAATTAACGCACGGATACGCGGTTCGTCGTCTACAATCAAAATTTTTGCCATATCGAATTCCTCCCGTTGTTGTCCGGTTATGCCCCGCGTGTGCTTCACGGTGCCGGGGATTAAAGCGTTTGTAAAAATATTGCAGAAAAGGGAAAAGCGGCGCGCCGGGGGCGCGCCGCCTTGATATTCCCCTGTAACAGTATCATATCCCAGCGATATGTCGAATTTGTGTAAAAAACACTTCTTTTTTCAAAAGTGTGAAAATTCCTGCGGGCGATTTGTCATTTGCCCGCGCCGCCGAAGCTAAAGCGCACGGTATCGCCTGTGTGCAGGCGGCAGCGGTACTCCTCGTGCACCTTCGAGCCCCAGCTGTCATCGCCGCCGACGCCCGTCTGCCCGCCGCTGACGCGCACCACCGTTTTGGTGACGGGCGGCAATGCGTAAGGATGGCGAGCAGCCTCCACCTCGTCCGGCGTATAGGGCAAAACATTTAAATCCACCGCATTTTCCGACTCAGCGCGCAATACAAAACCTGCACCTTCTTCGCCCGTCACGGCGGCCATGCGCACGCCCGTGCGATTTCCGCACTCCTGCGGGTGATGGTACGGCGTTAAATTCTCTTTCGCCTCAAACTGCCACAGGCCCAGCAGTGCCCCGGTCATGCGGTCGCAGTAATTTTCGTGCGGGCCGCGGCCATAGTAGCTGACAGTAGACAGGCTGTGCGGAAGCGTGAACACCATGCCGAACTCCGGTACTTCCGCTTCGTCACCATTCCAAGTGAGCGTTGTTTCCACCATGCCGTCGCCGGTTACGCTGTACACCACGGTAACGGTATCCTTTTGCGGGGTGGGCAGCGCGTAAACAACGGTGACATCCGCGCGCAGCTGATCGCCCGATACGCCGCAGCTCAGGCACTTGGCATAAGCACCTGCGCTGCGCCAAATGGCCTTTTCAAACGGGTCGGCACAACCCAAATCGTTGTCGGTCGGGGCGCGCCAGAAGTTTAAACGCGGGGCGGCCAATATCAGCTCCTCACCCTTCCACTGGTAAGAAATCATCGCGCCGTTCGTTTTTTGGAACAGCACTTGGAAATTGCCGCCGATGATGCCGATATTGTTGTCGCCTTCGATGACGCGCATCGGGAACAGGCACGGCTGGGGCTGTTTTTTCGTTTCCAGCACGCACTGACCCTGCGCCACAGGAGTTCCGGCGGGTGCCCAGGGCGTGTCATTTTTTAAGCGCACCGTAACGGTAACGGTGTACTCGCCCGGCTCTTCGGGAACCACAAACGGCAGCGGAATCCGCGTTTCTTCGCCGGGCGCCGCCGCACCGCTCATCTCGCGGCTTTCCAGCACGCGGCCCGCTTTGTGCAGCTCAGCGCGCAGCGTGTAAGCGGAAAGGTCGGTGTCCATGCTTTTGTTCACAATACGCACATCGTAGCGCGAGGGCTCTACCACAAAATTTTGATACAGCGCCGCAATTTCAAACAGCTTCGGCGTGGGCTTTCGGTCGGCAAACAGCAGGCCGTTGGCACAGAATGTGCCGTCGTTCGGTCGGTCGCCGAAATCGCCGCCGTAAGCAAGGTACTCCTCGCCCGTGGGTGCTTTTGCCAGCAGGCACTGGTCAATCCAGTCCCACACAAAATGGCCCTGATAGTTCGGATAACGGTCAATCAGTTCCATATATTTATGCACTGCGCCGCACGAGTTGCCCATGGCGTGGGCAAATTCGCACAGGATAAACGGTTTTGCGCGGCCGTTCGGATTTTTCTCAATAAATTCCTCCACGTTTGCGGCGCTGGTATACATCTGGCTTTCCACGTCGCTCGTTCCGGGGTAGCTGCGGTCTTGGAACACGCCTTCGTAGTGAACGGGACGCGAAGGGTCGCGCTCACGCATCCACTGGCTCATCAAATAGAGGTCCTCTCCGCCTGCCGACTCATTGCCGCAGCTCCACATTACGATGCTGGCATGGTTTTTGTCGCGCTCCACCATGCTTTTTGCACGGTCGAGCACCGCGTTTTTCCACTCGGGACGGCTGGCGGGAATGGCGCGGTACATCTCGTTTTTCGAAAGCCAATTCCATGTTCCGTGTGTTTCGAGATTGGTTTCGTCAATCACATACAAGCCGTACTCATCGCACAAGTCGTACCATTCGGTGCGGTTGGGATAATGGCAGGTGCGCACGGCGTTGATATTCGCACGCTTCATCGCCAAAATATCGCTCTTCATGTCCTCTAAGGTGACGCTGCGTCCGCGGCGGCAGTTCCACTCGTGGCGGTTCACGCCTTTGAACACGAGGCGCTTGCCGTTGAGTTTCAGCACGCCGTTTTCAATTGATACGCGGCGAAACCCGGCTTTCAGCTCCGTCTGCTCCACTACGGTGCCGTCATGCGCCAAAATGCGCAAAGCAGCGTTGTAAAGGTTCGGCTGTTCCGCACTCCATAAAAGAGGCGTGGGCACGTCAATGCTCAGCGTCATTTCACGCGACTGAATGGGAATTTCCACACAGGAAATGCCGATGTCCATCTGCAAACGGCCCGTCAGTTCGCCCGCAATTTTCACCTCAGCGCGCAAGGTTCCTTCGGTGTTGTCGTCCGAAAGTTCCGGGTGCAAAAACACGTCCGCTAAATGGGTACGCGCCTGCGTTGTCAGCCACACACTGCGGAAAATGCCCGAAAAGCGCCAAAAATCTTGGTCTTCCAGCCAAGACGCGGTGGAATAGCGGAATACCTGCACCGCTAAACGGTTGACTGCGCCGCGCTCAATCGACATGGTAAGGTCAAACGCACTGGGCGTAAAGCTGTCCTCGCTGTAACCGATAAATTTCCCGTTGCAGTAAACGGCGATGGCCGTTTCCGCGCCGTCAAATCGCACATGAATCGGCCCGTCCCATTCGGGCGGCACGGTAAAGTCGCGCACATACGTTCCCACGGGGTTTGCCTGCGGCACTTTGCCCAGTTCCACCGCCTCTACGCCGTCCCACGGGTACTGCGTATTCACATACTGCGGCAGTCCCCATTTTCCGCCGCCTTGCAGCTGAATGGCGCCGGGCACAATAATTTCCTCCCATCCGCTTAAATCGTTATCGCGCGCAGAAGGGTTTGCCGGAGCCTGCGCGGGTGTTTGCGCAAACATAAACTTCCATTTCCCGTCCAGCGTCTGCTCCATAGGCTTTCCGTCGCCGTCGCGCAGCAGCATGCGCGCTGCCGCAGGAAGACGGTTTACGCAGAACACCTCAGGGTCAAACAGCCATTCTAAAGAAAAATCCATACAAGAAATCTCCCTTACTTTTTATCTGTCAAAATGTTTCACATATGAAATTCAAAAGCCCCGCTTTGCTTCGGCTTTCAAAGGCTTTTTTCTGTGCCGATTTCGCTCGGCTGATGCAGGGAATCTGAATCAATTATGACACATCGGACAAGCAATTTCAACGAGAAAAATTTTGTTTTTTGAAAATTTTTATACAAATAAAATCACCCGCCTTTTCTTTGCAGCGCTCACCCCCAAAGGGCCTGCGCCTTTCCTCTTTTTTCAGCAAAACAAAAAAGAGCCTACCTTGCGATAAGCTCTTTTTTGTTTGTTGTTGAGTGCAAAATCTGCTTTCGGCAAACTAGCGCCGAGCGGGGTCAATCTCAATTCGGTAGGTCAGCCTAAACTGTGCTGAAGCCTTGTTCAAAGAGGTCTCTCCCAAAGCATCTTGATTTCTCATGTAGTCCCTGCGATCCTGTGCGGTTCCGAGCGAGGAAACCGGGAATCCGGTGTCCGTCCACAGATCCATAAACGCCGCGTTTGCAGCCGCTTTAAAGGCAAAGCTGCCGTGTTCTTTCGATTGCAGCGTGCCCAGTGTAACGGAAAGCTCCGACGTTTTTGCTTTCAGCGAAGCTTCTGCCAAATTTGCAAACTGATTTCCCTGCTCTTCGGTTTCCGAAGATTTCGTCAGAGCCATATAGAGCAAGGGGCTGGTGCTTGAAAGATCAGTCGTGCTTTGAGCAAGCTGCATACCGCTTGGGCTGGTATCCTTTTGCCAGTCTTTCTGGATAAACCCTGTCACGGTTACCTTTGCCCCATACAAGCCGTTGTTTGTGATGGTATACTCCGGCACACCGTACTGAGCACCGTTCACGTCAGCACGCCCAACCTCCGTATAAGCACCGGAACCATAAGGCGCATTTTTGTCGCGGTTATGATACTCATACACCGCAAGGAATACTTCTTCCGGAACGGAAACGTTTAAAACGGCCCAATCCTGCAATTCCAAATTGCCGGAAGTGTCCTCCGATTCCACTAAGAACAGTTCTTCATGAACGGTTTTCCCTAAAATGTAGCTGCTGCACTCGGAATCCACCTGGCTGTCGCCGGGATAGGAAATGACCTGTCGGCCGGGCACCGCGTTGTCCATATCGAGCGAGTATGTCAGTTTCTTGCTCGCAGAGTCCACCGCCTCCTTCAAGCGCATGTCCATCGTCAGAATATGGTCGCCGATAAAGTTGGTTTCTCCGTCGTCATTTTCGCTCACATCGCTGGCAAGGAAGATCGACTGGCCTTCCAAGCCCTGCGGATAAGCGCTCACCGTCATATCGCCTGCTTGATAAACGCCGTCCGCGCTGCCCTGTGCAGTAATACCCGGGCTTGCAACAAGAGCTGCTTTGTTGTTATCCAGCACACCGCCGTTTAAGATAACACTGCCCTTGTTGTTAATTGCACCGCCTTCCATTCGTGTTTGTCCGGTTCCGAGCGCCGCTGTGTTATTGTTATCAATCAGCGATGCACGTTCACCTGTTTTTGAATCAATATTCAAGTCGAACGTTCCTCCGCTCAAAACCTGAACGAGAGGCGCCGTTACCGAAACACCGTTGCTTACTTTCTGTGCAAGCGGCACATCTTTGCCTAACAGCGGCTCAGAGTGGCCATTCACGACAACGCTTCCTTCAATCGTCAACTGGCCATTCTCTTCCACGCGGAACAGCGGGCCATCGGTAAAGCTTGGAACTTTATAATAAGTTGCGCTGCCGCCGTTGTTATCCGGCTGCACATAGCGCCGAATTTCCAAATGCACGTTGTTGCTCGGAAGAGCTACCACGCCGCCATCATAACTGTATCCGGTGGGATAGATGAAAGACATACCGTCGATAGGAATCGTGTTTACCACATAGAGCACCTTTGCCGAAAGACCGCGCATGCGTTCAAACGCCATTTGCAAAGTCTTCACCGCAGTTTCCGGATGTTGACCGTTGTTCTTATCATTACCGTTTTCCGGGTCAATGTACACAGCCTGCGGAACGCGCAGCCAGAGTGTGTTTTCACCTGTTCCGAGGAAGTCTTCTTCGCTTGTACCCGGTGCAATTAGCTCGTTCATAAGCGTGAAGTAGCGCGAAACTTCCGAGGTCAGCATATAATAACTGATTTCATCCTGCGGAATCGTGTTAGAAGTGGAATACGGATACTTCACCATGCGTCGATTGTGATACGCATCGCGCACCAGCAATTCAAAGGCACCCGCTACCGGGCTTCCGTAGGCGCTGATACCGAGCCAGCGACTTGTTTGGCGAGAGATTCTATCCTCCTCGGTATCGCCGTTTCGGCCGTTGCCCTCTAAGAATACGTTGCCTTCAAAATAGACGTTGTTGCTAATGGTGATTTCGCCGTTTTGGTAAACGTCGCTTCCTCCGATGATTCCCTTTCCGCTTTTATCTTCACCCAGTTTCAAATTTACAAATCGTGTATTCAGCAACACCACTTTTCCACGTTTTTCTTTTTCGAAGCCTTGATCCGTGCCGGAAGAAAGAATTTCAATACCTGCACCGGAGCCTTCCACAACACCGTTCGTCCCCGGCAGGGTCTTTGTTTTCAGATTGTTGTTTACGTTATTTGTAAACAACGTGTTTCCGGCCTGGTAGTTGTGGCCGCCCAGCTGATGGCTTTTCAGCTCACCTGCTAAGAACTGCGCTGAACCGATATCATCTACGCGCACGAGCGGTGCTTTTGCTTCAATGCCCGGTGCCGACTGTCCCGGATAGGTCGATTCCGTTGTATTGGAATGTCCGTCCAGGTACACGCCGTTCAGCTGAAGCTGTCCCTTGACAATAAACAGTTCCTTCAAATTCGTTTCGGCATCATAGTTTTCCGGAATCTCAGCATCAGAGGTTTTGACATAACGCTTAAAATACAGCTGGCTTTGAATTTGCTTCTCATTATCTGCGTGGTGAATTCCAACGGTAGTATCAAAGCCCGTTTCCTCCGCTCCCTCGTAATAGATGGAGATATATTTTTTCGTCATACCCTGCTGAACGCTGCCGTTTGTAATCGTAAGCAATGTCCCATCGGGAACTTCAATCGGGTTCATAACGAATACCAACACGCCCGGTACAGAGCCTGCATCTTTGAACATATCGTAAATATGTCCGATCGTTTTGATTGCCTTTTCCGGCGTTTTGCCGTCGTTTTTATCATCGCCGTTGTCCGGGTCAAGATACAAAATATTGCGCAGGTTCAAAACAATTGCATTATTTTTCTCTCCCGGATTGCTCACGTTTCCGGGCAAAACTTCATACAAAGCTGTAATGGAGGTAGAGAACGTAAACAGCTTCAGCATCTCTTCGGTTACTTCGGTATCGTCGGTCCACTGAACCACAGGCTTTAAGTTATAGTCGCCCTGGATGCCAATCGCCACAGATTGCGTAGGCGCAAAGGTTTTATCCACCAAAATCGGGGTATCGTAGCCTTGCTGTCCGCCGAGATAAATTTCTCCGCCGATGTTCACCTTATTTTGCAGCGTCAGCTTTGCGGCCTCTTTGGCGTCTTCTTTCCCCATCAAATAGATGCTCGAGCCGGTAATTGCCGTACAGGTAATATCAATGATACCACTATTCATGAGCATCTCACCGCCGGCTTCTACACGAACACCGCCGCCCTTTGTGTTAATAGGTTCCATCAAAGAGGGATCGGCAGCACTCGGGCGGGAACCCGCAACATTGTTTCGCTCCAAACCGGCGCCCTCAGTCAAAATCAGCTTTGAGCCGCTGCCCACGACAACCAATGTTTCACCGTTGTTGTCTGTACTGTCCACTTCACGCCGACCGCGCAGGATAATATTTTTCAGGGTCGTCGTTCCGGTGCTTTCCCGTATCTTAATCAGGGAATCATAACAGTAACTGCCGGCTTTATGCAAGCCGTTACCCATACAAAGTGCCCAGCCGGTGTAGCGGCACATGTAAGCTGCTCCGTCAAATGAGAATACAAAGTTGCTCGCGTCCTCGTTCTTCGTGTAAACTCCTGTTGTGTCTGTTACCTGGCCTTCATACAAATCATTGTAAACCGTTCCCGTTGCATAAACAACATAATGATTTTTATGGATTGCATGCTCCGCCGGGTCTTCCCCCTCATAACACAGCGCCTGGCCTATGGCCTTTGCCGCGTCAAACGTCTGTACGGGATCGTCGGTGTTTCGTCCCAAGGTGTTTTGCGGAACCGACAAATCCACAGAATCCGGGTCGGTTCCCTTGTCGCCGTTGACAAACACCGCTTTCATTTGAACCAGACATTTCTGCTCATTCATTTGTCCGAGCTGCGTCGTCACCTGTATGTTCTCACGTCCGCGGTCGAGCACCATTCCCGCGGCATGCGCATGGAAATTGTGCAGATAAGCCGTCGCGTCCAAAATGACGTCGCCGTCCGGAATTACCACGAGGTTGCCGGCAGGCGTTGATCCGGTGCCGGTGTAAATTTCGTACAAACGGTTTGTTTGGCGCAGCTGGTCAGTAAGGACAATCTGACGTCCCGGCTGCAAATAGAACGGGTCGTCTGCCACACACCCGCTGCCCTGAAGGTTCAAACGCGTTGTACGGAAGTTGCTCACAAAGATGGGGCAGTATTCCGCTTTCCATCCCGTAGGCTCACCTTCTGTCGGAATCGGAGCCACCGACTCGTTGCCGCGAATGGTTCCGCCCGAAAGCGTTACCGTTCCGTTCAAAAGCGCAAACGCCGAGCCGTAGCGGGCAGTGTTATTCGTAATGCTGCCGCCGGACATCGTAAAGGTACAGCCTTGATAGACGCCGCTGCTTTCGTTACCGTCATTCGAGTCCTGCGTGCCAACGGTGATGATGTTTTCCACATCACCGAAATTGTTTTTTGCCGGTGTTTCATCAATGCCCAAACGGTTAGTGTTTCCGGTAATTTTACCGCCGGAAAGCGTCATTGCACTGTTTGAATCGGAAAGGCAAATGACGCCCACGCTGGTCCTTTGATTGTCAGCGGAACCGGCGTAAGAATTTCCCGGTGTCGTCCAAAGCGGCCCTTGCAGGGTATTGCCGGAAAACTCGCCGCCGCTCATGTTAAACGTTGCACCGTTCGCCACCGCCAAAATTGCCGTTGCATTCGACTGCAAAGAATTGCGGCGATATTTGATATCCAGCAAATTATTGCGAATGGCGCCTTCTCTCATTTCAAGCGCCGCCTTAGTTCCGTTAACGCTGATAATGGACGTATGCTCAATATAACTGTAGCTCGAGCTATCGTGGTAGTAATTCTTCACGCTGAAATCCTCGATCACAGCGCCGTCTAGCGTGACTTTGCCCGAAGTAATATTCAAAGCAAAACCGCCCACTTGCCAGCTGGCTGACAAACTGGTGCTGCCGGCAAGGTTGGTGCTCATGTCATAATCGAGGTTGTGCAAGACGACATTCTCACCCAGCTGTACCTCTCGTGAGAGCTCCCCGGTATCGACGTATACCATGGAGAAGTTGTACTGGTTGTAACCCGTGCCGCTCAGCGCAAATTTACCGCCGCTTCCTCCGTTGTCAATGGTGATGTTTTCAAACACGACCGGCGCAGCGGCCTCCTCTGCCGTAATGGCTTTGCCGTTGGCGGCACTCGTGCTGTAAGCACCCACGCTCACCGTAATCAACGGCATCGTATAAATGATACCGTCCATTCGGCGAACGCTCGGCTTCCATTTTTCTCCGGTTGCACTTGTTAAAACGCCGCCCTCTTCAAAGCTCCACGTTTTATCGTGGTTTTGAATCGTGAGGTTATCCGGAATGATAATATTGCTGCCGTTGCCGTAACCTTCCATTGTGGTTAAAATTTCTTTCGCACGTGTGAAGGTGCGTACCGCCTTTTGCGGCGTAGAGCCGTCGTTTGTGTCATTGCCGTAGGAGCTGAGGTATACGTTCCACTGTCGGTCAAGCACAATATTGGGCTTCATCGCTTTCAGGTCTACGTCGGCCGCCTCACCCTCAGCGGCAAGCTTTGTAAAGCAGTCGAGATAGATGCTTGCATCCACGACGGTGCCGCCGGGCGCGACCACAATTTGGCCCATGCAATTCGCCGCTAAATGCATCTGATAGCGTCCTGTGTCCGCTGTGGAGGCAATCGGCGCGGTCAAAGTAATATTTCCCGTAGTGCCGTCAGCAACATTTTTGCCCGGCAGCCAGATGGGGCCTTTCACTTCAACTGTACCGTCGAGCTCCATCTCCCATGCTTTCACAGAGGCGCCCTGGCCGTAAATTGACGTATTCACCGCCTGATTTCCCACTTTGGGCAAGCTGACATTCCCCTGTAAAACCACCTTGCGCGCACTAATCAGCGGATAGTTCGAATAAGACGAACTATTCAGTGTACTTGTTGTCTGCTCCACACCGGCATTGTCCTTAAAGATCACCGTAGAAATGGGAGTTACATCATCGGGGTCGACGTTAACGGAGGAGCTCATATTACCGTAAGAATAAATTGCTCCGTAATAGCCATAGCCTTTGAGTTTGGCATTGCCGCTCAGAACAATTGTTTGGTCGTCCCCCATCATATAACGGTCTTTGATGGTTTGTTCCGTGGCAGCGCTCGTACTGATATACTGTTCAACTCGAATCGGGGAGAAACCGGTCGTATTGGAACTGTGTCCAATCGAAGCATTGTCCGTCAAGTGAATGGTAAACGGGGTCGTTTTATCCCAACTTTTGTTAATGCTGTTATTGTTGTTGTAGTAATACATATACAAACCTACGCCGTAGCTGTAGTTGGACGACACAATGGAGGCATTGTCACGCATAACAATGCCGTAAGTTTTAGGCTTTCCAACGTCCGTCGCCACAGGAGCAGACAATCCGGTAAACGAAACTTCTCCTTTCAATTGAGCGTTCGCATTCATTTCCAGATAAAGCTGTCCGCCGGTCCATGACAACGTACCGCTGACGTCGATTACAGGCGCATCTTCACCACCTTGACGCCCCATTATAATGCTCATAGACCCCCTTTGGTATCCTGTGCCCTGATAAGTACTTTCCTGTTCCCATCTGCCGGTAATTTGCGCTTCGTCGTATAAGCTGATTTTAGCGGCCGTTTGACCGCCATATTCGTACCAGAAAGAGTCGCCGGAATTGGCCCGTGCATGGCTTTTTCCTTCCAGAGTCATTTCAAACAGGCCGGGAATCCTGCCGTTGTCATAAGCATTAGAGGTGTAAATAACATATTTATAGCCATCCATCAGGGCGTTATCTTTTAAATGGACCTTGATATTCCTTCGGTAATAGCGGTAAATACCATAACTTCCGCGTATGATACTGTCGCCCTGCATGGTAATGCTTGCATGATCAGCTGTTACATGGAAAATAACATCATATCCGCTGCTCTCAGATGCATTTCCAAGGTAAGCATTCCCCTTCAGCAAAGCGCTGGAGTGATCTGACGCAAAGGAAACCGCGCCCCAGTAGCTGCCGTAACGTTTGCTGTAAGAGCTGATTTGCACGCCGTATTTTTCATCATTTTCTGCGTCCGTCTGAGTGGGGGTAAAGCTTTGATCCACTTCGAGTGAACCGCCGTACAAGGAAACGTTCGGGCCGTAGCTTTCATAAATGCGCGCACCGTCGCCTACTTTTAAAAGCCCACCTGATTTGACATGAAAACTCACGGAGGTTTCCAGCGCGTTTGTCAAAGCCGCACTGTTTCCGTCTACACGCAAATTTGTCACGTTTACAACTGCGCCGTCTTCCAAATAAAACAGCGGCAAGTTATTGCTGGCAAAGCGCTTCGCCGCCGCACGCTCCGGTGTTCGGCTTTGTGACTTTTCGTACTCCTGATACGTTTCGCTGACGACACTTTGCGGCAGGCTCAGCGTGATTTCTTTTCCCGCTGCATCTTTTTCCAGTGTAACCGGACCGCACATCCAAATAATGGGCTGAAAGCCGGTCGTCTTCTGGGTTTCCATGGGCGGCTTTTGCTGATACTGCTCCATCAGCTGTGCGGCTTTTTCCCATGTTTTCACCGCCTCCTTCGGAGAAAGGCCCTTGTTGGTATCTTTGCCGTTCATACCGTCCAGATACACACCTTCACCGATCAAAGCCAAATTTGTCAAAGTTTCGTCGCTTACATCGGCCACGGCGCCAAGCTGCGTGCGAACCGGCGTGCCGGTCAGCGCAATGTAATCGCTCCATGCTTCGCCTTCTTTGCTGCTTTGGCTTGCATCGGTTAATTTCGGGTAAGAATACGGTTTTGCCACCGCTTCATAACCGCCCTGCTGTGCCTCGTTTTTGCTCAAGCCGCCGATTGCCAGCTTATCCACGTTGCCGGGTTTGAAAATCACGTTGCCGGCGTTAAAATTCTGCTCATTAACGGTAAGGTGCAAGGGCGAGGCGCTGCTGCCCGCAGCGAGCAGGGTAATGGTTCCGTTCGGGTGATTCAAATAAATTGCACTTTGACCCTCTTCGTCCGGCGTAAATTGGACTTTCGTCATATCCAGTGCCAAGGTACCATTGTAATAAGTTCCAGTGGTGGGCTCTATACGGATACTGTCAGTGCCGAGGAACGTACCCTGTAAAAGATAAACCACGGCATCGTAGAGATTACTTACATACAAATTCTGTCCGCTCGTATTCGGGGCGTTGGCCGTTACCGTATTGTTCCACTCACTGGTGAAGTCAAAGTAATACAAGTTTTTTGTACTGTACGGGGCCATATATACGCCGCCGCCGGAAGAGGAGGCCGTATTCTCTTGAATCTTGGTTTTTCCCGGAGCGCTTTCCGTAATCGTATACGTATAACCGTCCCTGGATACGTAAGTAAGGTAAATGCCGCCGCCGTTATTTGCAGTATTTTTTGTGAAAACGCAGTCTTCTACAATTACCTGCCGTTGTGCATAACCGCTGCTAGCGTAGCCTGTATTCCAGCCGCCGCCGTTTCCGCTGACAGCAGTATTCTCCGTGACAGTCAGGTTTTTCGCCCAATGAAAGCTTCCGTAAATGCCGCCGCCGTTGGTTGCTTGATTTCCTCGAACCGTCACGTTCAGCAATCGTGCCACATTAGACGCATAGCCGCCTGTACTTCCCTGAAAATCAATGCCGCCGCCATACGCATTGGTGACTCTGTTCCGTATTGATTTTACGACATTATCCAGCACCTGAACGTTTTCCAAAAGCACCACCGGGTTATTAGTATAGTCGGAAAGCCCGTAACTAAAGCTTAAACCGCCTCCGTAAAAATAAAACCTGTACGCCTGAACCGTTCCGTAATCGTCGCTCAGGCTGTTATTTTTTACGGTTAAATTGCGTATAACGATATTAGGCACAACGTCTGGTGCGCCCACATGCATTCCGGCACCGAAAAAATAGCATTCATAGCTGTTTTCATCATAATTATACAAATTTTCGAGCCTGTTTTCGGAAATCTCTCCGCCCTCTATGAGCAGGCTTGAAACGCTATAGGTGCCAATACCAATTCCATAAACATACAAATATTGCCCAAGATTGAGATCCGGCTGATCATCCACCAGATTCCCGCTGACTGTTCCGCTGTGCATGATAAAGGAAGGCTGCTTGGTGTCTGATGTACGATTGTTGCGAATGCTGATACCGACACCCAGTACATTATTATAGTTTATGCCTCTGCGTCTTCTCAAACAGTTGCCGCTGACAACGCACAGCGAGTTATCAGCACCTTCCGTACCCATTTCAAATTCGCCGTAATGCGTTTGCACACCCGCGCCGCCCATATGGTCCGTGTAATCACTCGGTGTGTAGCAGTCGATGGTATTTCCCGTAATCGCCCCGGCTTTCATGGTAAACTTTGTCACTTTCTCACCGGCTGCACACTGATAGGCATCTACTAATACACCCGCACCAACACCAGCGTAATTGTCTCGAATCTTGCCGCCGTTCATGGTAAACTGAGCGCCCTGGAACAGGCTCACGCCTGCGCCCGTATAGTTATTCTTATTTCCGTAAATATCACCGGCGTCCATTGTCATGGTGACCTCCTGGCCGCAAAGCAGCACGCCGCGGGAAAAGCCGTGAATTCCGCCCGTCCAGCCGCTGTCCAGCGTAACGGTTGCGGCTGTTGTCGTCTGCCTTGACACGCTGGAAGTCCAATGGAACGCCGTTTTTACACCCGCGACAATCGCAACGCCGGGGTAAGTTTTATACAAGTTTGCGGCTGCGACTAAATCTTCCGCTGCTTCACTTGTGCCGAACAATTCTGCGTTGCTTGTCAAAGTTAAGCGGCCGCCGTCTACCACGTTGATGACGTTTGTTTTGAGCACGCTCACATCGCTGGTGATTGAATCACTATCCGGCAGAGAACGCCCGATGCGCACGCCTTCGCCCAGCGTCAGGCTTCCGCCTGCGCCGACACGCAGAAGATACTCCGGGCGCGTGTGCAGTTTACCGGTCGCGCCGTCAGCTGCATCGTCATGCGCCATGATGACAGGGCGCACTTCCTGCCCGTTGTAATCCTCCCAATGATATTGGCTCCAGTTCCAATTCTGCTCATCGTTAATTTCAACCGTACTGCAAATCAAAATTAAGCCCGGCAAAGGATAGTTATCATCAATATCTGTCGGGTTTGCACCACCTTCATAGGCTTGCGTGCGCTTTTCAATCATATCCGGTACGTTTTCCTGCAAGAGCGCCAACGCGCGGTCCACCGTCTTTACCGGGAACTCGCAGGTAATACCGTCGTAGCTGTCATCACCGCGCTCAGGGTCAACATAGATAGCGCTGTAATCCTTTGCGGCCATCAGAACAAGCGTATGCTCCTGGTCGGCTGTCACGCTCTGCTCCAAGCTCCAAATCACTTGGTTTTGGCCGCCTTCCGTACTCGGGGTGGTGTTCGCTTTATCCAGCGCAAAGTTAGGCGCCAGCGCCTTACCGGCCGCAGCCTTATCCCCCTTAAATACAGTATTTACCAATTCCTCCGTGGCCTGCACTAAGGGTGTGCCGCTGAAATGAGGCGCAAAAGCAATACCACTGGCGTAAATGGTTGCACTGACGCCAGTTTGGCTGTTCACCATGATGGGGTTCGGTTTTTCCCCGGCCGCAGCATCAAAGGCTACCTGAATATAAGAACCGCCAATGACAGATGCGCGGTCATTCAAAGTAACCGTTGAGCCAACACCCACTGTTAAGAGGTTACCGACACGGTTTGTCGTTTCGGTCGCGTAGCCCTGCAGGGTCACGTTTTGAATGCTGAGGTTATAACCATCCGCTGCATTGAGAATCGGCAAGCCTTGGTCCCAGTTCATCAAATCCACCGGCACACCGCTGATCAAGTCACTGTGCAGCTGAAAAGTATTTGTACCTTCATCGTAAGGAAGATACTTTTCAAGTATAACAGTATTCGCTGTACTCTTGTTAATTTCCAGCGTTCTCATACAAACAATACGCGTGGTATTATTCTTTTTTGCCATTTCAATGGCCATTGTCAAAGTCTTCAGCGGAGCGCTGGGCGCAAGGCCTGTACGGTCGACGTCAGAACCTGCGGGGTAAGTACTGCCGTTAATGGTCAGCTGTCCGCCCGGGTTCCAATAAATCACCACGCCGGAAGCACGAACTGCGTACAGCGAAGCAGACGCCGAGGTTTTCCCGCCGTCTTGCACCGCCATTCTTGCCATTGTTCGAGCTCGGGCAGGCGCTTGCTGCGCCTGCGCCTGCTGCTGCGCCATTACTTCATATTCCCACTCGCTTGCTGTTTCTCCCGTTACGGTGAAGCTTTTTGCATATTCCTGCATTTTTGCTTCATCTGCATACGGAGCCTGCACCAGCTCCAGCTGGTCGATTTCACGGTCTGACTCTTTAAACTGAAGGGCATAACCCATTCCTACCGGGGCAAAAGACTCGCCCAAACGAATGACAGGAGTTTCATATTTTTGCGCAGCCAAAGAAGCCGCTGCGTTCCATACTCGCGCACTTTCCTGCTGGTAAAAATCCAGCACAAATCCGCCGTATGCGGAAACATTGCTTTGCAATACCATTGTACCGCCGTAGAGCCATACCAACGTTTTGGCGGCATCCTGCATATTAGCAGGGTCAATGGCACGCGGCGTCATCACCGTATTGTTCACGGAGAGTGTACCGCCGGTTAAGTAAAACAGCATATCGCTGTCGTAGTTTCTGCCTTCCCACGCCTTCAAAATAGCCATATTCGTGTTAATGTCTACTTGTTGGCCTGTTTTAATTTCAAGCGGATTCATCATGTAAATCGTCACTTGATCCATGGTGATGCCCAGCTCTGCGGAAAGCTCACGCGCACGCTGCATTGCCGCGTCAAAGCTCTTAACAGGCGCAAGCGGACTGCGGCCGGTGTTGGCATCATCACCCTCGGGTACATAATTGGAGGACAGCGCAAACGCTGCTAAATCTTTAAAAAACCGGGTAATCGGGGAAAACAGCCACGAAAGCCATTCCAAAACGCCCGCAAAGAAGCCTTTTTCCTGCTCAGGCTCCAGCGTATCTGCCGCGTGTGCGGTCTGTACAGGGCTCAAGTTGTCCAAAACCTGTCCGGCCTGCTCGACAAGCCCCGCTTCCGGCGCCGCTTCATGCACCGGCTGAGGTGCAGGCTCGGCTTCGGCATCGGTTCCCGGCACTTGTGCAGCTTCCGGTGTGCTGCTGGGGGCAGGCGTGCTCACAGCAGCACTGCCGGGCGCAGGAACGCTCTCCGGTGTGCTGCTAGGCGCAGATGTGCTCACAGACGTACTGCCGGAGGCAGAACCGCTCTCCGCCGTGCTGCCGGAGGCAGGAACACTCTCCGACGTACTGCCGGATGCAGGAACACTCTCCGACGTGCTGCTGGACGCAGAACCGCTCTCCGACGTACTGCCGGAAGCAGGAACGCTCTCCGACGTACTGCCGGAAGCAGGAACGCTCTCCGACGTACCGCCGGACACAGGAACACTCTGCGATGCAGCATCGGACGCAGAGGCGCTCTGTGAAGCAGACGCACTCTCACTGGTGCTTTCGCTCTCGCTCACACTTTCACTTGTACTGCTGCTTGTACTGTCGCTTTCTGCTTTGTGAGTTTCAAGATAAGAAGGGTCTACGTCATAACCCTCTCCCGGGTTCCAATAAATATAGGGTAAAACCTCTTCTTTTTCTTCCTCTTCATCGGACGGCACCGAACGATCAGAACTTGCCGCCTGATTCACCGAAACGGTTTCCTCGACACGGTTTCCTGTTGTGTCCGTTGCTTGCACCAACGGCAAGTCAAGATCGACACGCTGTGTTTTGTCGTCTGTATTTTGCACAAGCGGCAAATCCAAATCTACACGCTCTTCACTGCTTGCAGTGGGTGTGCTCTCACTTGCAGCAGGCGCACTTGCGCTGCTCGCAGCGGGAGCGCTCTCACTTGCCGCAGGCGTGCTTGTGCTGCTTGCAGCAGGAGCGCTGTCGCTTGCAGCAGGTGTGCTTGTGCTGCTTGCAGCGGGGGCGCTTTCGCTTGCAGCAGGTGTGCTCCCGCTTGCAGGTGCCGCAGTTTCCGTTTCCTGCGTTTGCGTCGTTTCATTGCTAATTACAATATTTTCAGGCAGATTTTCCCCGCTTTGCAGTTGCTCGGCAGTGAGAATCTGCTCTTGTCCGTTTTCATCTGTTACAACAATTTGCCCTTGCGTTTGAGCCGTTGATGCGGCTGAATTTGCAAAGACACTAACGGGCAATTGCGCCGTTAAAAGTATTGTCAGCACCATGGCCGCAAGCCGTGTGCGCAGCTTCATTCTAGTTTCCCCCCTGCTTTATTTTTTTCCGATTCTTTTTTTCATCATAGAGAATTTTGGAAATAATGAGTGCCGCCAAGAGCAGCAAAAGGCTGCCCACAGCCAAGAAAATCCAGTACGACGGCACACCTGTTTGGGGCAGCCCGCCACCGTTTGGGCGTGAATTCGGTACGCTTGCCGGTGGGTTGGCGCCGCTTGTGCCCGGTTCGCTCGGGCTGGGAGTTGAGCTGCTGGCACTATCTTCGTACTGCATGGTAACACGAACAACAATCACTTGTTCGCGCTTTTCGTTGAGTTCAATGGTATAATCGGCGCGGCCTTCTACAATAAGAAATCCATTTTTAGAAAGACGATGTCTGAGCTCTCCATTTCCTTCGTACAAAGCCCTTGTGTCCGCAACGCTCACGCCCTGCGCACCGCCGATAATCACATTGTTGAAATAATCTGCGGGAATTTGGGTTTCCCAAATTCCGTTCTCATTGGTTCGGCCAACATAAACGTACTCTTTTGCATTATAGTCGTAATGCTCAATCGAAACACCGCTTAAAGGCTGGTTTTTCGGGTCGTATACCTCATAACGGAGCGGAAACATATAGTCTACTGTGACACCCGCCCAAATTTCAGTATCTCCTGTTGCTCCACCTAAGTTTCCGTTATTTTCCTGCGCAAAAGCACTTACAGCCATGCATAAGATTAACAAAAAGGAGAGTGCCGCAGCAACTAACCTTTTTTTCATTTTTTTGCTCATAGCCACTCTCCTGTTCCTGCGAGTTTTCACAAATTGTTTGATTCAAAGCTTTTTTAAAACGGAAAATCATTCTTTTGTTGCACAAAAAGCAGTGCATTTCCTTGCTTTCAGAAACGCCCTGCGGGTTTAAACATCATTTTTTACAATTAAAACAGCGCTTTGTGCAGCCTTTCCAATAGGCTCCTGTGTGTCGGGCTTGTAGAATTCCCACATCACCCGGCAAGGATACCAACCCTCTTTCAAGCGCGTATCGAGCTTCACATGCTCCAAATAATGTCCCGGATCAATCAGCCCGGACTGATAAAGCACTTCACCCGTCGCACTGCGTACAACGCTGACGCGCACGCTGTTTTCGTTTTCGGGCAGGTTTTGAATACGCACTTCACATTCGCCATTTGCCTGCGCATACATTTCTTCGGCAATTTTTACGCCGGAAAGGCTGGCATCGAGCTGCTGACCGCCGTCGTCTGTTTCCAGCACGGTGGGGATTCTATCCTGCTGCGACTGAAACCGGTGAATGACCTGCGCCATTCCCGCGCCAAACGCAAATGCCGCAAAAAACAGCAGCAACGCAACAGCAGCCCATAGCCATTTTTTCTCTGTATGCATCATATTTTATTGATAGAACTGTCCGTCTGTAACGTGCAGCTTTAAATCGGCTTTAATTTGCGCAATCGGGTCGGGCGATTCAGAGAGTGAATAGGTCGTAAAAAGAGCGGTTGCATCATAGTCGCCCGCCGCAAGGGTTTTGTTCAGCTCGATAAACTCGACGTAGTAGCCGGGGTCAATCACGCCCGATTCATACAAAACATCGCCTGTTGCATTCTCTGTAATCGTTACTTGGAAGGAATAGTTGTTGCTTTTGTCGTTCTCAATGCCGATACGTCCCTTTTTACCGTTGTATTCAAAAATCGGTTCAGCGGCAATGCCAAGCAAAACCTGGCCTTCCTTTACTTTTTCGTTTAAGATATCCTGCTGCTCCGCCGGTGTTTTGCCTGCCAGCAAACCGCCCAATGCCTCTGATTCTTTTTCCAACGGGCTTTTTGCATTATAGACTAAAAAATACCACAATACGCCGCCCACAAGGCCCAGCAAAAGCACAATGATTAAAATCAGTGCAATAACTGCTTTTCGGCTTTTTTTCTCGGGCTTCGGCTCCTCCTTTTTTTCTTTTTTTGGCTTTTTCCGTGTTTTAACCGGGCTGCTTTCTTCCGGCTCCTGCGCCGCTTCTTGTACCGCGTTTAATTCTTCCAGCTGTGCTGCAAGGCTGTCTAAATCCGTCATTTTGATCTCCTTTTATTTTGTGCTGTCTGTGCCTGCCCCGCAAAACTACGGATTCGTTCCCGACGGGACGGCTTGAATTTTCCATGTAATTTTTGCCGCTTTGACAGATTCTTCCGGCTTACTATACATACTCCGTGTACCGCCTACTTCTACACCCAAAGCAAGCTCTTGTTGAAAAGGCTCTAAACTGGCGCCGCCTGCAGTCCATCCGTACTCTTCCGCCGGCGGAGCGCCAATTTCTATTCCTTCTGCCATTTCAAACCCGCCGTCAACGCTTTTAGAAAACAGTTTTCCACCCAAAGAAAGCCGATAATTTTTAAAGGCCTCCTGTGTTTCTGCGGGCTTTTCTGCTATGGGAACCCATGGAACGCCGTCTGCACCTGTGGCCGTGCTTTCAGAGGAAATGGTACCCGTAACCTTTACGCCAATTCCCACACGCTCCGGGTTCTCAGCGTCTTCTTGGCCCTCCTTGACGTTAGTGGAATAATTCTTAATCACCAAAGTGGGCGAACCTTCCACAACAAGCGTGTACTGATTGCCTTCTACCGATTCCACTTTCACATTGGGCACCAAGATATTGCCGTTCTCTGTCGACAGCGCCTCTTGATTCTGGGTGTCGGCCGTTCCGTTGACAACAAACCCGATAACGGCCGGAACCGTTACTGAAATACGCTCCTGTGACGGGCGCGGAACCACGGAAACCCATACATCCGTACCAGCGGTTTGTGAAGTATATGCCGCCGCGCTCACCCAAGAAACAGCGGCGAAAGCCAGCCCAAACATCACACTGGACAGGCGAACGAGTGTTTTTCTCTTATGCAAACAAAGCCCCCCTTTCGAAAAGCTTTCATTGTGCTTACCAGCAAAGCACCATTCATGGAAAGATGCGCCCTCGTGCAGACACATCTTTCATAGAGGATACAAGCCGCGCTTTAAAAAAGGGCGGCTTGTATCTATGTTTTTATTCTGTTTCGCCGCCTTCCGGCGGGCGGCAGATGCCTTCACTCAGCATTGTATGTGCTGTGTAAAATCGTCACCGATCAGGGGCCATCAGGAACAGTACGCTGCGTGCTAACCTTCCAAACAATGGTACCAACTTTTGCGGAGTTTTCGGCAGTCTGATAGTCGCCGCGAGTACCGCCGACTTCCACGCCAAACTTAGCCTCTACAGAAGTCGGAACTTTTGCCAACTTCGTGGTATCATCCAAATTGCTACCATTCGCAACATTTTCAGGTGCTTTCAAATCGATGGGCGTAGCCATACCAAAGCTTCCATCCTCGTTCATAGCAGTAAACTGTTGACCATTAACGCTCAAACGATACTTCTTCAAATCTTGAGTAGCCGTTTCGCTGGGTTTAGTAGCGATGTGAGTCCAAGAACTTCCCGTTTCATTTTTGATAGAGCCGCTCAATTTAACTGCCAAACCACGATAATCGCTATCATCCGAACTGTAGTAAGTAGAGTAATTGTCAAAGGTCAAAGCAGAATCACCCGTAGTTGTGAGGTCATAAGTGCTTCCTGCACCACCAGCGCCTTGCACATTCTCTACTTTTACGTTGGGCAGCAACAAACCACCATTCGCTGCAGTAACTGCCTTTGCACCTTCTGTTGCGTCAACACTACCATTGACTACGAAAGCAAACAGCGTGGGAACGGTTACCTTAATGCGCATATCGGGGTTATCCACCGCAACACCGGCCCATACTTCCGTGCCATTGTCCGTAGGTACTGCGCCGCCCACAGTAGAATTAGCGGGAGGAGCAGCCGCAAAAGCGCTTACGCTCATAGATGCTGCCATAGCCATTGCAGCAGCAACGCTTACAAGTTTCATCTTTTTGTTCATGCTTTTCGTCTCCTTTTCTTCCCTTATTGTAAGGAATTTTTTGTTAAAGTTTATGTCAACCCCGCCGGACAGGGAAAACACCAAAGAAAATAATTGAAGCGCCTACTTTCTATTTTTACGCCCTTTCAGATTTTCATTTTTCCAGCCTGCTTTTCCGCAAGCATAATATGGATTATGTTCAGTGCACCTTGAAAAAAGAATAAAAACTCGTTTTATCTTTAATTCGATGTAAAAAAGGGCAAAAAAAACAGGCGTTTTTTGGTGAAACCCTGTTAAAAAACTGGAAATTTAAAACAATATTCAAAGAAAATTATGTCTTAATTATGAAAATTTTTTCGTGAAAAATGAATTTTTTTATTGACAAGAAAACATTCCCTTTGTTAGAATGAAGAAAACAGTCGCCTGCTGTTTTTATTTTTAAAGTATTTGTCCCCATAAAAAAGTGGCGAAATGTCGTTGTTTTTCGCCCTTGAAACATAATCCATATTATGTTCATCCCACGCCTTTTTTGTTTGCGAAACTTTGCGAAAGTTTAAGGCGTGTTTTGATTGTAATAATTTTAGTATTATATAGTGGCTTTTCTTTATTTATGATGCAGTAAATAAGGAATAAAGCCACTTTCTTTTTTTAAGAAATTAAACCCAGCCTTGAAACTTGGTCAAAACATTCGCGGAATGTGGTTAACATATAGATGCGTGTTGTTTCGATGCTGGAATGGCCAAGAAGGTCAGCCAAGCGGGCAATATCGTGTTGTGCGGCATAAAATGTGCGTGCAAACAAGTGACGCAAATTATGCGGAAACACTTTTGAAGCATCTACGCCTGCCGCAAGGCTGAGGCGTTTCATTAAGCGCCAAATTTTTGTGCGGTTCATCGGCGCACCTGTTTCGTCCGTAAACACTGCCCCGCGCTTTACTGCCTTTTCCCGAATGAACTGCAGAAGCATTACCTTCAGCTTTTCGGGAATTAAAATCACACGCTGCTTATTTTTGCATTCTACTACCGCGCGGCCGCGCTTTACCGCTTCAACGGTAATATGTGCAAGCTCCGACACACGAATTCCCGTTCCGCAAATCGTTTGAAGCATCAAATAAAGCTGTCGTTTGCCGTCCTTTTTTGCTGTTTGCAAAAGCTTTTGATACTCTTGTTTCGTCAGCTCCTCTTTTTCGTCGCAGAAAATGCGCCGCTGCACCTTAATCGGCTGTACCCGACAGTCTTCCCTGCGAAGATAACGCAAAAAATGATTCACAGCTGCCAGCATCGAGTTAACGCTCGCTGTGCGGTACTCCGCTTTGAGCTGCTCTTTATAATTCATTACCAACTCTTTTGTGAGGGATTTTCCGTGGCAGAACGCTAAAAACTTTTGGCAGTCGCGCTGATACTTTTCTATCGTATTTGTGCTTTTTTCTTGTTCTTGCAAATGCTTTAAAAAGCTTTGCAGATGTCCTTTTCCCGGTTTTGAAATCGGCTTCATTTTGATACATCCTTCCTTTGACAGCACTTTTTATCCTATCGATGAAGGCTTTTGGAAAACGACCGATCTTTTTTCGCACAATCGTTTTCTTGCTTTTGCTGTTTGCAAAAGCGAAAGATCGCTTGCCGTTTTCACAAAGCCCGAAAAAGCGGTACCGCCTTTATAATACATTATAAAGAAAGGTAAATTCAACCATTTTCTTTTTGAAAAAACACAAAGTTTTATTTGACTTCTTGCAAAAAAGGCTCTAACATGTGCCTGTAATCGGGCAGTTTTTTCAGGCGCATAGTGCCGGAAATCCCCTTTGCCTGTCAAGCGGTAGCAATTTGGTATGCCCCACATGAACGAAATATCCCGGCGATGCTGGTTTCGGCGTCGTCTTTGGGCGGTTCTCTTCTTTCTTGGGCGGGGCTGGGCTTTGTCGTGGAGCACACTGGCTGGCAGGGGGCGTTTTTCTTTCCCGGTGCGGTGACGCTTGCCTTCACTGTTTGGTTTTTTCTGCGTATGAATGATGCCCCCGAAAGAATGGGCTTTCCCAACTATGAGCGCTTTGCCCCAAAGGCTGCGCAGCCGCAGGACTCCGCGGCACAAAATATCACCCTTTGCAGTTTTGAACTGGGGGTTTTTTCTTGCCTATTCGGTGCCAAAAACAATCCCGTTTTGCCGATTTCGGCAAAACGGGATTGTTTGCTGTTCAACGCATTTCATCACACTGATTCAGTTTCAAATGCCGCTACTCTGATTACCCAATTTTGGCCATAAGAAAACGGCTCCATTTTAACGAATAAGCGCTCATTCGCAAGATCCTGCGTATATTCAACAGGCGTTTTGCTGTCCAGCCAATAAGCGTTTTTCAGCTTTTGCGTTACATGCTCAAAGCAGCTGTACCCTTTCTTTGCGCCGGGCAGCACATTGTGGTCACCGCTTGTGGAAAGATCGTGAATAAACGCATAACGCTTATTGCCGTTTTCCAGCATAAAGTCTTTTCCAAAGCCCTCTTCTTCTCCCGGCACGGCATCGAATAACGCAGGCTCATTGCGCTTGACCCATTGTCCGATGGCTTCCAAATAGCCCTGATGCAGAAGCGGCTGGCTTGCGTCCAAACGCGTAAAAATTCCTAACAGAAAATTTCCGCCCACGCGCCGGCAGGCCGTATACGCTTCTAAAATTTGGCGCATAGACTTAATGTCAATATCCTGTGCAATCCCCCAATGCCAGCATAAGGTATAGCACATTTCACCCATGTACTCTTTTTCTCCCGGCTGAGTTTTGCCGCTGCACCAACCTTTTGGCGTGCCCTGTTCAAAGGTAACACAGTCAATTTCGGGGTGGGTAAAAGCGCCCTGCGCATGAAGGCCGGTATTGTTTACAATAATTGCCTCGGGCTGGCTTTGACGAATCACTTTGTAAAGTGCGTCATCCTCCCACAGCTGCGCCGGCTTGCTCCAGTTTCCGTCAAACCAAAAACCGCCAATCGGGCCGTAGTTTTCGCACAAGATACGCACCGAGTCCCGCAAGTATTGCTGATACCTGCCAAAATCGTTTTCAAAATCGGGATGGTGCCAATCAAGCGTCGTGTGATAAAAAAAGGGCACGATGTCGTTTCGGCGGCAGGCGTCCACGAACTCACGAACTAGGTCGCGGCCGTTCGGCGTATGCATGACGTCGTAATCGGAAAGCCCGCGCGTATCATACAGCGAAAACCCATCGTGATGCCGCGTTGTAAACGTAACGTATTTTGCGCCGCAGCTTTTCGCCGCCGCCGCAATTTTTTCCGCGTCAAAGCTGCTGTAATCACAGCTTAACGCTTTCTTTTCGTACTCTTTCGGGTCAATGCGGCACAGCTCATATGCCCATTCTCCGCTTTCGTACTGTACATAAGGCCCATAGTGAACAAACAATCCAAACCCCAGCTGTTGAAAAGCTCTGATGCGTTTTTCCATCCGTTTTTACTCCCTATGTCATTTTGTCACGTTAACTGCTTCGCAATCGACAAAAGAATTTCCGATGTTAATCAGCGACCTGCGTTTTACTCTTCGATGCCCATTGTCGGCTGCGCAGCAAACGTTGCCAAATAGTTTTGATAATTCTTATGAAAATCAAATGTGCCGATGATTCCGCAAACGCCAACGATAATGAGCCACCAGCCGCTGATTTGTCCCGTTGCAAGCAATGAGAAAATCACATTGATGAGAGAATAAATTAAGAGCAGCACAGCACACACGCGGTTTTGCGCAAGGTGTATGCCAAGCGAAAGGCCCAAAATAATTGCCACATCAATGATAATAAAATAATTTTGCATGAGTACGCCAAGCAATAACGTGGCTCCGGCGCAAATATAGCCTAAAATTGCCGCTGCTCGAATGTTTCCCTTATCCTTTTTGCTGGCACACTGCGCGTAAAATTGTTTTTTTGAAAGCTTTTCCATCTTTGTTCTTCTCCTTTTTCATGTTTTATTTATTTTATTTGAAACGACTGTTTCAAATAACTATCTTTCATTTTATTTGGGAAAAATATCCATGTTGATTATATCAAAAAAGATTGAACAACACAATCTTTTTTTCTTTTTTCGGAAACATAAAAGCATTCTTCCATCTGGATTGCTTGTTCAGCCTTGTGTTATAATCAACTCAAAGAAACCGTACAGAAATATATGTGAGGTGAGCGCTGCCATGAAAAAATTAACCGCTTTGATTTTTTCGCTGATTCTCTGTATTTTATTGATTGGATGCTCCAAAACCGTTTCACTCCAGCTGCCTTTTGAAGCTTCTGAAATTGCATCCGTTGAAATATTTCATTTCATCGACCCAACCGACGCTGAGAAAAAAGTAATTACACGGCAAGATGATATCAACGATGTCTTCAGCGTATTTCAAGGGCTTTCCTTAAAAGAGCAAAAAGCTGAGCCTGCGGCCGGCGCTGCCTGTACAGGGTTTCGGTTTTTGCTTTCCGACGGCACCACCTACGAGATTTTATATTGGTCTGTGGCGGTTAAATCGGGAAGAATCTGCACCAGTGAAACGGAAGAGAGCCTTTTTACCTCTGCCGATATTGAAGCAAATTGGAACCAGTATGATTATGAAGCCGTGCCCGCCGCAGAAAGCGAGCTGCCGCTCTTGTCATAATTTCTTTGATTGCAGCGCCTAAAAAATGATTTACAACGCTTTCGTAAAACAAATAATCCTGTTGGCTTCCAGAAAATTCATTGCCCTGTGAAAATAAAAACTTTCTGTATTATCAAGCTCACAATCACTGGCAAATTCTGAACATCCGCGCTCTTTTGCCCATATTTCACACGCGGTCAACAATTCTTTTGCATAACCGCGGCCGCGATAATCTTCTTTCACAAAAATCCCTTCTAAGTATCCAACCGGTTTTGTTTTCGTACCCTCCACATAGTCATGCCGCAGCTGGCACTGCGCAAATCCAACGGGAATCTCTTTTTCATACTTTAAAAAGAAGCGCGTTTCCGGCTTAGCCATGATATATGAAAATTCTGCTTTTATCTCCTTCTCAGAATGATGTTTCCACATCTGTACTGCTAAATTCGCCAATATCTTTAAATCATTTTGTTCAGCCACCCGCACCATTTTTATCATTCCTTCTCAAATTGTCAAATCTCTTAAACAACAAAATCAGATATATCGGTGTTAGTTTCCGGCCTCCTGCCGTGCAAGATAGGGGCTGTTCAGCCCGTTCACTAAATCAATAAAATAGTCGGCCGCTTCCCCTGTCATTTCTATGACGTGCAATGTATCGTCCTTGCCGTCATGGTAGCGGACAAAGTACAGCTTCCCGTCAACCAAACAAAAATGATCACCTCGAAACGTCACAAAATGGGTGTCATTGCTTTGCCGATAAAAAAAGATGTTATAAATCGTTCGGTTCGATTCATCAATGGGTTCCGACTCTCGCTTTTCGCCCACTAGGCGCTCCAGCGCATCAAACGGGTCATTCCTGGCGCCGTCGATGTCACCCATGAGCGCGTCAAACATTTCGGGGTTCATATTCTCAATTGCGTAAACTTCGGCCCGCTCCGTTCCGGCAATGCCGTCCGGGGTCACTTCGCAGTAATAAGTAAAGTTTGCCGGGTCGGCGTAATAGGCCTGCGCTTCGTCCCATTGAGAATCTAAGCAGTAGAGTGTGCCGTTTGTACTGCCGCCTGTGCTCGGCGCATGCAGACACTCAAACCCGCTCATGTACACTTGATACAAAGTGTCATTGTCGATGTCATATTCCTTGTCGGTGTACTCCAAATTGACAGGATACAATTCATCCGAATAAAACCCTGTCCGGTAGGTTTCCCCCTCTGCACGGACGGTTTCGGGCACCTCTTGGGGCAAAGCAAAAAACAAACGCCCCGGCAAACAAGCCGTCAGCACAGCACACAACAGCACCGTTAACACCGCAGTTATGACTTTAAAAAAACGGGTGTGTTTTGTTCGGAACACTTTCCCACTTCACCCTTTCATGTCAGAATTTTGCTTTATTATAACATGTTTAAAACCTTTAGGCACTATTTCTTTTTAAACGGCGCGATAAAAAGCACCGCTGTCAGCAGCACATAAAAACCGTAGAGAAAATAGGTTATGCTATTGCTCCACGGGAATGAGAGCTCCGGGTGGAGAAAGACCAAAAGAAGAAATCCGACTGCCGCAATTAACATGAGCGCGGCAATAACTCGCGAAGTTCTTTTCTTCATGTGACGTTCTCCCTGTGCTGTTCCAGATAATGAAATATCTTTTTATCATAGCTTGCTTTTTTGTAAAAAGCCGATGCCAAGCATGACAATCCCGATACAAATGATGACAGTGCGGATGGGGGAGTTTTCGGAAAATAAACAAGACACAACCAAGCCGCCGCCCGCGCCGGTCAAAAAGTCGATCAAGGATTTGTCATGTTTTATTTTCCCCAGCATGCGTTCTGCATCCATTGCTTGTACTATTTTGTCATCCTCCTTTAAAAGTTGATCGAGCGAAATTTCAAACCGATTGCTGATTTCTATTAAAATTTTAAAATCGGGATAACTTTTCTCGTTTTCCCAGTTGGAAACCGTTTGGCAAGTGACATAAAACAGCTCCCCGAATTTTTCTTGTGTCAATTGATGTTCCTTGCGGATAGCGGATATTTGATTGCCGATATTCATTCCAGCCCCCTCCTTTGCGGTGTAACTGCTTTTCTTGTGCCCATTATAACAAATGAGTCCGCCGAAAGGAAAGCAATTACTCTTTTGCACAGCACCTTTTCCGGTGCGCAAAGATGATTTGACAGCATTACTGCTTCGCTGTTTCCCAAAAATGTTGAAAATAAAACCGCTCCACCTTGTGCGTTGATATACACAAGGTGGAGCGGTTTTATTAAAAAGTTCGGAGCTGCAAGGAAAGATACCACCAAAATTTTAATCTTTTCATCAATCCCAAGGCCCTTTAAAACCAATCATCGTTCTTGGTAAGCTTTGCATTCTTTTACTTCATCGGGATCTTCGTAAGTTCCATAGTACTCACAATGCCATTTATAGCCATTTGTTTCAGTCGGATCAATATACTTGCACTTTTTACACTTGCAATAATATTCCGCCATTACTAAATACTCCTTTTTTTGTTAATTAGTCATTGACTCGTACGCTTTTTTGACGCAGTCTATCGCTTCTTGGAAGCGATGTTCCGCGTAGTCCCGTTTTCGCGCATTTCTTTCCAATGCAAATCCGGTAAAGAAAAATAAATCAAAGGAAATTTCATCCATATATTGTCCGCCAACCAAATGAATGCGATAATTTTCACTCTTGCTTTCAATGGTAAACCCTGGGCACGATTTTTGCACCATTTTCCCTACCAAGCTGATAACACCGCCCATTTTTCGTGCTGCATTGGAAGTTTTAAACTCATCCCGCCGCACAGTTACATTTAAACCTTGTTCTGTACAGCAACCCAAACAAACTTGCATAAATCGATTTATCAATTCATCTAATGTTAACTCTCCGCAGCGTGAAAAAGACAATGTTCCTTGCTCGGGATATTTTGCCACATCTACCATATAAACAGTCCTCCTTTTAAGATAAAGAACACCCCTGCAGTCCATTATTAAAATACCATAGTATTTTTATATTGTCAAGCAAAGAGATACAATAGTATTGTAATATTTTAATTTTGGAGTGCTAAATGCTAAACACAAGAATCAAAGAACTTCGCACTGCCCGAAATCTTAGCCAGGTAGAAATGGCTAAGCGATTGGGTGTTACAAAGCAAAGTGTTTCAAATTGGGAAAATAATAATATTCAACCGTCGGTTGATATGTTGGTGATGATTGCGCGGCTTTTCTCAGTATCTACAGACTATCTTTTATGTTTGGACAATCGTCAAGTGTTGGACGTCACCGGTCTTTCTGTCGAGCACGTAGCGCATATCCAGCAGGTTGTGGATGACATCCGCGGCAAAGATGAACCGCAAAGTTAAAAAATATCCTATTTACCACATAAAAAACCGGAACTTTTGAAGCGGCCGCAGCTCCAAAGTTCCGGTTTTTTATTTTTCTAGCAGCATTTCAGATGCTTTTTTAGATTGCCGCAATTTCTTTTGCAATTTCAGCGGCATCTTTATCAGAAGTATCTATCTTTATCGTATTCAAATTTTGATAGAGCGCAATACGTTTGATACTGCGTTCAATTACATCAGAGAAACGAATCCCTCCAGCAACATCTTTTTGCAAACGCTGAATCAGTTTTTCTTTTGAACAAAGCAAAGAGATCGTAATCACACGGCAATTCTCCGTATTCAAACGGGAAAGGATTGTATCGATAATAGATTGCTCATGCATTACCCAACAGAAAATAATATTTTCATAAGCAGTACACTTCAAAAAATTATTTAAAATAGTACAGATATTTTCTAAGACCATTTCTTTTGTTTCTTCGGTCACTTGGAAGGGATGGGCATCCCAACACCAATCCCCATCTAAAAATACGCTGTTTTCTAATTGCATTTTTAGTGTTTGGCTTACGGTAGTTTTCCCCACTCCCATGGTACCGCCTATTAAATATAACTTTTTCATACTTTACTCCAAATGAAACGGTTAATTCTCTTAGCATGAGAATTTTTAAATCGCTTTTTATATGATTGCTTTTGAATCTTAATCGTTTCACAAACCGCCAACAATAAGTAGACTATAAGAATTCCAATCATGTTAAGAATAATATCATCTATGTCAAAACTTTCAACAAATACAGTGAATACCAATCCAAGCACCAGCACTTTTTTAAGAGCCGCCGCATGAATCCGCCCCGGAGGAACTCTCCCCGGTTATGCCGTGTCGCATCGCTGCGGGGACTTCCGCCGCTTGCACTACTCTGCGGCACTGTCCAATGCTCCGCTTCGCTTTCTCCGCCACTGTTGATTTATACCAATATTTCCAATATAAATGCCATTTTTCAAATTAAGAGCCGGAAGATGAGCAAAAAGTGCCTCCTGCACAATAGATAGAAAATCCAAAGAAAAAGCTGAAAGTGGCTGAGAACAAAATTGAATCAACTATAAAAAACAGTTATAATGAGAAAAAAGTTGTTTTTATCCCAGCTGACCTAGCCATCCTGTCGGGAATAAAAGCTCCAATAAAGAAGTTTTAAAGGAAACTCAATCAAGTTATGAAATCTAAATTAAGGTGAAAAATATGTCTATAAACTCCAATACAATCTTATTCGGTTCTTATCCGCAAAATGGCGATTTTCTAAAAAGAGAACCCATTGAATGGATTGTGCTTGAAAAAGTAAATGGAAAAAGTTTATGTATTAGTAAATTTCTTTTAGACTGCAAACCGTATCATCACGAGCCCGAAAAGATTATATGGAGAGAGTGCAGTTTACGACACTGGCTAAATCATGATTTTTTTGCCTGGGCATTTACTAAAGAAGAACAAGAGAAAATTGCTTTATCCGAAATTCAAAATCCAAAGGGTAATACAATCGATCACGTTTTTCTCTTAAATCTTGATGAAGCAGAACAATACTTCAATTTTGAGAATCGAGCAGCTAAGACAACTCCGTTTGCCCAAAAACAAGGCGCATGGAACATAGAGGAATATGGTGTATGGTGGTTACGATATTCTGGTAGCGAAGACATGATAGAAGAAGGAGAACTTGACGGCATAAGTTGTGTTAATTTTGACGGGCATATTGAAGAAAATGCGTCCGAGCCAACAGATCCCGTTTGTTCCGTACGGCCAGTTATTTGGCTGAAAGAATAAAGCTGCTTTCAAAAAAAGCAATGTAAGAATTAAAGGATGCCTCCTATTCCAGCACCTAAAAAGAAATCGCTGTACCGTGTCGCACTGCTCTGCGGCGCTGCCTAATGCTCTGCATCATCTTTTGGTGCACTTTGAGTCGAGGGCGTTAAGAAAAAACTGCCGCAGGCAGTTTTTTTAGCCCGAGTGTCCCTGCGAGATGAATGCAAGCCGCCAGGCACAGCATGAATCCATCCCGAAGGGGAAAGAGCAATAAAAAATCCCGACTGAATAGTCGGGATTTTTTTGGTGCACTTTCAGGGACTCTACCCGGTTGTGCCGTGTCGCATTGCCGCACGGACTTTCGCCGCACGGCACTGCTCTGCGGCACTGCCCAATGCTCCGCTTCGCTTTCTCCGCCACTGGCGGCGCTCCGCTCCGCATACCCGTGACCCGCATCAGCGTGCCGATGGAGTTCGAGCCTCTAAAGCATACGTCAAAAGAAAAAACGATGAAACTTTCGTCTCATCGTTTTTCTTTTGGTGCACTTTGAGTCGAGGGCGTTAAGAAAAAACTGCCTGCGGCAGTTTTTTTAGACCGAGTGTCCCTGCGAGATGAATGCAAGCCGCCAGGCACAGCATGAATCCGCCCCGGAGGGGAAAGGGCAATGAAAAAATCCCAACCATTCAGTCGGGATTTCTTTGGTGCACTTTCAGGGACTCTACCCGGTTGTGCCGTGTCGCATTGCCGCACGGACTTTCGCCGCACGGCACTGCTCTGCGGCACTGCCCAATGCTCCGCTTCGCTTTCTCCGCCACTGGCGGCGCTCCGCTCCGCATACCCGTGACCCGCATCAGCGTGCCGATGGAGTTCGAGCCTCTAAAGCATACGTCAAAAGAAAAAACGATGAAACTTTCGTCTCATCGTTTTTCTTTTGGTGCACTTTCAGGGACTCGAACCCGGGGCCCGCTGATTAAGAGTCAGCTG
>NBJMC04203__coassemble_122_pt1 | contig 126048 bp, 118 predicted proteins | sample NBJMC04203__metabat2_high_PE_050 | metagenome-assembled genome bin NBJMC04203 | reverse complement strand
GCATTGAATTAATATATATATTACATTTTTCATAACTAACTCCAATCTACAACTTACTATATTTCTTACTAAATTAAAATCCTAACTTATCACTGATTTTATTATACTACGGGCAGGATAGGTTTGGAAATAGCTGAATTGTAAACTTACGGAGTGACACTGCTAATGACAGTCGATATTCGGCTTTTCATCTTATCGGTCAAAGCGAAACTTGAATAGCGCGGCGATTAGCTGCTGCTTCACATATTCCTCAACCTCGGCATTGACCTGCCCGTGTACTTTGGAAAAGTAACGGATATATCCGGCATAGTGGGAAAGAACGGTGTCGATTGCGTCCGGGTCGCCCTCATGGGCTTTGACGATTGTTTCATAGGGGAGAAGTTTACTCATGGTCTTTCCCCTCCATGAGCCGCCGCAACCGTTTCAAAGCAAGCTGGATATGCCGCCCCGCTGTGCTGCGTGTCCGGCCGATATGTACGCCGATCACGCGCTGCGGCTGGCGCAGGAAATAGTAACGGAAAATTTCTTCCTGTGCCTGCTCCGGCAAACGGGCAAGGGCGGCGGCAAGTTCCGCATGGCTGCCATAATCTTAGCCGAGGTGGGTGACTTCACCCGCTTTGACTCCCCAGACAAGCTATTGGCCTATGCGGGGATGTCGCCATCCACTTACCAGTCTGGGCAACTCAAAAACTGTTACCCCCACATGGAAAAACGCGGCTCCAGATACTTACGCTACGCCCTTTACAACGCGACCAAGTATGTCTGCCACTGGAACCCGACCTTTGCTGCCTATCTTGCTAAGAAGCGTGCGGAGGGCAAACACTACAATGTCGCGCTTTCTCATGCTGCCAAAAAGTTGGTTCGTCTAATCTTTGCCATGGAGAAATCCAGGCAGCCATATTGCTCGGCAGCTTGAGGGCAACTACTTAAATAGCCAGCAGAGGTCTGACAAGACCTTAGCTTTGCTATACCTTTTTTGAGCTATCCTTTTTCACCACCACCATTCATTTTGGGGCTTGACTTTTAATAGTTAATCTTTCTCCGTTGTCGTACAGATCGTGGTTTACCAGGGACACATAGTAGCTGTCGATGGTGGCCGGGGCGTTATACAGGGCAGCCAGCAGATATTTCTTGATATTGCGGACATAGGTGGTGTTCTCCCTCATACGGTCCAACACATACTCGATATGAGAACTGTTCAGCTTCAGAAATCGGAATTTCACCACCTCCGTCGGATAGTCGTCCCCGGCAATACGGATCGTCTCCCTGCGGGAACAAACGGTGTCCACCATGAGCTCTACCAGCTCATCCAGGCGGTCACGGTTCATACGCTCGTTCTGTATGAGGATGTCATACTCGATGTTCTCCAAAATCAGTTCCCGATAGCTCTCTCGCTCCCGCATCCAGTCCCGTCCGGTCCGTTTGGCCCCTGCGGGGGTTTGGGGGCTTGATTGGATAGGATTTGATCCTTCCGTACTTGATGAATCAGTATTTGATATTTGGTTACTTGATCCTTTAGTATTTAATTGTGCGGGGTTTTCCTGTTCAGGTTTTCCCGTTTTAGGTTCCGGCGGTCTGGGTTGTTCCAGGATCGTGTACTCGATGCTACCGAGCCGCCCGTTGGCGTTACGGACTCTTTCACGGATAATGTACCCCGCATCCTCCAGCTCCCGGACCGTAGCACAAATGCTGTCCACTCCATCCCGGCATATCCGGGCAAGGCCTTTGGTGGTGTAGTCCCAATCCTCCGGCAAGGACAGCATGAGGGACAGCAGCCCCTTCGCTTTCAGCGACAGCGCCGTGTTTCGCAGATGATGGTTTGCTATCACCGTGTAGTCGCGGTTTTTCTCAATGCGAAATACTGCCATAACCTCACCTCCCTCCGGCGGTCCGGAAAAGTGTTCGTTTTCGGGGAAAAGATGACCTCTGTATCCAACGGATACCCGAAGGACAAATCATTTGCGCCTGCTTTCCGACAGGTAGCACAGGAAGAAAATAGAGGGATTTTCGCCCCTAATTGGCACACTAAATTTTAGGCGTAAAAAAGGGCGGCTGCCTTAAAACAGTCGCCCTAATGTGGGGAGATATACAAGATATTTTTCTGTTCGGATGCCTGAAAACCATTGATATTACTGGGTTTTTCAAAAAGTTCTGTATCGCCACTCGCACCAACCCCGGAGCTTTCACGGCTTCGGGGTTTTCTTTGTTTTCATCAATTTTTCTTTGTACTTGCTACGCCTTAAATTTTTAAACAGAAAGGAAGAAAAGCGCCATGGATATTGTTGCTTATTGGAAAGCGGCACTTTCGCAAAATGCCGATGAAATGAAAGCTTTTTTTCACGAAGATGCCTATGTCAATTGGCACAACACAAACGAACGCTTCACCCGTGATGAATTTATCCGCGCCAACTGCGAATATCCAGGCAGCTGGAACGGAGAAATCGAACGCATTGAAACGCTTGCTAACCTCATTATCACAGCGGTACATGTCTATTCGTACGAGGGCGACATCTCGTGCCATGTCACTTCCTTTATAAAAATAAAAGCCGGAAAAATTGCCTCCATTGACGAATACTGGGGCGATGACGCGCCGGCTCCGCAGTGGCGCGCCGACATGCACATCGGCACCCCGATTCATAAAACAAAATCGCTTTGACGCAAAAGCACCCCCGAACCAAAACAGGCGTTCGAGGGTGCTCTCTTTATCTTATTTTCATTTTGCCAACGCGCTTTTTCAGGCTTCTTCCTGCTCGGTTTCCTCAGCCTGGCCGTAACCGTCCAGCGAGCCTTTTTCTACCCAGTAGTCAAAGCGCTTCATCGTTTCGGTATAAGTATCTTGGCACACCTGCGGCAGGCTGTCTAAATCACCCACAGCCGCAAAGCCTTTTTGCACAGCATCACGCAAAAGCTCCGCCTTTGAGGGGTCGCCGCCGGAAAGGGCCATCGCCATGTCCATCAAACGGGTTGCCACAGCATCCACGCCCCACATGCCGTCTTCCGAAATCGCAGCCTGTGCCTCTTCTGGCGTTTTGCCGATGCCGAGCTGGTCGGCCAGTTTCGCATAATCCACCGAGCCATCCGCCAAGCGCGCGATTTTGTCTTGGCCGCCGAGCATGGTTTTCGCCAGCTCAATCATACTTTGTTTCATTTGATTTTTCAGCTCCTGGACTTGTTCCTCTGTGAGCTTTTTCGGCGGCTGATACGTCACCGATTCACTTTTCGGCGAGGACACAAAGCCGTCCTGCACGGTATTGACCGCACCGGTTTGCTGTGCCGCCTGCGCTGTCTGTGCGGGCTGTGCAGAGGCTGTCTGCTGCGCGCCTTGCGCATTCAGCGCATAGTAATTTTCATTTTGACGTTCAATTCTCATCTCACATTTTCCTCCTTTGCTTTTTCCCTGTAAAACTTCACACGTTACAACGGTTTAAAAAACGGTTCAGATTTTCTCCACGACAACTGCCGTTCCCGACACATTCACCATCATCATTCCGTTGTCGCTTCCGAGCATTTCATAGTCCATGTCCACGCCGACAACGGCATTTGCGCCAAGCTTCACAGCCCGCGCTTCCATTTCCGCCATGGCGGTGCTGCGTGCATTGAGCAGCTCTTCTTCGTATCCGTCGCTTCGCCCGCCGAACAAATTCGTCAGCCCCGCACCGAAATCCTTGAACAGATTGATGCCCGCGATTACCTCGCCGAACACCACACCTTTATACTCTTGAATACGATAACCTTCCAAAGAAGGAGTGGTTGATACAATCATTGCGTCACGCTCCTTTTTCGCCCGTTTTTTCAAATGTGTTTCTTAGCTCTATCATATCACAAAACAATTGAAAACTCAAGCAAATCGGCAGTTTTCCGCCCGCTGTCCCCAAAAGGCGCAAAGCACATTTTCCCTGCGTGAAGTTTTGTGACGAAACGTGTAAAAAATGTGCAATATTTCTTGACACCGCGTATTTTGTAGACTATAATAAATTTGTTTTCATGTTGATATAGCGAGAACAACTTTTGACCAGCTTTTTTCTCAGCGAAAAGGCTCAAGGCCATACGGACAGCCGGGTCAAACTGCCGAGTGTAAAACCGCTTTGGTTTTACGTTATTGATTGCGTTCAAAGCGCAACTTTTATAAGTTGGCAAGTGAATTGCCAATTGGTTCCTTCATAACCAAGTGTACTAGAGTACACACTTGTGAAACGGTCAATAAGAGTAGTAAAAGTAGTTCTTACTATATAGACTCTGCAAATCTTCTGTCACCTGCTGTGCCGCTGCGCGTCGGTGCGCTTCTCAGTTGTGCGTTTTTTGAGAAGATATGACAAGTTTTACAAGGATGTGCCACGGTACCGTGGTGCATCCTTTTTTGTTTGTCCGGCGGCAAAGGTGCCGCCCTGATTACGGACGCTGTGCCACAAACAGCAAACGGCTTTCAAAAAGTCGTCGGGAGGTTTCTTATGTCAGAAAAAATGAGACTGTACGGGTTTAACAACCTGACCAAATCTTTGAGCTTTAATATCTACGATATCTGCTACGCCAAAACGGCGCGTGAACAGCAGGATTATATTAAGTATATCAACGAGCAGTACAACTCCGACCGCTTGACGGAGATTCTGACAAAATTAACGGAAATGATCGGTGCAACCGTGCTGAACATTTCCAAACAGGACTATGAGCCGCAGGGTGCCAGCGTCACCTTTTTAATTGCCGAGGAAAGCATGGTGAAAAACCGCAGCGGCGAGCTGGTGGTGGCGCACCTGGACAAAAGCCATGTCACCGTGCACACCTATCCCGAGTATCACCCCGAAACCTCCATTGCCACGTTCCGCGTGGACATCGACGTTTCCACCTGCGGTGAAATTACGCCGCTTTCCACGCTGGATTTCCTGATCGGCAGCTTTGATTCCGACATTATCACCATCGACTACCGCGTGCGCGGCTTTACGCGCAACATGGCAGGCAAAAAGCTGTTTATGGATCACTCCATCACCTCGGTGCAGGACTATATCAACGACGATATTTTGAAAAAGTATGACGCTGTGGACATCAATGTTTATCAAGCCAACATGTTCCACACCAAGCTTTTAATTAAAGACCCCGTTTTGCAAAACTATTTGTTCAACTCGGATGTCTACGAAATTCCGCCGAAAATCCGCTTGGATATCACAAACGCCCTGCGCCGTGAAATGATTGAAATTTTCAGCGGCTGCAATGTTTATCGGGAGGGAGAAAAGTGAGCAATCAAGAACGTGCCCCTTTGGCCGAGGCGCTGGAGCGAATGCGCCACAATCGGCTTGTCCCCTTTGATGTGCCCGGCCACAAGCGCGGCAAGGGCAACCCGGAACTGATGGAGTTTTTGGGCGAGCGATGCCTTTCTGTGGATGTCAACTCCATGAAGCCGCTCGACAATCTGTGCCACCCGGTCAGCGTCATTAAAGAGGCCGAGGAGCTTGCCGCCGAAGCATTCGGCGCGGCACACGCCTTTTTCATGGTGGGCGGCACGACGTCCGCTGTACAGGCCATGATTTTGTCCAGCGTAAAAAGCGGCGACGAAATCATTTTGCCGCGCAATGTGCACCAAAGCGTCATCAATTCGCTGGTGCTGTGCGGCGCCGTTCCCGTTTATATCAACCCGCAGACCAACAGCCGCCTCGGCATTGCGCTGGGCATGTCGATGCAGGACGTAGAACGCACCATTGAAAGCCACCCGAACGCCAAGGCCATTTTGGTGAACAATCCCACCTACTACGGCATTTGCTCGGATTTGCGCAGCATTACCAAAGTGGCGCATGCACGCGGCATTCGTGTTCTTGTGGACGAGGCGCACGGCACACACTTTTATTTCGGCAAGGATATGCCGGTTTCCGCCATGGCCGCAGGCGCAGATATGGCCGCAGTGAGCATGCACAAATCGGGCGGTTCTCTCACACAAAGCTCTGTGCTTTTGTGCGGCCCGAACGTCAACGCCCATTATGTCCGTCAGGTGATTAACTTGACGCAGACCACCAGCGGCTCTTACCTCTTGCTTTCGAGCTTAGACTTATCGCGCCGCAATCTTGCGCTGCGCGGTGTGGAAATTTTTGAAAAGGTCAAGCGCTTTGCCAACTACGCCCGCGATGAGATTAACGCCATCGGAGATTACTACGCCTATTCGAGCGAGCTTGTCAACGGTGACAGCGTGTTTGACTTCGACACCACGAAGCTCTCGGTAAATACGCTTGCGCTGGGCCTTGCCGGCATTGAGGTTTACGACCTTCTGCGCGACGATTACGATATTCAAATTGAGTTCGGCGATTTGGGCAATATTCTCGCCTACATTTCCGTGGGTGATAAAAACAAGAACGTCGAGCGCCTCATCAGTGCGCTGAGCGAAATTCGCCGCATTCATAAGCGGGATAACCGCGATATGCTGGAAAACGAGTACATCAGCCCGCAGGTGGCCATGTCCCCGCAAACGGCATTTTATTCGCAGAAAGTTTCCCTGCCTTTGGCGGAATGTGCCGGGAAAGTATGCACGGAATTTGTCATGTGCTATCCCCCCGGCATTCCCATTTTAGCGCCGGGCGAAATTATTACGCAGGACATCATCCGTTATATCCAGTACGCCAAGGAAAAGGGCTGTGTGCTCACCGGCCCGGAAAGCGTCGATGTCACCCATTTGAATATTTTGAAGGGAGAGTAATATGGACGATTTATGGTATAGCGAATATCACACGCCAAATGTGCGGCTTTCCATTCGCATCCGCGAGCAGCTGCACCACGAGCAAAGCACCTATCAGTCGATTTCAATTTATGATTCGCTTGAATTTGGCCGCTTTTTGACGCTGGACGGCGTGATGATGCTCACCGAGCGCGATGAATTTATTTATCACGAAATGATTACTCACCCGGCATTTGCCGTCAACCCCGACATTCGCCGCGTGCTGGTCATCGGCGCGGGCGACGGCGGCGTTGCGCGTGAGCTTGTAAAATATCCCGGCATTGAACAAATTGAAGTCGTGGAAATCGACCCGCGCGTCGTGGAGGTCTGCCGCGAATATCTGCCCCAAACGGCATGCGGTTTTGATGACCCACGCGTTGTCTTGCATTATGAGGACGGCCTGAAATTTGTTCGCCGCAAGGAAAACCTCTACGACCTGATTATCGTTGATTCGACCGACCCCTTCGGCCCCGGTGAAGTGCTGTTTACGCGCGAATTTTACGGCAGCTGCTTTAGTGCCTTAACGGAAAAAGGCATTTTAATTAACCAGCACGAAAGCCCGTTTTATCACGCGGATGCAAACGAAATGCAGCAGGCGCACCGCCGCATTGCACAGGTATTCCCCGCTGCAACGGTGTATCAAGCGCATATTCCCACCTACCCCTCCGGCCACTGGCTGTTCGGGTTTGCGTCGAAAGGGCTGCACCCGGTGCAAGACTTGCAGGCCGAGCGCTGGAACGCCTTGCAGCTTTCGACCCGCTACTACAACACCGACGTGCATACCGGTGCATTCGGTTTGCCAAACTATGTAAAGGAGCTTCTCACTCGTGGATAAAAACATTCAAACCTTTTTAGCGTGCGAAGCAGCGTTCGACGATGCAAAAACCGTTTTGTTCGGCGCACCGTTTGACGGCACCACCTCGTTTCGCCCCGGCACCCGCTTTGGTCCTTCGGCGATTCGCAGCGAGTCCTTCGGCATTGAAACATATTCGCCCTACTGCGACCGCGATTTAACCGACTGCGCCATCTATGACGGCGGTGACTTAGAGCTGCCTTTCGGCAATACCGAGCGCGTACTGTCGATGATTGAGGATTACACCGAACAGGTGCTTTCGGCAAATAAGCGTTTTGTCATGCTGGGCGGTGAACACCTTGTCACGCTGGGCGCGCTGCGTGCCGTGTGCCGCCGTTATCCCGATTTGCACATCATTCATCTGGATGCCCACACGGACCTTCGCACCGATTACTTGGGCGAGGAGCTGTCCCACTCCACCGTGCTTTATCATGCGTGGAAACTTGTGGGGGACGGCCGCGTTTTCCAGTTCGGCATCCGCAGCGGCGAAAAATATGAATTTGAATTTGCAAAGCAGCACACCACGCTGCGCAAATTTGATTTACAGGGCTTTGAGGAAACCGTCAAGGCGCTGGAAGGAAAGCCCGTTTACTTCACCTTAGACCTCGACGTGCTTGACCCGTCCATTTTCTGCGGCACAGGCACCCCCGAGGCGGGCGGCGTAACCTTTAAAGAGCTGATGGATGCGCTTTTACAGCTCAACCGCCTGAATATTGTGGGCTGCGACATCAACGAGCTTTCCCCGCATTATGACCACAGCGGCACTTCCACCGCTGTTGCATGTAAAGTCACCCGAGAGATTTTGCTTCAACTGACAAGCGATTTTTCATAAGGCATTGCCACAACAAAAAAGGAGTGTGTACCATGGGTAAATGTTTAATCATCGGCTGCGGCGGCGTCGCCAGCGTTGCCATCCACAAATGCTGCCAAAACAGCGACGTTTTTGAGGAAATCATCATTGCCAGCCGCACCAAATCGAAATGCGACGACCTGAAGGCTAAGCTGGAAGGCACCACCAAAACAAAAATTCACACCGAGCAGGTGGATGCCGACAACGTGGACGAGCTGATTGCCGTCATCAACAAATACAATCCCGATGTCGTTTTGAACTTGGCACTTCCCTATCAGGATTTGACTATCATGGACGCCTGTCTTGCCACCAAAACGCACTATGTTGATACTGCCAACTATGAGCCGCTGGACACGGCAAAGTTTGAGTATAAATGGCAGTGGGCTTACCGCGAGAAATTCAAAGAGGCCGGCATCTGCGCTGTTTTGGGCAGCGGCTTTGACCCGGGCGTAACCGGCGTTTTCTCTGCCTATGCACAAAAGCACTATTTTGACGAGATTCACTACATCGATATTCTGGACTGCAACGGCGGCGACCATGGCTATCCGTTTGCCACCAACTTCAACCCGGAAATCAACATCCGCGAAGTAACTGCTAACGGCAGCTACTGGGAGGATGGCCATTGGGTAGAAACCAAACCCATGGAAATTAAGCGCGAATATGACTTTGCAGGCGTGGGCAAAAAGGACATGTACCTCTTGCACCATGAGGAGCTGGAAAGCCTCGGCATCAACATCAAGGGCATCAAGCGCATCCGCTTCTTTATGACCTTCGGCCAAAGCTATCTCACCCACCTCAAATGTCTGGAAAACGTCGGCATGACTTCCATCGAGCCGATTGAGTTTGAGGGTAAGCAGATTGTTCCCCTGCAGTTCCTGAAGGCAGTTCTGCCCGACCCCGCCAGCCTTGGCCCGCGCACCGTTGGCAAAACGAACATCGGCTGCATTTTCCAAGGCGTGAAAGACGGCAAGGAGAAAACGTATTACGTTTACAATGTCTGCGACCACCAGGAATGCTATAAAGAGGTGGGCAGCCAGGCCATCTCCTACACCACCGGCGTACCCGCCATGATCGGCGCAATGCTGGTGATGAACGGCAAGTGGAATAAGCCCGGTGTATGGAATGTGGAGGAGTTTGATCCCGATCCCTTCATGGACGAGCTGAACAAGTGGGGCTTGCCCTGGGTAGAGGACTTCAACCCGACTTTGGTGGACTGATGAACAAGAATTTATACACTGTTCCTACACCGTGCTATGTTGTCGATGAGCAAAAGCTCATCGACAACCTCACGATTCTGCGGGATGTTGCCAAAGAGTCCGGCGCAAAAATCCTGCTGGCACAAAAGGCATTTTCCATGTTCGCCGTTTACCCGCTGATTCGTCAGTACCTTGCCGGAACAACGGCAAGCGGCCTGTTTGAAGCCAAGCTCGGTTATGAGGAAATGGGCGGCGAAACCCACATTTTCTGCGCCGCGTATCCCGAGCAGGATTTTGACGAAATTCTGCGCATTTGCGACCACCTTTCGTTCAATTCCTTTGCACAGTGGGAGCGCTACCGTGAGCGCGCTCTGGCAGCAAAGAAGAGCTGCGGCATTCGCATCAACCCCGAGCACTCCACCCAAGAGCACGGCATCTATGACCCGTGCGCCGAGGGTTCGCGTCTTGGCGTTACCCGTGCGCAGTTCCGCACCGATTTGCTGGACGGCATTGAAGGGCTGCACTTCCACACGCTTTGCGAGCAAAACAGTGATGCACTGATTGAAACGCTGGCAGCCGTGGAAGAAAAGTTCGGTGAGTTTTTGCCGCGCATGAAATGGGTTAATTTCGGCGGCGGCCACCACATCACACGCCCCGACTATGACCGCGCCGCACTGATTGACTGCATTCGCCGTTTCCGCGAAAAGTACGGTGTAGAGGTTTATCTGGAGCCGGGCGAGGCTATCGCCTACCATGCGGGTTATCTCGTGGCATCGGTGCTGGACATCGTGACAAACGGCATTAAGATTGCGCTTTTGGACGCGTCCGCCGCGTGTCACATGCCGGATGTCATCGAAATGCCCTACCGTCCCCCGCTGTATGAAAGCGGTCTTGCGGGCGAAAAAGCGCACACCTACCGCTTGGCGGGTGCCACCTGCCTTGCCGGGGATGTCATTGGGGATTATTCGTTTGAGAAGCCTTTAAGCGTCGGTGATAAGCTGATTTTTGAGGATATGGCCATTTATTCCATGGTGAAAAATAACACCTTCAACGGCATGTGCCTGCCCTCAATTGCACTGATGAAGCAGGACGGCAGCATCGAAACCGTGCGCACTTTCGGCTACGAAGATTTCAAAACACGACTCTCTTAAATACTTCATCAATAAGCGATAGGCAGGGCGTTTTGCCCTGCCTATTTTAAAGGAGACATACTTCATGATTGTGGCAAAATTCGGGGGAAGCTCCCTGGCAGACGCAAAGCAATTTCAAAAGGTACGCGCCATTGTCATGGGTGACGAGCGCCGCCGTGTGGTCGTTCCCAGCGCACCGGGAAAGCGCTTTTCCGATGACGATAAAATTACGGACATGCTGTACTATTGCTTTTACGCACGTCAGCGCGGCGACGACTTCGACGCCATGTTTGAAAAAATTAAGGCCCGCTATTTCGAAATTGCAAACGAGCTTTCGCTTTCCGTGAATTTGCAGCCCTATCTGGAGGAAATTCACGCGCAGATTATTGCGGGTGCCAACGCCGACTACTGCGCCAGCCGCGGCGAATATTTAAACGGCATTTTGCTTGCAAACTATCTGGGCTTTTCGTTTTTAGATGCCGCAGAAGTCATCTTTTTTGATAAAAACGGTGTCTTAGACAGCGAAAAAACGAATCGCCGCCTTGCCAAGCGCCTGAGTGCGGAAATGCCTGTGGTTCTTCCCGGCTTTTACGGCAGTGACGCGCACGGCAATATCCGTGTGTTTTCGCGCGGCGGAAGCGACATTACGGGCGCTTTGGCTGCGCGTGCCTGTGAAGCCGAGGTGTATGAAAACTGGACGGACGTTTCCGGCTTTTTAATGGCTGACCCGCGCATTGTGGCAAACCCGCTGCCGATTCGCCACGTCACCTATCACGAGATGCACGCGCTGGCCAGCGCAGGCGCAACGGTACTGCACGAGGACAGCGTTGCCCCGGTCAGTCAAGACGGCATTCCCACGCAAATCCGCAATACAAACGACCCGTCCCATCCCGGCACACTCATTACAAGCACCGCCGTTCGGCGCGAAAACTTTTCCATTTTTGCCGGAATTGCAGGAAAAAAGGGATACAGCCTGCTTCTTGCCGAAAAGCAGCACCGTGACGCTTCCCCTGCCTTTATGCAGAGTGTATTTCAAGCGGCACAGCACTGCGGCATGGACTTTCAGCTGCTTTCTGTCAACGGCAGTCACCTTTGTCTGCTGATTGAAACCGAGCAATATGAAACGAAAAGCATCGGCTTTTGGGAAGAAATTTCCGAGATGGGTGTGCCCTATTTCCACTCTGTTGAGCCTGGCTTTGCCTGTATCGTGTTGGTGGGGTACGGCGTGGTGCACAACTATCAAACCATCAACCGCATTTATAAAGCTTTGCAGAAGCGGGAAATTGAAGTTTCCATGATTACGCAGGGCATGAGTGAAATCAGCACATGGGTCGCCGTGCAGGAGGATGATATGGAAGATGCCATCCGCACGCTTTACGAAGAATTTTGCCGCGACACGCATTAAGCAAAAAGCATATTGCACATAAAATGGAGGTGCTATGAAATGGCGAAAAAAGCAGCTGTTATGATTTATCCGCAGTTTTCCATGCAGGAAATTTCCTGCTTAACCGATGCACTGAAAGTCTATTTTGATATTGAGATTGACGTGTTCGCCTCCAAAAAAGAAATTATTTGCAGCGAAGATTCTTTTCAAGTAATTCCTCACAAGACTTTTAACGAGTTTCGTCCGGAAGATTATTTGTGCCTCATTCTCCCCGGCATCTACAATCCCCTGCCCGCTTTATTTGACGAGGAAAATATCCGTTTTCTGCACGCACTCAAAGGTTCTGACTTGCCCATTTGCAGCATTTCCTGCTCTCCTATCCTGCTTGCAAAAGCGGGCTTACTGGACGATGTGCATTATACTTCCGGCATGTGGCAGGAAATGGCGGAATATCTGCCCTTTGTTCCGCACCAAAACTTTATTCATCAGCCCCTCGTGAAAGATAAAAATATTCTTACCGCCATGGGGTTTGCCTATCGGGAATTTGCAGTAGAAACCATTCGCACCTTGGGGATTGATGCTTGTGAGAAGGGCCTGTTTAACCCTGTAACGCGAGGCTACACCGAAGAAGAACTTACATTTTATATGGGCAAAGAGAATTTTGCAGAATTTTTAGAAGAATATGAGTCCTATCTCACACAAAAAGAAGAGCGGTGAGTTTAACATGGAATTACGGCACGGTAACCTGCTGATTCGCAGCGCACTTCCCACGGATGCGGCCCAGCTTGCGGCGTGGTGGAATGACGGCGCTGTGATGACACACGCGGGCTTTCCAAATGGCATTGGCACGGATGCCGACATCGTTGAAAAACAGCTTTTGAGTGATGACACACACCGTTTTATCATTGAATCCGAAGGTGTGTCCATCGGGGAAATGTGCTGGCGGGAAACCTCACCGGCCACAGCGGAAATCGGCATTAAAATCTGCAATCCTGCTTACCAAAACCGCGGGCTCGGAAAAACACTGCTTCGGCTGTTGATTGACGCATTATTCCGGCAGGGCTTTTCGTACATCGAAGTGAGCACCATGCTTTCCAACCAGCGCGCCCAGCACGTTTATGAACAGCTTGGTTTTGGAGAGAAAACCCTTGTGAAAGACGGCTGGACTGCGCCGGGCGGCACCGTATATTCTTATCTTACATACAAGCTTTATCGGCCATAAGCAGCTGACAACAGCAAACAAAGCCCTCAAAAAGCAAACGCAAAAAAGCCCCCTGCCTTAGCGGGGTGTTCGTAAGACAGTAACAAAAGCAAAAGGCGTGATGAAAGTGGTCGCGCCTTTTGCCTTATGTGGATAGCCGCTTTCGAGGCGCAAGGGATGCAGTCCCTTGCTCGGAACATAGTGACGCAAAACACCCCGGACATTCAGGTGTCCGGGGTGTTCGGTCTCACCGAGCGCACATATGGGGATTACCCTGTATAGAAGTGCGCCCTTAGTATCTGTTCGACAAATTGGAATTTATATTTTTTTCTGCAAATAAATCATATCTACCAGTTGAGTACCTGCTTCATATATTGAATGGTCATAATTATCCGTGAAGAAGTTTTTAATGCTATGCGAACGAATAAATCCACACTTCTCATAAAAAGGAATTGTCAACGGACTATCCCCTGTGCCAACTTGCAATATAGAATACTTCCCTTTGTATGTCGTAGCAACGAAGTCAATTAGTGCTTTACCGTAACCCTTTCCCTGATATTCTGGTTCAGTTGCAATGTTTTTGATTTCAAGGACACCCTTCCCCTCGTCTGTTATCACACATTCGCACTTAACTCCATCATCGTCCAAAACATACATTGTCCCCTTATTAATATACCTGTCTATCATATCCTCTTGCTCATCTGCTAATAGCAGCAACGGAAGAAATTGTTTTTTATTCTCCTTGATTTCTTTAATTTTCATATCAACTTGCTCCCTAAATACCGATTTGTAGGTCTGTTCGGTTCCATGCTATCACATAACGGGGATAAAATACAAGAACAGCCACCGCAGTTCAAACTGCGGTGGCTGTTAACTGTCTTATGACCCCCGGCCATTTCGGCAAGGGGCTTTGAACGTTAACTTAGTCGCTGACGTAGGGCAGCAGAGCAACGTGACGTGCGCGCTTGATCGCAACCGTCAGCTCACGCTGATGGGCGGCACAAGTGCCGGTCACACGGCGAGGAATGATCTTCGCACGCTCAGACAGATACTTACGCAGACGGGGAACGTCCTTGTAGTCGATGTGGTCGATGCGGTCAACGCAGAAGCTGCAAACTTTCTTGCGGCCACGACGCTGAGGACGGCCACCACGGGTTTCCTGACGCTCTTTATCAAAAGCCATGGCTGGTTTCCTCCTTATCTTGAGATTGATGGTTTAAAATGGTAAATCTTCACTGTCGTCGATCAAAGCAAAGTCGTCAGCCGAACCTGCGGAATAGCTGACGGGATCGGGAACAGCAGGACGCGGCATTGCCGGCTGCGCGGGGGCAGCGGCAGGTGCATATCCGGCGTTTCCTGCGGGTGCATAGCTGCCCGCAGAAGAACTCTTGCTTTCTGCAAAATGAATGTTGTCGGCAACTACTTCATACACCGTGCGCTTTACTCCGGTTTTATCCTCATAACTGCGCGTCTGCAAGCTGCCGTTCACGGCAATCATGTTGCCCTTGCGGAAATACTTGCAAACAAACTCAGCGCTTTGACGCCAAGCCACAATGTCAATAAAGTCTGCCTTGCGCTCTTCGCCCTGACGAACAAAAGAACGATCCACTGCAATTCGGAAAGTGCAGGTAGCAATTCCGTTCGGCGTGTGCCGAAGCTCAGGGTCTGCCACCAAACGTCCCATTAAAGCAATCACATTCAGCATTATTTTGCCTCCGCTTTCGCCTGCTCCTCATCCAAAGCCACGATCATCGAGCGCAGAACGCCGTCAGTGATCTTGTAAACACGATCCAGCTCTGCGGGGAACTCCGGGTTGCTGGTGAAGTGGATCACCGTGTAAACGCCGTCCGTCTCATCGTTGATGGGATAGGCCAGCTTGCGCTTGCCCCACTCGTCAACAGAATCGATTGTACCATTCGCCTCAATCAAAGATTTGAACTTGCCCACCAGAGCAGCGTTCGCCTCCTCATCAAGAGTAGCGGTGGTAATCAGCATGGTTTCATACTTAGCCATTTTCTGTACACCTCCTTTTGGACTTATGGCCGCTTGCGCGGCAAGGAAATTGCCGCATGTACGGCAACTACTTTAGTTTATCGAAAAAGTGCCGCTTTGTCAATACTTTTTTGCAAAACAACGCTTGTTTTTTGCGGTTTTCCCGCTTACAGCGTTTTACAAAGCTCTTTCAAGTAAGCGCGGAAAGCCTCGCCAATTTCGGGATGGCGCAGCGCAGTTTCCACCTGTGCTTCCATCACGCCCAGCTTTGCGCCCATGTCGTAACGCTTACCGGTGAAGTCAACGCCCGTCATGCCGCCTTTACGCGCTACTTCGGCCATTGCGTCGGTCAGCTGAATTTCGCCGCCTGCACCGGGAGCCGTACGGTCTAAAATCTCGTAAATTTCCGGTGTCAGCAAGCAGCGGCCTAAAATAGAAAACATGCTGAATTCCTGGCCGGGCTTCGGCTTTTCAATCATATCAGTGATGTTGTAAAGGTTATCTTTGATCAGGTCGCATTTCATGGAAGAATATTTTTGAATTTGCTCGGGGGTTACCTCCTTAATGCCCACGCATGCCTTGCCCGTTTGTTCATACGCGCGCATCAGCTGTGCGGCAACAGGGTCTTCGCCCATAATCACATCGTCGCCGTACATGACGACAAACGGCTCGTCCTTCGTAAAGCCGCGCGCTTTTAAAACGGCGTGTCCCAAGCCCTTTGTTTCCTTTTGACGGATAAAGTAAATATCGGCCATATTGGCAATGCTGAGGCATTCTTCCAGCATGGCATGTTTTGCCGGATTGGCCGAAAGAGCGCTTTCCAGCTCAAACGCATGGTCAAAATGATCTTCCATAATGCTTTTGCCGCGGCCCGTAATAATGAGAATCTCCTCAATTCCGGCCTGCACAGCTTCCTCGACGATATATTGAATGGCAGGCTTGTCCACAATGGGAAGCATTTCTTTCGGCATTGCCTTTGTCGCGGGAAGTACGCGCGTGCCCAATCCCGCAGCGGGAATAATCGCTTTTCTGACTTTTTTCATGGGGTCAACATCCTTTCTGACTGTGCCAAAAAACAGGCGCAGTTTTGGCTTTCACCTTTTGATCGTTTTCTTTAAAAGGTACTCAACATGTTTACCGGGCCTGCCCATGCCACAAAAATGCTTGAAAATAAAAACAAGATTGCCACCATAACCACAACGCCGATCACGCTGGTTCCGCCGCGGCGCAAAAGTGCCGCACGCGCTGCCCCGGGTTCGGATGCAGTTTGACGAATTTTTTTAATCCGCCCTGCGGCAAAGCGCCGGTACAGATAAGTGGAAAACACCAAAAACAGCACGGACATAACCCAGTTAAGATAAAAGCAAACTTCTCCCAGTGTGTTCACCACTTGCATATCAATCCAGGCGGGCAGCACCGCACCTGCTGTAGTCACCATTTGAATCAGTGTCGGGATACTCGTCACCAAAGAAAGCACCATGGTAAGCGCCGCCCATCCCCACATTTTGCGGTAGAAAAAGTAAGCGGGCGGAAAAAGCAGCGAAATCCAGCAAAGGCCCATCTTGCTGCGCTTTTGGTCCATGCGCTGAAACTGATATAAGTAAGAGGGCGCTGCGTCTCCGATAAAGTCTGTCCAGTCCTGCACTGAAATTCCGTCAATTTCCCCTTGCATGGGCATTGGCGGGGGCGGCGGTGCAAAACCGGGTGCGGGATTCGGCACGGTATAGGGTTTTCCGCGCATGGAACAGCCGCAGTGCTGGCAAAAAATATTGTTCGGCGGGTTTTGTGCCCCGCAGTTCGGACAGCGCGCGCCCTGCGTCTGCTGCTGCGTTTGCTTCGGCTTCGGGCTTTCATAAGAAAAGCTTCCGTGTTTTTCCTCAAAAACACAATGCCCTTCTTTTTCGTAACATTCTCTGTGATACGGTGCGCCGCACTCCGGGCAGAACACCACATCGTCGTGCTCTGTCAAGGGCTTATGACAGACCACGCATTCTTTTTTTGAAACATCCATAGAAAGAAACTCCGTTTTCCGGCGGTAAAATACGCCATTAGTGCAAATCATCGGGGTTTTCACATGTTTTTTCTCAGCCGCAAAACCCCTCGGGTAGTATCCTCTTTATGATACCGCAAACAGTAAAAAAAAGCAATGTTTCCTTTTCGAATTGTGAAAGCCGCATACCATCATTTACACTTTATCCCCCATGCACCGATGTCTAAAAAGAATTCTTTACTTTTATAGGGCAATCTTATATAATAAAAAAGATATAGTGACATAAAAACCGGGGAAGTTCGCCTGTTGGAATGCGCCTTCCCGCCCATGATGAAACACGAGTAAGGAGAGCTTATGATTCTGATTGATGAAATTAAGCGCGAGCTGGGCGAGCTTGCGCCCGAAGTGACGGATTTGGCCGACGCGCTGGCCATTGAGCGCAGCCGCCTGCGCTTGGAAGAGCTGGAACAGCGCAGTGCCGACCCCGCTTTTTACAATGACACCGAAAACTCCGCCAAAGTATTTGCGGAGATGAGCGAGCTGAAAGACCGCTTGGAAAGCTACCGCAAATTGCAGGAAAAGCTTTCGGACTCTGAAACGCTGGTAGAAATGCTTTCTGAGGAAGAGGACGAAGACTTGGCGCAGGAGGCGCAGGACAATGTCGAGCAGCTCAAAAAAATGATTGAGGAAATGCGCCTTGTTACCCTGCTGACGGGCGAATACGATGCCAACAACGCCATTCTCACTTTCCACGCCGGTGCGGGCGGAACGGAAGCGCAGGACTGGGTGAGCATGCTGTACCGCATGTATACCCGCTTTGCCGCCAACCACGGCTGGAATGTGCAGGTGCTGGATTACCTGGACGGCGACGAAGCCGGCATTAAATCGGCTTCTATTTTGATTGAAGGCCATAACGCCTACGGCTTTTTGCGCAGTGAAAACGGCGTGCATCGCTTGGTGCGTGTTTCCCCGTTCGATTCTTCCGGCCGCCGCCACACCAGCTTTGCTTCGCTGGAGGTCATGCCGGAGCTGGATGATTCCGTCACGGTTGAAATTCGCCCCGAAGACATCCGCATGGAAGTGTACCGCTCTTCCGGTGCAGGCGGACAGAAGGTTAACAAAACCTCCTCTGCCGTTCGCTTGATTCACGAGCCGACGGGCATTGTGGTGAGCTGTCAAACAGAGCGCAGCCAATTCCAAAACCGCGATATGTGTATGAAAATGCTTGCCGCAAAGCTGTATCAAATCAAAGAGCGCGAGCATCTTGATAAAATCAGCGATATCAAAGGCATTCAGAAAGAAATTGCCTGGGGCAGCCAGATTCGCAGCTATGTCTTTATGCCCTATACCTTAGTAAAAGACCATCGCACTTCGTACGAAAACGGCAACGTCAATGCCGTGATGGACGGCGATCTTGACGGCTTCATCAATGCTTATCTGAAAGCCGCCAGCAAGGGCGAATTGCAGGAAACCTAAACACGAAAGGGAATGCTTTTAAACGCATCGGCCTCATAAGCATGTAATTGAATTGTCGCAGGGCGGCGTGACCGAAAGGTCATGCCGCCCTGCTTTTTCTTTGCTATTTCACGATTGAATACTCCCCTACCGGTTTGAGTTTTCCATTCGGTGCGGTCAAATTTCAAAAATATTCTATAACCCCCTTGCTCATGACGCAACGTCATAAGATATACTATAAACGTGAGGTGATAACATGGAAACGAGCAAGGCCATAGCACAAGGATATATGACGGTTGGCGAAGTTGCAAAGAAAATGGATGTGACTGTGCGCACATTGCAGTATTACGACAGAGAAGGACTGCTTTCCCCGTCTTCCATCAGCGAGGGCGGACGGCGGTTATATACCGATAAAGATATTGTAAAGCTCCATCAGATTTTATCGCTCAAGCACTTGGGATTTTCGCTGGACGATATCAAAAATCGTCTGATGCCGCTTGATACACCAAATGAAATTGCGGATATTTTGGCAGAACAAGCACAAGCCGTACAAAAAGAAATAATCAGTCTGTCGGAATCGTTAAGAGAGCTGGAAGCATTGCGGGCAGAAGTTCTGCAAATGCAATCTGTCGATTTCAAAAAATATGCCGATATTATTGTGAATTTGCAGATGAAAAATGATTACTATTGGCTCATCAAACACTTTGACGACCAAACGCTTGACCATATCCGCAGTCACTTTGATAAAGACAGCGGGAAAGCGTTCATGGATACTTTTGTACAGCTTCAAGACGAGGTGATCCGATTACACAACGCAAATATTCCTGCCGATGGTGACGAAGGCCAAAGGTTTGCAAAAGCATATTGGAACATGATAACACAGTTTACCGGCGGCGATATGGGCATGCTTCCGAAGCTGATAGAATTGGGACAATTTGAGGCAGCCGACCGCAAATGGAAAGAAAAACAATCGCTTGCCAATGTTTATGTTGAACAAGCCTTAGGTGTATATTTTTCTCGCATGAATATTAACCCTTTTGAGGAGGGCAAAGAATGAGCAATGCAATCCAAATCAGCAATTTACAGAAAAGCTACGCAAACCATATGGTTCTGAACGGGTTAAGCTTTTGTGTTCATCAGGGTGAAATTTTTGCACTGCTGGGTGTGAACGGCGCAGGCAAAACGACTACGCTTGAATGCATTGAGGGGTTAAGAAGATATGACGGCGGAAGCATCCGAATAAACGGAAAAATGGGGATCCAGTTACAGTCAGCTTCTTTGCCGGAGCACATCAGGCCATTGGAAGCGGTAAAGCTGTTTGCAAAGTGGAATCAAACTTCTCTCGATCCATCAACACTGAATACCCTTGGCATTTATGAATTTGCAAAAAAGCAATATTTCCAACTGTCCACCGGCCAAAAACGACGGCTTCACTTAGCCCTTGCCCTGACACGAAATCCGGACATTCTTTTCTTAGATGAACCAACAGCCGGACTTGACGTTGAAGGACGGATTGCTCTGCATGAACAAATTCGACAGTTAAAAAATGCCGGTAAAACGATTATTTTAGCAAGCCATGATATGGCCGAAGTAGAAAATTTATGTGATCGGCTTGCTATCTTATCGGAAGGCAGGATTGCTTTTATCGGTACTGTCGATCAGCTCAACGAGGCCGTGGGAAAACATTATAACATTACGATTCAAACTGAAAAAAGAACTGAAAATTACAAATCCGACAACATCGCAGAATCATTGCTTCGTCTGCTTACCCAATACAAAGAAAACGGGGAAACTGTTTTGGATATAAACATCGATCGCGGCTCTTTAGAGCAGCACTTTATGAAAATTACAAAGGAGGAATAAAAATGAGGGCATTTCTATATGGGGTTTTCTTGCAGTGGAAGCTCGACATGCGCAGTAAAACATTACTCATAACCTGTTACATTGTTCCTCTTTTGTTTTTTGCGGTCATGGGCGGAATTTTCACGTCGGTCATGCCACAGGCAAAAGACACACTGATTCAGTCCATGACGGTTTTTGGTGTAACAATGGGGGCACTGATTGGCTTACCGCCCTCACTCGTTGAAATTTACAGCACCGATATAAAAAAAGTTTATAAAGCAAATGGTGTTCCGCTCTATCTCGGCCTCGTTTTAACAAACATTTCCGCATACATTCATTTATTTATCATGAGCGTCGTTCTATATTTTGCTGCCCCGCTCGCTTTTAACGCTGAAATACCGGACAATCCGGAACGGTACTTTATCTCTCTTGCTGTTTTTATTGCGGTGTCACTTAGCATCGCCAGCATAATTGGTCTGGCTGTAAAAGATCAGGCAAAGACTTCCATGGTTTCGATTATTGTTTTTTTACCTTCCATTCTGTTGTCCGGAATTATGTTCCCGATTGACCTGCTCCCTAAAGCATTTCAAACAGCAGGCAAAATTTTTCCTGCTTCATGGGGATATCGCATGATGGCCGATCATATCTTTCAGTTAAAAAATTTGGTGCCGTTGACGGTGCTTTTTGTATTGGCTGTTTTTGCATGCATCATATTGCTTCGCAGGCTTGACAAATGATATCACGCATTTTTCGAGCACCTGTTTTGTCCTTTGTATTTGATTTTGAACTTCAATAAAAAGCTTTTTTAGCGTTCGGCAGCAAAAAGAAAAGAGGGATATCATTTTCAAAATGGTATCCCTCTTTTCTTTTTGCTCATTGCCCTTTTCGCCAAAAAGGCGGTATCCCTTTTTTATTTTTCCTCTAACCGAATATCCTGCCCGCAAAAATAAAGCGTTTCACAGCTTCCCAAAAGGCGGGAAACAATTTTTTCCGTGTAGCGTCTTTGCAGGTCTTTGTCGTCGATGATATTCGAGGTATAAATCGTCGGCAGGCGGCGGCACACGCGCGTATTGATGAGGCTGTATAAACAGCTCGTCACATACGGCGAAATAAATTCCGTGCCAAGGTCATCCAAAATGAGCAGTTCTGCATCACACAGTGTCGTCATGGTATCACCATCATTAGAAAAATGCTCTTTTTCCACCGCGTCAAACGCATTCTGCGCGCTGACATACACCACTTGATAACCCTTTTCCAAAACAATGCGCGCCATGGCAAGCGCCAGATGCGTTTTCCCCAGCCCTGCATAACCGCAGAGGTACAAGCTGGGGTTGGAAAGCGTGAAGTTTTCCGCCCAGCGGTAGGCATATTCCGTGAGCTGTCTCATGTGCTCGCGCACGGTACAGCCTAAATCGGCATCAAAGGTTTCGGGATACTTTTCCAAAGAAAACGTATCAAAGCTTGAAAGCTCCAGCGGCGAGGACTGGTTTACTTCTTCCCGGCGCATCGTGCGAACCAGGTCCCGCACACATTCACAAATTTGCCCGTTTGGCAAGCGGCCTTTATCCTCACATTTTTTGCAGGTAAAGTGCGGCGCGGCAGCCTGCTCATAGCCGCTTTCGCGCAGCACGCGGTCATATTCCCGCGAGATTGTGCGCGTTTTTTCCAGCGCCGCGTCAATCTGTTCGCGGCCCGCGCCCTGTACCGCCAGCCGCGTGGCCGCAATCCCGGCAAGGCGGCGCTCATTTTCCAGCCGCGAGAGCTCCGGCACCACAACAAGGGCACGCTGACGGGCCTGCTCCGCCTTTGTCATTGCCACTTGGCGGCGCAAAGCCACCTCGCGCAAAGCACGGCGAATATATTCCGTATTACTCGTCATGGCTTACACCTCGTTCTTTTTAAATTCAGGCACACGCCGCGGCACACCTTTCAGCACACGCTTGGCGTTGGGGTTTTCCGCGCTGACGGGCTGTACGTTCTGCGCTGTCAAGTTCGACTGCGCAATTACATCTTTCACTGTGCGTTTTCCTTCGGTGTACCAGCGTTTTAAAATGCCGCCGATATAGCGCACATCTTTTTTGGGGCTTGCCGTCGCAATTGCTTCGGCAATCATCGCGCGGTCAAACTTCAATTCTTCATACCATGAGGCAATTTCTCTCGCCTGCGCACGGGTGAACTGTGCCGAAGGAAGCTCCAGCAGTTCAGCCACTTCCCGCTCGCGCTCTTCGCGCACTGCAAGCAAGTTTAAGTATTGCTCGGCTGCTTCGCCTGTTGTAATCCCGTTGCGCTGCCAATCGAGCAAACGGCGTTCAATGTAACTGCCGCTTCGTTTTCCCAACCCTACACAGTGTGCCACACCAAGCAGAATCATATCCACGGGCATTTTATCTTCCGTATAAAGAGAAACTAAAATCGTGGTATCCCGCTCAGAAATCGTGCCTCCCATCAAACGCTGACATTCCTGCACCAGCGCGGCAATCGCGGGGTCGTTCCCGGCGGCATGGGTGACTTCTGCCGTCGTCAAGCGTCGACGCGGCACCTGCTCCAAATTTCCGGCTGCCAGCACAACGCGCGAGCGGTTCGGGTGGGCATCTTTCAAAAGCCCGGCCCCTTTCCAGTAGGTTAGCGCCGCACGAACCGACGCCGCGCTTTTTAAATGGAGTGCGCGCGCAATCAAGCCGGGGTCACTCTCCCCTGTTGAAATCACATACAGCGCCACACGCAGCCAATCCTCTTCCAGCTCAGGCAGACGCGCAAATACCAGCTGCGGTACGGCAATACTGTCCCCTTGATTTTCCGCCAGCTGATATCCCATACAGCGTCCTCCCTGTCGTACATTTCAAACTTTATTTATTGTATCATACCTTTTCCCTAAGAGCAAGAAGCCTCTCACAGATGCAAAATCTCATACATTGATTTTAAAAATCGAATGAATCAGTGGTTATCTAAAAATAAATTCTTAAGTTTTTAGAAAAGTCTACCCATTCTTCCATTTTTGTGTTATGATTAGGTAACAACTTTTTTACAAAATGCAACTTGGCAGAAGCGCTGTGCGGTGCCTGTACCCTTTTGGTTCTGTCGATTGCTGAAAGGGAGGGTCTCTTTTATGGAACAAACCACCAGAATGTTTTCTTTGGAAGAAGAAAAAAGCATTAAAATTAAGCAAGTGATGTCCGATGTCTATCAAGCTTTGTCGGAAAAAGGCTACAATCCTATCGGTCAAATTGTGGGATATCTGCTGTCGGAAGACCCGACCTATATCACCACCCACGATAATGCACGCGTAAAAATCCAATCGGTAGACCGGGATGAATTGCTGAGTGAGCTGGTCTGCTCATACTTGGGCGTGTGCAATCCTTCCGATTCTTAAATCATTTTTAAAGACAAAGAAATACACCGGTTTTGGCAAAACACAAGAAACCGCAGAATCGTACTTTTCTTCAGAAAAGACGGTTCTGCGGTTTCTTTTATAACAAAATGATTTACGCCGGCGGCTGAGCGTTCGGGTCTTGTGTCGTGCCTGACGTATCGGTTCCCTGCTGCGTATTATCAGTACCGGCCTGCGACGTTGATGTGGTATTGTTTGAGCCACCCGTCGCTGCACCGCCTGCTGAAGGATCCTCAACCGTAGAAGAGGAAGTCAATGAGCTGCTCGTAGACGGCGACTGTACTTCACCGGCCACATCCAAATACACAATATCTGTTTCCAAATTCACCACAGCGCCCTCTGCAATGCTTGAATACACCACATAGTTCTTCGTATACTGCCCGTTGTTTGGAATAAAGTTCTTTCTATACTGAATTCCCAACTCTGTCAACTTTGCAATGACAGAATCGATATCGTGTCCCTGCACAGCGGGCATGATGGCCGTTTTCGGGCCTTGGCTGATGACGAGGTGAACCATTGTTCCGCTTTTCGTTTCTTCACCGGGAAGCGGAGTTTGGCGAATCACCACACCAGCGGCCACCTCGTTGCTGTACTCATACTCCTGGCTGAATACGAAATCTTTCGCATAAGTCTGATTGCGTACAATATCCTCATATTTCTGGCCTTTGAACGTCGGCGTTATAATTTTATCTGCCACAGAAGCAGCTGAAGACACGGTTGACGACGAAGAAACCGCCGAGGATGAAGAGGATGAAGAGGATGAGCTGGAAGATGACGATGCGTCATCCTTCGGCAAAGAACCTAAAATAGCAACAATGCATAAAATCATCACAACTAAAAAGCCAATGCCGCACGCAATAATAATTTTCCAGTGGCGCGGCGTGAGCACTGCAAGGTAGGCGCGAATGCCTTTTAAATCCTGCCGGGCTTGGGGCGTAGTCAAAGCCTCCAAAAACTCTTGTGCAGACTGTGTTCTCTCCTGAGAAGCAACGCGCATTGCCGAAGCGATGGCCGCAGAGAAGTAGCCGGGAATTTGTTTTAAAATCGTGTGTGCCGGCGGCAGATTATCCTGCATTTTGCGCAAATTGGACGGCAGGGGCGTGCGCCCTGTCACAGCAAAATAGAACAGCGCACCCAAGCTGTATACATCGGTATACGGGCCTTGAAATTCCGCCACGGAATACTGTTCCGGCGCGGCGTATCCGTCCGCCAGCCGAGGCTTCAGCTCGCTTTGCGCCGTGCGCAAACCCAGCGTAGCGTAACCGCAAAGCTTCGCACCCGTAGGGGTAATGCGAACCGTATCCGGGCTGATGCCGCGGTGCAAAAGTCCTCTGCGGTGCATCGTTTCCACACCGGTCACAACAGGCGCCAGCAGATTAAACGCTTCTTCGGCATTCAAAGGAATCCGAAGCTCATCCAAATACTCCATGAGCGTCAGACCCTCGTCGGCTTCACGCACCGCATAAGCTGTGTTATTTGCCTCCACTAAGTCGAGCACTGTTGTCAAGCCCTCGGTTTCGCCTAAGCTTGCCAGTGTTTTGTACAGTTCGATGAAATCCATGCAGGTAGTTTTGTAGAGCACTTCCCTGCCGGCCTTGGGAATCACGCGTCCATCGGCGGAACGCGCGGCGCAAATGGCGAACGGAATATACTCCTTCACCACAACGCGTGATTCCGTCTGAGCGTCAATCGCATCATATTCAACGCCTTCGCCGTCTACACGAAGACATTTTGCCAATGTATAACGCCCTGCGAGCAGTGTGTTGACAGGCAGCGCACCCGTGGGGTTCGTATTAACGAAGCTATGCCCGCAGTAAGGGCATTGCTGTGCGCCGATATCCACCCGCGACATACAGTTGCTGCACACAATCTGTCTCATTCCGTTCCCTCCTAATGATGAACACTCCCTATGTTCGCCGATCTTTTGCACCGCATGCAGAAAACACATGAGGTGCGGCACTCATTCAGCACCTTTTGCTGCTCCACACAGCATTAGCGGTCGAGATCTTCCTCGTTCTCCAAGTTGTGCCAAACATTCTGCACGTCATCATCTTCTTCAAGATGATCCAGCAGCAGGCCCATTTTCTTCAAATCATCCGGGTCAGTCAAAGCGGTTTCCGTGGACGGCACCATCTCAACTTCTGCCGAAATAAACTCGTAGCCTTTTTGCTCCAGCGCATCACGCACTGCACTGAAATTTTCAGGCGTGGTTGTCACCTCGGCTACGCCGTCGCTCATGTCGAAATCCTCTGCACCGGCATCGAATGCGTCTTCCATAACGGTTTCCTCGTCTTTATCCTCTACATCGAGCACAATTACACCCTGCTGAGAGAACAAGAATGCAACGCAGCCGTTGTTTCCGAGGTTTCCGCCGAACTTATCGAAGTAATGACGCAGATTGCCGGCGGTGCGGTTGCGGTTATCCGTCAGCGTTTCCACCATCATGGCAATGCCGGACGGGCCGTATCCTTCGTAAGTGATGGATTCATAATCGTCTTTCTCGCCGCCCTGTGCTTTTTTGATGATGCGCTGGATATTGTCGTTAGGTACATTGAGGCTTTTTGCCTTGGCAATCAAATCACGCAGCTTACCGTTGACCGCAGGGTCGGGGCCGCCCGCTTTGATGCACACAGCCATCTCACGGCCAATCTTCGTAAAAATTTTCGCGCGCTGGCCGTCGGTTTTTTCTTTTTTGCGTTTGATATTATTCCATTTACTATGTCCGGACATCTGCCGAAACCTCCCTGAAACTCTTGTATCATATAAAGATAAAAAATACAGCTTAACTAATTCAGTATATCATGCGGTATTTAAAAAATCAATGCCTCACATTTTGAGCGGATAAATTTTTACAAAGACGCGGCCGGGGCGTTCTCTTCCTCTTTCCAAACAGCCAAAAGCCCCACTGCCGCAGCTGCAATCAACAGCGGATGCACGCTGGAAAGATACATCACATAGGTACCGATGCCAAAGCTGGCCACTTCCACAAAGGCAATCATCATCGCGCGCAGTACCGCCATGCCGATCAGCCCCATCACGGCAAGCCAAGCCGCCTTTTGGCAAGTTTGTGCGCGGCCTTTCCATACCGTCGGAATCACATAGAACAAACGGCACAAAGCCGCCGCCAGCGCCGCAATGAGCAGTACCGCATATATTTTTCGGATAAAAAGCAAGACGTAGTAGGCCGCCATCTGCACCGGGCTGTAATAGGGCTCTGCGGTTCCTGCCTTTGCCGCCAAGTTTGCCCGTGTATATAAAAATTCTTCCATCGGCTGAATTTGGTCTTCCGCCCGTCCCACACTGATGCCGCCCATATATGGCGCCGTGTCCTGCATCGTGGCGCAGAACCACAGGCTGTAAAACCCTTCTTTCAAAACGGGAAGGACATACTCCGGGGTAATCTTGGGTGCAGTGCTGCTGCGGCGCGGCCCGGCTTCTAGTGCTCCGCTGTCACACAGTGCGTTTACCTCCTGCGCTAAATCAGTGAAATAACGCTGGGCTTTTTGTGCCGTTTCATAATATCCGGCACACCACGCGGCACGGCGCAAAGCCCAATAAAAAGAACCTGCCGGGTACTCTCCCGTTTCGGAGTTTGCATAACCGTTTTGAAAATCGGCATCTTCCAGCCACGGTTTCAAAGCGGTGAAATATTTTGACTTCGCTTCGTAAAGTGCTTGCCGCCCTTTTTTGGTCAGCGGAATTTGAATCAAATCTCCGTCTTCTTCCTGTCCGGCTTCAAGCCTTGTCAAAGCGCCGTAGGCGGCGTTGAATTCCGACGAGCTGAAATCACTTACCACAAAGCGGCCGTAAAACAGCTGATTCATTCCTGCCCACGCACTGAGGCAAGCGGCGAAAACGCCCACGGGAACGAACAGCAGCGCCATACGCCGCAGTTTTTTCCGGCGTGTTTCATTCATACGCGCCAAACGCCAAATTGCCACGCCTGCCGCCACCAGCACAAAAGGCCACACCCAAATGCCGTCCTCACGGCACAGATAAACGGTGCCTAAGCCAACGCCGCACAGCACCAGCCAGCCGATCGCCTTTTTATTTGTACAGCGAAGGACATAACCGGTGATACCGGCAAAAACCAACAGGCACAAAGCAGGAAAAATATTATCGCGATAAACGCGCAGAGTAAATGCCGCTGTCGCCGCGGGGTTATACAAAAGGGCGGCATAAAGGATAAACTTTTTTTTGCGCTCGGGCAAAACGGGCGCAAAAGCACCCGTCAAAGCGGCGCAGGACGCAGCGTACAGCGCTTGGCCGCCAATCAGGTATGGAATATGCAGCCAGTGCAGAACTGCAAGCCACAAAGCAAAAAAGCTGTGCTTGGAAAGCGTCAGCCAATCATACGCTCCGAGCCACTCTCCTTTTGTAATGCTCACCGCCATGTTATACATCAGCGTATCATCCAAAGGCGCTAAATCGGGCGTATAATAACCCATTTGAAAACTGGTGAGAAACAATTTCAGCGCGGTAATGACAGCAACGGAAATCCAAAACCATTTGGGTTTAAAATCCCACCGTTTCCATGCGGAAAGATACTTCAACTTCTTCATCCTCTCATCAACACCGACAGCGGCGCACACAGCGAATCTTTTTTCGCACGCCGCTTTGCAGATTGTTTCGTTATTTCAAATTCCGCAACCCTTTGGGGTAACGGTTCTTGCATTTTCCGCCCGAACACTTTCCAAATCCAAGCGGAAAGCCGTCGCACAAAACGGCCGCAAAGCCTTTTTGTGCGGTCTTCGCCTCAATTTCCTCTCCGCGCAGCCACGCCGAAACGCGCTCGCCGCCAAGCTCCAGCCGCTCTGCATTACGGCACGATGCACCGAACGCCATAAAGAAAGCATGGGACGGTTCAAAGCGGTCTTTTACCACTTCTCCGAGTTCTGTCCCGATGCGCAAAACACGCAGCTGTTTGACCCCGGCGGGGATCGGCGCGGATGGGAGAAGATACAGCATTTTTCCTGCCAGAGCAACGGGAGCATCTCCTTGCTCCGGCAGCATTTCTTTCAAAAATGCGCGGCATTCCGCAGGTGCCCCCACCGAGAGTTTCCAAGGGCTCAGCGCATAGACAGGCGCGTCTTGTTTTTGCATCAGCGCCATAAAGTGTCCCTCTCCGCCGTGGCAGGGATAAATGCGCTTCGTGCGTTTTAAATCCCAGCGGCTGTCCAGACAGCGCTGCGGCTCTCCGGCACTGCCGAAGCCCACCCGCTGTGATAAATCAATCAGAGTGAAATCGGGATGCTCGTCTAAGAAAGCACTGATCTGCGCCTCGTTTTCTTCCGGAGAAAATGTACAGGTAGAGTAGCAGAGCATGCCGCCGGGTTTTAAACACTGTGCTGCATCGTGCAGAATTTGTTTTCCCAGCGCAGCGCACTGCGCCACCAGTGCGGGCGTATGCTGGCTTTCCGCCTGCGGCTCTTTGCGGAACATGCCCTCGCCGGAGCAAGGCGCGTCCACAAGCACTTTGTCAAACACACAAGGCAGTGCCGCGGCGATGCGGTCGGTGCTTTCGTTAAGAATCACCGTGTTCGGAAAGCCCATGCGCTCCAAATTGCTTTTCAGCGCACCGGTTCTCGAAGCAGTATATTCATTGGACACCAAAAGCCCCTGCCCCTTCAGCGTCGAAGCCAGCTGTGCGCTTTTTCCGCCGGGCGCGGCGCACAGGTCGAGTACGTAGTCGCCGGGCTGAACATCCAAAAGAGCCGCAGGGGCAGATGCACTCGGCTCCTGCACATAATAAACGCCCGCATGATGGTACGCATGCAGACCAGGCCGAAACTCGGCCTCCTCCAGTTCCCACGATTCTCGGCAAAACCCGCTTGCGTGCGCCGCAATACCCGCCCGGGCCAAAATCTCGCGTCCCGGCGTATCCCCGATTCTCATTCGGTTCAGCGTTATGCCTCGATGCACGGGGCCTGTCGGGGTATAGCGGTCTTCATAATCCCGTCCGAGCAAAGCGCGCTCTCTCGCTTCAAAATAAAAACTCGGCATCCTTTCCCTCTCCTTTCATCAGCAAAAAAACGCAGACAAAGCGCTTCCTGTTTTTTCCTTTTTCGGCTTTGTATAACACGGTGCCTTCCACGCCATAATACTAGCATGAAGGAGGTGAAACACATGGAAAACAAAGCAACCAACAAGACCACATCCAGCCGTTCTTCTAAAGCCATGAAGAACAGCACAAGCAACGCAAGCAGCAATCATGCTTCCAATTATTCCAACAGCACCAACAGCCGCGGCACGTCTTTGAAGTCCAATGGTAAAACCACCAGCAGCCGCAGCACAAGCAGCAAAACAAACAACTGCAAATAAGCGGTAAAACCGCCAAAAGGTACGGCGCACTTGCTTTTCAAAGCAAAGTATGCTGTACCTTTTTTTGTGTTATTCGGCGGTCTGTTCCTGCTCCATGCGCGTTTTGACAATCACGGCAAACAGCTCTTCTATGCGGTCAAAGCGGTTTTGCAAATACAGCCAGCCAAACAGCGCCTCCAATGCCGTAGACGCGCGGTATTCCTCTGGGGTAGCGTGCTTTGCCACGGTTGCTTTGCTGGCATTTTTTCCACGGCGCACCACTGCTTGCTCCTGCTCGGTAAGCAGCGGCAAAAGCGCCTGCAAAAACACAAACTGCGCTTTCGCGGATACATATTTTACCGCTTCACTGTGCAGGCGGCTGGGTGCCAGCCGCGTGTGCGTCACCAAAAGGCGGCGCACCAGCAGCTCATAAACACCGTCGCCCATAAAGGCCAGTGCCAGCGGCGAATGTTCTCGAATGTCAATTTCGCTTTCGCAGTCCAGCAGCATATCTTGTCCTCTTTTCTTAGAACACATAGTCAAATTCAAATTCGCCAATGCGAATCGTGTCGTTCTCCTGTACCCCTTGGCGAATCAGCTCGTCCAAAACGCCTTCATCGGCCAGCTGGCGCTGGAAGTATTGCAGGCTTTCGTAGTCGTCTACGTCGCTTCCTTCCAAAATGCGCTCCAACCACGGGGCCTCCACCTCAAACGTTGTATCATCCACACGCGATACGGTAAACGCGCGGGGGTTCGCGGCGTTCGGGTCGGGTTTGACATATTCCGGCTCGTAAATCGTCACGGGGGGCAGTTCTTTTAAACGCTCATACACCAGCCCGGGCAGGCCATCAATGCCCTGACGGGTCGCCGCACTCACCGGCAGGAACGTCAAATGTTTTTTCTCCTCAATATAACGGCGGAAAGCTTCCACCTGTTCGGGTGTGGCAATATCGCACTTATTCGCCAGAACAATCTGCGGGCGCGTTGCCAATTCCGGCGAAAAGCGCTCGAGTTCTTCGTTGATTTTCTCAAAATCTTCTACAGGGTCGCGTCCTTCACAGCCCGAAACATCCACCACATGCAAAAGCAGACGGCAGCGGTCTACATGGCGCAGAAAAGCGTGGCCCAAGCCGACGCCTTCAGCTGCACCCTCGATTAAGCCGGGAATATCTGCCGCGACAAAGCTGGCTTCGGGGCCCACTTTCACAACGCCGAGCACGGGCGACAGCGTGGTAAAATGGTAATTGGCAATTTTCGGCTTTGCGGCGCTGATCACGGAAATCATGGTTGATTTTCCCACGTTGGGAAAACCGATTAAGCCGACATCCGCAATGAGCTTGAGCTCTAAGCGCACCTCCATTTCTTCGCCGGGATAGCCGGGCTTTGCAAATTTCGGAATTTGGCGCGTGGGCGTAGCAAAGTGCGCATTGCCCCAGCCGCCTTTTCCGCCTTTTGCCACCACGACAGGCTCAGAGGTAGAAATATCCGCAATGACTAAATTGGTTTCGGCATCCCGAATGACTGTGCCGATGGGCACCTTAATGACAAGGTCGGGCGCGTTTTTGCCGCTGCAATTGCTGCCGCGGCCGTTTTCACCGGGCTGCGCAGCGTATTTTCTTTTATAACGGAAATCCATCAAAGTGGACAGGTTGGAATCGCCCTGAAACACAATATTGCCGCCGCGCCCGCCGTCGCCGCCGTCCGGGCCGCCTGCCGCAACATACTTTTCCCGGTGGAAAGCCACCGCTCCATCGCCGCCTTTTCCCGCTTTAATGGAAATTTTCGCAGTATCAATAAACATGTTTTTCTCCTTTTGCTGTGGCAGGCTTTGCGCATATTTTACGCCGGCGCCTGCGTTTCACGGTGACGGATACATGAACAAAAAAGCCGAGTCGCATGGCGGCCCGGCTTTTCTTGCGAACAATTATTGCTTAATGCTGACCTGCTTGCGGTCACGGCCCAAACGCTCGAAGCATACGCGGCCGTCTACCAAAGCAAACAGCGTGTCGTCGCTGCCGCGGCCGACGTTCTCACCCGGATGGATGTGCGTGCCGCGCTGACGAACCAGGATGTTGCCAGCCAGAACGAACTGACCGTCTGCGCGCTTTACGCCCAAACGTTTCGACTCGGAATCGCGACCGTTCTTTGTAGAACCTACACCTTTTTTATGTGCCATGTGTAATACCCTCCTTTATTAGCCGTTGATCTCAGTGATTTCGATTTTGGTGAACGGCTGACGATGACCCATCTTGCGCTTAGAGTCCTTCTTGGGACGATAAGTCAGAATGGTCAGCTTCTTGCCCTTGCCGTTCTTCACGACCTTACCGGTCACGGTAGCGCCGGCAACGGTGGGGGTGCCAAACTTCACGTTACCTTCTTCGCCCACTGCCAAAACAGTGTCGAACGTATAGTTGCTGTCGGCCTCGACGTCGAGCTTCTCAACATAGATGACGTCGCCCTTCTGCACGCGGTACTGCTTACCGCCTGTCACGATGATTGCGTACATAATTTACCCTCATTTTCATTAAGTCTCGCTGGACTGAAAGGCGGGTGCTGAGCACCGCTTATGCTCCCCGTTCGGAAAGCGCCCAAACCATGCGGCCATATCAGTGTACCACAAACTTTTCAATTATGCAAGAGTTTTGCAGGCATTTTCCGCCGCTTTTACGGTATTTTCCATCAAAACCGCGCGTGTCATCAGACCAACGCCGCCGGGAACCGGGGTAATCGCGTAAACCGCAGGCTCCACGCTGTCAAAGTCAACATCACCGCAGAGCTTTCCGTTTTCGTCGCGGTTCATGCCGACGTCAATCACAATGGCGTCTTTGCCGACAAATTCTTTTGTGACAAATTTCGCCTTTCCGATTGCCGCCACCAAGATGTCTGCATTGCGGCAGATTTGTGCCAAATCCTTTGTTTTGGAATGGCACATCGTCACCGTGCAGTCCGCGGCCAGCAAAAGCGAAGCCATCGGCTTTCCGACGATATTGCTGCGTCCCAGCACAACGGCGCGCTTGCCGGCGAGGTCAGGGCAAACGCTGTACAGCATTTTCATGCATCCCGAAGGGGTGCACGGGTAAAACGCACGGGCGTCACCAAGCGAAACCAGCCCGGTGTTGATCGGCGTAAAGCCGTCTACATCCTTTTCCGGCGCAATCGTTTCAATGACCGACTGTGCGGAAAGATGCTCAGGAAGCGGCAGCTGCACTAAAATGCCATGTACGGTTTCATCCTTGTTCAAAGCCTTCACGGTATCTAACAGCTCTTCCTGCGTTGTTGTTTCGGGCATGCGCAGAACACGGGAAAGAATCCTGCACTCAGCGCAGTCTTTTTCCTTTCCCGCAACATACACCTTACTGGCGGGGTTTTCTCCCACCAGCACCACGGCCAAGCAAGGCTTGACCCCGCGTTCTTCCAGCGCTTTCACGCGCTCGGCCACCTGCTGCTTGCACAAAGCTGCAAGCTCTTTCCCACGAATGATCTGTGCCATTTTTATACCCTCCTTAATTGATGCCTCGCCGGGCAGGCAGTGTCATTTTTGGTCCGTTTTCTTTTCCTCATCGGACTCTTTTGCACTTTCCTGCTTGTCCGGCGTTTGCTCCTGCTCTTTTTCGCTGTCGTCATCCTGCCCCTCATCGGATGACGGCTCGCTGCTTTTCTGCGCTTTGCCTTGCTCTTGCTCGTCGTCCCGGTCGTCGTCCTTTTCGCTCTCATCATCCTGCGGCTTTTCCTTTTGAACCGCTTCTTTTGTCGATTCGTCCGGCTCGTCGATTTGCGTCGGCTCGCTTGCATTTTCCTCGCCCGGAAGCGCCGGAATTACAAGCGGCACACCGCGATATTTCCGGCGCAGAATCACCCAGAGCACCAGTGCCGCCGCAACGCTCAGCGCAGCGACCGCCTGACTGATGCGCACATTGCCTACCATCAGGCTGTCTGTGCGCAGGCCCTCGACGAAAAAGCGCTCAAAGCCGTACCACATAATGTAAAGCAGCGTCATTTCGCCGTGGAAACGCCGGTGTTTGCTGTAACGCCACAAAAGCAGAAAGCCAAGACCGCACCAAATGGATTCATACAAGAACGTAGGATGTACCGGCATGGACGGGTCTACCGTCATGCCCTGCGCCGCCAGCGTTTCTTGAACCGCCTGCAAATATTGCTGGGTGCTTTCGCTGATCATCCCCCACGGAAGCGTCGTATTTCCCCCGAATGCCTCCTGATTGAAAAAGTTGCCCCAGCGTCCAAGACACTGGCCAATCAAAAAGCCCTGTGCCGCCAAATCGAACATGGGAAGCATCGGCACCTTGCGCACACGGCACATCAGCGCACCCATGGCAAACGCCGCAATAATGCCGCCGTAGATGGCAATACCGCCAAGGCGGATATCAATCATTTCCCAAATGCTCTGATATTCAAACGGCGCGGTCGCCACATAATAAGCACGGCCGCCGATAATTGCGGCAATCGTTGAAGCAAAAATGACATCCACCATGCGGTCGGCGTCAATGCCGTAGCTTTTTGCATAGCGAAAGGCATACAGCATTCCCAGCAAAAGCCCCAGTGCAATGCAAACACCGTACCAGTAAATGGGAACGCCGAACACCGTAAACGCAACGCGGTTGATTTCCATTTCCAGCCCAAGGCCGGGAAACGAAACGTGATTCACCATTTTTTATTCTCCTTCTTTTTGCACCGGGCGAATAATGACCACAGCGCTGTTTTCCTCTAAAAGCATCGTATTCAACGCCTCTTGCACATCTTGTTTTGTCAGTGATGCCAACGCCTCAATTTCCTCAGCCGGTGTGCGGCCGCGCTGATGAGAGGAGAACAGTCCGGCCGCCACGTCGTCCACCGCTTCCAAACCGGAAATCAGTTCGCCGTAAAGCTGGTTTTTGCACAGCTTGAACAGCGTTTCGTCGATGCCTTCTTTGCGCAGACGGTCAATTTCCGCTAAAATCAATTCGCGCACGTATTCCGGCTTTGAAGTTTCTCCGCCAAAGCAAACCGTCACAGCGTCATCCAGCACCAAGCTTTCCCCGGAAAAGCCGCTGCCCACTAAGCTCTCATCGTATAATTTTCGATAAAGCGGCGTCATGCTGCCGCAAACCAGCTCGGTGAGCACTTCGCAGATCAGCTCAGTTTTCAAACGCTCTCCCTTCGCCGCGGGCGCTTCCTTAAAGCCCAGCCCCAGCATCGGTTTTGCAATCGCCATGGAAAACTCGCGGTGCTTGCAGCAAATACCTGAAGGTTCGCTGACCCCTACACGCTGGGCCGTTCCCGGCTGAGGCGCAATCTTCGCGCGCTCTACGGCGGCCATGACGGTTTCCATTGTCACATTGCCCGCAACCGCCAGCGTCATATTCTGCGGGCGGTAGAATGCCTGCGTACAGCGGTACAGCAGTTCCGGCGTAATCTCAGCAATGCTTTCCACTGTGCCGGCAATGTCGTCTTTCAGCGGGTGCTCGTGATATAAGCAGTCATACAAACTGAACATCAAGCGCCACTCCGCCGCGTCATCGTACATTTTAATTTCCTGCCCGATGATGCCCTGCTCTTTGTGCACGGTTTCTTCGGTAAAATAAGGCCGCGAAACAAAGCTCAGCAAAATATCTAAATTTTCATCAATGCGGTCGGTAGCCGTAAAGATATAACAAGTCCGGTCAAACCCGGTGTAAGCATTGGCGCTCGCGCCCGTTTTTGCATACAGGGTAAAAGCGTCGCCTTCCTCGTTTTCAAACATTTTATGCTCTAAGAAATGCGCCGTTCCGGCGGGCATTTCATACGGTTTTCCGTCCAGCAGAAATTTTCTGTCCACACTGCCGAAATGCGTGCCGTAAATGGCGTGTACTCCGGTAAAACCGGGCATGGAATGCACCAAAACGGTCAACCCGTTGTCCAGCACTTTTTTCTCAAAGCGTGTCGCTTTTTCAATGGCTTCATACGCTTGTTTCATTGCTGTGCCCCCTCCTTTGTAATGCGATATGTCACGGACAGGCTGAACTGCGCCAGCGCCTCTTTCACCTGCTGCACCGTGACAGCCTCGATCTGCTCAATCGCTTGTTCGGGGGTCAAGCCGCTTCCGTTCAAAAGCTCGCCGAAATTCCAGTTTTCCATTGCACCGAGGCTGTCGTTTACGCCGCGCAGGGCATTTTTCAGCGCAAGCTTTGTATCCTGCATTTCTTTTTCCGTAATTTCGCCCGTTTTCAGCGCTTCCAGCTCATTCAAAATCGCAGCTTTCGCCGCGTCGGCATTGGCATGTTCCACGCCGCTGTCGATGGAGAGAACGCCCGTAGAAGCCGCATAACCTGCCGAACAATAATAGCAAAGGCTCATTTTTTCGCGGACATTTTGGAACAAGCGGCTTGTTGCTGTTCCGCCGAGCAGTGCAACCGCCACGCGCATGATACTGCGCTCCATGCCCTTCACGGGATGATCGGAAGTAAACAGCATGCACAGCTTTCCCTGAACCGTATCCATCGGTTCGTCGTACATTTGTTCTTCCTGACGCGGCATAGTTTCCATCGGGCGCAGGGGCGCGGGGCATCGGCCGGTCAGCACGCTAAGCGCCGCACGCAGCTGGGTTTCCACCTGCGCATCGTCCAGCCCGAAACACATCACTTCCATGCGTGCCGTATTCACCATGTGCCAAAAAGCATCCGTCACGCGGGAAGGCGTTACACCGTCCAGCTCACTCAGATAACCGTGACGCTCCACACCGGCGGGCGCATCGCCGAAAAACTTCCGGCGCGCCTGACGCAAGCAGTAAAGGCGCTTTTCATTCATTTCACTCTCCAGCTCTTCGCGAAGCTGTTCGCGCTCAATCTCGATAAATTCAGGAGAAATCACGCCGTCTTGCATAACGGGGCGAAATGCGGCGCCAAAAGCGATTTTGGCATATTCCGTGCTCAGACGCTCACCTTCCAAGGCAAAGGCATCTTTAATGCCGCTGACGGCAACGGTCAGTACACGGTTTCCGCCGTTCACAACCGTATCGACCGACAGACTTGCGCCGTACAAGGCTGCAAGCTTTTTAGAAAGCTCCGTCATATCGGGACAATCTTCATATCCGCGTTCCATTGCCAGCGCCAAAAGCGCCTCGGCTGTGGCGTTTTCTTTTTCTGCGGGCCAAATAAAATTGATGGAAAGGCGCTGACGGCAAAACTGCTCGGCCGGCGCACTGCTCAGATAAACCTCGGGGGCAATTTCTCTACGATGCATTTTGTTTCTCTTCCTTTCCTCAGGATGTCATGCCCAGATATTCCTCCAGACAAACCCCCTGCTCCATAATTTTGGTTGCATCCTCCACACCGACATAGCGGTAATGCCACGGCTCAAACTGTGTGCCGGTAATGGCCTCTTTGTCTTTCGGATAGCGCAGAATAAAGCCAAAGCGTGCCGCATTTTCTTTCAGCCATTTTCCCTCTTTGGTGTCGGCAAAGCCCTCGTCCATTTCTAAATAGTTCACGGACAAAATATCTGCCGCCAAGCCGGTTTGATGCTCTGATGTGCCGGGGATGTTGCGCAGGCTTTTTGTGTTGGTATAGGCATCCTCATACTTATAGCCAAGCGCCAAATTATCCTGAATCATTTCTACAAAGAGATATTTTTGCCGCTCATAGCTGCGATATCCGGAAGAAAGGAAAATCGGGCACCCGTCTGCAATGGCCGCCGCCTCCAGCTCCCGGAACGCGGCCGCCGCACGCGCATCCAGCTGGCGGTCTTCCGTGTCCATCACTTCAAGTTCCGGCGGAATGTAGCCGTCGGGCAGCGGATGCTGGGTATTAACCAGGCGCAAAATGCCGATGGCACCGTTTTCCTCCGTGGCAGTGAGATCGGCCGTTTCCTGATTTTCCGCGGGTGCTGTTGCCGGAGTTTCCTCCTGCACCTCACTTGTTGAGGCCGTGACCGCTGCACCGCTGTAAGCAGCAGACGCCGCCTGCCATTCCTGCTGTGCAATACGCGCCGCATAGCCGACACCTGCCGCAACGCAGAGCATTGCCGCCCACGCCAAGACATTCGGGCCTTTGCGCTTCTTTTTTTCCTTTTGCGGCGCAGTCTGAGAACCAGCGTCCCGCTCGTCGTGTGTCTCTTGCTTTTTCGCGGCACGGCGCGGCTCTTTTTCCGGCGCTTTTTCTTGCCCCGCCTGCTTTGTATGCTCCTGTTTTTCGGCCGATGATTCAGCCTCACTTTCCTGCGCCGCATCCGACACGGAAATCTCCTGCGTTTGCTGCAAGTTATCCTTTAAAAATTCCTCGATTTTTCTTGCGCTTTCTTCACGCGCAGCGCGCATTTGCTCCAAATCCTGAAGCATTTCCTCGTGAGAATTCACAGAAGGAGCCGCATGCTTTGCAGGCGCTTTTTCCTTTAGCGTTTTCGGCGGCAAATCGGTTTTTATGTCTGCATCATTTGCCGTGTCCTGCTCCTTTTTCTCCTGCTCTTCCAGCCTTTCTGACTGTTTTTGAACCTCGCGAAGAATTTCCTCTTCCTCTATGTATAAGCCCTCATACTGTGCAATTTCCTGCTGGGCTTCTTTTCTTGCCTGCTCCCGGGAGATCTCCGAGCGTTTGCTGTCTGCTTTGCTTTTTTTAGCCACTGCGACACCTCTTTCTTTGTCACTTCACAATACGAAAAAAGGATAGCCTCGGCAGACGCGCACTACGCGAGTGCAGCCCGGCCGAAAGCTACCCTTTAGTATACTACACATTCATGCAAATATCCAGCGAAAAAACAAAGGCAACCGAAAAGGATTTTGAAAAAGCGGCAGCGCGGTTTTCAATCTGCCGAAAACTTTTTCTTGTGAAAAGCAGCGCCGAATCATGAAACGCTCCCGTTCCGGCGCAAACCGAAAAACAAACCGTTTGACTTTGTACAAAATATCCTTAGCTGAAAAACGCGGCATGGATTGCGGTAACCGCGCGGTCTGCGTCCGCTTTTTTAATGATGACGCTGATTTTGATTTCACTCGTTGCAATCATCTGAATATTGATGTTGTTCTCATACAGCGTTTCAAACATTTTAGAGGCAACGCCGGAGTGGCTCTGCATACCGGCACCGACAATGCTCACCTTCGCCACATCGGTATCGACCACAATTTCGGAACCGCCGAAACGGGACTGATTTTCACGCAGAAGGCGCTCAGCCAAGGCGGCGTCTTCCAGCGGAACCGTGCACAGAATATCTTTGCTTTTATCGCGTCCCACCGACTGCAAAATAATGCCGACGTTGATTTTGTGCTGTGCCATCAAGCTGAACACTTTAAACGAAACGCCCGGCTCGTCCGGCACTTTCAGCACCGAAATTACCGCAACATTATCATCTTTTGCCACACCTTTAATCAACATACCTTCCACGTCTGTTACCTCCTTCACGATGGTTCCGGGCAAATCTGTCAGCGAAGAACGCACTTCCAGATTGACCGAGTATTTTTTCGCCAGCTCTACACTGCGGTTATTCAGCACCTGCGCGCCCAAACTTGCCAGTTCCAGCATTTCGTCAAATGTAATGCACGCAAGCTTGCGGGCATTCGGCACCTTGCGCGGGTCGGCGGTATACACGCCGTCTACATCCGTATAAATTTGGCAAAGATCGGCGTTCAAAGCCGCTGCAATCGCCACGGCGCTGGTGTCGGAACCGCCGCGTCCCAGCGTCGTGATGTCGTCATAACGGTTCATGCCCTGAAAGCCCGCTACCACCACAACGCGGTTGCGCGAAAGTTCGCTTTCAATGCGTTCTGTATCAATGCTTTTGATGCGTGCCTTTGTGTAGGCGCGGTCGGTGTGGAAGCCTGCCTGCCAGCCCGTTAAGCTGATGGCAGAGCACCCCAGCTCCTGCAAGGTCATCGCCAGCAGTGCCGCGCTGATTTGCTCGCCGGAGCTCAGCAGCATATCCATTTCGCGCTTCGAGGCATCATGTGTAATTTCGTCCGCCTTTGCAATTAAGTCGTCCGTCATGTCGCCCTGCGCCGACACCACCACCACAACGTCATCGCCCTGCGCACGCGTTTTTGCGACGATGCGCGCCACATTGAACAGCCGTTCTCGGTTTTGAACGGATGTTCCTCCAAATTTTTGTACAATCAACGACATATCAAATCCCCCTCTAATGCGTTGCCATTCCTGGGCAGAACCGCACAATTCCCACTTTGCCAATCACTGAAATTGTGCGGGCATCTTCCTCATTCTTCTGCTTTTTCCACAAAAGCGCCGCGGTTATCCGCCGCAAGACGATGCAAAGAAAACGCCTTTGTCGCATGCGTCTGTCTAAGCGCCTCCTTGGCGCGGTCAAAAAACGCTTTGTCGGATGCATCCGCGATGGCTAAAATCGTGGGGCCTGCCCCCGATAAAAACACTGCATGTGCTCCGAGCTGCTGTGCCAGCGCAAAAATCTCCTGTCCTCCGGGCACAAGATTCATGCGGTACTGCTGGTGCAGGCAATCCTTTGTCGCAATGCTCAAAAGTTCATAGCGCTCTTCACAGAACGCCGCCGCGAGCAGCGCCGCGCGTGACAGATTAAACACTGCGTCGCGGTGCGCGACCTTTTCCGGCAGCGCCGAGCGCGCTTTTTTCGTCAGCAGTTTATAGTCCGGAACAAATGCCGCGAACACCAACTGCTCGGAAATATCCTTGCGCACGCTGTACACACGCCCCGCATCATACGCCGAAACAACGAAACCTCCGAGCAGAGCGGGTGCAACGTTATCGGGATGGCCCTCCAATTTTGTGGCGAGGTTTAAAATCTCGTCCGCCTTGAGCGGTTCCCCCAGCAGTGCATTTGCTCCCAAAAGTCCTGCCGCAATGCAGGCAGAGGAAGAACCGAGGCCGCGCGCTTGCGGAATTGCATTGGTTTGAACCAGTTTTAATCCCGTAAACGGCTTGCCGCACAGTTCATATAAGTGGCGGGCCGTCGTGTAAATCAGGTTGTTCTCTCCCGTTGGAACGCGGCTTTTGTCCGCGCTTGAAATGTGCACGCCTTCGGCAGGTTCCATCTGTACCGTGTTGTACAGGCCAAGGGCTAAGCCGCACGAATCAAAGCCTGAGCCAATGTTGGCACTGGTGGCCGGCACCTTTACTGTTATCATACGCAGCCCCCTTTTATTTCGCTAATAAACGCATCGTATTTTCTACGCAAAAACCATTTTTTTTGGCTTTTTCGCAAAAATCATCCCATTGCGTCCGGCTGATGCCCCGCACAATTCCTGCAAAGCGTTCGCCTTCCCGCCAAATTTCGCGCATTCCCTGCGGTGCGCTTGCGCCGCGGCCGCGCATGTACCAATCGCTCTTTTCCTCCGTACAGAAATATGTACCTTGCTCCAGCGGTTCGCAGGCACGCCACATCAGCCCTTCGGAAGCTGCATGCTGTTTCACAAGAACGTCCATCACATCGGCCACCACAGCGCTCGCGGTCGGAAGCTTTCCCGCTCCCTTGCCGTAAAACATCACATCTCCCAGCATGTCACATCGAATCATTGCCGCGTTATACACGTCGTTCACCCCTGCCAGAGGACTTTCCTTCGGCACTGCCATCGGCTCTACGCTGATATCCGGCGACAGCACATCGTCACGGCAGGAAAAGCGTGCAATCAATTTTACTGTGCTTTGACAAGCGGCCAGCGCTTTGAAATCCTCCGGCGCAATGCCGCGGATTCCCCGCACGGGAACATTTTCCGGGTGAATTTCCCGGCCCAAGATAAGCGAGGATAAAATACAAATTTTTCTTTGTGCATCGATGCCGTCCACATCAGCCGAAGGGTCGCGCGTTTCCGCGTATCCAAGCTCTTGTGCATGGTGCAATGCCTCGTCAAAATTGCATCCTTTTTCCGCCATCTCCGTGAGCATAAAATTGGTTGTGCCGTTGATAATCCCGTAAAGCTCCTGCACAATGTTTGCCGCCAGTGAATCGCGCAGCGGAGCGATCATCGGCATGCCGCCGCCCACACTGGCTTCAAATAAAAAGCAAACGCCCTTGTCTTTGGCGAGCGCCAACAGCTCCGCACCGTGAACCGCCACAAGCTCTTTATTAGAAGTGGCAACATGCTTGCCGCTTTCGAGCGCCGACTTCACATAAAAGTAAGCCGGGTTCAGGCCGCCGATGGTTTCCACCACCACTTGCACTTCTTCATCGCGCAGTACTGTATCAATTTCTTTCACAAACAGCTTTTCGTCGGGATGGCCGGAAAAGTCGCGGATGTCGCAAATGTACTTGACCGAAACTTCTTGCCCCACTCGCCGAGAAATGGAAGAAGCATTCGTGCGAATCACTTCCAGTACGCCGCTTCCTACGGTGCCAAACCCCAAAATTGCTACTTTTGCCATATCCCTTTTCCCCTCTCTGTTTTGCCTGTTTATATGGTGCTGCGGCGAACGTCCACCACCGTTCGGTGGGTGCGCAGCCGGCTTAAAAGCTGTTCCACATCAATCTGCATTTGTCCGGTGCGCAGTGCAACGGAAACCTGAGCCGTTCCGTTTTCCGGCATCGACTGATTGATCGTTACCACAGAGGCACCCGCGCGGTACATTTCTTCCAATAAATTGTGCAGTGCGCCGGATTCATCCAGCAGTGTTGCCGTTACCGTTGTTACGTCCCGGCTGCTGTCCGCGTCGAAAATACTATCTTTATATTTGTAAAAAGCGCTGCGCGAAATTCCGGCTTGCTTTACCGCGGCGGAAATATTTTTCGCCGCTCCGCTTGCCAAAAGTTCTTTCGCTTTTAATACAGAAAGAAAAACTTCCGGCAGCACATCAGCTTCTACCAATAAAAACCGCTTTTCCATATCTTCTCCCATTCCGGCGTATTTCTGAAAAATAAAGCCTTCAGCTTTCAGAAAGCCTTTTGTGTCATATACCGAACCGGCACTGTCGGCCGCCTTGTGCACAGCCTTCTTTGCACTGCCTGTGCATACGGTACCGGCCTGTGCGCATTTCACTGAAATATCGTAACCCGTGAATTGTTGATATCATAACATGTTGTTCCGGGAAAAACAAGCGTTTTTCTATCAAACGCATTATTTTTTGTTTTTTTAACAATTCATCAAGATAAATAGTTAAAACATTTCGGCGTTTTCGCAAGCATTTGTATTTGTAGGAAATACAATCTTTTTCTGTTTGTGCGCAGTGTAAAATCGCTCTTGCCTCTTTTGGAAAAAAGGCGTGAAAAAAGCGGCGCTCTCAAAAGCATCAATTGCTTTTGAAAACGCCGCTTTCGGCATTCGTTTTGATTTCACTCGGCCGATGGACAGTGATTTGCTTAAGCCGCGGGTGCTGCCGGGTCGGCCGCAGCGTGGCCCGTACAGGTCAAACGCTCATCCGAAGCCTTGTAGTAGCCTGTTGCCGTCGGGCAGCCCGCCGCAGGTGCCAAGCCGGTCTGCGTGCAGTAAGCGCCCTGAACCACACTTTCAGGCATATCCCATGTCTTAACAGGATATTTGGCCTCGTTTGCGTTCAGTGTCGACTCCATCAGCTCTTTCCAAGCACCCGCACCGGGATGTTTGTGATAATTCGGATTATAAGCCTGCATCAAATGCTCGTTGCCGGAATCATAGCCCCACCAGAAAGCGGTGCAATAATACGGCGTCAAACCAACAAACCAAATATCTTTGTTGTTGTTGGACGTACCCGTTTTACCAACGCTTTCCATTCCGCGAATATCCGCTGCATAACGGTTTGCCGTACCGCGGACATCCGTCATAACGCCTTTCAGCAAGCGGTTCATAATATAGGCTGTGTCCTCTCCGATGGCCTGCACCGTGTAAACATCCTTTTCCAAGATGACATTGCCCATATAATCTTCAACCGTTGTATAGCTGTGCAGATTGGTAAAGCGTCCGCCGTCACCATACATCATATAGGCACCGGCCAGCTCGTATGCACTCATACCATTTGTCATAGAACCGAGTGCAAGCGGTGCCAAAGCACGGTCTTCCTCCACCAAAGTGGAAATATTAAGCGTGTCAACACAGAAGTCATACATATTGTCCACGTCTACAATCTTACCTACACGAACTGCAACCGTGTTCAAAGACTGCTTAATCGCTTCATATACCGTGGTCTGCTGGTGGGTATAAGTGCCGCTGTAGTTCCTCGGCCACTCACGCTTCACACCGCCGTCTTCAATTACCTCCAGCGGATCATCCGGGAAAACAGCGCTGTAATCGGCGTAGCCGTACTCAATTGCCAGCGGATAGGCGGCAACACCTTTCATGGTAGAACCTACCTGACGAACGCTCTTAATGGCGCGGTTCAGCCCGCGGTCCTCCGTTTTTTGACCCAAGCCGCCGACCACGGCGCAAAGCTCACCGTTATAATTGACGGAAACGGCCGAAGCCTGTGTTGTTTCCATCACAGGATTGCCCGCGTCGTCAAATACCAATTCGCCGTTGGGGTCAACCTTTTGCGTTTCATGCGCAGGCCAATACTCTCCTTCGGAGAAAATGCGCTGCATCTGCTGCTGCAAATCGGGCTGCACAGTTGAGAAAATACGCAGACCTTTGGTGTAGAAATCAATGGTAGCGTCTTTCTCGGTATAATTCTCACGATTATAAGGGTTCTCTTTCAACAGGTCTTGAATCACTTCTTCAATCAGCGCATCCACAAACCAGTCGTTATTGGAGGTAACTGCCGCATCCTCGCTCTTCTGCTCTTCATAAAGCGTCAGCGGCTCTGCGAGCGCTGCTTCATAGGCCGCTTTGTCAGGATTGCCGTTCTCATCCACGATATAGCCCTGCTCAAACATATTGCTCAGCACCTTATTGCGGCGCACCAAATGTTTTTCGGGGCTGCTGTACGGGTTGTACTCCGTGGGGCTGTTTGTGATGGAAGCAATGGTTGCACACTGCGCCAGCGTCAGCGGTTCCACACCGTTGGCAACGTTCTTCTCATCGCCCGCATTCTTGTTAAAGTAGCGGTTTGCACCCATCTCGACGCCGCCGATGCTGCCGGTCAGGTCGATGGTGTTCAAATACGCTTCCATGATTTCGTCTTTCGAGTAACGGCTGTTGAGGCCCATCGCGCGGAAAATCTCGCGGAATTTACGCAGGTAACCTTCCCAACCGGTATCTGCATCTTCACCTGTCAGGTTTTTAATCAGCTGCTGGTTGATGGTAGAAGCGCCCTGTTTGTTGCCGCGCAGGTAGCTTCCCGTAATTTTATAGGAAAGCTCGTTGAGCACCGAGTAAATGGTACGCTTCAAGTTGAAGCCGGAGTGTGTATAAAAAGCTTGGTCCTCGATGGCAACAAAGGCGTGCTCCAAGTCATCGCTGATATCCGCCAGAGAAACCCAAATGCGGTTTTCGGTCGGGCTGTCAAGCTGCTGATACTCAGGCCACGTTTCCTGGCCGGTCACAGGGTCTACCTCTTTATAATAAACGATACTCGTATACGCCAGCGCCAACTCATCCAAATCAAAGATTTCTGCGTCGTTGGCCGTGGCTTTTACAATGTAGAGGCTCAAAAGCACACTTACAACGGAAGCGCCGATAATGCCGATGCAAAGACACACTGCGATAAAGCGGAAAAATCCGGATAGAATTCGCAGGCCAAGGCTGCGTTTTTTCGGTTCAGCCGTCTGCTTTTCTGCCCGGCTGCGCACATTCCCCTGCGCGCCATTTTTCTTATTCTGCGTTTTAATAATGATTCCCTCCTGAAACCGTAACCTGCATCACAGGCAATTGATCATTTTTATCGAAAAGCCGTTTTTATTTTTTCGCGGGAACAATCTCCAGCCAATACCCGTCCGGATCTGCGATAAAATAAATTCCCATCGCTTCGTTTTCGTAGCAAATACAGTTCATTTCCTTATGCAGCGCATGAGCCGCGTCGAAATCTTCTGTTTCAAAGGCAAGATGGAACTCATTCTCTCCAAGGTCATAGGGCTTAGCTCTGTCCTTGAGCCATGTCAGCTCCAGCTGATGAGGGGTTGTTCCGTCGCCCAAATAAACCAATGTAAAATCTGGCTTTTCCTTGCGCCGAACCTCTTTGAGCCCCAACGCTTTCTCGTAAAAAGCAAGGCTTTTGTTTAAATCCAGCACATTGATATTATTATGTACAAACCGAAAGCTCATAAAACAGCACCCCACATAAAATTCATCCGCTGTCACCGCGTGTTTTTCCCTTTGTTTCGGCAAAAACACGCATACGATTCTCAGGTTATTATAGTCGATTTAGAAATCTATTGCAAGAAAAATGGTGTAAAAATTGATTTTTCATTCCAATTTTCACCTTTTTGCCATTTGCTTTTCCATTTTCAAGACAAGAAAAAATTGCAAAACAGCGTTTGATATATTATAATGTTATGCAGTACAGGCCTTTGCCAGTACCTGTCCTTTACAGGGCAGCAGGAGAGGCCCGTTTTATCCTCGCGCAATGTAAGACAGGAGGAACCGATGTGACACCCTTTGATTATCCGTATGATTGCGACACTATTTTGCAAAAAAAGCGCCGCCTTCGTCGTGAACTGCTCGCCCAAGAAGGGCTGATTCCTAAAAAAATTGCAATTTTGAGCGGGTCAACCATTGGAGAAGTAAAAAATGTTTTAGAACTTTTTTTGCTTCATCACGGCATTGCCCCTGAATTTTACGAGGGTGAATATGCCCGTTACTATGAAAACGCCGTGTTTGATGACGGAAGTCTGCGCGCTTTTGCACCCGATATCATCTATGTGCACACTACCGTAAAGAACTTAATGGGGCTCCCCTGCCCTGCCGACACCGACGTACAGGCCGAGGAAAAGCTTGCCGCCGAAACACTGCGCTGGCAAAGCTTTTGGGATGCGTGTTTGTCGATGGACGCCATTGTCATTCAAAACAACTTTGAATTCCCAAATGTCCGCGTCATGGGCAGCTTTGAAGCATCTGACCGACGCGGTGCGGTGCGTTTTGTGCGCCGCATCAACGAGGCTTTGGCGCAATACGCGCAGGCACATCACGGATTTTTTATCCATGATATCAACTATCTCGCGGCGGAATTGGGGCTCGACCGCTGGTTCTCGCCTTCCATGTGGTATGCTTATCAATATGCGATGGATCTTTCGGCAATTCCTCCGCTGTGTGCCGGAATTGCCAATATCATCAAAAGCATTTACGGAAAAAACAAAAAAAGCATCGCCTGTGACTTAGACAATACGCTTTGGGGCGGCGTCATCGGCGACGACGGCGTACAAGGCATTCAGCTTGGAGAAGAAACGCCCTCGGGCCGCGCTTTCATCGCTTTGCAGCATTATTTAAAGCTCCTATCACAAACGGGCGTGCTTCTTAACGTCAACAGCAAAAACGAAGCCGAGATTGCAAAAAGCGGCTTTTCACGTCCGGAAAGTGTTCTTCATGAAGAAGATTTCGTTTGCTTTTTTGCGAACTGGCAGCCCAAACATGAAAATTTGGCTCAGATGGCCTCACAGCTCAATCTTTTGCCGGAGAGCTTCGTCTTTCTAGACGATAACCCTGCTGAACGGGAGATTGTGCGCCGTCACTTGCCGAATACCGCGGTGCCGGAGCTGGCAACTCCCGAAACTTATGTGCAGACCTTGGCGCGCAGCGGTTATTTTGAAGTAACTGCGCTTTCGGAAGACGATAAAAAGCGTTCAGACATGTACCGTCAAAACGCACAGCGCGCGCAGGCGCAGGCTTCGTTCGGAGATTATCAGGAATATCTGAAAAGCTTGGAAATGAAGGCCGTCATTGCACCGTTTGATGTTCAGCATGCACCGCGCATCACTCAGCTGATGAATAAGACGAATCAGTTCAATCTTACGACCAGGCGTTACACCGATGCCGAAACGGCCGACTGCATGAACGATGAGAACACTCTTACCCTGTACGCTTCTTTGTCCGACCGCTTTGGCGATAACGGCATTGTGAGCGCGCTCATCGGCAAAGTGAACGGCGGCGTTCTCACGATTGAGGAATGGGTCATGAGCTGCCGCGTCTTTAAGCGCGATTTGGAACTTGCCGTATTTGACGCACTGGTGTCTTATTGCCGGGCACACCGCATTGATACCATCGAAGGCGATTATATTCCCACCGCAAAAAACGCCTATGTTCGCACGCTCTACCCTTCTCTCGGCTTTTCACAGGAAAAAGAAACCGAGGAAGGCGTTCACTATCAATTTACGGTTCCCAAAAAGAGCGAGCCGCTTTGCAGCGTCATTGACGTAACAACGAATTTATCATGATTTGACGCAAACTGAAAGAGAAAGGATTTAACACGAATGACACACGAAGAATTGATGCAAGAGATTCAGGAAATTTTCCGCGACAACTTTGACGATGATTCTCTGGTGATTACACGAGAAACCACCGCCGAAGATATTGAGGACTGGGACAGCTTGGAGCAAATCAATCTGCTCACTGCTATGGAGAAAAAGTTCGGCGTCAAGTTCACGCTGGACGATGTGCGCGGCTTAGAAAATGTCGGTGACATGGCCGATTTAATTCTGCGGTTAAAAGCCTAAGATACAAAGGAACAACAAAGGGGCAGCGCGTCGCCTTTCGGCAGTGCTGCCCCTCTTGCAATTTCAACCGTTGTCACACTTCCCATCCAAAGGAGCCGTTATGAATCACTACACATTATCCGAGCTTCACGTCGGTCTGTCAGCTGAATTTTCTTATGAAGTAACGCCGGAAAAAATGGCGCTGTTTTTTGAGTTAACCGGTGATGACAGCCCCATCCACATGGACGCTGATTATGCGGCACAGCGCGGCTATGAGAACCGCGTGATGTATGGTATGCTCGGCGCAAGCTTATTTTCCACTTTGGCGGGTGTTTATCTGCCGGGCGAGCACTGTCTGCTGCACAGCGTCGAATCTAAATTCGCAAAGCCGGTTCTTGTGGGCGAAACGCTCACCGTTCGCGGAGAAATTACGGAAATCAATGAAACATTCCGCGAAATCACCATCAAGGGCATCATCTTCAACGCAGAAGGCAAAAAGGTTACGCGCGCCATCATCAAGGCAGGCATAGCCCAGTAAAGGAGGATATCAGTATTATGGCTACTTACCTCATCACCGGTGCAACGAGCGATGTCGGCTGCCGGTTAATCGAGTCGATTATTGCCCCGCAGGACATTGTAATTGCGCAAGGCTGCGGAGATTTAAAGCATCTTGCACCGCTGTGCCAAAAGTTTCCCGGTCAGATTCACACTTATGACGTCGACCTTTCGGATGACTCTGCCGTGGACGTTTTCATCAGTCATGTGAGCGAGCGGTTTGGTGCGCCGACCCATTTTGTCCATTTGCCGGCACTGCGTGTGGTAAACACAAAATTCAAAAATTTTGACATAGACCGTTTTGAAACGGATCTGCATATTCAAGTACACAGTGCGCTGCGTTTGTCACGCGCTTTTCTGCCCGCTATGGCAAAAGCACGTTTCGGGCGCGTCGTTTTCATGCTGACAAGCTATATCATCGGCGTTCCCCCGAAAAATACAGCCGCCTACGTCACGGCGAAACACGCACTTTTGGGCCTGGCCAAAAGCCTTTGCGCCGATTATGCGCCGTTTGGCGTCACCGTTAACTGCATTGCGCCTTATATGATGGAAACAAAATTTTTATCGGATACGCCGGACCTCGTTGTTCAAATGTCAGCTGAGGCCAACCCCATGAAGCGCAATGCGCGCGTTGAAGACGTTGTTCCCGCGATTCGCTTTTTGCTGAGTGACGAAGCCGGCTTTATTTCAGGCGTCACCCTGCCCGTGACGGGAGGTGCGGCAATCTTATGAGCAATCCTGTTACCTGCCGCTTGGCGCAAAACAATGAGCGCGGCCTGATTACCGACTTTTTAGACGCGCATTGGGGCAGCCGCCATCCTTTGATTCACTGCACGGATTTTTTCGAGCATTATTATATGCCCCGCGGGCAGCTTCAATTTGCGCTTGCCTTTTCCGAAAGCGAATTGTGCGCCGTAGCAGGCTATATTTTAGCCAATGAGCGCAAATCACCTGATATTTGGGTTTCCATCTGGTGTGCCAAAAAGGGGTATAACGGCGCGGGATTAGAGCTGATGGCAGCGCTTCCGAAGCTCACGGGAGCGCGCGTGATAGCCTGCAATAACATTCGGCCGAAAACGATAGCGTTTTACACCTTCTTAGGCTATACTGCCGATCGCCTTCCGCACTATTACCGCTTGGGCGATACCGATACATTTCAAATAGCAAAAATTGCACAGGCGGAACGACTGCCCGTTTCCCCGGGAAAACCGCTGGAGCCGCTGCCCACCGAGGAAGCCCTACGCGCTGTTTTTCAGCCGAATGAAACACTTTCGCCGCATAAGGATTTATGGTATTTAACGCGCCGCTACTACCATTTTCCGCGTCAAAGCTATGATGTATGGCATTTAGACGGCCGCATTCTCGTTACCCGAACTGTTGATGTAGAAGGACGCCGTGTCCTTCGCGTGGTTGATTATATCGGCCCTGCGGAAGGCTTCCCCCTTCTTGGCTTCGGAATCGACCTGCTGATGAAAGAGCAAAATATCGAGTATGCCGATTGCTACTGCGCGGGAATCTCTGCCAAACAAATGGCGCAGGCGGGATGGAGCGAGCGCAAAGAAGATTGCCCGAATATCATTCCCAACTATTTAACTCCCCCGCTCTATGAAAATACGGAATACTATTACTTCACATCAAACCCGGAACATTTTATGATGTTTAAGGCGGACGGCGACCAAGACCGTCCTAATATTACCGTGTAAGGCAATGCTGTTTACTCATATAAATCCAATCTTTAATGATAAATAAAAACAAGAGCCGGAGCTCCTCAACGGAACTTCGGCTCTTGTTTTTCGATATTGAATAAAAGAAAGGAACGCAATATTACCAAGGTGAAATGAAGCTCAATTTTCCACCAAAAGCAAACCTTTGTGGAAAGCGATGCTTTATGCATCCGCCTGTTTCACCAAGTTCGACAAAGGCAATGCTCAAAACGGCGAATGCCTCTGTCATCTACGGTGCAACTGTCTTTTTAAAAATACACAAAGTCAAAATTACTCTGAGATATCTGCAAAAGAGAGCACCGAAAAACGCTGCACATTAAGCGTTCTGCTGCAAGTACTCCTCTAAGCACAAACCGCTCGCGTTAATTTTCTGCGCTTGGTCGGTTCCTACATAGCGGTAATGCCACGGCTCATACGTAAAGCCGGTCACAGCTTCTTTGTCCTTCGGATACCGCAGGATAAAGCCGTACGTTGCAGCATTCTCTTTCAGCCATGTAAATGCAGGGGTAGCTTCAAATGCAGCCGAATCATAATTGGAAGAGCTGCTTGTTTGGATATCTGCGGACAGACCCAAGTTGTGCTCAGAAGCACCCGGCGGACAGTCACTTGTACCGTTGCCGTTGTTATACGCTGCCTTCTGCTTTGCATAAGTGCGGTAACCTGCTGTAATACGCAGGTCTACGCCCGCCGCAGAAGCCGCATCCAACATTTGCTGAAGCGGATCGGCAATGCGGCTGTCCACCTGCATACCGCCCACTGTTGCCAGTTCAGGCGGTGCAAAGGTTTCGTCCAAAACAACCTGACGGTTGACAAGCTGCATATACCACTCATCACGGGGAATTGCCTCTACGGGAGCCGTCGATACCGAAGCGGGAACAGACTGAGAAACAGGCACCGATGTGGGCGTGCTCGAGGGAACTGATGCACTGTTCGGCGTGGAAGACGTGGAGGCAGGCTTAGAATCTCCGCTGAAGAAGATGAAATAAGCGGCAATCAAAATCACCAGCAAAGCCGCAGCCATGCCGACAAAAATCAAAAGCTTACGATTGCCCTCATTCGCAGTGCCGGGATAATCCTTTTCGCGCTGAACACTTTCCGCAGCAAAGGGATCCTGGCCGAAATCGTCCTCATACAAATCCTCTTCCTGATGGGAAGCAGAAACGGGAGGACGCTCTACCGTTTCCGTCGGGTCGCTGCTGAACAAATTGGCCGGGTCACTGGTTAAATCTTCCCCAAACCCATCGCCAAACGTAGCGGCAATTCCGGAAGCGATATCCTTCATCTTTTCCGAATCTTTGACAGGCGCTGCCTGCGGCTCCGGATCCGGCAAAGAAGCAGTATCTTCATTGAACAATGCGCCGAAGCCTTCCATGCCCGTATCCTCCGCAGGGGCTTGCTGCCCAACGGGCGGCAGGTCATCAAAATCAGACAACAGCGGAATTTCGGTTGTCACAGAGGGAACCGAAGGCTGTTTCGCCTTGGGCTGAGGCTGCTCCTTAGGCTGCGCAGGCGCAGGGGCCGGTGCAGGAGCGGGGGCAGAATCAGCCGATGCAGGCGCAGAAATCGGCTGCGCATCCGCTTGAGGCACTGCCTTCGGGGTGGGCGTAAAGACCTTTGTGGTCGCCTTTTCGTCATAGACAGGAGGCGTTAAGCCCTTTTCTGTCATTGCAGTTTCCAAAAGCGGCATCCATGCGGGCTTCTCCCCTTGAATGACCGTCTGAACGGGAGGGTTGGAAGAGCGAATCGGCTCTACCTGCTCTGCCGGCGCGGCACTTGCGACAGGAGAAATAGAAGAAGTCGTGCGCTCCAGCGCTGCTTGTGCGGCCGCAGCCTGTGCTGCTGCGCGGGCTGCCGCTTCTTTTTCTTTCTCTTCCAGCATGTTCACATGCCAGTTAATGGGTTTCGCTTTGGTTACGCGGCGCGGCTCCTCTTTCGGAAACATCGACTCCGTTTCAGGCTGGCTCTCAGGCGCAGCCTCTTCCTCAAACACGGGCACGCTTGCCACATCTGCCGCGGGCACATGCTCTTCCGGCATGGGCGTGTGCACTTGCTGCTGAACAGGCGCTGCAACCGGCTGCGGCTGCGGCTGTGTCTGCGGCATCTCTGCCTGCACGGGAGGCGCTGCCTGCACCGCCGGCTGAGCGACCGGCATTTGCACGGCCGGTTGTACCGGAGCAGAAACCGGAACCTGCGCTTGTACACTTCCGGGCAAAATCACGTCGGGAATCGGCTGCTCCGGCTGGGCAGCAGGAGGCGGAGAGGGCGGCAAAAGCGTCTCTTCTTCCTCTTCTTCGGCAGAAAACAAATTTTCGAAAATGGCTCTGCCGGTTTTGCTTGCTTTCGATTCCTCTTGCGGGGCGGGCGCCGCAGCGCTCACACCGGCCTGTACCGTACCGGGGACAGCAGACGGCACTGTATCAACCGTCGGCTGAACCGCACCCCCGTTCACGGAAGGCTCCTCAAATAAGTCCAGTTTTTGCATCCCTGCAAAAGCATCCTCCCATTGTTCGGAGGAAGCGGAGGAGTCCTCTTGAGCCGCCTTCGCATCGTCGGGCTGGCCTGAAAAGAAATCCAACTTGGGCACAAAAAACACCGCCTTTTATCAAAATTCGATTGACTATCTGAATTGACATACTATCTCACAATAGTTTCTTATCTATAATACCGCAAATACCTGTTTTTCGCAAGTATTTTGCATGATTTTCTTCTCAAAAAATTTGCCATTGTTTAAATATTTCGGCTTTTAAGAGGCTTTTTTCCTTTTTTCAACTACATAAACGGCTTTATTTTTCTTGACAGTAATTCGTCTTTTTGGGGGTGTTTTCAACAGACTCATGCTTCAAAGTTAAATTTCTCACTAAGAAAGTGCCTTTTATCTTTATTTTCTCGTTTTAATAAAAATACAATAAAATTTTCGTGAAAACACTTGAAACTGTCCGGTAAAAGGTGTACACTAAATTAGCACTCTTATATAACGAGTGCTAATTTCGCCATCGGGAGGCTATTACTATGGCAGCAAAAGAATTTAAAGCCGAATCAAAACGGCTGCTTGATTTAATGATTCATTCGATTTATACACACAAAGAAATTTTCCTGCGCGAGCTTATCAGCAACGCGAGCGATGCGGTGGACAAGCTGTATTTCCGCAGTTTGACCGATGACTCCGTCGCGCTGAAAAAAGACGATTTCTGCATCCGCATTTCTGTTGACCGCGATGCCCGCACACTGACGATCTCCGACAACGGCATCGGCATGTCAAAAGAAGACTTGGAGGAAAACCTCGGTACCATTGCCAAAAGCGGAAGCTTTGAATTTAAAAAAGAACACGAGAAAACCGATGATGTGGACGTAATCGGTCAGTTCGGCGTGGGCTTTTACTCGGCGTTTATGGTTGCTTCAAAGGTCACGGTTGTCAGCCGCGCATTCGGCACGCAGGAGGCCTGGTGCTGGGAGTCGGAAGGCGCAGAGGGCTACACGGTCACCCCGTGTGAAAAAGCTACTGCCGGAACCGAGATTACCCTTGTCATTAAGCCCGACACCGAAGAGGAGCACTATGACGAATTTCTGGATGAAAACCGTCTGGCAGGCATTGTCAAAAAATACTCCGACTATATTCGCTACCCGATTCGGATGCTGCGCGAAAAACGCCGCCCGATTGAAGGAACCGACAAGGATGAACAGGGCAACTTTAAAATGCCCGAATACGAAACCTACACAGAGGATGAAACGCTCAACAGCATGGTTCCCTTGTGGAAGCGCGCAAAAAGTGACGTGAGCGACGAAGAGGAAGCGGCGTTCTATCAGGAGAAGTTCGGCGATTGGAATAAACCCGCCAAAGTAATCCGCTCGAAAACGGAAGGCACTGCCACATACACGGCAATGCTCTTCATTCCCTCGCGTGCACCGTTTAACTACTACACCAAAGAGTATGAAAAGGGCCTCCAGCTTTATGCCAGCGGCGTGCTGATTATGGATAAGTGCGCTGACTTGCTGCCGGACTATTTCAGCTTTGTTCGCGGTTTGGTGGACAGCCAAGACTTGTCGCTTAATATCAGCCGTGAGATGCTTCAGCACGACCATCAGCTGCGCTTAATCCGCACTACGCTGGAGCGCAAAATCAAAAATGAGCTGTCGGCATGGCTGAAAAATGACCGCAGCGCCTATGAAGAATTTTTCAAAAACTTCGGCTTACAGCTGAAAGTGGGCTGCTATGAGGCTTACGGTGCAAACAAAGAACACTTGCAGGATTTGCTCTTGTTTTACAGCGCCAAAAAAGAAAGCATGGTCACGCTGCGTGAGTATGTAGACGCAATGCCCGAAGACCAAAAGTATATCTACTACGCAGCCGGCGAAAGCACAGAGAAACTGTCCAAGCTGCCCGCCGCAGAAAACATTTTGGACAAAGGGTTTGACATTCTGTACCTGACGCAGGATGTCGATGAATTTGCTCTGCAAATGATTCGCGAGTATGACAAGAAAGAATTCCGCAATATCTCCGGGGATGACCTTGGTTTGGAAAGCGAAACTGAGAAAGAGGAAATCGAGGCCGCGAATGAAGCGCACAAAGAGCTGTTTGCCGCCATGAAGGAAGCGCTGGGCGACAAAGTAGCCGAAGTCAAACTTTCTCAGCGTTTGAAGAGTCACCCTGTTTGTCTTTCCACCAGCGGCGCGCTGTCCATTGAGATGGAAAAAGTGCTGAACAACATGCCCACGGGCGAAAAGGTTTCCAGCCGCAAGATTTTGGAAATCAATAAAAACCACAAAGTATTTGCTTCTTTGGAAAAAGCTTTCGCCGCAGGCGATAAGGAAAAAGTTGTCGCATATACCAATTTGCTTTACGCACAGGCACTTTTGATTGAGGGCCTTCCCATTGAAGACCCCGTTGCCTATGCAAATGAAGTATGTGAGCTGATGCAATAATTTTCAAAAGCAAACATTCTTTGGCACATCTTGCAAGCGAAGGCAAAGTTTTAATCCTGATACAAGCAACAACATAAGTAAAAAGCCGCCTTTCACATTTCGATGTGAAAGGCGGCTTTTTGTTTTTCCGTTATTATAACGTGGAAGTGTGCAAAATAACATTTTCAATCAGCTGTTCCAGCAAGCGTCCGCGCGCTTTGCCAAGCTCGATGACTTCCTGTCCGTTCAAGGATTCCTCCTGCATTCCCGCAGCCATATTCGTAATCAAAGAAATGGCGAGCACTTGCATACCGCAGTGCGCGGCGGTAATCACTTCGGGAACCGTGGACATGCCGACGGCATCTGCGCCCCACGTGCGGAACGCGCGAATTTCCGCCGGAGTTTCAAAACTGGGGCCGCTGCAAGCTAAATATACACCGGTTTTCAAGTCAATTCCCATGCGGTGGGCTTGTTTTTGCGCAGCTTCACGCAGAGTGGGCGTGTAAGTATATGTCATGTCGCAAAAGCGAGGCCCAAAAGACTCGTCGTTTTTGCCAATCAGCGGATTAGAGCCTAAAAAGTTGATGTGATCTTGAATCAGCATCAAATCGCCGACGGAAAAATCGTGGTTAATCCCGCCCGCCGCGTTGGTGGCGATGAGCGTGCGCACGCCGAGCAGCTTCATCACTCGAATGGGAAACACAATGTCCTCCATAGAGTGGCCCTCATAAAAATGCAGGCGTCCCTGCATGCAAATGACAGGCTTTCCGCCCAAACGTCCCGCCACAAAACAACCCGCATGGCCGGGCGCTGTGGAAACCGCAAAATGCGGAATCTGCGCATAGGGAATTTTGACTGCCTGCTCGATGCGAGCGGCAATTTCCCCGAGCCCTGAGCCCAAAATAAGCCCGATGGTGGGGGTTTCCTTCAAGTGTTCGAGCACATAATCGGCGGCCTGTCGTACAAAATTCGCGTTCATCGTTTTTTCTCCCCTCAAGCAGAAATTTCTTTTGCAATTCGCTGTGCCGCGCGGCGCGCCTCATACGAAATGCGTTCGATATCCAGCGTGGTGTATACGCCGTCTTGGTACAAAATTTCTCCGTCACACATCGTTAAGCATACATCCGACGACTGCGCCGCATATACAAGATCGGCGGCAGCATTATGGCCGGGCACCCACCAAGGCGTATCCATGCGAATCACCTGCAAGTCAGCCGCTGCACCTACGCGGATGACGCCGCTCTCTTCACGCCCCTGCGACAAAGCACCCGCTCTTGTCGCCGCGTAAAACGCCTGCTGCGGAGATACAACGCACGGGTCACTGAAGGCTCCTTTCGCCGCCAAAGCGAGCAGCTTCATATCTGCCATCATGTTTAAACTGTTGTTGCTGGCCGCACCGTCTGTTCCAAGCGCTACACGCACGCCTTTTTCGAGCAGGAGCGGAACGTTGCAAAAACCGCTGGCAAGCTTCATATTGCTGGCAGGACAGCTAGCCACAGTGACATCCTTTTCTTTGAGCAAGTCCATATCGTCCGGCGTTACCCACACGCAATGCGCCGCCGTTGTGGGTACATCAAACAGTCCTAAATCATAAAAATAGCGAGCCGGCGTTTTTCCGTGACGCTCAACGCATTCATCGGTTTCCCGCTTTGTTTCGGACAAATGCACCTGCATGCGCAGTCCGCTTTCTTTTGCATACTCGGCCATCTCTTTTACAATGCGCGGATTGGACGTGTATTCGGCATGCATCCCTAAATCCACACGAAAACGCCCGTTTGCGGCATTGTGCCATTCCTTGCCCAGTTTCAGCTGCTCCTGAAAGCGAGCCTGATCGTACAAAGAGCGGTCATCAAAACAAGTTACCGCAACACTGAGATTCATTTTTACACCGGCCTCTGTCGCCGCACGCGCCATGCTCTCGCCGCCAAAATACATTTCCGTCGAAGAAACCGCTCCTCCGCGCACCATCTCGGCAATGGCCAGCTGAGTGCCGAGGTAAATATCCTGTTCGGTCAAGCGCGCTTCAAAGGGGAAAATGCGGGTGTTCAGCCAATCCTGCAAAACTAAATTTTCGCCCCAGCCGCGCAAAAGCGTCATCGGTGCATGCGCATGGGCATTAAAAAACGCCGGAGCAAGCAGTTTTCCTGCACCATTATAGCACGTTTCGCCCTCTTTCGGTGCAAGCGGCGTTTTTGAAATTTCGCTGATGGTTCCGTTTTCTACGCGAATATCACAGTCACTCAGCAACTCCCCTGTTTCACTAAAAACGGCAATCTTTTGAAAAAGCATACATACCCTCCTTAAATCTTAGTTTATCATTGAATGTCAAACAATTCATTACACTTATGTCATTCCTGAAAAGGCAAAGGCCGAGTAGGCGCTCATCTGAATAATTTCATAAGAAATGTAAGCCGTCAGCGCCCCGGCAATGAGCAAAACCAGCCAAAGGATGAGTTTAAAGAGCAAAAGCGCACGCGCCAGCCGCTTTTGAAACACCGCAGCTTGTCCGTCAAACGCCCACACCAGCAGGAGAATCCAGCCCACAATCGGCACCATAGAAAGCACCAGCGTCCCCAAAATTCCGGCAGTCGTGGGCTCGGGGCGCTCTTCATAAGTCGCCGCCGGAAGATACTTCGGCTGGGGCGGCGCGGCGTTTTGTTCCTGTTCTTCGGAAAAATCCTGAAGCATTTCGGAAAAGGTGTTTTCGTACTCCAACTGCCGTGCTTCATCGCTTTGCGCCTGCTGCATTGCCTGATGTTCGGCAGGCCGCTTTGCTTCCTCGCTTTTTTTGCGGCTCTCGTCATTTTCTTCGCCGAAATCATCCTCTTGAACAACTTGTTCAGGTTCTTTTTCATTGCCGCCCTCAGGATGAAGCGCTTGCAGCGTTTCGTTCGCATGTTTTTCACTCTCTGCGTTTTGGCCGTCCGCCGTCGGATTTTCCTCCTCTTTCATTGAAAAAAGCAGCTCCGACGATTCCGGCTGCGCAGCTTGCCGTTCTTTGTCTTCCCCGCTTAGCACCTCACAAGTATCCTGCGCTTTTGCCTGCGCTTCTTGCGCCTGCTCCTGATGCTGTACCGGCTGCAAAGGCTCTTTCCGCTCTTCGGGCGGCTTTTCTTGCTGCGGTACTTGCTCATCCTGCGGCTCTTCCTGCCAAACGGGAGATTCCTGCGACAGCCATTCTTGTGCATGTGCAAAAGGTTCCTGCTGTGTTTGCTTTTGCGCCTTCTCGCCTTTTACCGTAGGCCACACCATCGGCTTCGGCTCGGAAAGATTGGGCTGCTCACGCTCACACAGCGGACACTGACCGCTTGTTTCTTCCAAGGGAGCGCCGCAATACACACAAAATTTTGCCATCCGTCCCCACTCCTTTAAAAATACATATAAACCTGACAGGGAATCATGCCGTTATAAAGCTTTCTTCTTCTCTTTGCTTTCTTCCCGAAATTCGCTTCAAATTCCGCATCTGCCGTTACAATATAAGCGCCGCGCACCGGGAACTGTTCCAAGCGTTTTCCCAGCACTTTTTCCAGCTCGGCAGCCTGCGCCAAGTCGCCCAAGCGCTCGCCGTAAGGCGGGTTTGTAAACACCATCGTACCCGGCTCCGGTGAAAAACGGCGCACGTCTGCCGTTTCAAAGCGGCACAGGCGCGCAACACCTGCTTTCTTTGCATTGGCGTTTGCAATTTCAACAGCCTGCGGATCAATATCGTAACCGATGCCCTCAAACTCCGCCTCGCGGTTGATGGCTTCAATCGCGCGGGCACGCTGATTTTCCCAAGCCTTCTTCGGAATAAATTCATACTGCTCGGCAGCAAAGCGGCGGCGGAGGCCGGGCGCGACATTCGCCGCCTTGAGCGCCGCTTCAATCATCAGTGTACCGGAGCCGCAAAACGGATCACGCGCACGCGTGTCATGATAGATGCGCCCAAGGTCAATCATCGCAGCTGCCAGCGTTTCTTTAATCGGCGCCAGCGTGGAAGTTCTGCGGTATCCGCGTTTGTGCAGGCCTGCACCGGAGGTGTCCAGAAAAATCTCAGCCGTGTCTTTGCGCAATGATACACGCACTTGATGCACCGCCCCCGTTTCGGGAAGCGTCTGCACCCGGTGGCCTTTTTTCAGGCGCTCAACAATCGCTTTTTTCACAATGCTTTGACATGCCGGTACGCTCGACAGCTGGCTGGAAAGGCTGCTGCCTTTCACGGGAAACGCGCCGTCGGCAGGAATCAGTTCCTCCCACGGAATCTCATAAACTGCATCAAACAGTTCATCAAATGTTACCGCTTTGGTGCTTTTGAGCAGCATCAAAATGCGCTCGGCACAGCGGCTTTCCAAATTGGCAGCGGCCAAAATTTCCTCGTCGCCGCGAAACGTGATGCGCCCGTCTGTCACGGCCACATCCTTCGCCCCAATGCGTTTAAAATCAAATGCAGCGGCACTTTCCACCCCGAAGTAGCACGGGGCCACAAATGTATATTCCAAAATATAAGCTCCTTTACGATTTCAATGCAGATGATAACAGCTCAAAACTTTTTATCTGTTCTGCCTTTCCGGCTTAACGTCCTGCTTTTTTCAAAAAGCGCACTTTCCGCATCGCGGTGGCCTGCCGACATTATACCATGATGCCGCGCAGCGGCCTCAACAAAAACGCACCTGCTGCGTTTTTGCATGGATACGTTGGCGCAGGCCGGGCGGACTTTCCGCCCTGTGCGCTTTTGCGCACTTCCCGCATCGCGGTGGCCTGCCGACATTATACCATATTCCCCTCACTTTCGCAAAACAAAAAAAGAAGCGGAAGCACAAAGCTTCCGCTGTTTTTGAAAAACTTCTTTATTTTTCAGACTCGACGCTTTTCAGCCAGATATCTGCAATTTCAAGCGCGCTCCAAAGGCCGTGCTTATCGCCTGTTTTCACCATGCGTTCTACCGGGCTTTTGGTCGTATCGGTCGAAAGCAATGTCACGCGAATACGGTCAGCCACAGAAACGCCGTCTTGTTCTTGCGTTGTCAAAACCTGCATAAAAACAACATACGGCTCTTTTAAATCACCGTAGTAAATATCATTTTTACAGCGAACCAACGGACGCCCTTTATACTTGAGCTTCGGGGTAAAAGGCATAGAACATCTTCCTCTCTTTGTTATTGTTCACCGAGGTAATGCTTCAGCAGTACCTGAAGCAGGTCGTCACGGTCAATGCGGCGAATGTTGGCGCGCGCGCCCTGATAAGTGGTGATATACGTCGGGTCTTCCGACAAAATATATCCCACCAGCTGATTGATCGGATTATAACCCTTCTCTTTCAGCGCACGGTAAACGTCCGTCAAAATTGCTCTGATCTCGTGATCTTTATCCTCATAAATCGAAAATACCGCAGTGGGCTCACTCACACGAATCCCTCCTGAAACATAATTACGATAAAGTATTGCCGGGGAGCTTTCGAAAAAATCCAAGCGTTTCGTTTTTTCTTCCGAAAACGGCCTGCTGTATCGAAAAATACAACGGCAAATGTTATGCCCCTTGCAGGCCGATCACTTTCCGGAGAAAAACCGTGCATCCGGTTATCTTCTAAACGCTCCAAAAAGAAAAAATAAAACGCGGCAAACTTTTCCTTTTTGAATTCCCTTTTGCTATTATACAACAAAACCGACACGCGCGCAAGAATATTGGTGTCGAAAGGGTTACAGCGCATCCTCTTCGCAGACAGCTTTTCTACCGTTTCAATTCATCAAATAAACCGCAACGTTTTCATTTTCAAAATCGGGCGAAACAGCAGGCGCGGCCCCCGGATAAGCTTTTGCATAAATCAGGCAAGTGATGCCCTCCTGCGCACAAAGCTCCGAAATCTGCTCAAAAGACAGCGTGCCGGAAAAAAGCGCATTGTTCACTTGCTGTTTATGCTCCACTACTGTCTGCGAAACACCCATGTTGGAAACGGCGTATGTCCAGCCCTCCATATAACCCTGCCTTGCGGAAAGCGCCGAATATACATTAGAAATTCCGTCTGTCGTATCGGGGGTACTGCTGGTGCGGTTTGTGGCAAACACAGTGGATTTATCGCTATTTGCTTTGAGCCAGTTCATCGCTTCTTCATCCTGTGCCGTTACCGCGCCCGCACCGACAGTGTCCGATACCACGCCCGCTGTTGCCAAAAGCTGGTGCGCACCTTTCACACTGTAAGTGCCTGCCATAAACAGTGCAGAGCAAAGCCCCACCGCCGCGCACAGAATTGCAAAGCCGGAAAACAGCGTCTTTTTCCGCAGACGGTACAGCTCGTCCACCGCCAACAGGCTGGCAAAAATCATGGCGAGCAGAGCAAAATATACCTGGCTGGAGTTGGGATGCAGAAAAATATGATATGCCAAAAATCCGCCGAATGCCGCTGCATGCGCCAAAAGCCGGCCTGCGTCCAAGCGAGTGATGCCGGCCACAGCTTTCGGAATTGCCCGAAACCAAAGCGCCGTTTGAAACGGCAGCATCAAGAACACATTCAAAACCCCTGTCAAAGCCAGCCAAACGTAAGGGGAAACAGGCACATGCTCCAACAGCCACCCGCGCAGCGGCGTCAGCATTTGATGAGTCCAAGTGTACTGCATTGCGTAAGCCGAAAACGCCATACTGCTGTTTGCGCCCGAAGCGTAAAGCAACGGATAAACACCGACGAACACCGCCGAAACGCCGCACAAAAACAACCCGGCTTTAAAATAGCACGGTTTTTGAAACACCAAAATCAACACCATCGCCGCAATAAAGGCACACAAAAGAAGCGCCGCCTGCGGCCCTTTGGCATAAGTCATCATGAAAAAGGACGAAAGACCCGCTAAAAAAAAGCGCCAGTCAATCGCAAATTTGAGCCGTGCCGCAGTGATAAACACCACACAGAATACCGACAGATACACCACAGCCGTAGCCTGTGAATTGATGTTTGTCAAAAGGTGTTTGAGCAGTGTATTTCCGAAGATGCTCTCTCCTGTATCGGCCACTGCCCACAAAGAAGCGCATTGAAAGCCGAACATCAGCACGGGAAAAGCCGCCGCCTTTTTTCGGTCATCAAAATAAAAACAGCGCCCGAGGCAATAAGCCGCCAGCAGTTCGGCGCTGAGAAAAACAGGGCCGGAGAAAAACACAAATACATCATAGGAAGATGCCCCGCTCACCAAGCAAAGCCCCGCTGCCAAAATTTCCGTTAAGTAATGGTAAGAAAACCGCACCTCAGAAAAGCGAATGTCCTGCGGCGGAAAAGCCATGGTAAAAGCATTTCCGTTGCCGATATTCCACAGTAAATCTCTGTTTAGGTCAATTGCTCCGGCAACGAGAGGGTGCGCATTTTCCGCGCTGTGCGCCAGCGCAAACAACAGGCACAAAACTCCGACAGCAAAAATTCCGCATACCGCTGAAAAACGCTGTGAAGCATTGAAGTTTGGAATCAGCCGCTTATTGTTGTTTCGGTAAGCGCGCACCAAAAAGAAGGCGGACAAAACCAGCGGCGCAGTGCGCAAAAGCCAAATCTGACCAAGCCGCACGGAAAGACAAACCAGCGCCGCGAAAAAGCCTGTGCCGTAGAGCATTGCGAGCAAAGCGCGCATTCCGTGCCGAAACGGACCGAACAAATCAGCTAACAGCAGGCCCGGAAACACAAGGTAAAACGGAATACCTACAAAAAATGCCGCCATGGTAAAGACGTTTGCCCCGGACAGCAGGCAAATTGCCGCGTACCCGGCGAAACAAAGCAGAGAGAGAATCAACAAGCAATTCTGCCGTTTTTGTGCTTTTTGAAACAACATGGTTCTTTGTCCCTTTTCCTTTCCGAAATGATGCATTCCGCTTCTCACAGTTTTGCGGCAATGTCGAGAGCAAGCAGTAAGGCGGGCTTCCAAGACGACAATCCCCATTCGCGCTCGTCATACGCTTCCACCTGGGCAAGACTGTCGGCAGTAAACAAAAACTGCCCAAACTTTGCCCCGCGAAACTCTGCGCAGGCCGCCAAAGCGGCACACTCCATTTCCACAACCATGTAGCCTTCCGCTCGCCTTGCGAGCACCTTTTGCTTCGTTTCTCGATAAAAGCCGTCCGTCGTCCATGTGATGCACTCCTGATACGGCAGGCTCTTTTCCCGAAAGCAGTTCTCTATCACACGCCTTGTTGCCCGGTCGGTTTCCACGAAACGAGCGGGCGGCAGGTAATGATAAGACGTCCCCTCATCGCGCAGCGCTTTCACGGGAACTAAAAAGTAATTTTCCGGCAGCGGTTCCAAAGCGCCGCAAGAGCCGCAGGAAAGAACGTGCTTGACACCGTATGCAATCATCCAATCCATAATCTGAACCGCAGCCGGAGCGCCGACAGGCGCCTGACACAAGCAAAGTTCTTTTCCCTGCACTTTTAAACCGTAGACCGGATAAAGCTTCGTCGCAGAAACAAACTGTGCCAATATCGGCAAGTGATGTTCCTTTGCATATTCATCAATGAGATCTCCCAAAAAAGCAAATACGGCAACCGGCGGCAAAGCCACATCCAAGTTTTCATGACCGGGCATCACAACCGCAGATTGTTCCGCGTCATATTCGCATAAGGGAATATCTGTTCGTTCTTTCCGCACAAAATCTCACTTCCTTTTCCTTGATCGTTTCAAACCTCTGGGTAAGACAAGAAAACCCAGCCTCGTTTTTGCCAACGAGGCCGGTTTTCATTTTTAGTCAAGCTGTCTTTTCTCACTTAACTGCGCAGAACCACGTCAATTTCAGCAAGATTTTTCAGCACCTTACGCACGGCATTTTCCGCTTCTTCGTCGGTCAGCGTGCGGTCGGCGGCGCGCAAAACCAAATTGTACGCAAGGCTCTTTTTCCCCTGTTCGATATGCTCGCCCGTGTAAACATCAAACAGCGTCAGGCTTTCCAAAATCTTTCCGACGCCTGCTTCAATACGCGAGGCAATTTCAGCCGCGGGAACGTCCATTGCCGCCACCAGCGCCAAGTCGCGCGTGATGGCCGGGTGCTTGGGCAGCGGCTGGAATACCGCCGTACCGCCGCGGTGGGCAAACAGAACTTCCATGTCAATTTCCGCCGCTACAACACGAGGCTTTACATCGTAATTTTCAAGCACAACCGGGTGAATTTCTCCAATGACGCCCAGTTTCTCGTCCCCGGCATAAATATCGGCACAGCGCCCGGGATGGTATGCGCCGCCGTCGCCGTTGCGCTCAAAGCGCACTTCCTTCACGCCTGCACAAGACAGCCACTGCTCTAAAATTCCTTTGAGCGCTAAGTAATGATAACGCTCGCCATAAGCTGCAATCACCACTTGCTCGCGCTCGTCGGGCAGGACATCCGGCCCGCCCTGCGGCAGGTAAACAGTGGCATCTTCAAACACAGCACACTCAGCGGCACGCGCATGATAGTTGCGCGCGATATTCTCCATCACGCTGGGCAGCGCCGTCGTGCGCATAATGGAGGTATCTTCGCCCAGCGGGTTAGAAATCACCACCGCTTCACGCAGACGGCTGTGCTCCGGCAGATGGATGGCGTCAAATGCCTTGCGGCTGTAAAAACTGAACGACTCAATTTCATATAAGCCGTAGCCGGTCAGCGCATCCAGCATCGTTTCACGGAAGGTCTGGCGCTCGGTGGGGCGGGCGCAGGCAACGCCTTTCAGAATGGTAGAGGGCATTTTGTTGTAGCCCACAAAACGCGCCACTTCCTCTGCGATGTCACAGTCGCGCTCCATATCCCAGCGGAACGAAGGCACAACCACATCCTGCCCGCGCATGGTAAAGCCCAGCGGCTTCAAAATATCTGCCATCGCCTCACCGTCCAGCTGCGTGCCGAGCAAACGGTTCACCGCTTCGGGACGCAAGGGAATCACTCGTTCGGGACGCTCTTTTGCGCAGACATCCACAATGCCGTTCACGACATCGCCCGCATCCAGCAGCTGCACCAGCTCCAGCGCACGCTGCAAGCAGCGCAGGCAGCCGTTGGGATCAAGCCCTTTCTCATAACGGCCGGAAGCCTCTGTGCGCATACCCAGCTTTTTTGCCGTTGTACGCACCGACGGGCCGTCAAACATCGCACTTTCAAACACAATGGTCGTTGTGCTGTCGTATACGCCGCTGTATTCGCCGCCCATAACACCGGCCACTGCAATGGGGCCTTTCTCGTCGGCAATCACGAGCATTTCCTCGCTGAGCGTGCGCTGCACGCCGTCCAGCGTTTCAATCTGCTCGCCGCTTTTTGCGTTGCGCACAATGATGTGTCCGCCGTTCACATAGCGGTAGTCAAAGCAGTGCATCGGCTGGCCGTACTCCAGCATGACATAGTTTGTGATATCCACAAGATTGTTGATGGGACGCACGCCGCATTGACGCAAACGCTCGCGCATCCAGCGCGGGGACGGCTTCACGCGCACATTTTCCACCACCGCGCCCGCATAGCGCAGACACAGGTCCGTGTTTTCAATCTCTACTTTCAGAAAATCATTCACATCGCCGTGGCCGGGTTTTACCTGCGGCTCGGCATCCTCAAACGGAACGCGGAAGGTTGCCGCCGTTTCACGCGCTAAGCCGCGCACGGAAAGACAGTCGGGGCGGTTAGGCGTAATTTCAAACTCGACGGTTACATCGTCTAAGCCGAGCGCTTTCTCAATGGGCGTTCCGGTGGGGAACTTTCCTTCCGGCTCTGCCGGATCCAGCACCATAATGCCGTCTTCAATCGCATTGGGGAAATCGTGAACCGTCAGGCCCAGCTCTCCAAGGCTGCACAGCATTCCGCAGGATTCCACACCGCGCAGCTTGCCCTTACGGATTTCTTTTCCGCCGGGCAGCAGGCTTTTGTGCAAAGCGGCGGGCACTAAGTCGCCTTCTTTGAGGTTTCCTGCGCCGGTGACAATCTGCACCGGCTCCTGTGCGCCCACGTCCACCTGACAAACCACCATGTGGTCGGAATCCGGGTGCGGCACGAGCGACAAAATTTTACCCACTACTACATTTTCAATCGAGTCGGCTTCGCTTTCATAGGTTTCCACCTTGCTGCCGCTCATGGTCATGCGCTCCGCATATTCATGGGGAGTGCAGTCGATTTTGGCAAATTCCTTTGCCCAACCCAAAGGCATTTTCATGACAAATCTTCCTCCTCAATCCTTAAAACTGCTTCAAGAAGCGCAAATCGTTTTCATACAGCAAACGCATGTCGTCAATGCCGTAGCGCATCATGACAATGCGCTCTAAGCCGACGCCAAACGCAAAGCCGGAATACTTTTCGGGATCGATGCCGCAGTTTTCCAGCACCTTCGGGTGCACCATGCCGCAGCCCAAAATTTCAATCCAGCCTTCGCCTTTGCAAAGGCTGCATCCTTTGCCGCCGCACTTAAAACAGCTCATATCCATTTCGGCGGAAGGCTCGGTGTACGGGAAGTGGTGCGGACGGAAACGCACGCGGGTTCCTTCGCCGTACAGCTTTTTGATAAACATTTCGAGCGTTCCCTTCAAGTCGCTGAAGGTCACGTTTTCATCAACCACGAGGCCCTCAATCTGGTGGAAAATAGGGCTGTGGGTGGCGTCCACCGCATCGGAGCGGTACACGCGTCCGGGGCAGATGATGCGGATGGGCGGCTTTGTTTTCTCCATGGTGCGAATCTGCATGGGGCTGGTTTGCGTGCGCAGCAGCACGTTTTCCGTGATGTAGAACGTATCCTGCGTATCGCGTGCCGGATGGCTTTTCGGCATGTTGAGCATTTCAAAGTTGTAGTGATCCAGCTCCACTTCCGGGCCGCTCACCACATCAAAGCCCATGCCGAGGAAAATCTCTTTCAGTTCGCGCAAAACCTTTTCAAACGGATGGCGCTTTCCCTGCACAGGGCGCTCACCCGGCAGCGTCACATCCATGGTTTCCTCCAAAAGACGCTGCTGGAGCTGCGCCTCTTGCAGCTCTTTTGTGCGCGCGGTAATATCCTGCGTAATGGCCTCGCGCACTTCATTTGCGAGCGCACCCACAACGGGGCGCTCTTCGGGCGACAGCTTGCCCATTTGCTTCAAAATGGCGGTCAACTCGCCTTTTTTGCCTAAAAAGCGCACGCGAAGCTCCTCTACCTGCGCAACACTCTGCGCAGCGGCAATCAGCTCATCGGCACTTTTTTGAATTTGTTCCAATGCCTGTTTCACACTCGTTCTCTCCTTTGTTCAAAATTCGGGGACGAAAAAAGGCTCCGCCCCTAACAGTCAGGGACGAAGCCGAAAAAAGCTCCGCGGTACCACCCGGATTTTTGCCTTCGTACAATGTACAAGAGCAAACACTCTTTTGCCCGATAACGGCGGCGTGCCGTTTTTGCCTACTGCCAAAAGGGTTCAGCAAAACCGCTCAAAAGTGAACTTCCGCATACTGCCGTTTTTGCAAGCCCTTTCAGCCAAGGGGCTTTTCTCTGTTGCACAAGGCGGGTGTGCGTACTCTCTTTGTCATCGCGTTTCCATGTTATTATACAACACGTCCCCGCGCTTTGCAAGTTAAAATTACCATTTAAAGGCCCATCATTTCGCGCCACGGGCTTTGTGTGCACATTTTTCGGCGCAGCGGCGGCGAGGGCATGCGGCCTGCGGGCATATTGAAAAACTCTTCAAAATCCACCCACTTTGCCGTATCCGTTTCGCCGGGCTGGAAGAGCATGGCTTCCAGCGGCATTTTTTTCACCGCCAAATAGTTGTCATGGTGGCACGTTCCAACCGTCGTTCCGCCGATATAGTGCAGCTCGCACTGATCCAGCGCAATACCCGTTTCTTCACACAGCTCACGCTGGGCGGCGCGCAGACTGGTTTCGCCGGACAAAACCGCTCCGCCCGGACATTCCCAAGGGCTGACACCGGGATGTTTTTTCTTGGCGCTGTGTACCAGAAGCACATGGCCTTCGCCGTCCGTCACAACAATACGCACGCCGACATGGAACGCCCCTTCCGGCAGACGAACCCGGCGCAGCACCGTGCGATGCAGCGGATTGCGCTGTTCGTCCAGCAAGTCCCATGCCTCACTCGCGCCGGGCTGTCCGGTGACGCGCATCCACTCGCGGCGGCTGATGGCGTAAATATCGTGCGGCATATCCATGCCGTAATAATGCTTTACAAGCGAACCGACGCACTGCATGCCGTTGCGCACAGCTACCATGCGCGAGGGACGGTTCGTATCTCGGATAATCGAGTAAACCGTTTCCACGGGCAGATTCATAAACGCCCAATCGCGGCAAGCCTTCGCCGCTTCCGAGGCCATTCCCCTTCCCCACGCGCCGCGCTGAAACAAATAACCGATTTCCACCACGGGATTTTCTTTTCCGATTTCCTGCAAAGTGAGCCCGCATTGACCAATCATGCGGCCGGTTTCCTTGCGGCATACGGCCATCAGGCCCATGCCGGGCTGTGCGTAGCGTTCCTGCTGACGGCGAAACCAATCGAGCACTTCCTGTTCCGAAAAAGCGTGCTCATAGGCCGACATCGTCACTTCATCCTGCAAAATCTCACGCAGAGCCGGAAGGTCTTCCCTTGTGAGAGGACGCAGGAAAAGGCTTTGGGTTTCCAAACAAAACTCGCTCATATTTCTCCTCGTGTTCAAAGACGCCAAGCGCACAAACAGCGCGTTTTTCCGCTCCTGTGCACGGCTTTTCGACACACAAAAGGAGCCGATGTCTGAGCGACACCGGCTCCTTTCATCTCTCTTCGCCTGATTGTAAGATTACTCGTCATCCTCTGAGCAGCCACAGCTGCAGCCTTCGCAGCCGTCCTCGTCTTCGCTTTCAAAGTCGACTTCAAAGCTGGTGCCGCAGTTGGGGCAAGCCAGATTCTCATCCGACAGCATTTCTTCGTCTACGCAGATGACCTCACCGCATTTGGGGCATGTGATTTCGTACAAACCGTCCTCAAACAGTTCGTCCTCGTCCAGCTCTTCCTCTTCGTCCTCATCGAGGTCGTACAGGTAATCCTCTACTTCCTCCAGGTCAGTGCCGATGACATCAACCGCGGTGTAAAGCTCTTCCACATCGCCGGACATTACGGTTACTTCATCCGCCATCTCATCCAGCAGCTCCACCACGGCCGCCATCAGTTTTCCCTCCTGCGTTGTGGTGTCATACTGCATACCTTCCATCAAGCCTTTGATATACGATACTTTTTCTTTGAGTTGCATACGATTTGCCTCCCTTACATCAAAAAGATTGAAAATAGGGGACAAGGCGATGAACGCCCCGCCCCCCGGCTTTGCTTTTTAAGCGCGCTCCATATACTCGCCGGTGCGGGTATCAATGCGAATCATGTCGCCCTCGTTGATGAACAAGGGAACACGAATCTCCGCGCCGGTTTCCAAAGTGGCGGGCTTCAGCGTATTGGTAGCGGTGTTGCCCTTTACGCCCGGCTCGGTTTTGGTCACTTCCAAAACAACAAAGTTGGGCGCTTCCACGCCGAACACCTTGCCCTTATAGGACAATACCTTGCAAACCTCGTTTTCCTTCACGAACTTAAAGGCATCGCCCAGCTCGCTCTCATTCAAAGGAATCTGCTCGTAGGTTTCATTGTCCATGAAGTAGTACAGGCCGCCATCCTCGTAGCTGTAAGTCATCTCACGGCGCTCAATGAAAGCGGTGGGGAACTTCGCAGTGGGGTTGTACGTTTTCTCCACGACGCTGCCCGTGATAACGTTGCGAATCTTCGTGCGCACAAAGGCTGCGCCTTTTCCCGGTTTTACATGCTGAAACTCAACAATTTGATAAACGTTGCCGTCCTCCTCAAATGTAATACCGTTGCGGAAATCTCCTGCAGATACCATAAAACATCCTCCAATGAATCTTTGTCAGCGCAAAAAGCGCTTGGTTCTTTACTTTCTCTATTGTACAGGATAGGCTTTCATTTTGCAAGCTTTTCCTGTCAATTTACGGTTTTCTTTCACACAGCGCGGCTTTGCTTTTACAGCAGCTTGCCGCCCTTTTCATAATACTTTTTTAAAATAGGTGCTTCCAGCACGCGCTTGAGCCGAAGGCTCCACGTTTCGTTTCGATACATGGGCTCTACCAAAAACATCGTAATGCCGTAAAGGTTTGCACCGAGCGCATCGGTAAAGATTTGGTCGCCCACAAGCGCGACACTTTCTTTGCTTACGCCGATGTGTTTTCTGGCGCGCGCGATCCCAAACGGCGAAGGCTTGCAGCAAAATGCACAGTGGCGAAGGCCGATTCTTTGCGCGAACGGTGCTACACGCTTTTCAAAATTGTTTGAGGCAATCACGAGCCCAATGCCCGCCTGCTTCATGGTTTTAATCCATTCCGCCACCTTTTCGGGCAGCACCTGGCTGCCATGCCCTGTCAGCGTGTTGTCTACGTCCAAGATCAGGGCGGTAATGCCGTTCTCTTTCAAATATTCGGGGGTAATGTGCTCTACCCCTCTGAAAATTGCCGTAGGTTGAAACAGCGGCATACAGCGCCCCTCCTTTCTTTGTTCACGGAAAATGAAAAGCGGGCCCTTTGAACAAGGCCCGCCGTGAGTACTTGCAGAGCAAGCACTGTCCGCAACTTATTTATATTTCCGTTTGCGGGCAGCTTCAGACTTCTTTTTGCGTCTGACAGAGGGTTTCTCATAAGCTTCGCGCTTACGCACCTCAGCGAGCACACCGGCGCGCGCGGTAGAACGCTTAAAACGACGCAGTGCGCTTTCCAGCGACTCGCCCTCTTTTACTCGAATTTCCGACATCTTTGTCCCTCCCTTGACCACTAGTCTAGGAAGTCCGTCCCGCTTACGCGGAAAACTGACTTTCTACATTATACAATGCCACTATCCCGGCTGTCAAGCATGATTCTTTGATTTTAACCCGCTTTTTCGTCATTTCTTACCGAAATTATAAAACAGCGCATAAAATCACCGTTTTATGCGCTGTTTCTCCGATTTTTTGAAAGGTTTTTTGAAAAGCGAAACGCTTTTTTCGGGCAAATCAGCCGCGAACCGCAATATTCACGAGTTTGCCCGGCACGAAAATTTCTTTCGCTACGGTTTTGCCTTCGAGCAGTGCCGCCACAGCGCTGTTCTCTTTTGCCAAGCGCAGGGCATCTTCCTTTGCGATATCTGCCGGCACTTCCAGTTTTGCACGCACTTTGCCGTTTACCTGAACCACCAGCTCCACGGTTTTGTCGACACATTTTTCCGGGTCAAACACCGGCCACTGCGTGTGGGCAATCTGGCCTTCAAAGCCCTGCTGCTGCCAAATCTCCTCCGTGATATGCGGAGCAAACGGGTTGAGCAGTGTCACCAATGTTTTCAGCTCGCCGCGGGTGACGCTCTTCTTATCATAGAATTCGTTAATCAGGCTCATCATAGCCGCAATTGCGGTATTCAGCTTGAGTGCGTCGATGTCCTCGGTCACCTTTTTAATGGTGCGGTGCATCACGCTTTCCAGCTCCTTGGAATACTCCATGCTGTCGGTCAGCATTTCCTGCAAGTTCCAAACACGGTCTAAGAAACGTTTACATCCTTTGACGGAAGCCGTGTTCCAAGGCGCAGCCTTCTCAAAGTCACCGATAAACATTTCGTACAAGCGCATGGTATCTGCGCCGAACTCGTTCACCACGTCGTCCGGATTTACAACATTGCCGCGGCTCTTAGACATCTTCTCGCCGTTTTCGCCCAAAATCATGCCGTGGCTGGTGCGCTTTTTATAAGGCTCACTGAACGGCACCACACCGATATCATACAGGAACTTGTTCCAGAAACGACTGTACAGCAAGTGCAGCGTGGTGTGCTCCATGCCGCCGTTGTACCAGTCAATGGGGCCCCAATACTTCGCTGCCTCGGGGCTGACAAGTGCCTCGCTGTTGTTCGGGTCCATATAGCGCAGGAAGTACCACGAAGAACCCGCCCACTGCGGCATGGTATCGGTTTCACGTTTTGCCGGGCCGCCGCAGCACGGACAAGTCGTGTTGACCCAATCCGTCAAACGTGCCAAGGGGCTTTCGCCGCCCTCACCCGGTTCAAAATCGCTGATTTCCGGCAAGCGCAGAGGAAGCTCTTCCTCGGAAAGTGGCTGCCAGCCGCATTTTTCACAGTAAACCATGGGAATGGGCTCGCCCCAATAGCGCTGACGGCTGAACACCCAGTCACGCAGCTTGAAATTGGTTTTCGGCGTGCCCAAGCCTTTTTCCTCTAAGTAAGCAATGATGGCTTTTTTTGCTTCTTCGACGCTCATGCCGTCCAAGAAACCGCTGTTGACCATCACGCCGGTCGCGCAGTCGGTGAAGGCCGCTTCCTCAACATTGCCGCCTTTTACTACTTCAACGATGGGGCAGCCGAACTTTTTCGCAAACTCCCAGTCGCGCTCGTCGTGGGCAGGAACAGCCATAATTGCACCGGTACCGTAGCTGATCAAAACGTAATCGGAAAGGAAAATAGGAATCTCTTTGCCGTTCACGGGGTTCACCGCGCGGACGCCTTCGAGCATCACGCCGGTTTTCTCCTTCGCCAGTTCGGTTCGCTCAAAGTCGCTCTTTTTGGCGGCTTGCTCCTGATAGGCACGCACGGCATCCAAGTTGCTGATTTTATCCGCCCACTTCTCAATAAACGGATGCTCCGGGCTCATTACCATGTAAGTTGCGCCGAAGAGCGTATCCGGGCGTGTGGTGTAAATGGTAAGCACATCACCCGCCGTCGTTTCAAAGTTAACCTCTGCGCCGTGGCTTCTGCCAATCCAGTTTTTCTGCTGGGTTACAACACGGTCGATAAAGTCCAGCCCGTCCAAATCGTCGATCAAACGGTCGGCATAAGCGGTGATTTTCAGCATCCACTGGCTTTTGACCTTGTGCACTACTTCGCTGCCGCAGCGCTCGCACGCACCGTTGACAACTTCTTCGTTTGCCAAAACAACTTTGCAGCCGGTGCACCAGTTCACGCTCATTTCCTTTTTATACGCCAATCCTTTTTTGTACAGCTGCAGGAAAATCCACTGCGTCCATTTGTAGTAATTGGGGTCTGTCGTGTTCACTTCACGGTCCCAGTCAAAGGAAAGGCCCAGCATTTTCAGCTGATTTTTGAAGCGCTCCACATTATTTTTTGTTACAATTTCGGGATGAATGTGGTTTTTCATCGCGTAGTTTTCCGTGGGCAAACCAAATGCATCCCAGCCCATGGGATACAAAACATTGTAACCCTGCAGACGCTTTTTGCGCGCGATGATATCCAGCGCGGTATACGGGCGCGGATGGCCTACATGAAGGCCCTGTCCGGAAGGATAAGGAAACTCTACCAGCGCGTAATACTTCGGCAGGGTATAGTCCTGCTTTGCCGCAAAGGTGTGCTCTTTTTCCCACACATCCTGCCATTTTTTCTCAATCGCTTTAAAATCGTACTTCACACTCTCTCACTCCAACTTTTTTAAGATAGCCGGCTTGCCGCAATGGGCAACCCGGCTGAGTTTATCCGTCAAATTCCGGCGTTACGTCCTCGCCGTCTGCCCAAAGATGCTCCAAATCGTAAAAATCACGCGCTTCGGGCGTAAATACATGTACAATGACGCTGGCATAATCCAAAATGAACCAGTTTTTTGTGTGAAACCCTTCTGTGCGAATCGGCAGTGTTTCAAAATTTTCTTTCATTTTAAATTCTACTTCTTCCGCAAGGCTTTTCACATGCGTGCTGGACGTACCGGAGGCAATCACGAAATAATCCGCCATCACCGTTAAGTCATGCACACGCAGAACTTTCAGCCGGCTTGCCTTTTTATCGTCTAAAATCTTGGCAATTTCCATTGCCAATGCCTTTGGCTCCATTAAAACAACTCCTTTTCTTTGCGTTTAAGCCGCATCTGTCGCTGACGTGCTTTCCGCGGGCACAGAGTCCGGCTGATCCTCTACCGTTCCGTTGTCGGAAACGCGCTTCATCTCACCGGGCACAACCGGGCCCGTAATGCCGTTCAGGGTGGCAATATTGAGCATCTCCACCCCTACCGGCACTTCGGCCGGGCGGAAATGTGCATTCAGGAAATCGGCCGCTTCCTGCGGAGGAATCGGCACCACCAGGCTTTTCCCGTAATATGCACCTTGGTTTAAAATGCACGGCAGTGTGCCCATCAAAATGTTTTCGTTCGGAACGTTCATCACGCTGACGCCCAATGCGGCACATTCCAGCGGATTGATGTCCGTTTCAATATATTGCAGGAAGAACGGCATCAGCTTGACCATCTCCTGCCAAGACATCGTGCGCATATAGTTAAACAGCGCCGAATAAAAGATTTTTTGGTTATTCAAACGGTCGATATCGCCGCGGTTCATGCCCTCGGCCTTTCTGGCACGCAGGAAAAACTCCAAGTCGTAGCCCTTCAAATTGTGTACACCGGCCGGAAGCTGATAAGCGACATTGCCGTTATCGTCATACTCCACGATGTCATACGGAATGTTCACGGGAATTCCCGTTCCGCCGCCGAAGACATCGACCATGCTGCGAAGGCTCTCCATGTCAATTGTAACCCAGTGATCCACCGGCAGCTGGAACACCTCGTTGAACACTTCTACAATATTTTGAATTTTATTGTCCGTATGGGGGCCGTGCTTATAAACAGCGTTGATTTTTCCGGTGCCTCCGGTATTGAAATCTTCTCCCATATAGCTGTCGCGGGGAACCTGAAGCATTTCAATCGTCTGCGCCTTTTTATCATACTGCACATATAAAATCATGTCCGCCTGCGGGTTTTCTTTGTCGCGCTGCACTTCTCCGGAATCACTTTCCGTATAGTCCAAGCCCAAAACGAGAATATTCATTTGGTCCGCGGTTAACTCCGGAGGCGTTTCTACCGCCAAGTTATTCACGACACTTTCGTTTCCGGCGTTAAGCATACCGGAAACGTAAAAATACAATCCGCCCAGTCCAAGCAAAACAACACCGAGCATCGAGCTTAAAATGATTGCCAGAACTTTGATGGGAGAAGTTTTTTTCTTGCTCTTTCTGCCCGCAGAGCCTGCTGCCGAGCGCGTTTGTGCATAAGAGCGCTGCTGTGAGCTTTGCGGCAGTGTGCTGCCGTACGAAGCCTGTGTACGGGCAGACGCATAAGCACCGCTATACGCACCGCGCTGGGAAGGCGACGTGCTCCGATAGGGGCTACTTTGCGGCCTGCGTGCCGCGGAACCGGCCGAGCCATAAGCGCTCTGCGTTCTTGCAGGGGCGGCAGAATAGGACGACGGCCTTTGCGCCCGCCCTGAAACGGCCGAATCGGGGCCGGGCATCCGCGAAGCTCTTCCCGCGCTGGCCGTGTACATATTCTGAGCGCGCTGTGCCGGCCTTGCCGCTGCTGTCCGGGACGGCGTCCCTCCTCGCTTGGCGCGTGAAACGTCAATATTGCGGGAATGGGATGTTCTCAAATTCTCACGCCTCCTTTCAAGAGGTCGATTGCATCTTGTCTTTCGTATGAGCTGCGGAAATCAAAGCACACAGCACTCAGGCCGCCGCTTGTGTTTCCTGTGACGATGCTGTTTGCTGCGATGTGCTTTCAGCAGCTTGAGAGGCCGCCTCATTGTCAATGGTCTCAGCGCCTTCTTCTACCGTTCCGTCGGCAGCAACATGGCTCATCGTGCCTTCGCTCACACCGCCCCACTGGGAAGGATCGCCGTAAGTGGGCAGGTTCACCAAAGAAGCATCTACGGGAGCATCAGCCGGACGGAAGTAGCGGTTTAAGAAATCCGCTGTTTCCTGCTGGGGCAAAATGGTCACATCATTGCCGGGAGTATACGTCACCTGCGTACCGTATACAGGCAGCCGGCCCATGACAATATTCTCATCGGGGATACCGCCGGACAAAAACTGAATTCCCAAAGCAATGCAGGTCTCCATCGGCATATTCGTGCTGACATATTTTGCACACACCGGCATCAGTTTTACCATCTCCTGCCAAGACATCGTGCGCACATATTTAAACAGAGCCGAATAGAAATACTTCTGATTTTCCAAACGGTCATAGTCGCTGCGTTCCATGCCCGGGCCTTTTCGGCAGCGCAGGAAGAATTCCAGCGATTCGCCGTCAAGCGTCTGCCAGCCCTGCTCGAGATAGCTGCCGCCGTAGCTGAGCGTTTTCGGCACATAAACCTCAATGCCGACGCCGCCGCCGAACGTATCGACAAACTCTGTCAAGGCTTCCATTTTCACGGTAACATAATAGTCCACAGGCAGCTTAAACATGTCATAAATTACGTCTGCCAAATTCTGAACTTTATTCACACTGTCTGATCCGAAGGAATAAAGCGCATTGATCTTCGCAGAACCGCCTGTCTGCTCCGGACGCGACACAAAAATATCACGCGGAATTTGAAGCATTTTTAAGGTCTGTGCCTGTTTGTCAAACTGGCAGTATAAAATCATATCGGTGAGCATGGTGTCCTCGTTGCGCTCCACGGCGTCATTTTCCATATAGTCCATGCCCAAAACCAAAAAGTTAATCTGGTTTTCAGAAAGCTCAGGGGGAGTCATCGCTTCGGTGTGAGTCAGCTCACCGCCCTCGCCCGTGGTTTGAAACATCTGCGATAAATACAGATAGGCACCGCCCACCACCATCAACACAACGGCAAACATCGCGGCAATCACGCAAAGCACAATTTTCTTTGCACTGAAATTCTTCTTTTTCTTTTGTGCAGGCTGTTTCTGCTGATTAGACACACGAGCCAGTGCTTCCAGCTCACTTTGCCACGCTGCAACCGACTGATGCTGCGCTTGCTGCTGTGCGGTCTGCATAGAGCGGGCAGCCGTCATCTGCGGGCGCCGGGCTTGCTGCGCCCCCGCCTGCGGCCTTGGTGCTGCGGTTTGCCCTGTCACGGCCCCGGTTTGTCCGGTCAGCGTGTTTTGTGCATAGGCGTTTGCCTGCGTCGTTCTCCGGCGGATTTCATCCACCGGAATGTCAAACGCCGCCGTCTGAACAGAACGGGGCGGATTAACGCGCGGCATTCCTGCCGCGCCTGTCATGCCATTTGCAGACGGCACTTGCTGAGTTTGCGGTGTCTGCGGCACAGTCACGCCATGTTGGGTATTTTGGGCATGCTGGTGAGGCTGTGCAGCAGCCATCGCAGGTGCGGCCGGCTGCTGAAAAATACGTTCTTTCGGTATCGCAATGGAATCGGAAGTATTTTCACGGAACAAATCATATCGAATGACTTCCCCGGTTGAACCACGCAGGGCTGTTTGCTGCGCAAGTTCCTGTCTGCGCAGCTCAATCGTCTTTTCCTGCTCCTGTGAGGCCATGCGCTGCTTTTGTGCCTGCGCCGCCCGATGTGCACGCCGAAGTGCCGCAAGTTCCGGCACTTCATGGCGTTTTGCGCGTGAAATATCAATATTTCGGGGCGCTCTCGGACTCATTACAAATCCCCCCATATAGTTGCTTTTTCATATCCTTATAAGCCAGCAGGCTCTGCTCATCTACCCGGCGGCCGCACCGGAGCAGCCATTCAATCGACATCCCTAAGCCGCAAAAGTAACCTTCATCCAAATTTTCCATTACTTTCCGGCGCAAAAACGCCGCCTGCGGATAGGTGCGCTCTGCGCTGACCATGTCTGCCATGTAGATAATTTTATCGAGTTTTGTCATGCCGGGCTTACCCGTTGTATGGTTTGCAATCGCAGACAAAATCTCCGCATCGTCTACGCCGTAGTCCCGCTGAGCCAAAACAGCTGCCGCGCCGCCGTGCCAAATGGCCTGCTCGCGCAAAGCTGCATAATTGCTAATTATATCATTTCCTTTTAAAATCTGCAACTGAGTTTCCGGCGCCATCTCTTTGGCAATATCGTGCAAAAGTGCCGCCAGCGCGGCTTTGTTCGGGTCTACGCCATTTTTGTCCGCAAGTTTCACGGCCATTTCTTCGACATTGAGCGTATGCTGAAAACGTTTTTTGCTGAGCGTTTTTTCGGCAAGTTCACGCGCCTCATTCAGTGATATCATGCACAACCTCTTTTCTTAATTGGCGGTATAAGCCGTGCGCTTTAATATAGGCTTGTACCTCACCGGGCAAATAGCGGGAAACATCCTGCCCGGCATAAAGCCTTTCACGCAGCTGCGCACTCGAAAGCTCAATCGGCGGTGCATCCACCAAAATCACTCCCGCGCCTTCGCCTCGCAGAATCCTCGCCATATTCATCAGCTCTTTGCTGTCGCCGTCCTTCCGGCTTTGCACAACCAAAACAGCCATTTTAAAAATTTCCCTGTACTCTTTCCATGCCCGAAAGCTCAAAAACACATCGCTGCCCAGCGCTAAATAGAGCTGCCCGCCCGGAAAACGCACGCAAAAATCCCGAAGCGTATCCACCGTATAGCTTTTTCCTTTGCGGCGGATTTCCGTATCATCCACAGTGATGTGTTCTCCCTCCTGCAAAAAGCATCGGCACATCGCAAGGCGGTGTTCGGGGGCCGTCGCACTGGCCGCTTTATGGGGCGGCAGGCCCGCAGGCTCAATCACCACGCGTTCGGGCTTCAGCGCCTGCATGACTGCTTTCAGCAAATTCATGTGGCCGTTGTGCGGCGGGTCAAACGTGCCCCCATACAAAAGTATCCGCTGTTTCATTTGCGCAGAAGATCGGCGTATTTGCTGTCTTTTTTCTTTTGCAGGTAAAGCACAAATTTCGAGCCGATCACCTGCACGCAGTCCGCACCGGTTTTTTCCGCCAAAATCTCGGCGGCCTCACGGGGGCTGTACGGGCTGTTTTCCAGCACACGCATTTTAATGAGCTCCCGCGCCGCTAAACATTCCGCGGCGCTTTTGACCAGCGCCTCGTCAATTTCGCCTTTTCCCACCTGAAAGACAACATCCAAGCTTTGTGCATGTTTACGCAGAATTGCGCGCTGTTTACTTGTTAACATTCGTTTTACTCCTTTGAATTGACTGCATGTTCCAGCACAGAGACAAGTTCCTTTTCCATCTCAGCCAGTGCCGCTCCGCGGTGGCTGATGGCATCTTTCTGCTCGGCTGTCAGCTGTGCATAGGTCAGATTTTCCGTATTTTTCAAATCTTTTCCGACAAAATCGGGAATGAACAGCGGGTCGTAGCCAAACCCGTTGTCCCCTTTTCGCTCATGGGCAATCCTGCCGTGGCATTCTCCGTGCCAAACAGCCGTTGTGCCGTCTGTAAGCGCAACACAGATTGCACTCACAAAGCGCGCTGTCCGCCGGGCATCGGGAACATTCTGCATTTCCTGCAAAAGCTTTTCGTTATTGGCCTCGTCGTCGCCGTGATGTCCGCAAAAGCGCGCAGAATATACGCCGGGCGCGCCGTTCAGCGCATCGACGCAAAGGCCGGAGTCGTCCGCAATGGCTGGCTTTTTGCTCAAAGCGGCAATCGCCGTTGCTTTGATGGCCGCATTTTGTGCAAATGTCGTTCCGGTTTCCTCCGGCTCCAGCGCAATTCCCGCTTCCTTCTGAGAAAGCACGGTATGGCCCATTTTACCCAAAATACGCCGCATTTCTTCCAGCTTATGCGCGTTATTTGTCGCTGCAATCCATTCCATTCAGACACCCCGCTGTACCATGATACTATATAAATGTGAAAATTTCATTATAAAGTTTTCGCTCTGTGCGCATTGCTTTTCTTACACTTCCCGCAGGAAAAGCGCATCCACAAACGCATCGGAATCAAACGGCATTAAATCATCCATTTTTTCGCCTACGCCGACAAAACGCACCGGCAGACCGAGTTTTTCCTTCACGGAAATCACCGCGCCGCCTTTCGCCGTTCCGTCGAGCTTTGTTAAAATGACACCCGTCGCTCCTGCCGCTTCGACGAACTGCTGCGCCTGCTGAATGGCGTTTTGCCCGGTGATAGCATCCAGCACAAGCAGTGTTTCACAGCTGGCTTGCGGGCTTGCTTTGCGCACCACACGGCTGATTTTGGCAAGCTCGTCCATTAAATTCTTTTTATTGTGCAGACGCCCCGCCGTGTCGCAAATGACAAGGTCGGTTCCTCTTGAAGCCGCTGCCTGTACGGCGTCAAAAATCACTGCCGCAGGGTCTGCGCCCTCTTTGTGTTTAATAATGGGAACATTGGCGCGCTGAGCCCAGATGTCCAGCTGCTCAGATGCGGCCGCACGGAAGGTATCACCTGCCGCCAGCAACACGCTTTTTCCCTCGCCGGTGTAAAGATGTGCCAGCTTTGCAATAGAGGTGGTTTTGCCTACGCCGTTCACGCCGATGACAAGAATGACCGCCGGCTTACCGGAGAGATCCATCGGAGTATCAACCGCCATGCGCTCTTTGATGATGCTTTTCAGAGCGTCCAGCGCTTCCTCGCCGGTTTTCAAATGCTGTGAACGCACACGCTGCTGAAGTGCCTGTACCAATCCCATGGCCACGTCTGCACCGGTGTCTGCCAAAATCAGCTGTTCTTCCAAATCGTCGTACATTTCGTCGTTGATTTCGCCTGCGTTGACTAAATTGCCAATCGTGCCGAAAATGCTGTCACGCGTCTTTTTCAGGCTTTGTCCCAGCTTTTCAAAAAATCCCATACTGTTTCACCTCATTCTTATTATACCAGCGTTGCTTCGGCTTGCGCTACATCCAATTTTAAAACCTTGGATACGCCGTCCTCCTGCATCGTCACACCGTAAAGCACATCCGCCTGCTCCATCGTGCCGCGGCGGTGTGTAATCACGACAAACTGCGTCTGCGTACAAATGCGGCGCAGATACTGCGCGTAGCGCACCACGTTGACATCATCCAAAGCCGCTTCAATCTCGTCCATGACGCAGAACGGCGAGGGATTGACCGCCAAAATGGCAAAGTAAATAGCAATGGCCACCAGCGACTGCTCACCGCCCGATAAGCTTGCAAGGTCTTTAATTACTTTTCCCGGCGGTGTTACATCAATACTGATGCCGCTGGAAAGCACGTCGCTTTCATCATCCAAATAAAGCCGTGCAGACCCGCCGCCGAACAAAAGCTGAAAGATACGCTGGAAATGGCCATTGATTTCCGCAAAGCTTTTGGAAAACATATCGCGCATTTCTTCACACAGCTGTGCGATGAGCTGCAAGAGTTCCGCTTTGCTTTTTTCCACATCGGAAACTTGAACACGCAAAAACTCATATCGCTCTTTGACCTGCTCGTACTCTTCAATGGCGCCGACGTTGACGTTGCCCAGCGCTTTTATTTCGGCGCGCACCTGTGCCACCATCATGCGCAGCTCGCCAAGGGACTCAAACGGCTGACAAAGCGCTTCGGCGGCTTCGAGGCTCAGTTCATATTCCTCCCACAGCTTTGCGGCAGTCTGCTGATACTCAGTATCTTTGGCCTGTTTTTGTTCCTCCAAGCGCGCAGCTTCTCGCGTGAGCGCTTCTTTTTCTGCGCTCAAATCTCTGGCGTTTCTTGTTTGCTGTGTAATCTGCCCTTCTTTTTCCATGCGCTCCGAAGCACATGCAGCAATCTCCTGCTCTTTTTGCTGAATTTTCTGCCGCCCTTCTTCGACGCTTTGCCGCACGCGCTCCATTTCCTGCGCTGTCTGCTCATTTTGTTCTTTTATGCGCGCAATTCCGGCTTGCAGCTCCTCGGTGCGCTGGCTTGTTTGGCTGGTTTGCTGATGCAGATGCTCGAGTGCCGCGTCAATGCTTTCAATGTCACGGTTTTTGGAGAGCACTTCTAATTTCAGCGCGGAAAGCTCTTCGGAAAGCGCCGTTCTCTGCTTGAGGAAATCCGTATCACTGCCGGCAATTTCCCGCAGTTCCTGCTCGAGTTTTGCCGTTTTTTCTTCCAAAGCCTTTTTCCGCTGCGCATCGTTTTGCATTTGGCGGTCATGCTGTTCGAGCTTATCGCGCAAAGCGGAACATTCGCTTTCAAGCTGCTGGCGGATTTGGTCCAGCTGCAATACGCCTGCCTGTACGCGGCGCATTTCGGCTTCTGCGCGGATTTCGTCCGTGTGCGCCGTGCTGTGGCGCTCTTTCGCGCTGTCAAACTGCGCCTTTAAATCGGCCGCTTCCTGCTCAGCCTGCGCTGTCTGCTCGGCCGCTTTCTCGCGGCGGGCTTTCATGCGTTCCAGCTTTGCTGTCAGCTCGTCCATTTCCTGCTTGCGGCTAAAAAGTCCTGCCGAGCGCTGCACACTGCCGCCCGTAAAAGAACCGCCCGCGTTCACCACTTGCCCGTCTACCGTCACCACACGGTTTTTGTAATCAAGCAGCTTTGCCACACGTGCCGCTTCATCAATGTCCTGCACCACAACAATGCGTCCCAGCAAGTTGGATACAACAACGGAAAACTCCGGCTGAAAGCGCACGAGATCGCACGCAAGCTTTGCGCCCTGCGGCAGTCTTGATGCATCGAAATGCGACGAACGCACGGTATCCAGCGGCAAAAAGGTAGCGCGGCCTGCGCGCTCTGCTTTCAAGAATGCCATTGCCGCTTTGGCGGCTTGCTGGTCTTCCACAACGATATTCTGCATCGCCGCGCCGAGCGCTGTTTCCACCGCCACTTCATAACCGCTCTGCACGGTTAAAATCGTCGAAACCGGGCCGAAGATTCCGCGCAGCCGCTTATTGTGCACCGCCTTCATGACGCTTTTGACGCTGTAATGAAAACCATCCAGATTTTTTTCAAAGTCCTGCAAAACCGAAAGGCGCTGTGCCGCACTTTCCTCTTCCCGCCTCAGACGAGTTTCTTCTGCGCGCATTTGTTCCTGCGCTTTCTGTTTTGCCTCCAGCTTCAGCTCTAACCCGCGTGCAATGTTTGCACTCGTTTCCTTACGCGCCTTCGCATCATTCCAAAGCGCCTGCGTGTCGGCAGATTCCTCCTGCATGCGCGCCTGCGCACGCACATTTTCTTCCAGCTCTGCGCCTGCCGCGGCAAGGCGCGTCTGCGCCGCGTCAAAGGCGCTTTGCTGTGCCGCCTGCTGAACTTTAACTGCCGTCATCTCTTGCGCAATGCCTGCCAGCTGCGCTTCCAGTGCACCGCGCTTTTCTCCGCTGGCCAAACTGCTTTCTAAAATCTGCTGTAATTCCTGCGTCAGCCGGTGTTCCTGCTCACGCAAAGCAGAAAGGGTCTGCTGCGCTTCTTCACGCTCTGCTAAGCGGCGCTGTTTTTCAGCATCCGTCTGCTCTTTCGAGCGCCCCATGCTTTCCAGTTCTGCGCGCATTTGCTCTGCGGCCGCGTCGTTGTGCTCCCGATTATTTTGCAAAACCGCTAAACGCGCATCCGCACCCGAAATCTCCTGCGTAGTGGTTCGAATTTCTAAATTAAGCTGTTCCGCTTTGCGGTTCAGACTTTCAATCTCCGCGCGCACGCCTTCGGTCTGTGCGTCGCTTTGCTCTATTTCTTTGGAAACCCGTTCGTAGTCCGCACGGGCAATTTCCAGCTTTCGCTGTTGGTCGCGCAGCGCCTCACGCGCTTTGCGCACGGTATCCACCCAAAGAGTCACTTCCAATTGTTTGCGGCGCTCGGCCAGCTTTACAAAGCGCTGTGCCTTTTCGCTCTCTTTTTGCAAAGGCCCGACGCGCTGTTCCAGCTCGCCCAAAATATCCCGCAGGCGAACAAGGTTTTCCTCGGCGGCATCTAAACGTTTTTCCGCCTCGTTTTTGCGGTAGCGAAAGCGCGCAATGCCCGAAGCCTCTTCAAAAATTTCACGCCGTTCGGCCGATTTGGCTCCCACGATTTCCGCAATGCGTCCCTGACTGATAATCGAGTAGCCGTCGCGCCCGATTCCCGTATCCAAAAACATCTCGTAAATGTCTTTGAGGCGCACATTCTGTCCGTTGATGGTGTACTCACTTTCACCGGAGCGGTAATATTTTCGGCCGATAATCACCTCGTCGGCGTCTACGTCAATACGACGGTCAGTGTTATCGATGTACAGCCGCACAAAAGCAAAGCCCATTGCACCGCGCGTCTGCGTGCCGCCGAAAATGACATTTTCCATCTTTCCGCCGCCGCGCAGCTGACGGGCGCTCGTCTCTCCGAGCACCCAGCGAATGGCATCGGAAATATTCGATTTTCCTGAACCGTTCGGGCCGACAACCGCCGTAATCCCTTTTTCAATCGTAATTTTGATTTTATCGGGAAATGATTTGAACCCTTGTATCTCCAGTGCTTTTAAAAACATGCTGTATCCTTTCCTTGCACGGCGGTACCGTTCCGTTCCTTACTCGTTTCAGCCGCTTAATACCCCATCAGCGACAGTGCTTCCTTGGCCGCCATCTGCTCTGCCTGCTTTTTGGAATGGCCCTCGCCTGTGCCGATACAGTTGGAATTTAAATGAACCTGCACGACAAAATGCTTGTCGTGGTCGGGGCCGCTTTCATCCGTCACCACATACGAAAGACGCTCTTCGGGGTTTTGCTGAATAATTTCCTGAAGCTTCGTTTTGTAGTCGTCTTCCGTATTTTTGCAAGTGAGCGCCTGTGTGACAAAAGGCAGAATGAAACGGCGCGCGGGCTCAATGCCGCCGTCTAAGTACAAAGCGGCAATCACGGCTTCAAATGCGTCGGACACCACGCTGGGGCGGTGCCGTCCGCCGCCGAGCTCTTCGCCGTGCCCAAGGCGCAGATAGTCGCCCAAGCGAATTTTCTGCGCAAAGCCAAACAGCGCGCTTTCGCACACTAAGCTTGCGCGCATTCTGGTCAGCTCACCTTCGGGCAGATCATTGTGCGTAAATAAATAATCTGCAACAACGATTGACAGCACCGAATCGCCCAAAAACTCCAGCCGTTCATTATGCTTCGTACCGCGCCTTGCTTCATTGGCATACGAGGTGTGCGTCAAAGCCGTTTCCAGCAGTGCGGGATTTTGAAAGTGATATCCCAGCGCTTGTTCCAGTTGCTTCATATCGTGCATGTTATTCTCTCCCCTGTGCCGATGTCTGCGGCTGGTCTTGTTCCAGTGCCGCCAGCTTTTGCGCCATGTTTTCCACAACATTTCCCTCTACACAGCGCTTTGCCTGGCGAATGGCGTTTTTAAACGCTTTGGCGTTGGAAGAACCGTGTGCTTTAATCACAGGCTTCGTCACGCCCATCATCAAAGCACCGCCGTGCTCGTCGGCATCCAGCATCTTTTTAAAATCACGCAAACCGCCCTTGACCAGCAGATAACCGATCTTTGTGCCGACACTGCGCAAAAATACCTTTTTCAGCTCTCCGACAAGGCTTTTGGCAAGGCCTTCAGTAAGCTTTAAAATCACGTTTCCGGTAAAGCCGTCGCATACGACAACGTCGGCTTGACCCGTGGGAATATCGCGCGGTTCAATGTTGCCTACAAAGCGCATTTGCTTATTCTGCTTCATGCGCGCGTGCGCCTCTACATACACAGGCGTACCCTTGCTCTCCTCCGAACCGTTGTTCACCAGTGCGACGCTGGGGTTTTGGCGGTTCATTGCGCGCTCCATGTACACGCTGCCCATAATGCCGAACGCCTCCAGCATTTCCGGGCGGCACTCGACATTCGCACCGGCGTCGAGCAGCAGGTACGGCTTTTGTGTGCCGGGAATGACGGTACCGATGGCGGGACGCTTCACACCTTTCAAACGCTTGACAATCAGCGTTGCGCCGGCAAGCAGTGCCCCGGTGGAACCGGCGGATACAAAGGCGTCGCCTTCGCCCTTTGTCAGCAGATTCATGCCCACTACCATGGAGGAATCCTTTTTCTTGCGCACAGCGGCGGTCGGCTCATCGCACATCGAAATTTCTTCTTTTGCATCCACAACGCGGATATGCGCCATGTCAATGGCGTGTTCCTTCACAGCCTCAGCAATCTTTTCGCTGTTGCCGACGGCGATAATTTCCACACCGTATTCTTTTACGGCTTGGCTGGCGCCTTTTAAAATTTCAGCCGGTGCATTGTCACCGCCCATTGCGTCAATGATAATGGTCATGTCGTTTCCCTCCAAAAAAGTGGTTCCTGTGCCAATTTGCGCGTTACTCTCCGCGGCGCTGATTCTCCAAGGCCGCTTTCATTGCGTCCACCGCACGCAGCGCCAACTGTTCATAACGCTGACGCTTGTCGCGAATGCGCGTTTCGGGCGGCGGCAAAAGGCCCATGTTCGCCCCCATGGGCTGAAAATCTTTGCTTTGTGTTGTAATGTAGGAAAGCAATGCGCCCGTCATGGTTTCCAGCGGATACTGCGGAACTTCCCAGCCGTGGCAGCGCGCCTCGATGGCGTGTGCAGCCAGCAAACCGCAGGCCGCGCTTTCCATATAGCCCTCAAAACCAGTGATCTGTCCGGCGAAAAATACGCTCGGATGCTGTTTCAAAGCCAGGTCTTTTCCCAGCAGAACCGGGCTGTTTAAAAACGTATTGCGATGCATTACGCCATAGCGCACAAACTCGGCATTTTCTAAGCCCGGAATCATGGAAAACACGCGCTTTTGCTCACCGAATTTTAAATTGGTCTGAAAGCCGACCAAATTGTACATCGTTCCCTCTGCGTTTTCGGCGCGAAGCTGTACATTTGCCCACGGGCGGTGACCCGTGCGCGGGTTTGTCAGTCCGACGGGGCGAAGCGGCCCGTAGCGCATCGTGTCGGCACCGCGCTGCGCCATCACTTCAATGGGCATGCAGCCCTCGTACACGCCGCCTTTGTCAAACGCATGCAGTTCGGCGCGCTCGGCTGTGCGCAATGCTTCATAAAAGGCTTCATAACCCGCTTTGTCAAACGGACAGTTCAAATAGTCCGCCGTGCCGCGCCCGTAACGCGAAGCGGCAAACACCTTTTCCATATCAATGGAATCCGCCGTGACAATCGGCGCGGCCGCATCGTAAAAAGACAGCTCCTGCACACCCGTAAGACGTTTGATGTCTGCCGCGAGTGCTCCTTCCGTCAACGGGCCTGTTGCGACGAGCGTCAAGATGTCCTCGCCTTCATCAATCTGCATGACTTCCTGTTCCACAACGGTGATATTCGCATGCGTGCGCACCTTTTGCGTCACGCGCTCGGCAAACAAATCACGGTCTACCGCCAGCGCACCGCCGGCGGCTACGCGGCATTCTTCTGCGATGGGCAGAAGCGACGATCCCAGCAGCTTCATTTCGGCTTTGAGCAAGCCGGAAGCCGAGTCTAAACGGTCGGCCTTGAGCGAATTGGAGCAAACCAGCTCGGCAAAATTGCTGTTTTTATGCGCGGGCGAAAATTTCAGCGGTTTTTGCTCGTAAAGCGTTACGGCAAACCCACGGTCTGCCAGATAGAGCGCGGCTTCACAGCCTGCCAGCCCGGCGCCTAAAATGCGAATGTTCATATTTGTTTCCTCTCTGTACTGGTTGCCGCCCTGCATCCGCCGGACGGCGCTCGCATAAGCGGAGGTCATTCCTTCTTTTCTGCCGTCTGCGACGCGGGGCGCTGATAGCCGCAGCCCTCTTTCTCGCACAGCAGCACACCATTTTTCCCGCCTTTTTTGAACAGCGTCGAACCGCACTGCGGGCAATTCTCGGCGGTCGGTTCATTCCATGTCATAAAGTCGCACTCGGGATATTTTTCACAGCCGTAATAGACACGGCCTTTTTTCGAGCGCCGCAGCAAAATTCTGCCGTGGCATTTCGGGCATTCGCCCGGCATCGACTGCACCAAACGCTTTGTGTTCTTGCATTCGGGAAAACCGGGGCACGCCAAAAACTTGCCGTAGCGGCCGCTTTTAATCACCATCTTGCGCCCGCACTGCTCACAGATCTCGTCGGTTTCCTCGTCGGGCACTTTAATTTTCTGGTCCTTCATGTTTTCCTCGGCCGCTTTCAGTGCCTTGTCAAACCCTTGGTAGAAATCATCAATCGCTTGGTGCCAATCCTCTTGGCCGTTTTCCACCTTGTCGAGGTTTTTCTCCATTTGCGCCGAGAATTTCACGTCGACAATGTCGGGGAACTGCTGCATCATCAAATCGTTAATCACGCGGCCGAGCGTCGTGGGAATCAGTTTTTTCTGTTCACGCTCCACATAGTCGCGGTCAATGATAGTGGTAATAATCGGCGCATAAGTGGACGGGCGGCCAATGCCGTTTTCCTCCAGCGCCTTAATGAGTGCGGCTTCGGTGTAGCGCGCAGGCGGCTGGGTGAATTTCTGCTCGGGCTTCAATTCCCGCAGCTTGAGCACATCGCCCTCGGAAAGCGGCGGCAGGGCCGTTTCCTTCTTTTCCTTTTCGTCCGTTGCTTCTTCGTAAAGCACGGTAAAACCTTCAAACGTCACGACATAACCGCTTGCACGGAACAGATAATCCGCCGCGCTGATGTCTGCGGACACCGTGTCCTGCAAGCAATCTGCCATCTGGCTGGCAATAAAGCGGCTCCAAATCAAGCGATACAGCTTCGCCGGGTCACCCGTGAGGCTTCTGTCCACTTCGTCGGGGGTCAAAGCCGGGTTTGTCGGGCGCACCGCTTCGTGCGCGTCTTGGGCAGCGGTCGCACTGCGCGACTTATAGGTGCGCTTTGTCTTGCACACATAATCACTGCCCCAGTTTCCCTCAATAAACTCTTTTGCGGCGGCAACGGCTTCATCCGCAATGCGCAGGCTGTCCGTTCTCATGTAGGTAATCAAACCCATGGTTCCCTGCCCGGCAATCTCCACGCCCTCATACAGTGTCTGCGCCGCGCGCATGGTGCGCGTTGCCGTAAAGCCCAGGCGGCGGCTGGCTTCCTGTTGTAAGGTGGAAGTGATAAACGGCGGTGCGGGCGTCTTTTTGCGCTTTCCCTTTGTGAGAGAGCGCACCTCGTACACAGCGCCTTGCAAATCCTTTTCAATGGCGCGCGCCTGCTCCTCACTTTTCACTTCCAGCTTTTTGCCGTCTTTTCCGGCGGAAAGGCGTGCAGTAAATTTCTTTTGACTCGAAGGCGGAGAAAGCACCGCGTCCACGTTCCAGTATTCCTGCGGTACAAACGCCTCAATTTCCTTTTCGCGGTCGACAATCAGGCGCAGGGCCACGCTCTGCACACGGCCCGCCGAGAGTCCGCGGCGCACTTTGCGCCACAAAAACGGCGATAATTTATAGCCCACAAGGCGGTCAAGTACACGGCGCGCCTGCTGAGCATGGAACAAGTCCATGTCAATGGCGCGCGGCGCGGCCATGCCTTGCGTGACGCCTTTTTTCGTAATCTCACCGAACGTGACGCGGTTTTGTGCCGAAGTATCCAGCCCCAGCAAATTGGCTAAATGCCAGCTGATGGCTTCGCCCTCGCGGTCCGGGTCGGTTGCGAGATACACAGCTTCGCTGTCCTTTGCCAGCGATTTCAGCTCCTTGATGATTTTTTCTTTGCCCTTGATGTTGATATACTGCGGGGCGTAGCCGTGCTCGATATCAATGCCGAGCTGGCTTGCGGGCAAATCGCGGATGTGTCCCATCGAGGCCGTCACCTCGTATCCGCTGCCCAAATATTTTCGAATGGTTTTCGCCTTTGCAGGCGACTCCACAATCACTAATTTCGACATAAAAACCTGTTCTCTCCTCCGACCCACTCAAGCGTCAATCATTCCGGCATGATGGGGATGGTGCGGCAGTGCGCGGCGGCAGTGCCGGTCTATTCTTCTTTCTAATCGTCGCGCTGTCAGCCGCGCGTTTATTTTAACACATATTGACGTCCCGGAAGCGCGCGGATCAGCCCGCACAGTTCCAGCTCTGTCAGCCCGGCCATCACTTTGGCTGTGGGCATTCCTGTCTTTTCACAAAGCACCGCAAGCGGCTGTGCCTGCCCGCCCATGGCGCGGTAAACGGCATCGGCGCTTTCCGATAAGTTCAGGCTCTCTTCGCACCCGGCCGCCTGCTCACTTTTCTGCTGTGGCGATGTTTGTACATTTTGCTTTTCGTCGTTCGGCTGCAAATCGTAAAAATTCAAAATATCTTCACCGCAAACTGCCACCTGTGCACCTTCCGCCAACAGATGATTCGTTCCTTCGCTGAGCGGTGAAAAAATGCTGCCCGGAACGGCAAACACGTCGCGCCCGTATTCCAGCGCGGCGCTGACGGTATTCATCGTGCCCGATGCGCGTTTCGCCTCCGCCACGCAGATCCCCTGCGAAAGCCCGGCAATCAGGCGATTGCGCTGCAAAAAGAAATCCTTGCGCGGCGGCATGTGGGGCGGATACTCCCCAATCACCAATCCGTGTTCTTCCAGCAAAGTTTTCAGCTTTTTGTGCGCACCGGGATAACAGTGCTCGTGACCGAACGCAATGCATGCAACGGTCGGCGCTTTTTCCCGAAGCGCAATTTTGTGTGCCTCGCTGTCGAGCCCGCTGGCTAAACCCGAGATCAAGGCAACTCCCGCTTTCGCCAAAGGTTCGGCAATGCGTGCCGTCGCCTCGACACCGTAGGCAGACGGCTTGCGCGCTCCGACAATTGCAAATGTGAAGCACCTTTGCAAAATCGTGATATCCCCCCGATAGTAAAGCACCGGGGGCGGCGCCGGAATTTCACGCAAAAGCGCGGGATAATCGTCCTCATCGTAGCAGACGACAGACACGCCGTTTTGCCGGCATTCGTCCAAGCGCGCCACAAAATCCTCCGGCTCGGCAGCATGCAGGCCGCGCAGTTGGGAAGGGTTCAGAATACACGAAAGGTCGGTGGTGAAGAGCTCTTCAAACAATATCTGCGGATGCTCGTACATGCGCAGGATATCGCCCGCCTGCACCGCCGCCGGGCCGAGCGCATCCGCCAGCCAAAGCCAGAGTGCGCGCTTTTCTTCCGGCGTTTGAAACCGCTTGTTCATTGCGCCGCCTCCTCTAAGCTGCGAAAATGCCAAAGCAGAATGCTGCCTGCTACGGCGGCGTTGAGAGATTCGACATTCGGCATCATCGGAATGCGAACCGTAACATCCGCCAGCGCCACCGCCTCATCTGTCAAGCCGTTGCCCTCGTTGCCGATGAGCACCGCAAGGCCGGCATCCGTCAGCGCCGGAGCTTGTTCCAGTGAAACGGCACGTTCCAGCGCAGCGGCATACAGCGGAATGTTCGCCGCTCTGAGCGCCTTTGCCAGTTCGTTTACATCGTCATAACAGGCGTACCGCAGCTTTGCCACAGCGCCCATTCCCGCGCGCAGCACCTTGGGCGAAAACCAATCCGCACAATGGCTGCAAAGCAGCACGCCTTCAAAGCCAAACGCCGACGCGCTGCGCAGCAAAGCACCAAGGTTTGCCGGGTCCTGCACATGCTCCAGCGCCAAATAGCGTCCGCCGGAGCGCAAGGTTTCCAGCGGGGCGGGGCGCTCAAACAGCGCGAATACACCCTGCGTGGTTTTCGTGTCCGACAGCTTTTCAGCTACTGCGTCGGAAATTTCAAACGTCTGCGCCGCAAGGTTTGTCAGCTCGGGATGCTCGGACAGCATTTTTTCGGTGGCATATAACTCCCGCGCGGGCAGATACTGCGCAATGTCGCGGCAAAGCCGCAGCCCCTCCGCCAAAAAGCCTCCTGTTTCGGCGCGTTCTTTTGCGCTGTCGCGCAAACGGCACAGCGCTTTTACTTTTTCTGCCGTTCTGCTTTGTAATCTTTGCACCCCTGGTCCCCCTTTATACTACTATGCGCCGCATGAGCGAAAAAAAACAGCTTCTGCACAGCGGGGCGCCGCGCCGTCAAAAGCGGTGTGCGGCATCAATTTCCCCATGCAAACATACGCCCGGGCAAACCTGCACGGGCGTATGTTTCTTGCTTTTATTGCTGTACAAAAAAGCTGTCTGCATCGTCCGTTAAAACGAAACAATGCTTATTTTGCAATTGCTTTCTTGGCAGTTTCCACCAAAGCGCTGAAGCTGGCAGCATCGTTGATTGCCATCTCAGACAGCATTTTGCGGTTCAGCTCGATGCCGCTCTTCTTCAAACCGTTCATGAAAGCGGAATAGCTGATGCCCTGTGCGCGGCAGCCTGCGTTGATGCGGGTGATCCACAGCTTGCGGAAATCGCGTTTTTTGTGCTTACGGCCGATGAAAGCGTAGTTACCGCTCTTCATGACCTGCTGTTTAGCCATTTTAAAATGTTTGGACTTGCTGCCGTAGTAACCTTTCGCCAGCTTCAAAGTCTTTTTTCTTCTTTTACGCGTCATCATTGCGCCTTTGATACGAGCCATATTATAATCTCTCCTTAACTGTTATCTGTCATAAAATTTCCCGCCGAATCCGGCGGCTTCATGGACGGAGCGCACCCTCTCGGCGCGGGCTCCGCCGCCTTTCGCCAAAAAAATTAGGCGTAGGGCAGCATGCGCTTCACAGCAGCTGCATTCGTCTTGTCTGCATAGGAAGACTTGCGATAGCCGCGTTTCAGCTTTGTGGATTTCTTGGTCAGAATATGGCTGCGGAAAGCGTGGCCGCGTTTCACTTTGCCGTTCTTCGTCAGTTTAAAGCGTTTTTTCGCGCCGGAATGAGTTTTGATTTTGTACTTAGCCATTTTTATTTCCTCCTCAATTTTGCTTCGCCGGGGCAGGGGCTAAAAACATTTGCATGCTGCGCCCCTCAAGTTTGGGCTGCTTTTCTACGGTCGCACTGCCCTCTAAGGCTGCTGCAAAGCGCTTGTGAACTTCAAGGCCCAGGTTGCTGTGCGCCATTTCGCGGCCACGGAACCGAATGGAAACCTTAACCTTATCACCCTTTGCCAGAAACTTTGCAGCCTGGTTCACCTTGGTATTGAAGTCGTTGGTGTCGATATTCAAAGACAGGCGAATTTCCTTGATGTCAACGGTTTTCTGGTTCTTTTTCGCTTCCTTGTCGCGCTTTTGCATCTCGAAGCGGTATTTGCCGTAATCGAGAATTTTGCATACAGGCGGCTGTGCCTGCGGAGCGATCTTGACAAGGTCAAGATTCTTCTCTTCTGCGCGGCGCAGAGCGTCCCGAACCGACAGAATGCCCAGCTGGCTTCCGTCCGCATCAATCACGCGCACCTCTTTGTCACGAATATCTTCGTTGATTTCCAGTTCTTTTTTGCCGCTAATCGTAAAGCACCTCCAAAATAATCTATCGAAACAAAAAATACGGCTGCCGTGAAGGCAGCCGCAATGACACACGAAATATTCCCCTTATCCGGGAAAGCTTGCATGATAAACCCGCCGCCTTTGTGGCGATCAAGGTGAGCCGGCTGCCAGCCGGAGCTACTTTGTTTGCTCTGTTATTCTAACGCACTTTTCATCATTTGTCAAGCACTTTTTACGCAATCGGCACATCAATTTCTTTTGACAAGTGCAGCGAATAAATCGTGCATTTTTTCACCGGCAGGGAAAGCTTTTTTTCCAAAGCCGCCCGGTACAGCAAAAGCTGGCGGCGGTATTTTTCCCGCAAGATTTCACCGTCGCGCACATGGTCGGTTTTATAGTCCACAATTTCCACGCCGTCGTCAAACACCAACACCGCATCGGCAATGCCCTGCACTGCCACGGGCCGCATGGCAAAGCGCTCGTCTAAATCAGCCTGTACATATTTCGCGGGTACAGCGGTGAAAAAAGCGTATTCACGCAGCAGCTTTTTTGCACTGCACATCCGCTTGCAAACCGCCGAATGAAGAAACGCTTCCAGCGCGCCGCGGTCGGCATGGCGCACGGTGTGCTCTGTCAGCCAGCCGCCTTCGCGCAAGCGCTCAAGCTCGGCGTTTAAATCCTCGCGCGCATGCTCAAAGCTTGCAAATTGCAAAACTGCATGCATCGCAGTGCCGCGCTCGGCCGCCGTCATTTTTTCTTTTTGCAAAAATGCCGGGCGCTGGAGCTGCTCGGCATAGCCGCCGTGTGTCAGTTCGGAAACGCTCAGTTTCACCGGCAGGCTTGCCAGTGCTTCGTCGGGATACTTTGCCGCAAAGCTGCGCATGAGCGTTTCATACAGCTCTTTGTCGGGTTCGGCGCGGCTTTGGAGTTCCTGCACGGGCAATGCTTCTTGTCCGTCTTGACTCTCGCTGAAACTTGCCGTGATGCTGCCCTCGGCGGCAATCAGCGGCAAGCCGGCTGCGCCCGCGCACTTTCGCAGGCTGTGTGCATCCGGGTGCAGTAAAGCGGCCATACAAAGCCAATCGGCAAAGCAGGACGCATTTTGTGTCAAATACGGCACCGCCCCGCCTTGGCCCTCGAGCCGCAGCGCAAGCTTTGACAAATAGCTTTCGGGGCTTTTCACCGCCGCCGAAACAAACAGTTTATCACGGGCGCGCGTTAAGGCAACGTATAAAATGCGCATTTCCTCGCTGATGGTTTCCTGCTTTTGCAAAAGGCACACCGCGCGCTGGGGCACGGTAGAAAACAGCCCGCCCTCTTCGCGCAAATTAAGCCCCACCCCGAGTTCAGCGTGAAACACCACGGGATCATACGCGTCGCGCATGTAAAATTTTCGCTCGCACTGCGCCAAAAACACTACGGGAAATTCCAAGCCCTTTGAGCGGTGAATGGTCATAATGGAAACACTGCCCTGCGCCAGAACGGGCGGCGCACTTGCAACGGGCGCACCGCTTTCAAGCACATGATCCACCATTCGCAGAAATGCCGCCAGCCCGTTTTCCCCGGCTGTTCGGGCGAACGCAGTAAAAGCGCGCAGGTTTTCACGCCGCGCTGTGCCGTTTTCCATCGCACCCACCGCCGCAAAATAATGCGTGCGGGCCAAAATTTCCTCGCACAAAATATCAACTGGCTCGGTTGCCGCCAAACGCCGCAGGGTGTGCAAAAGCGCTGCAAAGCGCTGCATTTTCTCGTCCTCGCTTTGCAGCAGTGCGCCGTAAAGCGAGGTATCCGGGCACGAAAGGCGCAGCGCCGCCAAATCGTCGGGCAAAAAGCTAAACATGGGCGACAGCATCGCACCTGCCAGCGCAACATCTTTGGCAGGGTTATCAATCACACGCAGCAGGCAAAGCAGCGGCGCAGCCTCTGTGCTGGAAATGGGGTCTTCGCCCGCATCGGCACAGGCCGGAACACCGCACAGCGTCATCGCGGTTTCATAAGCGGTAAAGTGACTGCGCGTACGCAGCAAAATGCAAAAATCGCCAAAATTGCACGGGCGTGTCGTCCCGCCCTTTTCGCGCACCAAAAAGCCCTCTCGCACCATGTGCACGATGCGGCGTGCAATCATCTGCGCGTCGCCCGACTCGTCGCCGTCCCCGTCCTCGGCTAACAGCACTTCCATTGGACCGCCGTCATAGCCGTCACGAATCCCGGCGTGCAGAGCTTCATCCCCTTCATACGCAACGCCGCCCACTGCGCGGCTCATAATGGTGCGGAACACATCATTGATTGCCCCAATCACATTTTCTGCGCTGCGGAAATTGTTTGCCAATGTGATGGTCATGGGGTGCGCGCCGTTTGGCTGATACGGGGCAAAGGTATCCTTTTTCTGCAAAAAGCTGCGCGGGTCTGCCATGCGGAAACGGTAAATGCTCTGTTTCACGTCGCCCACAAAAAAGAGGTTCGATTCATCTTCATTTGCAAGACAGCGGTAAAGCTGGGCTTGAATGGTGTTGGTGTCTTGGTATTCGTCCACCATCACGGCATCATACCGCGCCGCAACCTGACGGGCAATTGCCGTTTTTCCGCCGTTTTCATCGCACAGCAAGCGCAGGGCCAAATGCTCAAAATCGCTGTATTCGAGCGCTTTTTCCTCCATTTTTGCTTGATAAAACAGGGCTTCAAAGCGCTTTACCGCGCGTGCTAAAGCGCGCAGCAGCGGGGCAATGCGCGCACGGTCGGCACAAAATTCTTCTTCCGTGCAGAAAAAGACACCCTCCTGCAAGCCGCTCAAAATCCCCTTCACCTCTTTGCGCAGAGTTTGCACGGCTTCCTTTATGCCTTCGTCCGCTCCTTTTGCAGCGCGCAGAGAAGCAGCCTTATAGCTTTGCGCTTGCACGGAAGCACTGTCCCAGCGCCCTTGGTCAATGAGCGCCTTGAGCGCAATGACAAAGGCCATATCATCCTCCAGCGCGGGCAGATAGCTCTTTGTCAGCACTTCATCTTCGCGGCAAAGTGCGGCGGCATTTTTCAAAATCGCCATTGCACTGTCTACGGCATTTGCGGCATGGCTCAACAGAGTCTTTCCCCAAAGCGTGCTGCCCAAAGGCTCGTCCGACTCATACTGACGGCAAAACTCCTCCATGGCGGCGTGGGGACTGGGCAATGTGCGCAGAAAGTCGTAAAACGCCAGCACGCTGGAAGCGGCAAAGTCATCCGTGCGCGCTTTGCCGTACAGCGACGCAAACGCCGCAAAATCTGCATCCTCATACATCTCTTCCATGGTCTGTGCCAGCGCAGACTGACGCAGCGAATGGCTGAGCGCATCTTCCGCCAAGGTAAAATCCGGCGGCAAATCCAGCTGCGCAAAATAACGCTTTAACAGCTGCATGCAAAAAGCGTCAATGGTGCCAATATCCGCACGCCCCAAAAGCAGCTTTTGACGGCGCAGCCACGCGTCACCCGGCCGCTTTGCCATTTCCTCGGTCAAGCGCACGGCAATGCGGGCGCGAAGCTCTTGTGCCGCTGCGCGCGTAAACGTGACAATCAGCAGACGGTCTGCCGAAACCGGCGCGCTTTCATCGCAAATCAGCTGCACCGCACGTTCGACCAGCACCGCCGTTTTTCCGCTGCCTGCCGCCGCGCTTATGAGCAGCGTGCCGCCGCGGTCTTCGATGGCCGCGCGCTGGGCTGGGGTCCATCCCATTGCCATTATTCACGCCCCCTTTCCGTTTCGTTCTTTTCTTCTTCGGTCGGTTCAAACACATTTTTCGGCGCACCGGCTTCCCGCTCGTTTCTGCCGTCCTCATGGCGGCAAACACACCGATAGTCGCAGTACTCACACGGCAGCTTGCCGCCGCTTTTCATCGGCATTGCGTCAATTTCGCCCCGGTACAGCGCCCCGGCCATTTCTATCACCAGCGCATTGATATGCTGTTCAATTTTTCCGAGCTTTTCCAGCGTTGCAAGCTTTTGCCCGGCGCGGGCGCGGCCGTCCTTACCGAACGTACATGGCACAAACAGGCCGCTTGCGTCTTTGTCCATGCCGCGCAGTACCACTTCATCGTTCAGCACTAGGCCGTCCACTTCATACACGGGTGCTTTCGCGGCTTCGGCGCGCGTCGTTTGGCGCGGGGCAGGGTCGCCCGAAAGATATAAAACGCCTGCCGCCACCGGATTGTGCAGGCCGAGCGGCTCACCATGGCACAGCGTAAACAAATAAAACAGCATTTGTGTGTTCAGCCCGCAATAAACGTCCTCCAGGCTGAATTTTTTTGTGCCGGTTTTGTAGTCTAGCACGCGCACATAGTCGTGCCCTTCGCGGTGCATCACATCTACACGGTCAATTTGCCCCACCACAGAAATTTCTACGCCGTCGGGTGTTTTCAGCGTCAGCGGTTGGATGCCGTCCGGGCCGCCGATCGTCTGTTCCATGGCGACAGGGTGAAATGCGCTTTGCCGCTGTTCTTCCTGCAAGTAAGACAGCAAGCGCAGCACCGCGCGCTCCAGCCGTTGAATCAAGTAGGCAAAGCGGCGGGATGCATCGGGCATATTTTCCTCTACATAGCGAAGCACAAGAGCTTTTGTCGCTTCCTTTAACTCCTGTTCGGACAGCCCGGCAAAGCCTTCGCCGTACTGCTTGAAAACCTGCTCCAGGACATAGTGAATCAGCGTGCCGCTTGCCAGCGGGGAAAGCTCGGCACGGCGGCGCGGGCGAATTTTAAGCACATATTGCAGAAAATAGGCAAAGCGGCAGCGGTAATACTGCTCTACACGAGTCGGGGAAAGGCGCAGACTTCGCCCCAGCATCCGACGCATCAGCGCAGCATCTTTCACGGCAAACGCGCTTTCCTGCGCCGCCGTGTCCATCGCTTTTAAAGCTTCCTGCACGGTTTTGCTGTCTGCCAGCGCTTTGCGCAGAGCCGCTGTCCGGGGTGTGTCCTCGCGGTAGCACATACCGTATAAATCCAGTGCCGCCGCCGGGGTCATCGCCTTTTGCGCCGTGGTGAGCGCGTCTGTATCCGGCATCAGTGCGCGCACCAGCGGCTCCAGCGCCGACGTCATGGGAACGCCGCCGCTTTCCGGGGAAAGGCAGCTTAAATAGAGCCGCTCCGAGGGAGCCGTCAACGCGCGGTAAAAAAACATTTTTTCCAGCAAAGTGCGGTTTTCATAAGCGCCGGGCATCTGCACACCGCTTTGCACCAGCAGTTCGCGGTCGGCGTGGGTTAAAAGGCCGCTTGCCCCCACGGTTTTGGGAAATGCCCCTTCGTTCAGCCCCAGCACAAAACACACCTTGGGGCTGTTTAAGCGCATTCTGTCCGCCGTTGTGAACATCACAGCGTCCTGCGTTTCGGGCACTTGTCCAATATCCGTACTGCGCAGCAAAAGCGCGAACAAATCTTCGTATTCAGCGGGGGTAATGTCATCGTCGCCCAAAAGGTCCTCCATTTGGTCAAGCAAGCCAATGACTAAATTCCACGCCCGCACGGCACTGTGCGCTCTCAGCACATCGCCCTCCTGCTCCAGTTCCTGCGCGAGCGCCCCGACAATTTCCGGCGCACCGAACGCTTCCAACAGCAGGTACAGCCCGCGCGAAATGCCGCCCGCCCCTGCCCGCTTCGACGTTTGCAAAAAGGTTTCAAGCGGGCGCAGGATCGTTTGCCGCATCTGTTCCAGTTGTTCCAGTGCCGCGCGGCTGTCATCGTCCCACTGCGCCCCAAAGCCGTCGGGATGGTTTACAAAAGGCTCTTTCCAATCGGCGGCTTTCAGCTGCCAGACATAGGCATATTCCTCTAAGTCTGCCGTCTGCTCCGGCGTAAAGCCGCACAAATCGCTTTTCAGCAAACGCAAAATACGCTCGCTGGAAAGCCCGCCCGATAAAATAGAAAGGGCGCTGAGCAAAAAGGAGGCTGCCGCCGTGTGCTCCATCGTGACGGGAGCGTCTGTAAAATAGGGAATTTCGGCCAGCGCAAACTCATAGGCAGCCGCTGCCTCATACAGCGGCATCTCACGGCAAATCACCGCAATATCACGGTAGGAATAGCCTTCTTCCCGCACCAAAACGGCAATCCGCGCCGCCGTTTGCTTACATTCGTCATACACGCCTTGCGCGGGGGTGAAAAAGACGTTTCCTTTTTGCCCGTCATAGCTTTCCTCTTCTTCGCCGTCCAGCGCCAAAAGCTGTGCGGCGGCATACAGCTCGGGAGCGGCTTCGTGGCGAAAATCACGCGTTAAATAAACGGGTGCGGCAACGCTGATTCCCTCGCCGGAAGCAAGGCGGCGCAGACGCTGTGCCGTTTGGCGCACGGCACTAAACAGTCCCATGCCCTCCTGCGTTTCGGTTAAGCTGTCACAGCAAAGGCTCACCACACAGCGCTCGGCGTGCATCAGCCGGCGCATCAGCTCATACTGCGGGGCGGTAAAGCCGTCGAAATTGTCCACAAACACCGCCACATTGGCGCACCAATCTTCCTCCAGCTTTTGCGCTGCCGTTGTCAGACGATCGGCAGGGTCCATCGCGCTTTTTGCAATCACCTGCTCATAAGCGGCATACAAAAGCCCCAAGTCGCGCATTTTTTCGCGCTCTTCCTCCGGCGCTTGCGTAATCGCCAAAAGCGCCTCCGGCGTTGCCCCAGCAATTTTCAGCTCTTTGAATGCGTCTGCCGCCAAGCGGCAAAAGCCTGTGCTTCGGCGGTGGCGGCGATAGGTTTTCACTTCGTCGCCAAGGCTTTCCAGCGCACGGCGCACGGCAACCACGCGCGCCGCATCCGTTAAAGTGCGCACACTCACGCCGCCAAACTCGCGCAAAAGCTGCTCTGCCAGCGAGGTAAAGCTGTACACCTCACAGTAAGCGCCCGCCGCATCGCCCAAAGCCTGATACACCATCCATTCCGCCGAGGAGGAAAACTGTTCGGGCACCAGCAAAATACTGCGCTCTGAGCGCAGTGCACGCTCTTTCATCTGCTCTAATATCAGCGCGGTTTTTCCCGTTCCCGACAGGCCGATGATCCATTCCAGCATTTTGTCACTCCCTTAGCGTCAAGCGCATTTCATACCAACAGACGCCGCCGTGCTGAGAGCCGGACACCCCTTCGCAGACAAAGCCGAATTGCTCATAAAAGCCAATCAGCGCCTCTTTGCACGTCAGCACTACGCCGCTTCGTTTCTCCTGCTTTGCGCGGTCAATCAAGTGGCGCATCAGCATGGAGGCATACCCCTTGTGCTGATACTCCGGCACAACGTCCAGGCCAAACACCATTTGCCAAGCGCCGTTTTCTTTGTGCAAGGCTGCGTTTTCATACATTTCATCTTCTAAATGGGGCGTATCCGTCACCATGCCGTTGATAAACCCTACGGGTGTTTCGCCGTCCCACAGCATCCAAAAATGGTCGGAAAACGCCGCGATTCGTTCGGCAATCGCCTTTGGGGAAGCCGCTTCTGCCGCCGGAAAGCACACGCTTTCCACCTCGGCGGCATACGCAGCATCCTGCGGCTGCGCCTTTCTGATTTCCATGTTTCATTCCTCCCTCTTTCTACGTTTTGACTGTGATAAAACAGCAAAAAGGGGAATTGCTTCCCCTTTTTTTGCTTCTTTGCGCACTTTGACGCAGATTGATTGTTTATTTTGCACGGCTGACCTTCGGGCCTTTGGGCGTATCCTCCACCACAAAGCCTTTTTCCGTCAGTTCGGCGCGGATTTCGTCGGCGCGCGCCCAGTTTTTCTCTTTTTTGGCCTGTGCGCGCTCTTCCACAAGCGCCATGATCTCGGCGGGAATTTCGTCTTTTTTGCGCTGATACACAATGCCCAGTACACCCGTCAGCTCGTCAAAAGTTTTTGCGGCTTCCTGCAAAGCCTCGGGAGAAGCGTCGGCGGAAAGCGTATTGATTTCACGCACAAAGTCAAACACTGCCGCAAGCGCCGCCGGGGTGTTGAGGTCGTCATCCATTGCCTGGCAGAATTTCTGCCGCGCCGCGGCCGCCTTTTCTTTCAGTGTTTCGTCACTGCCCTGCGCGTTTTCCAGCACAAAGTCAAGATTATCACGGCAGGTATAAAGACGCTCCAAGCTTTTTTGGCAGTCCTCCAGCAGCTCCTGCGTATAGTTCAGCGGGCTGCGATACTGCGCGGAAAGCATAAAGTATCGAATGGGCTCATAACCGTACACCTGCGCCAGCTCGCGCACGGTGAAAAAGTTGCCCGCACTTTTCGACATTTTGTGATTGTCAATGTTCAAAAATCCGTTGTGCATCCAGTAACGGGCAAAGGTGCAGCCGTTAGCGCACTCCGACTGTGCAATCTCATTTTCGTGATGCGGGAAAATCAAATCCTCACCGCCCGCGTGAATGTCAATCGTTTCGCCGAGGTGCGTGCGCGCCATCGCGCTGCATTCAATGTGCCAGCCCGGACGGCCTTTTCCATAGGGGCTGTCCCAGTAGGGCTCGCCCTCTTTGGCGGCTTTCCACACGGCAAAGTCAGCTTCATCCTCTTTCAAATCCTGTGCCATTTGATGGCGCAATTCGCGGTTGCCGGACTCAAGCTCCTCCAAATTCAAATGACTCAGCTTGCCGTAATTTTTGTCGGCTTTCACACGGAAATAAACGTCGCCGTTTTTCGCCACATAGCCATAGCCCTTGTCCAAAATATCTTTGACGATCGACAAAATCTGCTCGATGTGCTCGGTTGCACGCGGGCGCACCGTCGGTGCAAGCACGTTGAGCCCTTCGCAGTCGGTAATGTACTCCGCTTCATATTTGCGGGCGATGTCCTGCATGGACACGCCTTCCTCAGCGGCGCGTTTGATCAGCTTGTCATCAATATCGGTGATATTGGAAACGAATTTCACTTCGTTTCCGGTGTACGTCAAATAACGGCGCAGCGTGTCAAAAACGATCACAGGACGCGCATTGCCGATGTGAATCAAGTTGTACACCGTCGGGCCGCAGACATAAATGCGGTACTCGCCTTCATGCAGCGGTGTCAGCTCTTCTTTTTGACGTGTCATGGTGTTGAAAATTTTCATAAAAAGCCCCTTCCTTGGCGTGACTTCTTTGTCTATGACATATCGGCGGGAAAAACCGCCTTACTCTTTCATTCAACCTCCAGCATCCGCTGTGCGCCCAAAAGCACACCCGCGCGCGCTGCGTGGAAGTTGATGCCGCCCTGCATGTAAACCATATACGGCTCACGCATCGGGCCGTCGGCGGAAAGCTCAATGCTGCTGCCCAGCGTAAATGCGCCCGCCGCCATAATGACGGGGTCATCATAGCCGGGCATATCGCCCGGTTCAGGCGCGGCAAAGCTGTCCACCGGGCTGCCGGCCTGCACGCCGGTACACAGCGCCACCATCTTTTTCGGGTTCTGTGTGGCCACGCTAGTGATAATATCGTTGCGGTCGGCCAAATAATTCGGCGTGGCCGCATAGCCCATCTGCTCCATCAAGCAAGAGGCATAGACGCTTGTTTTCAGCGCTTCGCACACCACGCCCGGCGCATAGTAAAGCCCCAAAAACAGCTCGCGCAGAACATTCAGCGTACAGCCGATTTCCCCGCCGACGCCCGGCGCGGTCAAACGATGGGCACAAAGCTCCACCAAATCGGCACGGCCGCAAATGTAACCGCCCGTGGGCGCAATGCCGCCGCCGGGGTTTTTAATCAAGCTGCCTGCCATCAGGTCAGCCCCCACCTGCACCGGCTCTTTCATCTGTGTAAACTCGCCGTAGCAGTTGTCTACCATCACGATAATTTCCGGGTTTGCGCGGCGGGCTGCCTGCGCGATGGCGGCAATTTCATCCAGCCCCAGTGCATCGCGGGAGGAATACCCGCGGCTGCGCTGAATATAACACATCTTTGCCCCGGCACAGCGGCGTTCAATTTCTTCTAAATCCGGCTTGCCGTCTTTCAGCGGTGCTTCATCGTACACAACGCCCCACTCTTTCAAGCTGCCGTAACCGCTTTTTTCTCCAATGCCAATCACGCCTAAAAGCGTATCATAAGGCCGCCCCACCGCAGAAACCATGCGGTCGCCGGGGCGAAGCACGCCGAACAGCGCCACACACAAGGTGTGGGTGCCCGACATAAAGCTTTGACGCATGAGTGCCGCCTCGGCCCCCATCACGCGGGCAAATACTTCCTCCAGCTTGTCGCGGCCGGGGTCGGTGTTGCCGTAGCCCGTCGAACCGACAAGGTGCTGGGCACCTACGCCGCAGTCGGTGAAAGCGCGCAGCATTTTCAGCTGATTGTATTCCTTAATGCGTTCTAACCGCGCAAACGGCTCTGCGCACAGCTCCATTGCGCGCTTGTCCCATTCCTGCAATTCGGGCGAAAGAGAAAAAAATTGCTCGATCACGTTTGTTGTCACTCCGTTTTCCGGGCGCAGCGCTTATGTGCGCCCTATTTCAAATTCCCACAGCTCTTCATGCTGTTCAAAGCCGAGCCGTTCATAAAACGCCGCCAGCGGCGGCTTGCAAATCAAATAAATTTCACGCGGCGAAAGCGCCGTGCAAAGCGCCATTACAAGGGCCGACGCATAACCGCGGCAGCGCTGGGCTTCTCGTGTTGCCACGCCGCTGAGATATGCGCCGCTTTCCGTTATGGCATACGCGCCCGCCGTCGCATAGGCAGTGCCGTCCTGCTCCAAGGTGTAAATCAGCGCCGCGCCGCGGTTCACCCGGCGGCATACGTCGGCATAATACGCCTGCGGGTCTGCGTTTAACAGACCGCTTTGGCTCAGCCGCCAAAGGCTGGGTTCTGTGCAGATTTCTTTGGGCAATAAAGGCTTTTCACCCGTACCCTTCCAGCGCATGGAAAGACGCTTTTGCGCCCCTTGCATGGGTTTTGCGCCTAACAGCGTCAGTGCCCCGCTCATGCGCAGAAACATGTGAATTTCTGTTAAATCCGAAACCTCTCCGCACAGCAGCGCACCCGCGCCGTGCACCATCAGCACTGCCGCATCGTCCACAGCGTAAAACGCGCAGTCGGGCGCATGGCCGCCGTAGCACTCCCACGCGGCCGCCAAGCGCACGGGCAAGCACCCCGCCGCTTTGCTCCACTGTTCCAGCAGCGGCTCATATTCTGTAATGCGCCGAATCAAAGGCGCTTTACCAAGTCTTTATAGTGACGGCCGCGCGCTTCAAAGTTCGGGTAGCTGTCAAAGCTGGCACATGCGGGCGACAGCGACACAATGTCGCCGGGCTTTGCCGTTTCATAAGCAAGGCGCACCGCCTGTTCCATATCGTCAGCACGCAGAATTTGCAGCCCGGAGGAGGCAAAATCCGGATGCTCGCGCACGGCATCCTCAATTTTCTGTGCCGTTGCACCTGTCAAAATCAACACTTTGACATGTTTCAACAATTCCGGCGCAAGCGGTGCAAAACTAATGCCCTTATCCGAGCCGCCCGCAATGATAATCATTTTCTGGTCGAACGCACGCAGACCCGCGATGACCCGCGTCGGGCTGGTGGCGATAGAATCGTTAAACCACTGCACCCCGTTCAGCGTGCGCACCGGCTCAATGCGGTGTTCTACGCCTTGGAAGGTGCTTGCCACAGCGTGGATGTCGGCAACATCCACCTCATCCCACACAGCAGCGGCAGCAGCCAGCACATTTTCCAGATTGTGCTCACCGCGCAAAGCCACCTCGCTTTTGTGCAAAATGGGTGTGACTGCGCCATCCTTCGCCATGCACAGCATGCCATCCGCGCGCAAAAACGCCCCGTTTTCCACCTCAGAAAAGCGGGTAAACCAGCAATAGCTGCCTTTCACCTCCTGCGCCATCGCGCGGGTAACTTCGTTTTCATAACCCAAAACGGCTTTGTCCTGCGCCGTTTGGTAGAGGAGAATATTGCGTTTTGCGTCGATATATTCCTGCATATCCTTGTGGTGGTCGAGGTGATTCGGCGTGACATTCGTCACCACGGCAATCTGCGGGGACGTTCTCATGCTGATGAGCTGGAAGCTCGAAAGCTCCACCACGGCAATGTCATCCTCGGCAATGGTGTCCACCACCGGCAGCAGCGCACGGCCAAGGTTTCCGCCCAAGTGTACGGTTCGCCCTGCATGTTTCAGCATTTCGGCAAGGAGCGTCGTGGTGGTCGTTTTGCCGTCGGAGCCCGTCACAGCCACTTTGCGGCACGGGCACAGCTCAAAAAACAGCTCCATTTCGCTCGTCACTTGTGCGCCCTGTGCCTTCGCTTCTTGAAGTGCCGGGGTGAAGTATTCAAACCCCGGCGTGCGCATAATCATGTCCTGCCCCCGCAGACCGTCTAAATAGTTTTCGCCCAAAGAGAGCGTTACGTCCAACTCTTTCAGCGTTTCGCCGTAAGGCCCGAATGCCGCTAAGTCCGGCTTTTTGTCGCATAGGGTAACAACTGCACCCTTTTTACAGAAAATCTCAATACATTCACGATGGCTTACGCCCGCGCCGATAAACGCAACGCGCTTGCCTTTCAAGCCTTCATAAAACGATGTCGTTTTTTCACTCATACAAAATCCCTCTTTTATCGCATTGCAAAGCTTTTAATAGTATAGCATACTCCGTTTTGTTTTAAAAGGTGAAAACGCCTTTGAAACGGAAAAAAACGCAAAAAACCTCATTTCTACGCTTGCCACGGCAAAGGCGGCATGTTACAATAAAACCTGCAAAAGAACGCAATCCGCACATAATTTGTGTATCACAATTTTTGGGAGGGCAACAACTTGGAAAACAAGGCATTTGAACAATTCGGCAGCCATCTGTTTGACGACCGCACCATGCGCGAGCGTCTGCCGCTGGACGTTTACGACAGCATGCGCCGCATTCGCGATGAAGGCGAGGAATGGAACCCGAAGGTAGCTGACGTTGTGGCACAGGCCATGATGAAATGGGCCGTGGAACTTGGCGCAACACACTACACCCACTGGTTCAGCCCCATGACGGGCATCGGTTCGGGCAAGCACGACAGCTTTATCGACGGTGTTGACAACGGCGAGCCGATTACGCGCTTTTCCGGCAAAATGCTGACAAAGGGCGAAAGTGACGCTTCCAGCTTCCCCTCCGGCGGCCTGCGCGCCACGTTTGAAGCGCGCGGCTATACGGCGTGGGACCCCACCTCCCCCGCCTTCGTGCTGGGCACTACACTTTACATTCCCACAGCTTTCTGCGCTTACACGGGTGAAGCACTTGACCAGAAAACCCCCGTTCTGCGCAGCATGCAGGCGCTGAACAAACACGCCCTGCGCGTTTTGCACGCTTTGGGCGAAACAGACGTTGTCAGCGTACAGCCCACTGTCGGTGCAGAACAGGAATACTTCCTTGTCGCCAAAGAGCTGTTTGACCGCCGCCTTGATTTGAAGGTTGCGGGCCACACTCTCTTAGGCGCAAAGCCCCCGAAGGGACAAGAACTGGAGGATCACTATTACGGTTCTATCTCTGAGTTGGTGCGCGAGTTCATGCGCGAGCTGGACGAGGAGCTTTGGCGTTTGGGCGTTCCCGCGAAGACGGAACACAATGAGGTAGCGCCCTCTCAGTTTGAGCTGGCAAACGTATTTGCCACCGCCAACATTGCCTGCGACCACAACCAGATTACCATGGAATTGATGCGCAAGGTTGCTTTGCGCCACGGCTTTGCCTGCCTTTTGCATGAAAAGCCCTTTGCCGGGGTAAACGGCTCGGGCAAGCACAACAACTGGAGCATTGTAACTAACACTGGCAAAAACGTGCTGAATCCCACGGATAAGCCCGAGGAAAACCTGGTATTCCTCACCTTCCTGTGCGCCGTGCTGAAAGCCGTTGACCAATACAGCGATTTGCTGCGCCTGTCGGCCAGCTGCCCCGGAAACGAAGACCGCCTCGGCGGCAACGAGGCGCCGCCCGCCATCATCAGCGTCTTTTTGGGCAACGCCCTCACGGATATGCTCAGCGATTTGGCGCATGGACAAACCTTGTGCCGCGGCACCAAAGAGGAGCTTTTGTCCGACGTAAAAAGTCTGCCGCAGCTGCGCCGCGATGATTCCGACCGCAACCGCACTTCTCCGTTTGCCTTCACCGGAAATAAATTTGAATTCCGCATGGTTGGCTCCAGCCAGAGCATCGGCCTTGCCAACACCATCACGAATGCCATTGTGGCAGATGTCCTGCGCGAATTTGCCGACCGTTTGGAAAAAGCCGAAGATATGCGCACTGCGGTTATGGAGATTGTAACCGACACTTGGAAAAACCATGGCCGCATCATCTTCAACGGCAATAACTATTCCGACGAATGGCGCGCGGAAGCCGAGCGCCGCGGTCTGCCGAACATCCGCGGCATGGTGGATGCCGCCGACAGCTACATCGCTCCGCGCAACGTGGCGATGTTTGAACGCATGGGCGTGTTCAGCGCATCCGAGTGCCATTCCCGCTATGAAATCACACTGGAAACCTACGCCAAAAATATTCATATCGACGCTTCCACGATGTTGGAAATGGTCAGCCGCAGCATTCTGCCCGCAAGCTATGAATACTTGAGCCGCGTGGGAAAATCGGAATATTACGCTGAGAAAAACGGTTTTGCCTGCGCCAGCGCGAAAGCCGCTGTGCAGAAGCTGTGCGTCAGCATTGACGTTGCCGCCGGCGCTACGGAAGCATTGCGCCGTGAGCTGGAGCGCATCGACCGTACAGAAATGGACGATAAACAGCGCGCTGAAGCATGCCGTCATATGGCCGAAAACGAGATGCGTGCGGTTCGTGAAGCTGCCGACAGCTTGGAGATGCAGATTCCCCAAACCTATTGGCCGATTCCCGATTACAGCACCTTGCTGTTTGACCTGTAAGGATTTTACCGTCTGCTTTTTCATAGATACAAACAGCCCCAAAATAGACAAAAGGAGCGGTGCACTCTCTGCACCGCTCCTTTTTTACAAAATCAACTTTTATGTTATGGGAAAGGAGCAAAACGATGACTTCGCTGAAAGTTGCCCTTGTACAAAAAAGTGCCGCCCCGAATCAAAAAAACGAAAATCACCGACGAATGCTGCAATTTATCAAGGAAGCCGCCGCCATGGGTGCAGACTTGGTGCTGTTTCCGGAAATGTGGTCTAACGGCTATGCTCCGCCGTTTCCAAAAGCGTTTGACGAGCCTTTGCACCCTGATTTTGAGCAAGAGCGCAAGGCATGGTTTGCCGATGCTGTGGAAATCGACAGTCCTTATGTGAAGGAGCTGCAAAGCGCCGCCGCTCAATTTCAAATTGGTGTTTGTGCCACATTTCTCAGCCAACATCAAGGCAAATTTCAAAACACTGCGATTCTCATTGACCGAAACGGCCGCATCCTGCTCAATTACGCAAAAGTACACACTTGCGATTTTTCTCTCGAAAAACTGCTGAGCCACGGCACAGAGTTTTTTGTCTGTGATTTTGAAGGCGTAAAAATTGGGGTTATGATTTGTTATGACCGTGAATTCCCGGAAAGTGCAAGGGTGCTGATGCTGAAAGGGGCGGAAATCATTCTTGTTCCCAATGCCTGCGATATGAACGGATCCAGGCTGAATCAGCTCAACGCCCGTGCTTTTGAAAACATGGTAGGTATTGCGATGGCGAACTATCCCGGCAAAGGATGGGGCGGCTCATGCGCCTTTTCCCCTGTTGTGTTTGATGAAAACGGAAACAACATTGACAATGTCCTTCTTCAAGCCGATGATATTTCTGAACAGATTTATCTGACCGAATTTAACATCGAAGAAATGCGCGCCTATCGAAAACGGGAAACTTGGGGCAACGCTTACCGAAAGCCGGAAGCCTATGCCGACCTCGTTTCCTTTACCGTACAAGAGCCGTTTATCCGAACGTAAAAAGCGGGCAGCCGATGCCGGAACAAACTCCACGCAGCGGCTGCTCGCTTTTTTATTGTTCCGACAAAGCCATTTACAAAATTCTCAGCGCTTGCCCTTATCGTAAATGTCGCCGAGTGCGCGCGGTGCCTGATTGTTTTTCGAGAAGAAAATCAACAAAAGCAGTGTAAGCACATACGGCAAAATCATAATAAGGTCGGAATAAGTGCTGGGCATTCCCAGAACCTGCACAATTTTGTAACCGCCCGAACGAGCAAATCCAAACAGAACACATGCCCAGAATGTGGGCAAAATCTTCCAGTTACCGAAAATCAACGCGGCAATCGCCAAATAGCCGTAGCCGGTATAGATGCTGGCGGAGTAGCTTGAATAAATGGAATATGCAAAGCAAATACCGCCTAAGCCGGAAAGCGCGCCCGAAATTGCAATGGCAATGTAGCGAATCTTCGCCACGTCGGCGCCTGCCGCATCCACGGCATGCGGGTTGTCACCGCACGCGCGCAGGCGCATGCCGAACGTTGTTTTGTACAACAGATACCAAGCGGCAATCGCCACCACAATAATGATGAACTCATACGGGTAAACATCGGTGAAAAATGCGCCCAAGACAGGGATGCTGCTCAAAACAGGGATTGTCACGCGGTTGCTCACGGAGAGCACGAAACGGTCGGAAGACGCACCGAACACCTGAGCGTTAATCTGACTCGTCAAGAAATCTGTCAAAGCCATCGCAATGATGTTCACCACAACACCGCTAATCACCTGATTGGCTTTAAAATGAATGCACAGCACGGCATGCAGCATTGCATACAGTGCGCCACCCAGCATCGAAATTGCAATTGCAAAATACATCGGTGCCTGAGAGGAAGCCGCAAACCAAGAGGAAGTAAACGCCACAAACAGCGCGCCGAAAAAGCCGCCCGCTCCTAAAAAGCCTTCGAGCGCAAGGTTTGTCACGCCGCTTCGCTCGCTGTAAATACCGCCTACCGCAATGATGAACAGAGGCAGGGTAAACGACATACCGTCAATAATAATGCTATTCACGACTGCCCCTCCTTTTTCTCATTGCCTTCTTTTTTCTCTTCTTTCTTCTGTTCTTCCAGCTCCATACGGCTAATGCGCAGACGATGGCGCACATAAGCACCGCACGCCGCGAACAGCAGCATCAAGCCCGTAATGACCGAGCCGATCTGCTGATCAACACCGATTGACGAGCTCATATAAGTGCTGCCTTTTGTGATTACGGTGATCAGGAAAGAGGCAAACACAATGCCAATCGGATTGGAGTTGCCAAGCAGACTGATGGCAATGGAATCAAAACCGACCGTAGACAGCACACGCGGCTGAATCGAACCGAGGTAACCCAGATAGTATGTTACGCCTGCCAGGCCCGCCAAAGCTCCTGAAAGCATCATCGCAAAAAGGATATTGCGGCGCACGTTGATGCCTGCATACTTTGAGGCTTTGGGGTTTAAGCCAACGGCCTTGAGCTCATAACCAAATTTGGTATGATGGATCAGATAATGCATGACGGCTACCGCAATAACCGCAAGAACAAAGCCCAGCGGAATCACCGTTTTATATCCTGCAATCATGACATTTTGAAGCGTCAAGCGTGAGGCGTCTGAAATTGCCTGTGACTGTCTTGTAAGCGGATTGATGAAAAACGTGAAAATAAAAAAGCTGAGAACATACTGAAAAATATAGTTCAGCATAATGGAGGAAACCACTTCATTGATGTTGAACCGATACTTCAAATATCCGATTAAAGCGCCAACCAGCGCGCCTACCACGATACCGATAATAATTACCAGCGGTTTTGCGACAATGGCCGGGAGCGGCGAATAACCAACCGTTACCATAGCGGTAAAGCCCGCCATCAGCATTTGGCCGGAAACACCGATGTTAAATAAACCCGCCTTAAATGCCACTGCAACCGACAGCGCCGCAAACAGCATCGGCGTCCAGTTGTCGAGGTAGCCCATGAAATCGGTAAACATTCCTTTACCGCCCGCATAATTCGCTTTTGCCGAAATGCCGCACCCTTGCAAAAACGCATTGAATGCCTGTAAAGGATTTTTCCCGAGAATCAGAAAAATCACCGCACCTGCCAAAAGTCCGAACAATACTTCTAAGAGCGGCACAGTAATATTTTGGCGCTTTTCATCGCCCATCACCGCCAATAACGCGGCTTTCAAGTGATTGCTCTTCTTTTTCATGTCGTAACACCCATCATATAATTGCCCACCTGATTGACCGTCAGGCTTTCTGCCGGGGCGGTTTTCAAAAGCTCACCGCTGTAAATCACGCCGATGGTATCCGCCAGCTTCATTACTTCTTCCAGTTCCAGCGAAATCAGCAAAATTGCTTTTCCTTTGCTGCGCTGCTCCAAAATTTGACGATGAATATTTTCAATCGCGCCAATATCAAGGCCGCGCGTCGGCTGAACAAACAAAATCACCTTCGCATTTTGATCAATCTCACGTGCGATAATTGCTTTTTGCTGATTGCCGCCGCTCATTGAGCGAACGATGGTATCGCAGCTCTGTCCGCACCGAATATCATACTTTTCAATCAACTCACTGCTTTTTTTGTCAAACCGGTCACGCTTTAACCAGCCGTGCACGCAATAAGGAGGCTTGTAATAATTCTTCAAAAGCAGATTTTCCGAAAGCGTAAAATCCATTACCATACCGGTTGCATGACGGTCGGCAGGGATATATGCCACACCGGATTCATTGCGCTTGCGAATGGGCATTTGCGTAATATCCTGCCCGGCCAAATAAATTTTGCCGCCTGCCGTTTTCACCATTCCGGCAATGGCATCCGCCAGTTCTTCCTGTCCGTTTCCGGATACGCCTGCCACGGCAAAAATTTCGCCTTCGTGAATGGAAAAGGAAACATCTTTCACAACCGGGAAGCCCGCCGAATTCTTCACTGTCAGGTTTTCAATGCGCAAAACTTCCTCGCCCGGAGAAACCGGCTTTTTTTCCATTTCCTCAGATACTTCGCGCCCCACCATCATGTAAGCCATATCATGGGTGCTGGTGGTGGCTACATCGCATTCGCTGACAAGCTTTCCGCGGCACAAAACTGCACAGCGATCGGCCACCTGCTTGATTTCCTCCAGCTTGTGCGTAATCAAAATAATGGTTTTTCCGGCATCGCGCAGATTGCGGATCACTTGCAAAAGCGACTCAATCTCCTGCGGCGTGAGCATCGCGGTCGGCTCGTCAAAAATCATAATTTCGGCTTCCCGGTACAGCATTTTTAAAATTTCAACGCGCTGCTGAATGGAAACGCTCAAATCTTCAATTTTCGCCGTCGGTTCCACCTCTAACCCGTAACGCTTAGAGAGCTCGGCAATCTTTTGATTGGTGCCCTTGATATCTACCGTGGGGAAAATGCCCGCAATGCGCTTTTGAGGCTCCATGCCAAGAACAATATTTTCCGTAACGGTAAAATTTTCTACCAGCTTGAAGTGCTGGTGCACCATACCAATGTTCAGCTTTGTTGCATGGCTGGGCGAAGTAATGCGAACCTTTTCGCCCCGAATGAAAATTTCTCCTTCGTCCGGCTCATACATGCCAAACAAAATGCTCATTAACGTCGATTTCCCCGCACCGTTTTCTCCTAAGAGCGCAAAAATCTCGCCCTTTTGAATGGTCAAACTCACATCGTCATTGGCAACAATGCCGGGAAAGCGCTTTGTAATGTGCCGAAGCTCGATGATGGGCTTCATGGTGTTGCCTCCTTTAGCAAATGAAATTGTAAAAAGCCGAAAACAGCGCAGCGCCGGGGCGTTTCTGAAAACAAAGAAATGGACAGATTCTTCATAAGACGTGTGGAGCCGCAAGGCAAAAAGCCCGGAAATTCCCTATGGGGTTCAAGCATTTTTAACACATCAGACACCACTTCTTACAAAAAAAGCGGAAAATTTCAACTTTTCAGAAAGCCCCTGACATCAGCCATATAAAAAAGGGGAACGCTTTCGTTCCCCTTTCCTTATTGCCCTTTCAGCAGTGTGCAGCCAAAGCCCGCACGCTGACTTTCAGCATTATTTCAAGCCGGGGAAATCTTCCGGCGTGTAGCCGTTGGTAGCAGACGCCGGAACAATCGTTCCGTCTTTTACGAGCTGCAAGCACTCATTCATTTTCGTCAGAGCATCTTCGCTGAGCTGCTGACGGCCTTCCTCGCTCACAAAGCCGGTGGAATCGCTGTCTGCTTTCAGCAGCTGCGTGCCGCCTGCAAAAGTACCGTCGACAATCTTGTTCAACTCACGCTCAACCGTCACATCCATGCATTTCAAGCTGGAGGTCAGCACTACGTTGGAATCGCCGTTTGCGCCGTCGTCATACTGGTCTGCGTCGCAGCCGATGAAATAAACGTCTTTTGCCTCTTTGACTGCGGTCAATACACCGTTGCCGGAGTCGCCCGCTGCCGCGAACAGCACGTCGCATCCCTCGCCGATCAAAGTCTGACCAATGATCTTGCCCGTTGCAGGATCATCAAACTTGCCGACATAGTTGCCGCCAACGTTGTTTCCGGTGCTGTCGGTGCCTGCATAAGCGGCGATTTCCACTACTTCGGCCGTTGTGCCGTAATGCTCATTCGCATACTTCACACCGGACTCAAAGCCGTACTGATAGTTGACGTTGGACTCAAAAGCAACGCCGTGCACAGAAGCCACTTTACCCGTCTTGGTTGTCAAAGCAGCAGCCAGGCCCGCGAAGAAGCCGCCTTCCTCTTCGGCAAAAATCAGGCTGGTCACGTTGTCCAGCTCAGCAACATTGCCGCTCTCATCCGTTGCCACAGTGTCAATCAAAATGAACTGCTTGTCCGGATTTTCCTGTGCCAAAGTACCGATGCCTGCAAACTGGAAGCCCGGAGTCACGATGACATCGTAGTCAGCGATGACGTCTGCCACAGCCTGTACGGCTGCTGTTGTATCACCGGTCGGCTCAACGATATCGGTCACCGTGTCGATGCTGCCGCGCGAATCAATGAAGTTCAGCACGCCTTCATAGCTGTTTTGCACGAAGGACCCGTCGTCCACACCGCTCGGGCTGGACACGAACACAATCTTCATGCCCTCTGCCGAAGCCGCAGAACCTGCCGTCGAAGCCGCAGCAGAACCCGCAGCAGAAGAACCTGCGCCCGCAGCGCTGGAAGATACGGGAGAGCCGGCGCATCCGGCCAAACCGAGCACCATCGAGCAGGCCACTAAAAAGCTAGCAATCTTTTTCATTGTTTTCAACCTTTTCCTTTTCCTTTTTTTCCTGATATCATTCCCTCACACGAAGGGAAAATACTTTACAGGGTCGATTATAGTTTAACACGCTCTTTCTTTTTGTGCAATATTTTTCTTCTTATTTTTTAAGAATTGCGCAAAATTTCGCCCTTATTTTTGATTTTCGGCGGTTTCATTTGTCAAGGCCGCAATCTGCACCGCCCGCGCGGGATACTCCCGGCTCAGCAAAGCTCTGTCGCCATGTTCGTAGCCCGACTGCTCGTAGCCGGGCGACATCGTCGTACCCAAAAGTGCCCATGCACCGCCCGCTTTCAGCCGCGAGCCCTGCCACGTTCCCGCTTTGACTAAGTGCTGAACCTGCTGTCCGCGTGCCAAATCCGGGCCCAGCTCGGTTACGCACGAAGAGCCGTCCGGCATGAGCTCGCACAGTTCCACCGCGTCCCCGAGATAAAAATGATACATTTCATCCGCGTCCAAACGATGCAGGTGCGAAAACGTGTCCGGCGTGAGCATATAATAAATCGCCGTTGCCATCGGGCGCGGCGTTTCTCCGCTTTGATAAGTCTGCCGGTAAAGGCCGCCCTCTCCTTCAAGCGGCTCGAGCCCCAGCGCCTCCATTACTTCCTGTGCCGTCATGCTTTTCCCTGCCTTTCCACCCATGTCCAGCGTGAATCATTCTTCGCGCTGTCGTAAACAGCGCGGCATACCGCAGCGGTCTGCGCGCCCTGTGCAAAGGTGGGGTATGTACTCTTTGCAGACGCTTTTCCCTGAATCACCTCGTACATCTCGCGCACAAGCGCTTGGAACGTGTCGGAAAAGCCGTTTCCGAACGCAAACACCTCGGTGTGAACACCCTGACCTTTGCGGGCGGTGTGCAAAAGATTGTTGTCTTCTTCATTCCACCACAAATTTCCGTTTTCACAGGTAATTTCGATGGTTAAACGGTTGCCGCGCCCCGGCGATACTTCGGAAAGCAATACATTCCCGAGCACGCCGTTTTCATAGCGGATTGTTACTGCGGCGGCATCTTCGGTGTGAACGGCAACCGGCGTTCCTTCCACTCCTTGATGAACGGGGTACATCATGCCGTCCTTGAGCACGCGCTGCGGATGAAAGCACCCGAAGGTTGCGCTCACCGCCTCGGCGCGCAGGCCCGTCAGGTACGAGGCCAAATCCAGCCAATGACTGCCGATTTCCGACACAGCGCGCATCGTTCCGGCCAGCGTTTCGTTATAACGCCAGTCCATCGGAGCAGGAAGTGCGTGAAACTCCTGCATATAATTGCCGTGAATCATCAAAACACGGCCCAGCTCGCCGCTGTCCAAAATTTCCTTTGCCCTCGCGCACGCCATGTGATAGCGCACGTTGAACGTCAGCGCACACACCAGGCCCGAAGCATCTGCCAAATCCGCCAGCTCCGCCGCTTCTTTTTCGTCCAGCGAAAGCGGCTTTTCACACAGCACATGCTTTTTGTGCGAAAGCATATCACGCACAATCTGCCCATGCGTATTCGGGGGCGTGCAGATATGAACCACATCAATTTCGTCTGCAAACGCAAGCTCTTGTGACGTACCAAATACGGGAATGTTCCATTGCTCGGCAAAGCGCCGTACAGCCTGCTCGTCCACTGACACAACAGCGGCAATCTCCACCCCGCAGGCGCGCAGCGCCGCAGCGTGAACCTGTCCGCTGAACCCACAACCAATAATTGCAGCTTTCATTTTTCACCTCAACATGAATCATCACTTTTCGGCACCGCTTTTTCACCGACCGTCCGAAACTGTACAGCGCATTGCAAAACACGTCAAAACAGCTTGGGAGGTTTTTGTCGGAAGTGCCGCTGTCTTGTTTTTATCATAACACAGTCGGTGCAATCTATCAATCATCCCTGCCGGGGGGGCTCGGCCAAACCATTCCAAAGCCAATCTCTTTGCCTTTTTGCTTGCGGGCTTGTCCGTCTGTGTGTTATAATTCGTTATCAGAAGGTACGGGCCTTGTGTCTTGCCCCTGCCGCAAATGTGAAACAAAAAGGAGTGTCACAAAATGGAATTGCAACAGGTTACCCATATCGACAACGTGCGTCTTTCCGACGATGGAACCCGCGTTGTTTACATCGACCAAACGCAGCTTCCCAACCGGACGATTTACAAAGAAACCAACAAAGCCGAGGAACTTTTCCGCGCCATCTATGAGCTTCAGGTGCGCGGCGCGCCGTGCATCGGCATCTTTGCCGCTTACGCTCTGTATGTATTGGCGCTGCAAATTCCGCACGAGGAATTTGAGCCGTTTTACAAAGAGCTGGTGCGCCAAAAGGATTATCTCAACTCTTCGCGCCCCACAGCCGTGAACCTGAGCAAGATGCTCGACCGGATGGACGCCTGCGCCAAGAGCCACTCCGGCGACTCTCACGCCGCTTTGCTGGAAGCCATGCGCGCCGAAGCCTGCGCCATTCATCAAGAGGACATTGACATGTGTTATGCCATTTCCTCTTACGGGCTTTCGCTTGTCAAAGACGGCGATACGGTTTTGACCCACTGCAACGCCGGCCCGCTTGCCACGTCACGCTACGGAACCGGCCAAGGCCCGTTTTATCTCGCCAAAGAGCGCGGCATGAATTTGAAGGCCTACTGCGACGAAACACGCCCCCTTTTGCAGGGCGCACGCCTGACGGCTTACGAGCTTCAGCGCGCCGGCGTGGATGTCACGCTTATTTGCGACAACATGGCCGGTATGGTGATGAAGCAGGGCAAAATTCAGGCCTGCTTCGTGGGCTGTGACCGCGTTGCACTCAACGGCGATGCGGCAAACAAAATCGGCACCAGCAGCGTTGCCGTGCTGGCAAAGCACTACAACGTGCCGTTCTACGTGCTCGGCCCCTCTTCCACGATTGATTTCCACTGCGCAACCGGCGACGATATTGAAATTGAGCTGCGTGAGCCGGATGAAATTCGCAAAAAATTCTTTGCCGAACCCGTTGCTCCGGAAGGCGTCAAGTGCTACAACCCGGCTTTTGATGTCACAGACCACAGCTTGATTACCGCAATTGTGACCGAGCGCGGCATTTGTTATCCGCCTTTCAGCGAAAGCTTCCGCAAGCTGTTCCCGGAACAGTTCGAGTAAGGATATCAGAAAAGTATAATGCTTCATCTATCCCACTCGATTGAAAGTGTTATAATTTATTTTATTGAGTATTCCTCTTTTGATAGACACATGCTATCCTTCTTATAATAAGAAGGAGTGAACGGAATGAGTGATGTAACCGCTTGGGTAGGACATCGCATACAATCGCTGCGGCTGGAACGGGGATGGACGCAAGAACAGCTTGCAGAGTATGCCGACCTTCATGTTTCTTATGTATCTACCCTGGAAAAAGGAAAAAAGAATCCCAGCATTGAAGTAATCAATCGCTTGACAAGTGCGTTTCATCTGTCACTTTCGGATTTTTTCAGTCCCGCGTCTCAAACGCGCTGCGAAATTCGGCATCGTGTGCAGCAGGAAGAAGTAGAAGCGCTTTTAAAAGATTTTTCCAATAAACTTTTAAGTATTTGCAACCATCCGTAAAAGGCGGCGGGGATACACGCGTTCGGAAAATTTGATAAAGAGAACGTCTTGCCCCGAAAAAAAGAATATGGTTCAAATGCGCGTCGCAAAAAAACTGCGGCGCGCATTGTTTTTACAGTGCCTCTAATATTTTTCTTGCCATGTCAGAAAGCATCTGCTTGCATTCAGCGGAAAGCTCCGGCTGTGCGGCAATGTGTAAAACCGTTTCGAGCAGCTGATTTAACACGCAACGGGGCAGCAGCACAAACTCATATTGACAATCCTGTTGCATTTCCTTCCCCTTTCCTTATGTGTCGAAATTTTTCCCCGCGCAGGCGCTTTGCCAATCCGATTGCACCTGATTTCCGCAGGAGATCGCCCGCATCTCTATTGTTTCATATTTAGTTGCATTTTACCAGCTTTTTTCTTGTCTTCCTTTTGCCGATAAGAAAAAAACAGACTATTTTGGTAAAGTTAGCAAGTTTTCTTTCCTTTTTTGATAAAAAATTGTCACACCTCCGGGGTCTTTTTTTCCAAAAAGGCGCGCACAATGCATAAAAATTTGATATACTTAAAGTTAAAGCATCTTTTCAGATGCCGTTCAATTCGTTTTGCATGGTTTTCAAACCATGCTTCGATGTTTATTTTTTGCGTTTTCCCGCACATTGGCGAAAGGCAGAACGCAAAAAAGTGGGGTGTCATTTATGAATCAACCAATTTTACAGCTGGAAGGAATTACAAAAAGTTTTGGAGATACCCAAGTGTTAAAGGGCATCTCCCTTTCTGTTGCACAGGGCGAGTTTATCACACTGCTGGGCTCGTCCGGATGCGGAAAAACCACAACGCTTCGCATTATTGCCGGGCTTGAAAGCCCGGATACCGGGCGCGTCCTCTTAGAGGGAAAAGACGTAACGCAAACGCCGCCCAACCGGCGCGATGTCAACACAGTATTTCAAAATTACGCACTGTTTCCGCACATGACGGTTGCCGCAAACGTTGCATACAGCTTAAAGCTGAAAAAACGTCCGAAGGCAGAGATTGAACAGGCCGTGCGGGACGCACTCGAACTGGTTCAGCTCACCGGCTATGAAAAGCGCATGCCGAATGAGCTTTCCGGCGGACAGCGTCAGCGTGTTGCGATTGCGCGCGCCGTGGTTAACCGTCCGAAGGTGCTTTTGCTCGACGAACCGCTCGGCGCGCTCGACCTTCAGCTTCGCCGTCAAATGCAGCAGGAACTGAAAGCCCTGCAAAAAAGCCTTGGCATCACTTTTATTTACATCACGCACGACCAAGAAGAAGCGCTCAATATGTCCGACCGCATTGTTGTCATGCGCGAAGGCCGCTTTGAGCAGATCGGAACCCCTTCGGAGGTATACGATTTGCCTAAAACATCGTATGTGGCACGTTTTGTCGGCACGGCCAACATTTTAAAAGCCACGGTGCAGAGCGTAGAAAACGGGGTTGCCAAGCTTCAATGCAGCGGCGGGTGCGGCATGGTGCAAACACTGCATTACCCGCTCGCAACCGGGCAGGAAATTTCCCTGGCGGTGCGCAGTGAACAAATTGAGTTTTCCAACGCGCCCGACGCATGCGGCATTCCTGCCACAGTGTCTGAAAAAAGCTTTGCGGGCGGAATGCTGCGGATTGCTCTTCGCCTTTCGGACGGCAGTGAAGTGGTTGCGAGCCGCCACGGCATTGACCTTCCTGTAAAAATCGGAGAACAGGTTATGCTGACATGGCAGGCATTTCATGCCGTTCCCGTAGACTTGGAGGCGCCGCATGAATAAACCGCATAAAAAAAACGGAGCTGTCTGGCTGGCCGCTCTGCCGTTATACCTTTTTACACTTGTGTTTGTGCTCGGCCCTCTCGTGTACATGCTAATTCTCAGCTTTCAAAAACGCGCCGATGTCTGGGGCGTTGTGCATGAATTTACGCTTGCCAACTACCAAAATATTTTGACTCCCGTCTACTTAGAAACCTTTGTGGAGTCCTTTCGTCTGGCGCTCACAAGTACATTTTTTATTGTTCTGATCGGCTATCCGTTCGGCTATTTTATGGCAAAGCTTTCTGCCCGCTGGAAAAAGCGCATGATGCTTTTGCTGATGGTGCCCTTTTGGACCTCTTCGCTGATTCGCCTGTACGGCTGGATTATCATTTTCCGCGCCAAAGGCACGCTTGACCAGCTTCTCATAGGGCTGGGGCTTATCGATAAACCCCTCAAACTGCTTTATTCTTATGAGGCCGTTGTAGTGGGAATGGTGTATGCGCTTTTGCAGTTTATGATTCTGGCGGTATACTCCAGCGCAGAAAAGCTGGATTGGAACTTGGTGCAGGCTGCGCGTGACCTTGGCGCTACGCCGTTTCAGGCATTTTATACCGTTACGCTCAAGCTGACGCTTCCGGGACTGTTGTCGGGCGTGATTTTAACCTTTATTCCGTCAATGGGTCTGTTTTTTATCGCAGACCTTCTGGGCGGCAACAAAATTGTTCTCGTCGGCAGTTTAATTCAAGACCAGCTGATGAAAGCGCATAACTGGCCGTTTGCGGCGGCGCTCAGCGTTGTTTTAATGATTTTAACGTCGCTGATGATTACACTTTATAAGCGCGTGACGCATTCCAACGAGCTGGAGGGCATTTTATGAAACAGAAAAACCGTTTGCCCCACTTGTTTCTGGGGATTGTCACCGTTATCTTGTATTTGCCCATCATCCTCGTTGTGGTGTATTCGTTCAACGAGAGCAAAATTTCCAGTGTCTGGAGCGGATTTTCTCTCACTTGGTACGAAACATTATTCCGGGACAAGGACATGTTTCAAGCGCTCATCAACAGCATTGTGCTGGGCCTGTGCTCCAGCGTCTGCGCCGCTTTAATCGGCACGCTGGGCGCCGTGGCCTTCACGCGCTTGCAGGCTCGAAGCAAAAAGCCGATTGAATACCTTTCCACACTGCCCATCATGATTCCCGAAATCATTCTCGGCATGGTATTCATGACGTTTTTCTCACTCATCGGCCTCCCCTTCGGCATGACGACGCTCATTATCGCACACACCGCCTTTTGCATCCCCTATATTTACATGCTGGTAAAGGCTCGTTTAGTAGGCATGGATCCCTCGCTGGCAGAGGCGGCGCGTGATCTTGGCGCAGGAGAACTGCGGGTATTTTTAGATGTCACGCTTCCGCTTCTCGCACCCGCCATTGCTTCCGGCATGCTTTTAAGTTTTGCCATGAGCTTTGACGACGTGATTATCAGCGTTTTTGTCACCGGCGTAAATGTCAACACACTGCCGATTAAAATTTATTCGCAGCTGAAAACGGGTGTTACACCGGAAATCAACGCCCTTTGCACCCTGATGCTTGCGGCAACCATTCTTCTGGTGGCTCTCTCTTCTCTGATCGGGCGGCTCGGAAAACAAAGCACCGCGCAAAAAGAAGACTGATTCAAAAAAAGCCGTAAGGCGGGAAAGCGTCCCACCTTACGGCTTTTTTGTGAAAAGATGAGCGCATCAAAAATGTCACTGCGCTTCATTCCTGCTGTTTCATTACTTCGTCGCGAAGAGCCTGCATGCGCAAATCCGTCTGAGCAATGACATCGGCACACTCTTTTAACTCTCCGGCAATGCGGCGTGTTTCCGCCGTGTGATTTTTATACCGAATTTGATGCTCCAAACTCGCCCAAAAATCCATCGCCACCGTGCGAATCTGCACTTCTACGCGCATCGGCTCTTTGTGCGTCGAAAAGAACACGGGCACTTCCAACACTAAGTGAAGGCTTCGGTACCCGTTGGGCTTGGGGTTTTGAATATAATCCTTTTTCTCAATTAAGCGGACATCGTCTTGTTGAATCAGCATTTCCGCCACCGCATAAATATCGTCGACAAAAGAGCAAATCACGCGGATTCCGGCTACGTCGTTGAGCGTGGACATGATGGAATCCACTGCGACGGGAACGCCTTTTCTTCGAAGCTTTTGCGCAATGCTGATGGGCTTTTTAATGCGGAAAGAAATAGTTTCAATCGGGTTTCGCCGTTTGGAATGAGAAAATTCGTCATTTAAAATTTCCAGCTTTGTCGTCACTTCACGAATCACCGCATGATACTTCATCATCAAATGATTGAATTCTTCCAACCGCTGCAAAGCATCCTGGTCTTGATCCGTGAGTAAAAAACTTCGCATCAGTTCCGTTTTTTCCACTCGAAAGCTTTTTTCTACGTCCATGATTTTTGATGCTCCTTATCGCTCATCCCTTCTGCCGCCAAACAGCAGAATCAAACGCAGCAGGTTTGCTACGCTGACGATCAGCGCGGCAACATATGTCAGCGCCGCAGCCGTCAAAACGCGCTGTACTCCCTCCTGCTCTTGCTCGGTGACCATATTGTAATTTTCCAGGGTCTGCAAGGCGCGCCGGCTGGCGTTAAACTCCACGGGAAGGGTAATTAGCTGAAACACCGTCACAAGGCTGAACAGCAAAATTCCCAGTGTTACCAGCGACTGCAACCCCATAAAAAAGCCAATGAGAACCAAAGGAATCGAGAGGCCGGAACCGATATTCGTCAGCGGGATAATCGCGTTTCTTAATGTCAGGGGGGCATAACCGACGGCGTGCTGAATGGCATGGCCGGTTTCGTGTGCCGCAACACCCACAGCTGCCACGGTGCTTTTCGCATAAACATCCTGCGAAAGACGCACTACCTGCGCAGACGGATCGTAGTGGTCGCTCAAATTGCCCGGAACCATTTCAATGCGCACATTGCTTAAACCGTTGGCGTCTAAAATGCGCCGTGCAGCTTGGGCACCTGTTAATCCGCTGAATACTGTTACACGGCTGTACTGCGCAAACGCGCTTTTCACACGCATTTGGGCCCAAAGGGCTATAAGCATTGCAGGAATGACCAGCAGAATATAGTACCTATCCGGCAAAAAGAAAAACGGCATATCATATCCTCCTCCATTTTTTGCTTATTATATCTCATAATTGTGAAAAAATCATGGGAAGCAACTTCAAATCGACATCAGCAAATTGCATACCTTCGTGTTTTTACCCATATATATAACCGTAAAGACCGAAAAGGAGGGAAGGCTGGGGTATGAAGGGAAATCCGGAGGAGCGTGCCATCATTTTGGCACAGTATGTATTGGAACACAATGCCACCGTGCGAAGTGCCGCCAAAAAATTCGGCGTAAGCAAATCGACGGTACATAAGGATATCGTAAAAATTGCAGATGCTTTCCGCAGTAAAAACAACAGTTTTCTGTCGGGAGGTGCGCTTGTATGAAAGGAAATCCGGAGGAAAGAGCCATCGCGCTGGGCGAGTATGTGACGCAAACAGGAGCAACCGTCCGCAGCGCTGCAAAAAAGTTTGGAATCAGTAAGTCCACGGTGCACAAAGATTTAACAGAACGTCTGAAAACACAAAATCGTGCATTATACGAGAGCGTCCAGCGGGTGCTTCAGCTGAATAAAGAGGAACGCCATCTTCGCGGCGGCGCCGCAACACGGCAAAAATATCATCCGAATACCCATGGCAGTTTTTAACACCAAAGTGTGTATATTGCCTTTAAATTGATTGCAAGCTTCATATTATTATCAACAGCGGAACCCATGACAGTGATAGATACACTGCATGGATTTCGCTGTTTTTTTGAAAAGAGTACCTTTGACCTTTGTTCATGGTTTAGCGGATTTTGCCAAAGATGCTTTTACTTTTTCCTAATTAAGTTCTGTACGATTTCGCAGCCTACTTTGCGAGTGGTTTTCGTCATACAAAAAAGCACCAGCCGCTTTGTTTCAATCAATGTCTTGCAATCGGCAATCTGTCCGGCAATCGCCGTCTTATTGGAAAGTCCGCCGCTGCCTGGCATTCCGGACGCCCCGGCGGTGCATCCCGTGGCGAGTGCTTCCAGCTCCTCCACCCTTCGGCTCTCCCGTTCAATTTCTTTTTTCAGCCAGTAAAGTCGTTCGTCTCTACGGGGACAACCACAAAATCACTTGCTGCAACCCCGTTGATAGTTGCCATATCTAAAGACGGTGTATGGAAGAAATGGGCTGCGAATTTGTGGAAGTAACCGCCCATCCGGGCGCACGCCCCAGCCATGCCGTGTGGCAGGGCAAGGTGTTTCGCATCAGCGGCGCGGTGACGGTAAAGCTGCGCCGCACCCGCACACAGCTGAACGATTTTCTCAAAGAAACCGGCCTGCGGCGGGACAACTTCCGCGAACAAGCGGCGGACTTTGGACGAAGTGCGGCAGGTAAGGCAAGCTGGGCGGCTCGGCTTCAGCAAAGACTGGATGACGTAAATCAGGAATTGCAGTCGCTGCGCGAAGATGGTAAAATTAAGCTGACAGGAAAATTTGTGACCGCACCTAAGCTTCAAAAACAGCTTGAATTTAATGAGTACACCTTGGAGCGCATGGCAGAAAGAGGCATTACACCGGAGGATGCACAGAATATTGTCAAAAATGCCTTGTTTGCCATCGAACAGCGCAACGGTACTCAACACGCATATTATTCAGACAAGGGGTTTATTGCTGTCAAAGCTGACGGAACTACTTCTAGCGTAGGATGGCACGACGAAGGGGCAAAAATTGTATTGGAGGTGGCTAAAAAGTATGGATTTTATCATAAATAACAACAATATCCGCATGGTAGATTGCCCTATTTTTCACAGAGAAATTGACGAGGGTCTTTGCTGGGAAATCTCTAATATCGGTGACGACAGCTTGAAGCTGCCGCCGCATGAAGTCCCGCCGTGCGGATGGGACGAGGCCTATCGAATTTGCCAAGGCTGCCCACACTATGCCGAGTGGGAATAAAACACAAAATCAAGAAAGCCCTCAAATTTCCATTTTTAATACGAATAGGATGGGAACATCCGTACCCTTATGCAGGTGATTAAAGAAAATGGCTTATAATTTGCATGGTGTGGAATATATTCCCAATGAAACCGGCACTGCACAGAAGGTCAAGTGCCCGCTGGTCGATTCTTTTATCGAGAATATCGACTGTTTAGAAAATCAAAGCATTTCAGAAAGTTCTATTCCCGCACGATTCAAGGTTAAGCCGGATTGGAAGGAAATCTGCGAAGCGTGCCCATTTCGCGACTACTAAGCAGAGGTTTTTTCATGGACGACTTTCGGATTATCCTACCGCATTTTGAAATATCTGCGCGACGCAATGGATTTTGAAGAGTTTGACAGCGAGGGGGTCACCGCTCAGCGGTTCGGCACGAATGAAAACCGCTTTCATGCCCTCCTCATCCAGCTTCAGGAGTCTGGATATATCGACAAACTCAAGGTGGTGCGCTACACGCGTACGCCGCAGCAGATTCAACCACCCATTGCGCCGCGCATGACCTTGAAGAGGCTGGAATATCTCAGCGAGAACAGCATGATGAAAAAAGCCGCCGACATTGCAAAAGGCGTCTTAGAAGTCATTACTTAAAACCCCATCAAATTTGCGTTTTAAGGCACCCTTTACAGATATTCCCCCACTCCAAAAACATGAATACAGGCGCATACAATCCCACAACTGAACACACAAACAAAAAGCGCATTGCAATACGGCAACGCGCTTTTTTCATGCCCATTTCCCCCGCACTATGAATATAAAACACCTAGAGGCTACCATTGAGGACATCTCAGTTGCTGGCTGAATTTATTCACGCCAGAATCCGCAAACCAATTTGTGCAAAACTCTTGACACTACCATTAATTGACCAATACATTTATTTTTATAACAATCAAAGAATACAAGTTAAAGTCATGACCACCCCTAAGAGGGGTGGCATGACGAGCGGCCTATAAGGCCGTAA